>CAACVD010000039.1_pt1 | contig 48613 bp, 68 predicted proteins | sample 2381771 | NCBI WGS metagenome assembly CAACVD01 (sample SAMEA5211965, study PRJEB30684) | marine metagenome | biome: Marine; feature: Epipelagic; material: Water | collected 2015-10-15 | depth 15 m
GCTTTTAAAAAGTGCACAGAATAGTGGTCCTGTTAAAAACTTTGATCAACAGTTTGAAAAGTTAAAGCTACAGTTAAAACAGAAGTTACAGGGTAATCCAGCAGGACAAAAAATTCTTAAAGGCGTAAATGCCTGGGGAGATTTTGCCAAGGAAAATCCTGGTAAAAGTGCATTTATTATAGGTGCTACAACTTCCATACTTGCTTTTGCAAGTGGCGGAATACTGGGCGGTGCAGCAATTGGTTTCTTCTTAAAACTTGCAAACAACACAATAAAAGGCGATCAACTGTCTACTGCAGTCGCAAAAAGTGTAAAAGGTGCGGCAGTAGGTGCAATTGCAGGTGGGCTTGGAGATGTCATTTCTGATACTGCAGAAGATATGTTCCCTGCAGATATTACTAATATCTTTATTAACAACGATGGTGCAATAGATATTAGCCAAATGGCAGGCATGAGTGCTAATAGTTTGGAAAACTTGGATCAAGAATCTGCTATGGAACTGATACAAACCTTTAGTGCAATGGAAGAAATGTTGCCTAGAATATCAGGTGCAGAAGCAAAAGAAGCCCTAACACAGCAGATTAATGCAGTAGCAGATAAGATTAATGAGTTAGGTGATGGCGCCAATGTGCAAGCAAGCATAGACGCAATACAAGATAAATTTGGTATAGAAGGTACTGGAGTAGATGTTAAAGTTGCTGCCAACACTGGGGATCCAGACAGTGTTGGTCAAGTGGTTAGCTCATTCAGTGCAGAAGAATTAAATGATCAGTTTGGTTTAGATGCTAGTGAGTTTCCTCGCAGTGGCTGGATGGATGACAACAAAGAAGAACTACTCAAACTGGGCATGACGGAAGAAGATTTTGAAGCTTTTCAGGAAGCCCAAAAACTAGATCGAGCTATAAATCAAGCAGAATATAGAGAAGGCCAGAGCATAAGTGCAGGCTCAAGTTTAAAAACAATAATGGGCGCAGAACCTGAAGTAGCAGGAGAATTTCCTGATTCTATAGAGGCAGGCGAACGATTTGAAGAAACCATTGAAGTCAAATTGCCCGGAAGTGACAAAACATGGTCAGCTACGTCTACTATCGAAGTACAAGGAGTGGATGCAGACGGTAATGCAGTATATAGTATTGAGAAAGTAAGTGTATTTCCTGAGGTATATGATAGTAACTTGTTTGATGCACTAGAAAAACTACAAGATGCAAACCCAGATAATCCTATAATTCAGGATTTTATGAAGGAAGTAACTAAAATACCTAGTGCAAGCATGGAAACATTAAAAGATGATTTTGCACAAAATATGGCAGAAAAAATTATGCAGGGTGCTGCTGCTGTTGCCGTGGGTGCTGCACTTGCAAAAACAGAAGTTAAGCCTGCAGATAATAACACTAAGGAATCCAAAAGCTACGAACATTATTTTGCTTTATATGAGCAAGAAAAATTACAAGAAATAGATGTTAAAGGCATTGCAAAAAAAGCTGCAGCGGGCGCAGCAAAGATTGGTAGTGCTGCTGCTAAAAAGGCTGGGGCAGCATTGGATAAAACAGGCGCTGCGGCACAAAAAGGATTAGCCAAGGCAGCACAGGGTGCAAAAGCAGTAGGAAAAGAACTAGGACAAAAAGTTACCTACAAAAAATTAGATGCATTATGGAAAAAAGCTGGATCGCCTAGTGATGCAGGACAAATTGCAAATATTCTTAGTCAAGCAGGCATGAGCGACGAGCAAATAGGTATTGTAGCAAAAGATAATAAAATAGATCTTAAACCTGCATCTACTAAAACAGCAGCGCCAGCAAAAGCTGCACCAGCAAAACCAGGAGCACCTGCACCTGCACAGCCTAGCACTGCAGCAGCACCAGCAAAACCAGGAGCACCTGCAGCAGCAGCAAAGCCAGGCTTGGTTAAAAAAGCAGCCGCGGGTGCAGCAAAACTTGCAGGTAAAGCAGCAGTAGGAGTAGCAAAAGCTGCAGGAAGTGCAATTGCAAAAGGTACTAAGGCTGCGGTTTCAAAAGTAGGACAAAAAGCAGCAGCACCAGCAAAACCAGGAGCACCTGCACCTGCAGCTAAACCAGGTACAATTGTAAAAAGTAAAGCAGGAAATGATGTAATTGCAGGAATAGATGGTAAGCCTACTGCTGTTAAGCCCAACGATGCAGCAGGGATTGCAAAAATTAAAGCGGCAGCAAAAAAAGCAGGCGTTTCTACAGAAAGTATAGAACGTAAATGGCAAACTTATAAGAAGATAGCATAATGGCAAGATTTCCCAAAGCAAATAGTGCAAGAGAACAATCACAAGGAACCAAACTAATAGCAGAACAAATTGCAATTATGGAAATTACAGTTGCAGAAGCTATTAGTGCTGGTGTATTTACAGCTAGTGTTACAAATACAAGTACAGTTACTATCCAGGGAACTACAATTACAGGAAGTCCAATGACAGATAATGATACAGACGGACTAAATTACTATAAAGCCTGGAAAGGGACTATTACGGATAGTGTTCGGACAGAACAAATGAAAGAAGTAATCAACTATTTTGAAGGATTAGGCTATACCATTTCTAGGAAAAGTACAAGTGGAACCTATTTTTACTGGCAACTAGATTGGTAAGCCTAAATAGGCTATGAGTCAGAAAAAAGATTTTAAAAGTCAAGCACAATTTAATGAATATATGCGTTTAGCGCATATGAACGATAACCCACATGGAATACTAAGTGATATCTATGAGGACGAATATCCTCATCCATACTTTGATCCCGATAGGTTTGGATTTTATCCATTGCGCAGTGAGCGTGTAAGAACTGTTTATACAGACAGGGACCAACTACCCAACAAGAGTATTATTTTTAGGGAACGATATGATTATATTCCGTTCCGTGGATTTCCTGATGATCCTATGGAACCAGATAGAGAAAATCCCTTGCGCCAGGGTGATTATTTAATACATTCTAATATTACAGAATTTGATAATGAAATTCCAGTTCCCCATGTTTATAATAATCCTATTTTATGGGAAACTGTAAAATATAATCCTGGTTTAGAACTAAAATATCCACACGATAGAGAGTTTATGGCAGATGTATCACTGGATCTTGATACAATCCCAGGAAACCTATTTTATAATCTAGCCGAAAAGGAAAACTTATTAGATAAAATTATCCTTAAAGAGCATGTGGATTTTATAGATGAGGAAGATGAACAGAGATACTTGGTTCCCAAAACAGACTATGAAAATAGTTGGGTAAGTGTAATTACAGAAAAAGTTGTGCATAACAATATGTTCTTTCTTACTGAGTGTGTTAGCAAAGCATTATTGGGCAAGAGACCCTTTATTGTACTGGCAGGACAAAACTATCTAAAAGCACTACAAAGTATAGGTTTCCAGACTTTTGATCCAGTTATAAACGAAGAATATGATACTTTAGAAAGTCCGTTCGAAAGATATATGGTTGCATTTGATGCATTCAAACGATTGCCTGCACCGGAAGAACTTATTCCAAAACTACAAGATGTATTGGATCACAATTACAATTTAATCACAGATAAGTCCAAACTAAACAAAGCAGCTATAGATTTTTTGGAAGAAATACGCTTGACAAGTAATTAAGCGTTTGCTATCATATGTTATGATTACTGAAAAATTTGACTACAAATTGTTAAAAAGGCGTACTGTAGAAGGCAAAAGACTATACAGTACACCTGATGGTTTAGCAGTTCCTAGTGTAACAACAATTTTAGAAGCAACAAAACCTGAAAAGGACAAACAGGCACTTAGAGCATGGCGTAAACGTGTGGGCGAAAAAGCAGCAACAGAAATTACTACTGAGGCTGCTGGCCGTGGCACTCGCATGCACAAATGGTTGGAAGACTATGTAAAAACTGGAAATCTAGGAGAGCCAGGTAGCAATCCTTATAGTCAACAAAGCTATAAAATGGCAGAAAAAATTATAGAACAAGGACTTTGTAACGTTAGCGAATATTGGGGAACAGAAGTTCCACTTTACTTTCCGCAGGTTTATGCAGGCACTACTGATTGTTTGGGTGTTTACAAAGGTAAACCCGCTATTTTAGACTTTAAACAAACCAATAAGCCCAAAAAGACGGAATGGATTGAAAGTTATTTCCTACAACTATGTGCCTATGCAGAAGCACATAATGAAGTTCATGGTACTGACATTCAACAAGGTGTAATTCTTATGTGCAGTAAGGATTTCCAATACCAAACCTGGACTATACAACTTAGTGATTATGAGAAATACAAACAGCTATGGTGGCGTAGAGTAGGCGAATATTACGGCGCATAAATACTATATTAAAGTAGGAGAAACAAGGTGGCTGTTGTACAAATAAGTCGAATTCAGCATAGAAGTGGTGTAAGTGATAACTTACCACAGTTAGCACGTGGAGAAATAGGGTTAGCTGTGGATACAAGAAAAGTATATATTGGTAACGGCGGCCCTAATGCTCCTCAGATTGAAAATTTAGAACTACTTACAAATTTAAGCAGTCTAATAGAATCAAGTGATAGCTATACCTATAGCGACAATCAGATTGGTTTCAGTGCACAGACTGGCACTAGTGCCAATAGTCCTGTGACACGGACACTACAAAACAAACTGGACGATTTTGCAAGTGTTAGAGATTTCGGAGCAGTAGGCGATGGCGTTACAGATGATACCACAGCAATTAACCGTGCTCTTTATGAGTTATTTGCTAGAGAAAGTATTCATCGTGTAAGACGAAGTTTGTTTTTTCCTGCTGGTGAATACCTAGTAACAGGCACTATTCTTGTTCCAGCATATGCAAAAATTTATGGCGAAGGACCCAATAGTAGCACAATCAGTAGTAGTGCTTCAGCAGGAGACGAATATGTTGTGAAAACAACAGATAGCAAGCAACAAACAGATGCAACTATTGGTACAAATGGAGCAACACGACCCAGTGATATCCTGTTTAGTGATATCAGCTTTACTTCCAGTACAGATAGAAATATCTTATTAGTAGAACAGGCCGTAAATGTAAAGTTTGAAAATGTATCTTTTGCTGGCAGCGAAACCAATACACCCAGTAATATTGGTAACAGTAGAGCTTGTGCAACGATTACCAGCAGTAGCACAAATATTACAAATCATATAAATTTCGAAAACTGTGTGTTTAGTAATCATACTCTTGGCGTATTAGCAGATAATGATATGAACAATATTGTGTTTAATGGTTGCCAGTTTGATACATTATTCAAGGGAATCAAAGTTGGTGAAAACATAACTGGTAGCAGTCCCAGTATTCTGGGTCCAAGAGGCATGAGTGTAACCAACAGCTTGTTTGATAATATTTACAACAGTGGCATTCACATTTATGCAGCTGATGGATTTATTAGTGCATTTAACAGATATAATGATGTTGCAAACCATGGTAGCGGTAGTGGCAGTCCAGCCACACATGTTGTTAATTTTGCCGCAAACAATGCTCATAGTATTGCTGATGTTTTTGCAAGACTGGATAGTGATGATACAAACACTACTCGCAGAGTAAATGTTGATGCTGCACATACTGGTGGACTTGCCTTTGACAATAACAAAGGTGTCAAGTTTGGTGGTTATATTAGAGACTTTGGTAGAACAGTTTCACTTACCAACAACACAACAGCCAGCACAGGAATTAGTTTTCCCGATAATGCACAGGAAAATGCTATAGAAATAGAATACATGATTGAAAGAAACAATAAAATTCGTCAGGGTGTTTTAACCCTTACACACGACAATACTGCACAATCTCTTGATGATGAATTTAGTGAAAATAATGGTAACGTAGGAGTAACCTTTTCGCTAACAAATGGCAGTAATATCACAACACTCAATTATACTACAGATAACAGTGTTGCTGGCACATTAAATTATTCAGTTCGTATTTTACGTTAAGCAATGTGGACACTAAGTGATCAGGAGCGTCTTGGCTTTTGGTATGATTTCCGTAACAAGTTAGGAAATTTATCATTAGAGGATGCTATTTTTGAAACAAATCGATTTTGGAATACTGCACATATAGGTAATCAGTATTACAGTCAAACACTTTACGGTCAATGGCCCAATCCTTGGCAATTAATTTTGGATAATTGTTACGATGATATTGCAAAAGCATTGGGAATATTATATACTATTGAGATGAGTGAGCTAGATTGTGATGTGCAAATGATATGTGGTCAGGACACACATGGAGAATTCAATTTAGTCTCGATCAACAATGGGTTATATACGCTGAATTGGGACCTAGATGTCCAAGTAAATAGTCCTATTATCCACAACAAAAATATCGTAGTACAGTTTCATGCTGCAGAACTAATAGACAGAGGCTAATATGAATCAACAAATACAAGTTACAAAACGGGATGGCAGAAAAGAACCCTTGGATTTAGAGAAATTACACAAGGTGGTTTTTTATGCATGTGAAGGCACTAAAGGTGTAAGTCCAAGCCAAGTAGAAATTCGCAGCAGTTTACAATTTTATAATGGTATTCTCAGCAGTGACATACAAGAAACACTTATCAAAAGTGCTGCTGATCTAATTAGCGACTCTACACCAGGTTATCAATGGGTAGCAGGTAGGTTAATTAATTACCATTTAAGGAAAATGGTTTACGGAAAGTTCGAACCCTGGCATATTTACGACCTAATTAAAGCAAATGTGGAGAGAGGTTTTTACACTCCTGAACTATTAGAAGCCTACACCCAGGAAGAATGGGACAAATTGAATTCTTATATTCGTCACGAACGTGATGAAAATCTTACCTACGCCGGTATGGAACAATGGCGTGGAAAATATCTTGTAAAAAATCGTGTAACCAACGAAATTTACGAAACTCCACAAATGGCATATATGTGTATTGCAGCAACATTGTTTTCCGCATATCCTGCCGGGGGAGAAAAGTCACGTATCGCATGGGTTAAGGATTATTATGATGCAATTAGTCAGTTTATTATTAGTTTGCCTACTCCTGTTATGGCTGGGGTTCGCACTCCTCAAAAGCAGTTCAGTTCATGTGTCCTTGTTGAAACAGATGATAGTTTGGATAGCATTAATGCTACTACTAGCAGTATTGTTAAGTATGTTAGTCAAAAAGCTGGGATTGGAATCGGTGCCGGTTCGATCCGTGCCCTGGGTAGTCCAATTAGAAACGGGGACGCTTATCACACTGGCGTAATTCCTTTCTATAAGATGTTCCAAAGTGCTACACGAAGTTGTAGTCAGGGCGGAGTACGAAACGGCGCTGCTACTTTATACTATCCAATCTGGCATTACGAAGTAGAAGATCTACTTGTGCTGAAAAACAACAAAGGTACAGAAGATAATCGTGTGCGTCATATGGACTATGGAGTTCAGTTCTCAAAACTGTTTTATGAACGACTAATTAGTGGTGGAGATATTACATTGTTTAGTCCCAGTGATGTACCAGGATTATATGATGCTTTCTTTGCGGATCAGGATCTTTTTAAACAGCTATACGAAAAGGCAGAACAAGACACAAAAATTAGGAAAAAAACTCTTAGTGCAGTAGAGTTGTTTACTATGTTCATGGACGAAAGAAAAAATACAGGTAGAATTTATTTACAAAATGTAGACCATGCTAACGATCATGGCGCTTTTAAACCAGAACTTGCCCCTGTGCGTCAGAGTAACTTGTGCTGTGAGATCGATCTCCCCACACGACCACTTACTGATTTTAATGATCCCAATGGAGAAATTGCACTATGTACACTTAGTGCTATTAATTGGGGTCTTATTAATAATCCCTCCGACTTTGAAAAACCCTGCACACTAGCTGTAAGAGGACTAGATGCACTGTTAAGTTACCAGGACTATCCTGTGGTAGCTGCACAAAACAGTACAATGAAGCGTCGTCCGCTGGGTATTGGTATTATTAATTTGGCGTATTTTTTAGCCCGCAATGATACCAATTATAGTGAACCCAATCTGGAACTAATTGACGAGTACGCAGAAGCATGGAGTTATTACTTGATCAAGGCCAGTGCAGATTTGGCAGTAGAACAAGGAGCATGTCCTGGTACTCCTGAAACAAAATATGGGGACGGTATAACTCCTAACCAAACATATAAAAAAGATGTGGACGATCTAGTGCCGCATCAGGAAAGGATGGACTGGGCAGGCCTGCGCAAACAACTAGCAGAAACAGGAATACGCAACAGTACACTAATGGCGCTTATGCCTGCAGAAACCAGCGCACAAATTAGTAATAGCACTAACGGTATTGAACCTCCACGGAGTTATGTAAGCGTTAAACAAAGCAAAGATGGAGTACTTAAACAAGTTGTTCCAGGTTACCATCGCTACAAAAACAAATATGAACTGTTATGGGACCAAAAGAGTCCGTTGGGCTATCTTAAAATCACGGCAGTTTTACAAAAGTATATTGATCAGGGAATAAGTGTAAATACTAGTTACAACCCGCAACATTTTGATGATGAAAAGGTAAGCATGAGTGCATTATTACAACACTTACTGTTTGCTTACAAATATGGCCATAAACAATTGTATTATTTTAACACATTTGATGGTAGTGGCGATGATAATATGGTACAGGAGCCAGAGTTAACGAGAGAAAACTTTGACACTGACCAAGAATATGATGAATACTGCGAAAGCTGCGCTATTTAGGAGTTAACATGAGCGTCTTTAACACAACACACGAAAAAAGTCACACACAACGGAAAGCATTTTTTGACGGAGATGTAGGTATTCAACGCTATGATACGCTTAAATATCGTGCTTTTGATAAATTAACTGACAAACAATTGGGTTTCTTTTGGCGTCCAGAAGAGGTAGATATTTTACGTGATGCAAAAGATTTCAAAGAACTTACCAAGCATGAACAACATATTTTTACGAGTAACCTAAAGCGTCAGATTCTATTGGACAGTGTGCAAGGTCGTGCCCCTACAGAGGCCTTTGCTAGTATTTGTAGTTTACCAGAACTGGAAAACTGGATTCAGACTTGGACATTCAGTGAAACAATTCATAGCCGCAGTTACACGCATATTATTCGTAATATTTACAGCAACCCCAGTGCTATTTTCGATGGCATGCTGGAAATCAAGGAAATTGTAGATTGTGCTGATACTATCAAGAAACATTATGACGATTTAATTCGTATGAGTGCTTGGTATAATTTATTGGGCGAGGGAGAACACATGGTTGTAAATGGAAGCGAACATGATGTTAATCGAGTAAACGGAAACTTCAGCAATGTTGCCCAACGTATCCATGTAGACGAATACGAACTCAAGAAAAAATTATGGCTAACTCTTGTAAGTGTTAATATTCTGGAAGGTGTTCGTTTTTATGTAAGTTTTGCATGCAGCTGGGCATTTGCAGAGCTGAAAAAAATGGAAGGTAATGCAAAAATTATTAAATTTATTGCTAGAGATGAAAATGTGCATTTGGGTAGCACACAGCAGTTGTTGAAAATCCTTCCCAAAGATGATCCAGACTTTGAAAAAATTCGTATGGAAACTGAACAAGAATGTGTGGATCTATTCCTGGAAGCAGTGGAACAAGAAAAAACCTGGGCTGATTATTTGTTTGCAGATGGATCTATGATTGGTTTGAATGCAAAGTTACTGCACGATTATATTGACTGGATTGCAGCGAAAAGAATGACCGCAGTTGGATATTCATGTCCTATACAAACCAGTAAAGCTTGTCCATTGCCCTGGACACAAAAATGGATTAGTGGTGGAGATGTACAAGTAGCTCCCCAGGAAACAGAAATTTCCAGTTACATTATTGGCGGCACAAAACAAGATGTAGAACAAGACAGTTTTAAGGGATTTAGTTTATAGGTATTGAATCTGGGTAAATACTGTAACAAAAGTCTAACAGGAGGAAATATAATGTATAATAACGAATCCGAATATGACAGTTTCGAAAATCATTTGCAAGACGAAGATTATGGCTTAGTAATTGATAGACATGGAAATCTTAAAGGACTTTTTATTCCGGAAGGATTAGAACAAGAACCAGTTCCCCAAGCTATTGTAAACTTATGCAAAGACCACTTTGGTATAGACCCCCTGGAAAATAGCGATAGTCCAAGGTTGCATTAATGGAAGAATTAGATGACTGGGAAATTTATCAACAATATCCTGATTTTAGATGGATTTTTAATAAATTAGAGTTATCTACACGACTGGGGTATTCGTGCGGACCTGTTCCTGTCCCAGTGCCACACACTATGGAATATATAATTAGACCCATTTATAATTTGTATGGCATGGGGATAGGTGCAAAAATAAAGGTGCTAACAAAGGAAAAATTAGTAAATGAATTGCCTGGTTATTTTTGGTGCGAGAGATTCCACGGAGAACATCATAGTATAGATTATGTTTGGAAGGACGGCTGGAAACCAGTGCATGCTAGTCTGGGTGTAAATACAGATACAAATCTAATACAATTTAAATACTGGCAAAAAATTACAACTCCTCTTCATAGAATACCATTATGGGTTAACGAGTTTCAAACTGCAAAAAAGTTAAATTTAGAATTTATAGACGGAAAAATTATAGAGATTCACTTGCGACATGGAGAAGATTTCCCACAAGGCGCAAGCAAGATAATTCCTGTGTGGCACAGCACACCGCAAACTCAACACGATTATCTAGTCCAACAAGGTTATCAATACAAGCATAATCCAGAGGACGGAAACGGATTTTTAACGGATCCAAGACTTGGATTTTATTATAGGTAGGAAAAATGTTAACTGTTTATACAAAAAACTTTTGCCCATTTTGTGATATGGCAAAAAAACAACTTAAAAAAATGAATATCGCTTACGAAGAAATTAATATTGAACATGATCCCTCAGCAAGAGATTTTCTAATTGCAGCTGGACACAAGACCATGCCACAGATTTACCACAAGGGAAAACTTTTTGTAGAAGGCGGCGCACAGGGTTTACAGAAGTTAAGTGAAGACACCATACGTGTTCGTATTGCTGGTGTAGACCTGGACGACTTTCAGTTATAATAGCATATAAAAAATACAACTAAATACCATATGCCAGGTGGAATAGTTAGACAAGGTGATCCCAATACAGCAGGAGGCATAGCAACCAGCGGCCATGCTAATATACTTGTGAATGGCACACCAGCTGCTGCTAAAGGTGTCGTAACAGCACATCCACCGTGTCCTCGTAGTCCAGGGCATTGCAGTGCAACAGCGGCTTTTCCAGGGTCCAGTAAAGTTTTGGCAAATGGACAACCTGTAATTACTGTAAGTGATAGTGATTCTTGCGGTCATACCAGGGGTAATGGCAGCAGTAACGTAGTATGTTTGAGTTAGAATATGTCAATTAAAGGTCAGAGTTTTACAGCCGTAAACGCAATAGGTGCATTGTTAAACGGTACAGGTATTGCAAACTATGCAAATAGTGTAAGTGCAGATTTTGCTCGAACCCAACTGGGCAATTTAATAAAACAAGCAAACACAAATTTGTTAGATTTATTACCTGACCCTGGTCAGGAACCAGGACCACTGGAAATATCTCAGGATTTGTACAACACATTTCAAGGGTTGGGCCAAAATGCTAATCAGGGCAGCGGTGCATTTAGTGGTACAGTACCAGAGCAATTTATAGATCTATTAGGGGATAGTGTGTTAACAGACAGGATCAAAACACAGGCCAATAGACTTTATGGCGATAATTTGTTTCAGTTTAGTCAAACCATTAATGTTGCAAGTGGAATTAGTTTTAACAGTAGAGATATTTTTCCTGTTGTGCAACAAGGCAGCAATACAGTATTTGGTATACCAGCAGCTATAGAACGTCAAAGTTTAGCAGAATTTGACCAGAATAGTTTTAGTCTTGGTGCCAGTGTGCAAGATAGTGGCTCTTTAACAATAAATGGTTACAACAGTCTTATACTACAAGATCAGGATCTATCCGTTTTAGGACAGCAATTGTTGGATCTAGGCAAAAGTATGGATCTTACAAAACCACAGTTTTTTGGTAATCCAGGGCAAATTTGCAAAACAATTATGTTCTTGGAAGTGGGGAGTTTGATACAGTTGGACGTAGCACTGGCTAGTCAGGGTTTAGCAAATGTGGATATTAGTGAATTAGACAATGATCGTTATAACGAAAAATGTTTACAAGCACTTGCACAAATTACAAATCCTGAATCACTAAGAGTTGTAAAAGAACTATTGGATGTAACAAATATACAAATAAAACAATTTGTGGACTTTGCTGACTATACCAAGTTATTTCCCAATTACAACGTAATAGCTGCTGATACACTGGAAGATTTTCAGAGATTATTAGTTAATTTAGAACTGGGACAGGTTGTAAATGCTGAACAACTGGGCAATATACTAGTAAATTTGGAAATTCCTGTTATGCCAACAAGAGGCAACAGTAAAAATGTGCTGGATCCGGAAAGTATAAATGTTTTGGACAGCAAATACAACCTAAACGGACAACCCATTGGTATAAGTGATATTTTGGGAAGCGTAGCAGGTATAGGAATTAGAGAACCTGTTCAAAATTACAATGCTGTACTGGATCAAATGTCTGAACAGGGAGAACTTGATACTTTAATTGCAGGCATGCAAGCCATTGTAGATGCGTGCTCTCCCACAGGCGAAGGGCCAGAACAAGTAACTCCTGCGGAACAGTTGCCTCAAGCATTCGCAGATTATACAAATTTGCTAGTAACATTCATGCAAGGTACAAATCTTTTAAGAGATAGTGCAATAGAAATTTACAAAACTATTGCACAACAAATACACACAGAACTCTCAATTGAGTCTAGAGGATTCGATTTATATTTGGAAAATCGTAGCAATGATATAAACAATGCTAGAACAATTATTACTGGTCTTCCTGCATTTACACAAACAAAAGATATTGACTTTTTTAAAGGATTAGCACAGAATGCTATACAACAAGGCGACAGTACAGGCGAATTAGTAAATGCAGCCATTACGGAAGTGCAAAACAAGCGACAAATGGACAGTCAAAATATCAGATTTTTAGGTGGGGTGCAGCAGACATGAAAACACGTACAGAATATTTTCATAGTCTTTTTTGTGATAACTGCCGAGAAAATTTTATTATAGTGGCTGGTAAAGTATTTGTAATTGATCGACTATTTTGTCCTTATTGTGGGCATGAACATCTTGATGTAACAACAGACAAGGAACAATAATGGATATTTTTGCATTAATTTTTGTATGTTCCCTAACAGGAGAATGTGTAGAAATTAGAGATAGAATTGGCGAGTATCGCAGTGTTGCCGAGTGCAAACTAGATATTCCAAATTTACAAAAAACATATAATACAACAATGATAACATGTGAAAATGGAAATATGATTCTGGACGATTATACACATCCAGTAGGTGCATAATGAAATTTTTGGCAATAGTATTTCTTCCAATAATGATAACAGGATGTATTCCTGTGACATTGGGATTCTTGAGTTATGCAAAACTCAGTTATGATACTGTTGCAATTTTACAAAACGAAAAAACAAGCACGGACGAAGTTGTAAGTGCTGTGGTAAAACAGGAATGTAATTTTTTTAATATTTTTCTTTTTAAGCCATACTGCGAAAAAAAGCAATAAATACTGGTTGACAACATAAATAACCTATCATATTATATGTGTACTGTTGCAATGCAACACTTACACACACAGAACACACAGGAGTCTAAAACAATGCGCGAATCGATCGTTAACACTTATAATACTGTTATGGATTCAGAAGTCAATCCACTTAGTAAAATCCCTGATAATGGAGTACGTCACGTTGTAATGCAGGTACTGGCCTGGATGTGGTGTATTGTGTTTAGTTTTTGGGTAGGTAGTATTACTGTATTTGGATATACTGCTATTGCACATGTTCTTATTTTAGGTGCAATTTTCCTTACAGTGGGAACATTTCAGGTAGCAGACAAGCGTCCTAATACACTGGTAAATGGCTATCATACCATGTCACGAGCTCGCAAATATATGTGGGTAGATGGTAAGCGATATGACTTGCCAGATAACGACCCAGGCGGGGAACATAATTAATCAAAAAACAGTGGAGTTTACTTTTTGTAAACTCCTTATTTTATAAGGAAAATCAATGAGTAAAGTAGGATATAATTTACCAAATTGCACATGGAAGACCCGTGTGCGAGACGATAGTATTGCAGGCGATAATCCATATCGCTGGCAAGATATGAATACAAATGATTATTTTGGCGGCAAACGTGTGGTCATGTTTAGTCTTCCTGGTGCGTTTACACCAACTTGCAGCACTATGCAAGTTCCAGGATTCGAATCGAATGCTCAAAAATTTTATGATATGGGTATTGATGATATTGTTTGTGTTAGTGTAAATGACAGCTTCATTATGAATAAATGGGCACAGACCGTTGTGGAAGGTGGACTACAGCACGTAAAAGTTATTCCTGACGGCAACGGCGACTTTACACAATCTTTGGAAATGGATGTTTTATTTAGGAATCGTGGTTTTGGTATGCGTAGTTGGCGTTATGCTCTAGTAGCTGACGATCAAAAAATTACACATTGGTTTGAAGAGCCTGGACGCTGTGATAACAGTGATCCCGATCCTTATGGAGAAACAAGTCCTGAGAACATTCTAGCAGCACTTGCACAATAAATAATGTATGAAAACAATATATATTCATGGCGCAACAGCAAGTGAACGTAGTTTTGCTTACATACAGAAAAGTATTGGATTCAATAATCCAGTATATTTAAATTACAACAAAGAAAATAGTGCAAAGGACAACCTTGCAGAAATGAAACAAAAACTGGACCAGGAAACTGGTCCTTTTTTCTTTGTGTGTCATAGTCTTGGAGGAATATACGCAATATATTTACAAGATATTTTTCGTGAATCAACAAAGAGTGTGGTTAGTTTATCCACGCCGTTTGCTGGCAGTGAGGCAGCAGTTTGGGGCAGTATATTAAATCCTGGATTTCAACTTTTTCAAGACATAAAAATTACAAGTCCTTTTATTAAGGATACTTTTTACAAAGAAATAACTGTGCCCTGGACACAAGTTGTTAGTACTGTGGGAGATGTTCCCTGGATAAACGGTGCAAACGATGGTGTAGTTACAACAAGAAGTATGAAATATAGATCAGATGTAAACTATGAATATATAGATAGAAATCATTATGAAATTGTTTTAAGCAGACGTGTTGTGGATATTATTCAGTATGTATATAAAAGAACGTAGTGAGATTTTATGGGAATGGCAAAAAATAAAGCGTCCCGATATAAGTTGGTTTACTTATTATCACTTATATGATGTTTCTACCAATAAATTTAGAACACCCAATCAATTTAATAATATAAACATTTTTTATGGAGACACAGAACCTGATTGTGGATTACGCCAGGATGCTGTGGATGGTGTGGCAGATTGGATTGCTAAACTTGCAAACAGTAACAGGGATAAAAAATTTATTTGCATACTAGATCAGGGCGAACATGCACATATGCGAGACAAACCTGATAATTTTGTGTACTTTAATAGAAAATTTCATCAGGGAAAATATAACTTTTACAATCATCCGCCACCACCGCCTTTGAAACACGAAATTAAAAGCCAATGGTTTTATTGTCCCTTGGGAAGAGCTGATTATGCTAGAACACATATGTTTAATAATTTGATCAGTAATCAAATGGACTCTTTTGGTTATATTTCATATCTGTGCACAAATTACCCAGACCGTAATCCTGATGTTAACGAGTATTATAAAACAAATGAAGATAAAGCAGTGTATAATTATAGAAAATTAATTCCGTTCAATAATTTTGAAAACACAATACTTCCTAACGATCAAAGGTTAAAGGGCAATTGGAAAATTATGCAACAATGCCTTTTTGGTATAAGTGTAGAAACAGGTCCATTCTCCCGACAAGCGTGGTATACAGAACGTGTTTATAATATGCTCGCTGCAGGATTAATTCCCCTTGTAGTAAGTGGTTATAGTAGTACTGCAGGTTTGGAAAGTTTGGGATTCCGTGTTCCTGATTATATAAATTGGAGATTGTACGATAACATGTATAGTGATATTTTTCTCAGTGGACATGGCAACAGAAGTATACCTTATGAAAATATTGACAAGATAAAATATATTGTAAAAGATCTACATAATTTTATTAATCAAAATGATTTAAACGCAATCTATGAAGATTGGTATCCCAATGCGCTATACAATTATAATCATTTTGTTAACACATTACCAAGACTTTACAAACAAGAAGAACAAATAATTATTAAGTGGTTGCTATACGAGACCGGAAAACATTTCGATCCCAAGTTTGAAGATCTTATTGACAACGATCTAATATAATGCTATAAATATTATACTAACTATGAAGGGAGTTGAACACTAGTCTGGACTCCGGGGCGGGACCGGACGCCTCCACCATAAACACACTGAGTACGTGCAAGCGTCAGTAAGTCTATAAAGAGTCGCAATCTTGAGCAACAGTGTGTTTATGATGGGGGCGAACTTAGGATCGACAGGTAGTAAATAGGCAACTGGAGTTAGTCGGTTGTTCTCCGTAATTGGAACAAATTTATAATTGCAAATGACAATTATCAGCCAGAGATGGCACTAGCAGCCTAATTAAAGGTATGTGGGGGTTGGCAACGGACCTAGCAACAGAACCGTTGCACTTTAGGAAAGTTCATGGAAGTACGTGCAGTAGACAATTTAAATAATCTTTTCCTTGTAAAAAATCTAGTACATCCTGTTCTAATAGATTTATTGCACAAGGAAGGTACACAAAATTATCAAAAACAAAATGTAAATTGGCAAGATGATAGACTAAGGGACAACGTTATTCCTCACAAAGGCAGTGTATTGAGTATGATATCTGCTGATATAACATCTAAATTAAAGCATTTTCAAAAACTTACCAACACAAATTATGAAAGGATTTCTATAGAATATTGGGAAGACTATGCAGGATATACTAGCAATATGCACATAGACAATCCTAATATGGTCGCACTTATGCAATATTATATTGGATATGGAAATTTAAATTTGGGAACAAAGTTTTATTATGCAGAACACCAAGATGTAAGAGACGAGGATACAGCCCAACATTGGATTTTATGGAACAAGAACTTGCCTATTAGGTACGAATTTCCTCATGAAACTAATAGCGGATATTTTAGCATTAATAACAGAATTCAAGCTCACGACATGCCCAACCCAGTGAGCAAAACAGATTATAGAATTAGTGCTGTAATTCATTTTGACACGTAATCTACAAAAATGTGAAGGACAAAACAAATGAAAGTAATAATGTGTGATCCGCCTAGCGGATGGAAGTATGGGTTTCCCAAACCTTTGCCAGCAGACTTGGGCAAAGACGAGAGTATCATTCCCTGGCTGTTAGAGCAAGGTTATCCACAGTCAGAAATTGATGCGTGTGGCAAACACTTTTATTGTAGGTATTGGAAAGCAGATGCCGAAGACGTAGAAGATTTAGTTGAATATTATCAACCAGGACAGGATTACCAAGTATGAAATTGACATCAGAACAAAGTATTATGCCTAACAGTTGGGTCATCTTAGAAGTCACGTACAAAGGCGAACAGTATCAAAAGATCCTGAGTGGCTGGAGTGGCGGTTATCTTGACGGTGACAGTTGGCGTATGAGCAGTCCTATCAAAAATTTAGAAATCGACATTGACAGTGAATGGATTACTGCAACCACATTAAGTGGTAGCACATACCGCTTGAGTAAAGAATCTCAAGGATTACGTATGAGCAACGGAGGTGTGTACAATCAACTCAAAGAACGATTTGGTGATAGTGTGGAGATTGTAGAACTATGACACTACCTATTGAAAGGACATATGATGGATCCTGCGGAAAGTTTTGAAGATTAAGGAATTGTCATATGAAGATTAGTATTGGCAAGTTTCCAAACAGATTGACCTGTCGTGTTCACACACGCTACATGGAGCGCAAGTATGGCTATGTAGATTGGCCGGAGCCAGAACAACAAACACGATTCCAACGTAGCCTTGCATGGCTTGAAGATCGTGTACAGAGTGTGTATAATGTGTTCAACTGGATTTGGTTTGACAGACGCAAGCAGAAAGTAAAGATCCGTATTGACAGACAAGACACTTGGAGTATGGACCATACACTTGCTCCTATCATCTTGCCTATGCTCAAACAGTTGAAAGAAACCAAACACGGTGCTCCTAATGTAGATATGACTGATGTTCCAAAAGATCTACGTGCTACCAAAAAGCAACTTGACGCATATGGCAAGAATGGTGACGTTGATCCCAAGCACTTCGAACGTTGGGATTGGATTATGGACGAAATGATCTGGGCATTTGAACAAAAGTGTCGCGACAGATGGGAACAAGATTACTACGGTGACTATATACAAGGAAAGGATGGGCCACTTAGTGGGCATTATGAATGGAAAGATGAACAAGGACTACACTCACATCAAGAACGCATGACAAACGGTTTCCGTTTGTTTGGAAAATATTACGAATGTTTATGGGATTAACAATTTTACAACTTGCATAAACCCTATAGGTTACACAGATTACAATATAAGTCCTTTTTTATTCCATTTGACATGTAACCTAGAATATAGTATAAATAAAGTACACACATAATACACACACATAAAGGAGAAAATATTATGTCACACAAAAACCCTTTTGAAATTCGTTTAGAAGCACTAAAAATGGCTAAAGAAATGTTGGACAATCAGTATCAAGAACAATTAAATTTAGCACACGCTAGTATGGAATCCTGGGCCAACGCAGGTAAGGATTATAAAGAATTTTTTGAGCAGTATACACCAAAAATGTATCAACCTAAAGAGGTTATTGAACAAGCACAGCAATTTTACAAGTTCATTAGCGAAAAATAAAAACAACCACTAAGAAAATTTACTACTATAGGGACTGTTGTCAGGATCAAACTATGTAAGTGCATCAGTGGGCGTATTTATAAAATATATAAAATACAGCAGTATGTAGAGTGTGGGGCTACTGCAATAAGTTTAAAAAAAGGAGAAATCAATTATGGGAAAAAAAGGCGGTAAAAGCAGTGGCTTTATTAGTCAAGGACAACGTCCAAATGTGACACGTAGTCTTGTTAAAGCAAAGCGTAGAGATTATGTAGGAACATTTGATCAAGTTCTTAACCAGCAGAAAGCATGGAAGGGAAATAAAAATGTTGTGCTGACTATTCCTAATCCCAATACAAATGAAACCAATAAGCGTTTTATTCGTGTAAATTCACACGATGTTTGGGGTAACCCAAAGTCCAAGCCCAGTAACCGATAATGTACGAATACCGAGCAAAAATTCGTCGTATAGTGGATGGAGACACAGTTGATGTGGACGTTGATTTGGGTTTTGGTATCTGGATGATGGACGAGCGTGTTCGTATTAAAGGTATAGACACACCAGAGTCTCGTACACGTGATAAAACAGAAAAGCAGTTTGGTTTGGCAAGTAAGGCTAGACTAAAACAACTTTTGCCCCTGGGAAGCATTCAGGTTCTTCGTACAACTGTGAATAAAGATGGCGAGGATATGAAGGGCAAATTTGGTCGTATTATAGGAGACTTTCAGGTTTATTATGCTCCTACAGACAGTACAAGGCCTGCTGGAAATATCCTGATAGAAGAAGGATATGCAGTGGCATACACAGGCGGCAGTAAACAAGAAATAGAACAACAACACCTTGCAAACAGAAAAAGACTGCTACAAGAAGGAAAAATCCTCCTAAAATGATTGACATCCTGGCTATTAATGCTATTATAGAAATATAGGCAGATAGCACAGAGGACGACATGTACGCAGTGGAATATAACTACTACAACTATCCTTCCAAAATTAAAACTTTTGATAATCGGGATGCTGCTAAAAAGTTTTTTTGGTACATTGGCAAACGTCCTGGCGTTAAAAAAGCAGAAATGAAAAAGGTATAACATGCTTCAATACATCGGTGTATATGCCAAACTAACTTTTTTTTGTGCAGTACTAGTTTTTGTCCTGGGAGTAATCTCTGGCAAAGCTGAGACAAAACAAGGAATTTTCCTGGAAGCTGAACATGGTTCCTTTATGGAAAACCCTGTGTCCTATGCGGATCTTAATTGCATGGCAAAAAACATTTATCATGAATCCAAAAATCAAAGCAAGTTGGGCATGATTGCGGTTGCCCGTGTAGTAATAAACCGTAAAAGGGACTCGCGTTGGCCCAGCACTGTTTGTGAAGTAATTCAACAAGGACCTGTAAGGGAAAGCTGGAAAACACGTCAAAATCCTGATTTGCCAGACGAAGATCGTGTATATTATCCTGTAAAAAATAAGTGCCAGTTTAGTTGGTATTGCGACGGAAAAGCCGACAATGTGCCTAGTAAAAAGAATAACTTGTCCTGGAATCTAGCAGAAGATATTGCATGGGAAGTTCTTAAGTATGATAGATATGCAGGTATTGTTGAAGGTGCTACCCATTATCATGCAGATTATGTTACCCCCAAGTGGAGCAAAACAATTACATTAATTACTAAAATTGATGATCATATTTTTTATCGTTGGGACTAATGTTTCGTAAGGATCAATTAGGTGTTAGTCCAGAAAAAATACTAACAAAACATTGACAGACTCTGCTTATGTGCTAATATGAATATATAAGTTGATAACACGGAGTAGATGAAATGCAAACCACTGATATCAAAACTGCCCTTCGGAACTATATTGATCATATCAATGCTGATTATCTTGGCTGGCAAGAAAGCAGTAAGAGCCCCCGGACGGAAATTCAAGCAAAGATGTATGATGAATTTGTCCAGGGTCTCGATTTCAAGATTGGCAAAAAATATGTTAAGGTTGTCAAGAAAGGTTCCGTCCATTCGTTCATTGTGAACGTCCACGATGATCCAAAGTTCAAGTTCGGAGACATTCTGAAAGCTGCTAGTTGGGCAGCACCTGCAAAAAACTTTGCTCGGGGTAACATCTTCGAAGGTAACTTCAATGGCGTTAGGTGGACAGGAGCGTAATGCTTCTTCAGCTTGTAGGCAAGCAAAGTTTGCAAACTGTTCAGGATATTGTTCAAAGGCAATATCCTGAACTAACCGTACTACTAGTACAAACTGATCAACTGGAATCCAATCAAGCAAATATCAGTGCATTTTACGATCCTGAACTGGATGAAGACGATCTTGTTTGCATTACAGTTGAGCTAATTTTTAGCGATAAAGATTCGCATATTGTTTGGTGTTCAGAAGTTGCAGAGTTTTTTGTGAACAAATTAATTGCAACAGTGAAACACGAGAAATTACATCAGTCTCAGCATCGTGCACGTAACTTTGAAGATGCTCCCACTGGATATGATAACCGTAGCACAGAATACGAATACATGAGTCGACCTGATGAGATCGAAGCATATGCAATGAATATTGCTGATGAACTTGTTGCAAAATCCGACAAGGAAACGGCAAAAACACTTTTACGCATGGCTTCTAAAACCGCTGTTTACAAAGACGTACAAGGCAACTTGTTGAGTCCGGATTTGTTTGCTTATATGACAATGTGGGACTTTGATTCTAGTCGTCCTGTTATTAAAAGGCTACTTAAGAAAACCTGGGAGTATATTCATGAATGTTGATCAACATGCTGCAGAACTGTTTGCAGAAAATATCAACATGATGGTTCCATATTATCTTATGGCATCTTATGCATATTACAAACAAGATAATCCTATTATGAGCGATAGTTTTTTCGACAGCATGAGTCAGACCATGATCGCTTGCTGGGACGATATAGAACACTTTCATAAACATTTAATTGACTTAGAAGATCTAAAGGCAGGAACTTATTTGGGAGAATATCCTTCACGAATAGATGGGGGGTTAAAAAGTTTGCGTAAAAAAATGTTGGAAAAAGATTGACACAGCCTGAATATCATGTATACTGAATATGTAAGTTGCAAAAAGGGTAGTGAACATGATTGAAGTTGGTACAAAAGTTGTCGGTAACTGGGGTGCAGGTCACTCGTATTCCTACGGCGTGGTCACTGACATTTATGAGTTTCGTGGTCGTGAGCAAGTCGTTGTTGACTTCGATGATATCGACGTTCTGACAGAGTTCAGTGAGAATGAGTTTTTGATTGCCGATTCTATTGACAAGATTGGTGTTTATGTTGACCATGAAGGGATGGTATACTAATGACTATGATTGGTAACACGATGAAAGAGTTGACCAGCAAAGAGTTTGCGGAGATGCGGGCAGCACGGATCGCTGACACAGACACGACATATGTTGTCTGGTTGGAGTTGATTGGAAGTGGTAACATGGTGGAGTTGGATGCTGTCAACAAAGAACATGCCCTTACCTTGATTGATCACTTCGCCATTCGTACCATCACAGAAGATACAAAGTACAACACTGCCAGTTATCGGAAGGTCAAGAGTGATGGCACTCTGGGTCGGTGTGAAGAGATTATTGATCGGGACTTTGACTACATGGACGGAGATGTTTAATGGACGGTAATTTAGAATTAGCATGGGACGTATTACAGGTTCTACTAGTAATAGGTTTTATGCTGGGCGTTATTGCTGCAGTTGTTGGCGGCGCTTTTAAAATTGGTAGTCAGTTTGCCTGGGTAGTTGTTTTAGTTGCAGCTATTGTATGGTTTATTAGTTAGAAAAAGGATATTATTATGAAAAAGATTATGTTAGTTGCAGCAGTGGTAGCAGGATTATCTACTAGTGCATATGCACAAAATAGCTACACTGTACAAGGAACTGTAGTGCAAAGTAATCCGCAATACCAAAATGTTACTCAGCGTGTTCCTACCCAAACGTGCCAAATTGTTGACGTGCCTGTGTATGGTAATAATAGAAACAACGGTGGCACACTGGGACTAAACAATCATTTTGATATTGGCGGTGCAATTATTGGCGGTGTAATTGGCAATAATGTTACTAAAAATTTAGATAATGGCGGTGCTGCTGGTGCTATTATTGGAGGCCTGCTGGGTAATCAAATTCAACGAAACAATAGTCAACAAGTTGTGGGGTATAGGCAAGAACAACGATGTAATACTAATTACAGTACGCAAACTCAACAACAATACAGTCACAGTGATATTGTTGTGGAAGTAAATGGTATGCAGGTTAATGCTCAGACTAGACGCAAGGTAAAAGTAGGCGATAACGTGAATGTTCGAGTTACCCTACAGGTACAATAAACACAAAAATCCCTGGCTTGAATGGGCCTACTAAATATTTGTACGCGGAGAGCTATTCTTCGTTATTTGTAATGATATAATTAAATAATAAGGATACAGGGCCAAAACATATGAAAGAGTACCTCCCACGCCTCTCAGCGATGCGCACCAGGGAGGTCCGTTTTTATAAATACTATTATGGACACACTAGCATTAATTCGGGAGTTAATCCATAAACTGGATACTCTTCAAAAAACCATTCCCCAGGATCCAAATCATTTTGCACAAATTGAAGATTTGGCAGCAGACGACCGTTGCTGTGACGATTATAGTAACACCCCCAATGAACAGTATGCAGAAATAGAGGCAGTTACTGATCTTGCTGGTGGTGGCCTAAATGGTCCAAAACATGCGGCAGATATTAGGACTGATTCGCCTAGTCTGTATAATTATATAACACAATTGGAGCATGAACGTGGCAAACATTAATATAAAATATAAAGGATTAACTGGTCTCCTTAATGATATTTCCATAGACAACGGACAAACTATGGCTCAGTTACGTAGTGCAATTATCGCAGATGAGGGTTTACAAAGCTACTATTATGGTAGGGTAAGTATTCATAAAAACGGTACAGTTAGGGACAGCACAGACAACTCAGGAACCACACTTGCGGATGCAGGCATAGTAGCCGGGGATGTAATTACAGTATCTAGCGAACGTAATCAAGCCACACGACAAAAGAGTCAAGAGATGATGCTTGATATTGCGCAATTGAAAAAACAAGCAGGCGGGGATACCACAAAGTCATACTATCGTGCATTAAACACATATGATGTTACACTGTTGCCAACTCGCTATGTGGATGATACAGTTACAGATAACACAGGCGATGGTGGTAATCTTACAACAAGCCGTCCCTGGACATAAACCATGGTCGATCGTTCTGATACGAGCAGAGAAAACTCTACTAACTACACACATCCACAAGAAACCAATCTACTCAATGTGCACAAAGCCATGGAGTATAATCTAGGTGGTGAGCCTGTATTAAGAACTACAGGAAGTAGTGTTATAGCAAACATTCAACTTCCAGCAGGCTTTGGACAGATACACAAGTTTGGTGCTGTTCCTGCTATGAGCATAGACACAATAGGAACCATATGGGACGAGAACGATACCATCTATCCTTGGGCGGCGATTGACGCAAACGGTGCGTTGAATATTAAAGTTACTAATACAAACAATGAAAACATCCTCAACACTGATTTAGATGGCGATACAGTAGAGATACAAGGCTTAGATGAAAACTATGAAATACAAACTGAAACTGTAACTATATCAGGATCAACAGGAACAACAGCCAATCCTTACAAAAGAATATACAGAGCGCGATATCAAAATGGTGGCAGCTTTGATGTTAATTCAACTGCTCGTATATTGATACAAACACAGAGTAATGTGACTGTAGCAAAGATACTTGAGGATCAAGGCCAAACACTGATGAGCATCTATACCATACCAGCTGGTAAGACAGGTTACCTAATGCGACTTGATGTAACAGCACAAGAAACAGCAACAGGTGAATTCAAACTAATGGTTAGAGAAGGCGGGGCAGGTTCGTTTGCTATTAGACACGTTGCAGAAATAACAGGCCGAGGCGGCGCATATCAGTTGGAATATCCTATTCCGCAATCGTTTCCAGAGAAGTCAGATATTGATGCACGGATACACACTTTTGCAAACAATGGTAGATACACTTGCACATTTGACATTTTATTAGTTGACAATCCAGCATAAAAGGTAGTATAATACACGAATGACTTTAGGATTACTTACATTATTTGTGGCTCTTTGTATCAGTGCTATTGCTGCCTATTATAGCATATTGGGATTGACTGCAATTTTTGCTGCAGCCGTTGTGCCTATTGTTCTTATGGGAACAGTGTTGGAAATTGGTAAAATTTTTACAACAGTTTGGCTACACTGGTTTTGGCATCGTGCACCCCGTGCAATTAAAATATATCTTACTAGTGCTGTTATAATTTTAATGTTTATTACAAGCATGGGTGTATTTGGATTTTTAAGTCGTGCACATATAGAACAAACAGCCGCTGGTAGAGAAAGTATTGCACAAGTCACAAGATTATCTACTGAAATAGCTAGACAAGAAGCTATTATAGGACGTGCAGAAGAAAAAATAAACAAATTAGAGACACAAGGCACTGGCGGACAAGCCAATATACAAAGTCAGATAGACAAAGAGCAGGCAAGGATTGACGATGCATATGCACGTATTCAGCCTGCTATTCTGGAACAAAATCGTATTATTAGTGACGCTGCAGGTATATATCAGACTGAATTAAAAAAAGTGGATGACCAGCTATCCAAGTTACAGTCTTTTATAGATAATGGCGAAATTAAAAAAGCACAACAGATGGTAGGGTCAAGAGCTGATGGTGCTTTTGGACCAAGGACTGCACAAGCATTCAGGAACTTCCAGGACAAAAAAAATCAAGAGCGACAGGATCTTTTACAAAAAATACAAGATAGTATGGATAGTCCTGTGGTCAAAAATGCTAGATTGGAAATATCCAGATTGCGTTCAGTGGCAGAAAAACAAATACAAGAATCCAATAAGTTAATAAACACATTTAGAGATCAGTTACGTCAGGACGATACCAGCAATGTACCCGAACTTATTGAGGAACAACTTAGTAAGATAAAAGCTGCAAACCTTGTAATAGACAAACACACTCAAGAAAAATATGGTCTAGAAGCTGTAACAAGAAAGTTGGAGGCAGAGGTAGGTCCAGTTAAATATATTGCAGAATTGATTTATGGCAATGCAGACAGGAACTTGTTGGAATCTGCAGTGCGATGGGTAACTATTATCCTTGTTGCTGTATTTGATCCATTAGCAGTATGTCTTGTATTAGCAGGAACTATGACAATAGAATGGGCAAGATCTGATAAAAAACGCAGGGAGGAAGGATTGCCTCCTGAAGATCCTAGGATAAAGGAATTGGAAATGGAACTTGAAAAACATAACTTAGTATTAGCAGAGCTAGAAAAGCTATTGGACAGTAATCTGGAAAAGATAGATCCAGATGAATACACTAGACTTGAAGAACAATATAATAATACACTAGAAGAAAGTGCAAAATTAGCAAGTGCACTCACAGAACTCAAACAAGAGAACGACAAGTTAGTGGATAAAGTTGTTGATACAGAAGCACAACGTGATGAGTTGCAAAACAAGATCCAAAAGCTGCAGGAAAACACAAGTGCATCCAATATGCGAGCAGAAGAATTATTGGAAAAAATTGAAGTACTGGAATCTGAAATCGAACGTCGTGATGTTGTAGTGCTAAAAATGGCTGAGAAATATCAACTAGTAGAAAAAGATAATTTCGGTGATGATCTAGTAAAACAAGCTAATCAGGATCCTTTAGACATTGCTAAAAAGTATAAGTAATGTCTGATAATTTAATGTTTGTTACGCAACCCGATTTGTATTTGGCAGATCAGGAAAGCATATTGTTTATTAGCAAACGTAATCGTGCAGATTCAGTCTGTCAATTATTAGGCACAAGTACCCAAAATAGAACTGTGTATTGGGCTACTAGTACAACCAATCCAGAATGGGTAATCACTGCAGGAAATCTTGCTACATACGTTGTAATAGATTTTCAAGAAAATTTATTTTATAGTGGTATTTTTATCGACAAAGCAAAATGTTGGTATTATAATAGTCCTATAGATTTAAATAGAATCAATATAAATCAAATAACAACTGCAGAAGAATTTGTTGTAAAATTATTGGAGAATGAGCAGGCAAATGGCTAGAGATTACGAAAAACGTGGTATGCGAGTAGACGTTCGCAACAACGATTTTAACAGTGCTTATAAAAAATTTAAACGACTCGTGGCAAACGAGGGAATTATTAAAGAAGTAAGAGATCGTCAGCATTTTGAAAAACCCAGTGCCAAAAAGCGTCGTGCCAAAGCACAGGAACGTAGACGATGGCAAAAGAAAGTTACAGAACTAACTGGTTTTTACGGCGTCCATCATGGCAGTGCCTATAAAACACAAACAGACTAAATACTTTTTTATTTGTAAAGTATAAAATAGGGCCAAATTAGGATATTACTTCCCGGGGATAGGCGTATGCTGTCCGAAAATATTAGACACTAATTCTAATTATTATTTTAAATCTGGCCGGGGGACCAGTGAATCCCCCAAAAATATTGGATGCCAAAAATGGATCCATACATATTCTTGCTTATAAAGGAGAAAAAAATGACAAGAGTAACTACATTAGATATTAATCGCCTTAATAAAGGCACAATTGGTTTTGATCGTGTTTTTGATGCACTATTTGCAGAACAAGGACACAGACCAGAACAAAACTATCCACCATACAACATTGTACAAATCAACGACGACGAATATATGATTAGTATTGCAGTCGCAGGCTTTGGTATGGACAATCTAGACGTAACCAAAGATAAAAACATTCTAAGGATTGAAGGTAATGCTCCTAAAGGAGACGAAAAAGTAAACTACCTACACAAAGGTATCGGCGGCCGTAACTTCCGTAGAGAGTTTCATCTTGCTGACTATGTAGAAGTGGAAAGTGCTGCACTTGAACTGGGCATGCTTAATATTCACTTGAAGCGTATTGTACCAGAAGATCTGCTTCCAAAAACTATTGAGATTACTTCCCAATAAAAAAGATAAGTATGTGTGGCAGAGAAATTTCTCTGCCACACCCTAACTGGAGTTTATTATGAGTCAGACAAGTGAAAAGTTAAAAACACGTCAAAAAGATTTGTCTTTAACGCCTCCGCCCGATTACAATGTAGTGTATGTGAACGATGATAAAACTACATTTGAGTTTGTTATTGGCAGCCTTCAAGAAACTTTCAATTATAATCAGGATCCTGCAGTGGATAAAGCTATGGAAATCAACAACAAAGGCAGCGGCGTAGTAGCTACATTGCCATTTGAAATCGCAGAGCAAAAAGGTGTTGAAGTTCTTTTACAAGCACGCAACAATGGTTTTCCTTTAGAAGTAAGACTGGAAGAAGCAAATTAATTGATTCCTATCCTTTCCTGTGTTATACTTAGATATTCAGTATAAGGAGAAGATAAATGAGATTGGATACAGAAATCAAACTGGATTATTCCAGTGTTTTGATTAGACCCAAACGTAGCACCCTTTCAAGTAGAAAACAAGTAGACTTAATACGAGATCTTGGGTTTCGTAATACTCCAACTGCTGAAAATTACAATGGTGTGCCTGTTATGGCTGCAAACATGGATGGTGTTGGTACATTTGAAATAGCAGATGCTCTGGCCCAGCACAAAATGTTTACATGTTTATCCAAGACATACAGTGTGGATCAGCTGCTTAACTTTTTTGACATTGCAGATAGCAATAGAAAAAATTATACAGCAGTAAGTATTGGTATTTCGGATTCGGATTCTCGTAAATTTGAGCAAGTGTACAGGCGCTTTGAATACAAATTAAAATATGTTTGTATTGATGTAGCAAACGGATACAGTCAGGCTTTTGTAGAATTTGTAAAAGATTTTAAACGTTTTTTTCCTGATATCGTAATTATTGCTGGAAATGTTGTAACTGGCGAGATGACAGAAGAACTGATTCTTGCAGGTGCAGATATTGTTAAAGTGGGTATTGGTCCTGGTAGTGTGTGCACCACACGTATTAAAACAGGTGTAGGTTATCCTCAGCTCAGTGCTGTAATTGAATGTGCAGATGCTGCTCATGGACTTGGAGGTCATATTATTGCCGATGGCGGATGTACTAGTCCTGGAGATGTAGCAAAGGCATTTGCTGCTGGCGCTGATTTTGTAATGCTGGGCGGCATGCTTGCTGGGCACGATGAAGGCGGGGGTGAAGTTATCTCCAAACACTATATTACAAATGAAGTTGTACTAGATCAAGATGGCAATTGGCAAGAACAGAAAGTAGAATCCAAGAAGTTTGTGCAGTTCTACGGTATGAGTTCACAGGCAGCAAACGACAAACACTTTGGGGGACTTAAGGATTACAGATCTAGTGAAGGAAGAGAAGTTTTTGTTCCATACCGCGGCGCAGTAGAAAATACTGCAAAAGATCTTCTGGGCGGTATTCGCAGTGCTTGTACCTATGTAGGTGCTGAAAAATTAAAATATCTTCCTAGATGTGCTACTTTTGTGCGTTGTATGGACACACATAATAGGACATATGAATAGTGACAACTCAGCACAACATACTGGAATTTTATAAAAATAAATACATGTTAGCAAGTCTATCTGGGAACATTACACCTTGGCAAAACAATATGTTACAATGTATAACAAGGCACAATAATGGGGATAAACTGGCACTTAGCGAAGATCAGTATGGAAAATTAAGGGATATGTACAAGGAAGATTGTTTACTGGAGAAAGTAAAGGATTTATGCAATCCAGAATTAATCAATCCAACAACTGAGTTACATAATCAGGAACTTACTTTTATTGGCAGTGTTCTAAAACAAGGTTATAAAATTGTAGATGATCCTCTTAAAATTACCAAGCATTTCAGTGGACAGACTCGAGAGTATATTCAGTATTGGTTTAGTGATCAGGACGATTGTGCTTGTTTGATAGAATTGCCCACTACTAATCCTTTTGAAGAAATTTGGACAAATATGCTAACTGATACTATTACAGTACAAGGTTACAAAAAGACATTTACCAGACATAAATTAAATTTTTTTGTTTATTCTCAATGGAAGGTTTTGGTCTAATGGAATCGGAATATATTTTTTTTACAGGAGTACCAGGAAGTCGTTGGAGTGGTATTGCTCAAGAAATAAAAATCAAATATAAGTTAAACACAACTGATCGTGCAGAACACCGTGTGTACAAACATGGCGAATTTAGTGGACATATGGATTCATATTTTGGCACTGGTATGGAATTTCCTGCCGATCCAGCAGACAACGGGCTGGATAAAAACAATTTGGATGCACCATTTGCAGACCCAGCTGCTGGAAACAAACTTTTACTCAGTCATGAATGGCCCTACTATTTTGAAAATATTGTAAATCGATACCCAGGATGTATTATCCAACTGATATATAGACCGGATCAAAATAGTTTTGATTGGTGGAAGCAGGCAGGAGGATTCGATATTACATATCCAAACTATGACTGGTATAAAAACGATCAAGTAATGATGGAACGCATACAGGAACAAAACCAATTAATATTAATGTTTGCACAAAAAAACAATCTTTCCTGGAGGCAACATCAAATTCATTCGGATATTTTTCATGCGGAGTTTTATAACCCAGGTTGACAACTATGAAAATACTTATTATAGGAGATAGTTTTGCTGCAAAGTATGCAGGTGAACACAAGGGCTGGGCCGAATTATTAGAGGACCACCACAATGTTACTAACCTTGCACAATGTGGTGTAAGTGAATATAAAATTTTAAAGCAAGCACAAAGTACAATTCCCGCGGTTTATGATTTGGTTATTGTTAGTCATACCAGTCCTTATAGAGTTCATACAAGAAAATATCCCGTAACACTGGATAGTAAATTACATAAAAACTGCGATCTTATACAGGCAGATATTTTTTACCACTCTAGTAAATTAAAAAATTTATTCAATAGGGGACTACATACAGCTAAAAATTGGTTTTTGCATCATTATGATCCAGAATATCAAGAATTTATATTTTTGCTAATGAAAAAAGAAATAAGTAATACACTTTACAACTGTCATGTATTAGATACTGCAGTCTTGGGTCTTGAAGAACTTTTTACTACAAACAGGGGCAATATTCAACATCTAGACTATGAAGGTAATCAAATATTTTTTAGAAGAATAATGGATTATATCAAAAGTGATTGAAATATTTAATCAAAATTTAATCAATTATCACAACCTGACATACGGTATGGATTGTCCTAAATTATGTGTCTATGGTCGAGATTGGTGGCATTTGTATCCTGTACAAGATTTTGATTATAAATTCAATAGCTGGGGATTTAGGGAACAGGAACTATCCACTTTAAAAAACCAACCAGTTATTTTATGTGTTGGAGATAGTATGCTAGTAAACTTGGGAGGACCTATTCACTATAGTTGGCCCAGCTTACTACAAAATAAATTTGATATTCCTGTGATAAATTTAGGAACTCCTGCAGTTGGAAATGATGGAATCCGAAACATTTATGAACAAGCAATAGATTATTTTGATGTGCGTGCCACCTTTGTGATGTATAGTCATTTTCATAGGCGTATAGGAAAAAATATGAATCTTACTAGCAATTACTATTCGGATGAAGAAAATTTACATTATTTCGATTGTAATAGACTATCTGATGTAATAGAATGTGCTATTCCTTATTGGTGTTTTTCTCCTTCTGAGCGGGCATATTTGGATGAACTAGATATTTTTTATATAAAAGAATCAGATTTCAATTACGATGAGTTCAAAAAAATTCCTAGAAAATTCAGTATATTCAAGGATGCATACAAAAAATGTATTAATAAAGGTTGGCCTTCCTACAAACAGTATATTTACAGCGATTTGGACTATGATCACATTATGGATAATTATATTCATTTGTTTATAGATAAAAGAGCTGGATTCGTGAATAGAGATGGATGGCATTGCAATTTTCGTACTAACCAATTGATTGCAGAAAGGCTTTATAGACAATATAAGGAAAACCATCATGAATCATAAAATTTTAAACAAACTAGAGGAACTGTTACACACTAGTCCACAATTGTTAAGATCACCCAAACTGTTAGAATATGCTATACAGGGCACATTTGATGTTAATATATGTCCTACACATGACCATATTGCACAATTGGTAGATAAGATAGATGATGCTATACTACATCGTTATTTTAGTGAAGTATGGCAGCCGGAAATGAAAAAATTTAAATACAGTGGTCTAAGTTTAATAAACGAAGTAAATAGTTTAAATCCAAGAAGCGTATTGGATATAGGCTGCGGCTATAATGAATTTAAACGTAAAATTTATAATCTCACAGGACTTGATCCTTTTAATAAAAACGCAGATATTCATTGCAAATTACTGGATTACAAAACTGACATCAAATATGATGTTATCCTAGCATTAGGTAGTATCAACTTTGGAAGTACAGAAAAAATATTTGCAGAGTTAGAACGTGCTGTTAGTTTAACAAATACTGGTGGTAAATTGTTTTTCCGAGTTAATCCTGGACTTAGCCATGTTCCTCCTGAAAGTAAATGGATTAGTTTTTACAACTGGGACAGTAATTTTATTATTAATTGCGCTAACTATTTGAATGTTGATGTTCTGGATATCAAAAACGACAGTAAAGATAGAATGTATTTTATTTGGAATAAAAAATAATCTACCCCGAAATATATACTAAATAATTTAATAGCTAACGCTCCGGTAACTGAAGTTCAGCTATTATTTTCCTAAATTTTAAATTACACCCATGATGGCGTAGTGCTGTCATGGCTTTTCCTATGGACACAATTATGTATGAAATTTGTGCATTACTAGCTGGTACACTTTATGGCCTAATAGTAGGTATTATTCCTAGTGCTGGCGCCACTACTGGTTTGGTTGCTTTGTTTGGTTTTATAGGCTGGTTTACAATGTTTGATCCCTATCTGGGAGTAATATTTGTAATGGCCGTTGTAGCAGCAAGTACAACTGGAGATAGTTTCAGTGGAGTATTGTTGGGCATTCCTGGTGCAAACAGTGCAGCAGCAACAATGGTGGACGGCTTTCCGCTTGCACTACAAGGCCGCGCAACTTATGCATTAACTGCTGCAATTACAACCAGTACAGTAAATGGTTTGTTATGGGGCACACTCACTTTTGCATTATTGCCCTGGTATGCTGAATTGATAATGATTTTTGGTATTCCTGAATTATGGGCTTTTGTAATGTTAGCACTTGCTACAGTGGGATTTGTAAGTAGTAAATTTTGGGTTAGGAGTTTAATTGCAATATGCATAGGTTGTTTTATAGGTTTAATAGGAATGGATCCAGAAACAGCATCGGACAGATATACATTTGGCTGGGATTATTTGGCAGACAGTGTGCAGATTATGCCTTTTGTTGCTGGTTTGTTTGCTATACCAGAAATACTTGCTGGTTTGTTCAACAAAGGTAATGTTGCTAAGGTGGGTGTTAGCCAAAAAGGACAAACCTGGGACGGTGTTAAGGCCGTTTGGGAGAATAAATGGGACGGCCTACGTGGTGGTTTCATAGGAGCGTTTATTGGATTCCTGCCAGGTCTTGGCGGAGCAATGAGCGATTGGATGGCATATGGTGCAACCACTGCTGCCAATCCAAACGAAAAGATTGCCTTTGGTAAAGGTAATATTAAGGGTGTTATTGGTCCTGAAGGATCAAATAACGCACAAAAAGCAACAAGTATGATTCCAACAGTATTGTTTGGAATTCCAGGTGCTAGCTTTGCCGCTATTGTTATGGCATTGTTTATGTACTTGGATTTTGAACTTGGTACACCAGACTTGGTGTACGATCCCAAGTTCTTTGACAGCTTGTTTATTGGATTCATGGGAGCAACAATCGCAGTTTGTGTAATCTGTTTAATCTTTACACGTTGGATTGCTTTGATAACTTATGTTCCCTATTGGATCTACGGCCCAGTATTACTGATTTTTGTAACATGGGCTTGTGTGCAATATACAGGTGGTTGGGAAGATTATGCAATCTTTGCATTGTGTAGTGTTCTTGGACTTGCGGCAAAGTACCTCAAGTTTAGCAGACCAGCTATGCTAATTGGATTCATTCTTGCAGACAGGATAGAATCCCTTTCATTACAGATGATCAGTCTGTATACACCAGAAAAACTATTGGACAGACCTATATTTTTAGTGTTAGTAGCACTAACAATTGCTATGTTTGTGTATGGTGTCTTTATCAATAAAACAAGATTAAACTATAGTTAAGGAGACGAACATGTTTAATAAATTATTACTATCTATTTTTACACTATTATTTTCATCAACAATTGCTTTTGCCGATATTACACTTGTTGTTCCACAAAAGCCAGGTGCTGGTACCACAGTATGGACAGAAATTGTTGCTAAAGAACTTGAGCCTTTTTTAGGCGAAAAAATTAACATCAAGTTGATTCCTGGAGCAAGAGATATTCCAGGTGTAAACAAATGGCATAACGAAATGCGTGATATGGACGATCACTTTATGGTAACACATGGAGGAAACGGAGTATCTTTCCTAGCGGATAAAGTAGATTATAATTATGCAGAGTATGAAAGTATTGGACTAATGAACTTGAATATTATTGCAGCACATCGTACAGATGCAGATAAACTCAAGCCAAGTTTTTCCAGTGGATCCGGTATGGTTCCTGAAGCATTTGCAATGACACTTTTGATTTGTGGTCCTGATAAAACCGTAGACGAATACATTGCTTGTTTTAAAGAAAATGTTACATGGGTAAGTGGCATGAAAGGATCCGAAAGACGTTTAGCATTCAAGCGGGGCGAGCTATCTGGTACTAGAGAAAATCCTGCAGCATTCAAAAAGCATGCACAACCAGTAATTGATGCAGGAAAAGCAGAACTTTGGTTCCATCATGGTATTCTGGATGCAGCTAATGCAACACACAATGATGATCCAAACTATCCAGGTTATCAGTTGGAAATTTTGTTTGAGAAAAAATGGGGTGTTGCACCTAGTGGAGACTTTTATAATTCTTATAAACTAGTAAAATCTTTCCGTGACGGTTTACAAAAAGCTATTTGGGCCAACAAAGGCAACCCTAATGCAGAGAAAGTAAGAGTAGCACTTGCAAAAATGGCTGCAGATCCTAAAGCTGTAGCAGCAATTCAGAAAAAAGTAGGCAACTATGAATGGCTGATCGGCAAAGCTGGAGATCAGCAAAGAGATACTTTGATGACATTTATTACAGAAGATGCACTTAAAAACCTAGTTCGCTTTAATGTAGAAGCATTAAAATTAAAAGCCATCTTCAAAGAAAATCTAGTAAAATGAAACAAAGAGTTGTTGAACATGAAGCATAAAACAAATTGGCAAAAAAGTTTTCAGGACCCCAGTTACTTTAAAAGTAACTGGGACTGGACAGTTGCTCATAGTGAATATCACTTCAACAAAAATATAGAAGACAAACCAGGTGACTGGTTTGAAATATTAGGTGTATTCACTGGAGATTGGACACAGGAAAGAAACGCTCTAGTGGATAATACACGCCCAGTTACTTGGGCAACTAGAAAGTTTTATGGTGAAAGTGAAACTCTAAGCCCAATGCTGGAACAGGAAGAATATGATATAATACAAGGTGGAGGTGATCCCAATACATTAAACATTACAAACATGAATGACGAATGGGAAAAATTTCCAACGCTGTATAAAATGATGGACTTTTTTGGTTTAGAGGTTGGGGGTGTAACTGGAGCTAAGAAAAGAGCCCATGTGCAACTAACAGGTCAAATGTTCAATTTACATATAGACAAGTTATGGGATCGTTGTCCTGAAGATCCGGAGCGTGTAGCACGTATTACGATTATGTTGGATGACTGGCAACCAGGACAATTTTACATGTATGGAAATTATGTTTATAGTAATTGGAGAGCAGGAGAAGCGCATATATTTGATTGGCCCAATGTTCCTCATGCTACAGCAAATGCAAGTAATGTACCAAGAGCAGTATTGCAGGTAACAGGATTAAAAACAGAGCATACTAGAAAAATTATTAAGGATGCTAGTAAATTTAGGATATTTCCTATTGCCTAAATTAATTATACTTACAGGTCCGCAGGGAACCGGCAATCATCTTTTTAGTAAAATATTGGCTCTTAATCCAGTGGTTTATGGTTGGCAAGATTTATTAACAGAATACTGGATAGGTCATGACAAAGAACCGTTCACGGAAATGTGGCAAGAACCAGAGTTGCTGCATAACTTTGACTGGGACTCGTGTGAATACTATGTAACCAGTATTAGCTGTCCATATGCACTAAACGGCCAATATGTGATACCAGATTATAAAAAGTTTATAGACATAGCAAGCAATTACGCTGACATTAAAATTGCAATTATTAGTAGAGATGTCAGCATTGTAAAAAGTCAGCAGCAAAGAGTAAGAGATAATTACACATTTCCTGAATTTGTTAAAAATCTTAGTGTGTTAACAGAATATCCACATATGTTTGTAAATCATGAAGCTGTTAATATGTATGGGCGTGCATATATTAGTTATATTTTTAAAGAACTTGGGTTACCTGATCAAATTATTATTGGTCCAGAAAGTATACAAGAAATACTGGTTCAAAACGCCAATCAAAAATATATTAAAGATGCACCTGAACAGTTATTGGATATGTTAGCAAAAAAAGCGAGCGAAAAATGGCGATAAATCATGTAACAGTAATAAAATATGCAAGTGCAATTACAATACTTTGTGCAATGGTACTGCATGTACAGGGCATTACACCCTGGAACAGTTTTTTACAAATCATGGGAGCATGTGGTTGGATATATGTGGGTTATAAATGGAAAGAAAAGGCTCTCGTGCTTAACTTTCTACCGCAACTTTTTATAATTATTCCAATGTTAGTTTATCTCTATTTTATTGTATAAATAGTTTGTTATGTTATTAAAGCAACTTATAGAATATGAAGATCTAGAAGCTGAAAAACAAAATATTGTTGCAAAGATCAGTGGTTTGCGTGCGGACAGTCCAGAAGATGCTGCACTACTAGATAGAATTTACAAAATTTTAAACACAGGCACTATAGGTACTAATATACAAACAGCACTGGTTGCTCCTACTGCAGATGAAAACATGAGCCAAGCAGAGCTTAAAAAACACAGACAGGCAGTCACACAAATTTTAAGTGGCTTAGATAGTGATTATAAAAATTTAAATACATTTTTAAAAAAATTAGAGGGTGGCGGTGCTGTAGATATTAGTGCATTGGATAAACCTATCAACAGTTTAGGTAATATTTTTGCTAATGATCCTATTGCAGTAAAAGCTTTTTCTGCACTTGCAAATTATGGCGTTGGCGTAAAGCAAAAAGGTCCAGGTGAATTTGCATTAGCGATGTTAAGTAATAAAATTAAACTAGCGTCTGGAGAGGGAGATCTAGAAGTAGAAGGAATAGGTAAGGTAGAATTGAAAGCAGCAATCAGCAGCAGTGGCGGCAGAATAGGATATGGTGGCGGCTCCCAAAAAGCCAAAAGAGCTATTTTAGACAAATATGCAGAACGTATTCCTACAGTAATTAATGCAATAGGAGGTAAAGGTGGTAGTTTGGGACTAGGCAATTTCCTCAAAGCACTTAACGTAGACTTACCTATTAATGATCAGGAAAATAGAAAATTACGCAAACAATTAATGGACGAGCTACTTACAATGGATATGGAAGGCTTTACAGGACCAGTAAGCGACGCCTTTGCTAATAATGAAGATCAACAAAGTATAGAAAAAACATATTTAGAACAAAACTTTGCATGGTATAAAAATAGAGACGATTTTGATGCACTTCTAATTATAAGTTTCCCAAATCTAAAATCCAGCATGATTAAAAATGCACAGGACTTAACAGCATTTAGATCCGGGGGTCATGCAAATGCTACTGGAATTAGTATAATTCCTACTCAAGCAGGCGCAGGTAGAGAACAGTGGGCTCAATTAACGTTGAACAAATCTAAAATTAAATAAGTCCAAAACATTTTAGTAACAAACTAACTGCTATTCCACTAATTATTGCAACTAAAAAACAACTAACAAAATAAATCCTATAAATTTCCATTTTTTTTCCCTGCAGTATATTTATTATATAGACAATAATAAACTCTATAGTTATACTATTGATATGAATATTATACTAGGAAATGCAAATTATAACGATCTTAAAGACAAGTATATTCTACTACGCTTGGATACATTCGTAGTGAGTGATAAGATTTTACCCAGTTATTGTGTAATAGATGCGAGTGATGTGCCATTAAACGAAATGCCTGATTTACTGCACTGGCAAAACAATCACGACAAAATATTGGAAAATTATTATAAACAAAACTGGGAGTTTTGTGAACAAATGATTGAGCACTGTCGTCAGCGTTGGGCAGGACAGTTGGAAACATTTTATGTAGATTTGTACAGTAGGATCCAGAAACTTAAAAAACAGAACTTGGATGCCAGCTGGGACGGTTACCTTGAGCGAAAAACATAAAATTGTTCTTAGACGTTTTAGTCTAGGAGATTATGAGGATCAAGAAATATATGCGCAACAGGTAGTACACGAGTGGTTACAAACAGACACAGGTAAATGGTGTAAAGAAAACGCTAGTGATATATTATTAGAAAGTTATGTAGAGTATGATAGTTTTTATATAGAATATATGATAACAGGACAACTTACAGAATCACAATATGCATATTTTTTAATGAAATATGGAAAACAGGAGAAAAATTATGAAAACAGGTAATCCAAGACCATTTAGTACGGTAAGTGACTTTATGGAACGCTATTATAATGATGGTAGCAGTGGTGCACGTCCAGGAACAGAATACAGACCTGCACTGAGAAATCAGGCACGAATTGCATACAGGTTAGGCAAAAAGATGTTTAATGATAGTGTGCGGAAAAAACTTACTGATCAAGAAGCCTAGTAACATTTTGCTGTAATTCACGCCAGCAATTATTAGCAAACTCAGAGTAGAACCAACGCCTATTATGCATAAGTGTTGGTTCCATTCTTTTACGCATTTGATGTAATTCAGAGCTGGACATACTAGCAATGCCATTTACAATATCTGCAACTGCTCTCATTCTCTGAGTATCATCTTGTATGTTGTCGTAATCTTCACACCAAAAGTCGCTGAATGTTTTAAACCCATAACTTCGCAAATATTCTAAATTTCCAGGACCTGTTACTAACACAAAAGGTTGGCCCAGTACAATAGGTTTAAATGTTTTTTCTGTTAAAAATAGTTTGTGCTTGTGGAATAGGGTTTCGCATACAACATGTAAAAAACTTGTGTTTATGGGTGTTGTTTCCCTAACTATAATGCCACCGCTGTCGTTGCCAGCTGTGTCAAAGCTGTTGGGCTCTACACGGTTAGAGTTGCTGATTTCTTGTAAACTTCTATTACTTACAGGGTCTCGATCCGGCAAGCTATATACACCATTTTCCAGATTTAACAGGTTTAAAAATTCTATTCGCCAAGATTTACTGTCATCTATCAATCTGTTCATGCATATAAAATTGTATAGTAGTGGTCTATCCATAAAGTTATCAAAGCAGGACAAACCCTGGGACCGATACCAAAATTTACTGGCAAGATAACCATTACCAAACCAATATGCATGATTGGATATTTCTGTGGTTTGAACGATGGTGTTTAAATCGCTGCTGTTTTTTTCATTATGTATTAGCGTGAAATATCGTTGCCATTTCTGCGATGACAATTGTCTAATAAGATAATTTCCAGACCAGAACCATTTTGCATATTCGTAATCCAAAGGTTCAAAGCTGTTGTTTAAAAAAAAATGCTGTTGTGTATTTTTATGTGTGATCCTAGTTGGTTGTCCCAGCTGTGTAATTGCTACGTTTTCAATATCTTTAGCACGGGAATGCCAAGGATACATTATATTGTCCCAGGTGGACTCTCTTTTATTGTAAATGCCCATAGTGGGTCTACTAAACAATATCCTACAAGTTTCGGAATCCAACAATTCATCGTAAATTTTATAGCTTATATAATCCTGAGGGTCCATACATTAATTATACTGTAATAATAGGCAATGTCAATTTATTATAAATATATAGTAACAAAGGACACATACATGAGTTTGGAAAATTGGATTTACAATAAACTTTCTAACCCTACCCAACTAACTGAAATAAGTGAAATTAAACTAAAATCAATCCTGGACAGTATTACTGATTCCAATGTTAGTTTTGATCATACTTTTTGTAATGTTGGTCATAATTATTTGGGTGCAGCACTAAGAAAGCAAGGTTATAATTGCGAAGATTTAGAAGATTTGGACTCACATTCCAAGACTTATGACTATATTATTGCAGCAGATGAATGGCTAACAATTGCTGACAATGAAGATCATCAGCAACAAAAGATTGAGGATATCTGCAATGCTAGTCGTATAGGCTTTGTAACAACATTCAAAGATTATAAAAACATGAACTTTAACCAGCGCAGTTTTTATGATCCCTTCCAGATTAAAACAGATGATGGAAATATTGTGCTAATTAAATATAGAGACTGGAGCATGTTGGATCGTCAAAAATGGACAGAAACACACTATGCTCTTAAAGATCAAGAAGTATTATACTCAAATACTATCAATAAAAGAACCATGTATTTTAAACAACTGGCAAAGTTTGCAAGTGATGCAGGAAGTAAGAATTTTCAAGTGAACAAAAAGTTGATGTATAAAAGTCTGTTTAGTAAAAATCAGGATTATATAATATACATCTCCTTTTAAAGGAGTAAAATGAGTAATTCAACTAGGGTTAATCTAAAATCTAGTATTGAAGAACGTGTAAATGAATTAATAGAAGAAACTGTAAAAAATGAAGTTTCTCAATACACGCATTTGCTTACAAAACGTGTTACAGAACGTATCGATCAATTATTGGATAATATTTTAACCAAGCAAATAACACAATTAAATTTCCCACAAGCAAGTATACCTCACAAAAGTATAGATTTTACAGATTTCAGTAAGGATTTTATATCTGATATAGATGAAATGTTTATTCCTGGTATAGAAGATTTTAGTAAAAAGGTTGAGCTAACTCTAATAGAAAACGGAGTAGTGGTAGAAAACACTCTTTTTGCAAAGAATATTGAGGCTGAAAATATTGAACTAAGCGACAAGGTTTTATCCAGACTTGAGGAACGTTTTAGAACTATAATCCCAGAGATTCCTGACATAGAACATTTAAATCAGTGCTGCAGGGAAGTTAAGGAAAAGCTTTCACACAAGGATACAGAAATTAGTATTCACGAACTTGAAGTAACAGGAGAAAGTATATTAAGTGATGTGTTATATACAACTCCTGGAAACAAGCGTGTGGGCATTAATACAATGGAGCCTAGTGCTGCACTTACAGTTTATGATCAGGAAGCAGAAGTAAGTTTTGGTAGGTTTCAAAATAACGAAAGTTTCATAGGTACAACCAATAAACAAAAGCTGAATATTGTGGCCAATAAACGAGTAGCAATTGGTGTTGATCCTGATGGTTGTGTTACTATTAAAAAACTCAAATTATTTGAAAGAGAAATATCACAAAGTAATAATGTCCCTGGACACGCTGGCACTAGGGGAGATATCTATTTAAACAAAAAGGTACGAACTGGAGAGCCTGTGGGTTGGGTATGTTTGGAAGGCACAAAATGGGCACCATTTGGAACTGTGGGATGAGCATTGCTTTTTGTATAGGAAATGGCGAAAGCAGACTGGGAACTGAAATATCACAGTTTGGTGCTTTTGGAAAAATCTATGGTTGTAATGCATTGCATCGCGATTACAAAGTAGACAGCCTGGTGTGTTGTGATCGCAGAATGGTAGACGAAGCATTGTACAGCAAATATACTGGAGATATTTACACTAGACCAGACTGGTACACAGTGTTCCATACTCCTCAAGTTCGTAGACTTCCTCATTTTCCCTGGCAGCAGGAACAAAAATGGCAAAAAGAATTTCATTGGGGCAGCGGAACACACAGCATTAATCTTGCCTGCCATCACAAACACGAGATAGTTGTTGTGCTGGGACACGATTTTGATACAGGATCCAGTGTTAATAATGTTTACAAAAACACTAATAATTATGACACAGATACGCACGCACCAGTAAATCCCAGTTTTTGGAAACGACAGTTTGAAATATTATTTGATTGGTATACTAATATAACATTCATATTGTGCCGACCCGATTTAACTGATTGGTCAGTACGACAAGAATGGCAAAACAGACCCAATGTGCTGTTTCAGAGCACAGGAGATATGATAAATGATCTTAATATCGCATAGAGGTAATACCACTGGCGAAAATCCTGCAATGGAAAACAACCCACAGTATATTCAGGAAGCACTTAGTAAAGGCTTCCATGTAGAGGTAGATGTATGGGATACCCTAGCAGGAACTTTTCTAGGGCACGACCAACCACAATACAAAATTAATACTAGTTTCTTAAAAAATAGTAGAATTTGGTGTCATGCAAAGAACGAACGAGCACTCACAGCCTTGTGTAGCATAGGTGCGCATGTTTTCTGGCATCAGACTGACAATTATACTATTACATCTAGAGGATGGATCTGGGCCTATCCCGATCAGCCAGGACACAAATACACAATAGCTGTGTTGCCGGAAATTCATAAAACAGATGTAAAGGGCTTTGGTGGGATATGCAGTGATTATATAGCAGATTACAAATGAATATTTTACTAAAACTACTGATTATGATAGGACCACCCTATGTTGTTGCATATTTAACTGACAAAATGATTTATGTAATTCCTATGCTAGCAGCATGCACCCTTATTGCCAATATTGATTTGGAAAGAGATCGCAGGAGCCGCAGGACAGAACAAGATGTTAGCAAAGAGTCGCAAATAGGTGCTAGAAAAGATGACGGTTAAATTAATTGTATTTGATCTGGACGGTGTGCTTATAGACAGCAAACAAACACATTATGATGCACTCAATAGAGCATTGGGACCGGATTACAAAATTAGTGTTCAAGAACATTTAAGCACATTTGACGGGCTTCCCACACGCACAAAACTTAACCTTTTGACAGAAACCAAGGGCTTGCCCACAGATTTGCATGCAGAAATTGCAAGAGCCAAGCAAAAGGCCACTGTGGATATATTGAAAGAAACTGTAAGGCCCAGAGCAGATTTTATAGACATGTGTAGAGAGTTAAAAGATCGTGGATATACACTAGCTTGTGCAAGTAATGCTGTAAGAGATACAGTTAAAATGAGTTTATTACAACTGGGTATTTTAGAATATTTTGATTTTTGGTATAGCAATCAGGATGTTAATAAACCAAAACCTCATTTTGAAATGTATTTTCGCTGTATGCTCAAGGCAAACGCAAAGCCCAGCGAAACACTGATAGTAGAAGACAGTCATCTTGGTAGACAGGCTGTATTAGACAGTGGTGCTCATTTACTGGCTGTACAAGACACACATGATGTCAATTTAGGTTCCGTATTGGATGCAGTGGAGAAACATAACGAAATACAGGTAAAAAGAATACCCTGGCGGAGTAAAACAATGAACGTATTAATACCCATGGCAGGCGCTGGAAGTCGTTTTGCAGAACAAGGATATACATTTCCAAAACCACTTATAGAAGTTGGTAACAAGCCTATGATTCAAGTTGTAGTGGACAATTTAAATATAGATGCACATCACATCTTTATAGTTCAAAAGGAACATTACGAAAAATACAACCTGGAAACTGTGTTAAACATGGTAAAACCTGGTTGCACTATTGTACAAGTGGATGGAGTTACTGAGGGTGCAGCCTGCACTACACTACTAGCAAGAGAGTTTATTGATAACAACAATCCACTAATCATAGCAAACAGTGATCAGTTTGTGGAATGGAACAGCAATGAAGTTTTATATGCATTTAGCACAGAGGGAGTTGATGGAGGGATACTTACATTCAAAAGCACACACCCAAAATGGAGTTACGCAAAACTTGATGACACAGGATTCGTTTCACAAGTGGCTGAAAAACAGCCCATTAGTACCAATGCCACTGTTGGAATCTATTATTTTGCACGTGGTAGTTCTTACGTTAATGGCGCTGACAGGATGATATCCCAAAACATAAGAACGAACAATGAATTTTATGTTTGTCCGGTTTTTAATGAACTTGTGCAAGATGGCCACAAAATAAGAATCAAGGAAATATCAGAATCCGGTATGTGGGGACTGGGAACACCTGAAGATTTAAATAATTTTTTAAATAATTACAAAGGTGTGTACTAGCTGCCTTCTGCCATTTTATTTAAAATCATAAGATCTTCTAGAGGACGGGCTTGGGGGACTCTATATTTTACAGTTTTGCTATGTAATTCCAGTCTACGACGTATTCTTTCCTGTAATGTAAGTTCAGGATTAAGTCCAGTTTTCCAACTGTAACTACTTCCTGGTTTAATATTACTGTCTGCACCAGGTTCATAAATTTTATAGCGGTCCAACATATCTGGTCTAGTAAGTGGGGTGCCGTCTATGTAATGCAATGTTGCTCCCCAGCGAATCATTTCTAGTGCACCAGTGCGTGCATATGGAGCGTATCTTTCAATACCTATTAGATTTTGTTCATGATCTTGTAAAGTTTCTGTGGGATATCCTACTATCATTAGCCATATATTGCTAATTCCCCATTTTGCACATTGCTTGATGTGGTAATCAATATCCTGATTACTAAACTTTTTAAGCATTTCATCTCTAATACGTTCACTAAAGCTTTCAATACCTATAGTTACTTGTTTACAGCCAGCATAATGCATGGCTTCATAATGACTGGGTAACATCTGTCGTTTGGGTCTAGCAATAAATTGTCCCACATATTCAATATTTTTTAAATCACTGTTTCTAGCTTTTTCCTCTGCAAGTAGTGTGTTAAATTTATAAAAGTTACTAACACTTCCATTGATTAGACTGTCTGTAAATTCAAATCTTTCCACGCCTAGATCATAGTAATGTTTTTTTATTTCTTCCACAATACTTTGTGCACTGCGATATCTAAATTTAGGCCAGATGGATTCAATATCACAATAAGTGCATTTGCGCACACAACCACGACTACCTGTAATAAACACTGCACTAGCATTATAATCTGTAAAATCTATCTGATTGTAATTGGGAATAGGCAATAGATCTAAATTGTAGTCGTGCTCAGGTTCCAGTAATGTTTTTTCAGTACCGGATAATATTTCAGCAAAACTGACCTCTCCGTCTCCATATACAACATGGTCTACAAATTTGTTAGCCAGTAGCCATTCTCCCAGACTAAGATTTGTTTTTCCATATCCGTTTACACTATTCTGACATCCACTTCCGCCCACAATAATTTTGTATTTTCTAGCCGTATTTTGTTGGATAGCATGCATTGCAATTCGTATGCTCCAATAACTGAAAACACTAACACACACATAATCGTAATCTTGAAATGCAATCTTTTGCCATTCCTGATCTATAATGTTTAGAACTTCCGAATCGCACTCGTCCACAACACCGGTAAGCCAATTATCCATAGCTAACCATTGATCACTGGTTAGAATCTTGTGTAACACAATGTTAAAATCCAGTATATCATAATCAACATGATTTTGATCACACACGCCTGCTAACACACCCAGCGCCGCTGGAGGAACCATAATATCTGTTTTGGGCAAATTTAGTAGTAATGCACGTTTCATATTTTCTTTTCTATCTGTTCTACAATATCCCAGTGAAAACTGTCTATGCCTAAATAAGCATCATAATTTAAATCCAGGTTGCCACTACTACGAATATATTCTTTTTTATTCTGTATAATTTGGTCAAAATACAAATCAGGCCAGGATTCGTCCATTACAAAATCTAACTTATGGTCCCATTGATTTATACCAGCAATACCGTAATTTACTAAATGATATCCAAATCTTACAAGGGGTTCTATTGCCCAGGGTTCGAAAAAAATTTCAATATTGTCATTGTGTCGTGCAAGGAAATAAGAGGTATTTGCTCTTACTTTGGGCTGTATTACAACTGTATTTATTTCTATACGAAGCATCGTAAGTGCAGGATGTTGTACACTTACTATCATGTTTTTTTTAATTGTCATCATTTAATTATACAATAATATGAACTGAATATTCAAATTATATTAATAGGGAAAATCTTCTTCATCTTCATCCGCATTTATTGGATTAATAATTCTTTGATACTGAACGCCTAAAAATAAACCACAGTAGTATGATATCAAAATTATGGTTACTAAGAAATATATTCCCGACAATAAAGTTCCACCTTCCTGTGGCAGGGAGTATTAAAACCCCCTGCCTCTAAAAAAGTCAGTAACCCAATCAGTTGACTTATTTTTTTCTTTCCATTCCCAAAGTGGATCTTGAGGTTTTTCCTTTTTTTCTTTCTTTTTGGGTTCTGATTGCTCTTGCTCTTCTTTCAAAATATTTTCCTGTATTATTTTGTAGTTGCCATATTACTTAGTGGATTTTCCAGTGCTTTCATTACTTTTTTGTCCAGTTTTTCTTCTAAACTATTGATTTGTGCGTCCACTCTACTTAGTTTATCGTCCCAGCGTTTGTCTGTATTATTGATTAAACTTCTAATATCTTTTTCGCTCAAACGGATACTTTCTCTAACTTCTCTATCTGCATTGCGACTACGCTTGTCTATTGTAGCTATCTGATCACTTTGATCACCTATTTCCTTGCGTAAATCTGTTCTTATATCTCTAGCAGTTTCCTGTGCATCTCCAACTAGGACACGCATAGTTTCTACCTCTTTGCGCATTACACTTATCTGTTCCTGGAATTTACTCAAATCAGGTGCTACATAACTTTCAATTTTATCTCGCATATTCATGTAGTCTTTGTAAAATTCAAAGCCTGCATATAGTCCACCACTTAGTGTGCTTAATGCAGCTATTATAACAAAAACTTTGCCACCTTTAAATTTAATTCCGGCAAACTCTATCTCTGTCTTCGCTTGTTCAGACATTTCTATCTCCTATATTGTAAATCCGTTAACTGCTCATGTAATCTATCCTGAGCAAGACTAAACAATTTTGATGTAGGATCTTGTAATTGGTTTCCTGGGTATACTCCTTTGTCTTGATACCATGCTTGTTGGTCGTTTAGTGTTGGTTGTGTTTGGGTTATATCTGCACCTATGATATTCATAAGTGCAAGTTGGGTTGCTTGTGACTTGGTATCACTACCAATTCGGGATAATATTCTGTTAATAATTCTTGCAGCGATCATTTTTTTTAGTTCTGCTTTGCTTTTTGGCTTTTGAGATTGTGTCTTGTTAGCACCTTTTGTTTGTGGTTTGGATTGTTTAGCAGAACTGGCTGTTTTGCTCTTGGACTTAGCATCAAGAGACTGACCTGAATCCTGGTTTTTGTTGTCACTATCATTAGATTCGCTACTGGCTGTGTCATTATTGGATTCGTTTTCTTGTGTCTCCTGGGACTCTTGTTGCTGTGACTCTGTTTCAGTTGCCTGTTGTGGTTCTGGTTCTGCAGATGCTGATTCAGATTCTGAATTGGAATTGTCCGAACCGGCAGTTGTGTCTGCACCTTGCTCTCCTGACGCTGACTGTTCTGCTGGCGTTTCTACTTCTACACTGGATTCTACACCGCCCACATCTGTTCTTACTTCCAAATTGCCATCAACATCTGTATCTTGTACACTGCTTTCCACTTGAGGAGCAGCACTGGCAGCGTCACTGGCTGCAGGTTGGTCTGATGCAGGACTTATATCTGGCATTAAATTGTTTACTTCTGCATCAATACTAGCACCCACGTCTGCTACAGTTGATTCTACGGCTGCTATATCAGCGCCTGTGCTTGTATCCATGTTCATGTCAGGCATGGTATCAGGCATGTTCATTTCAGTGTTTACACTGGTATCCATCATTACATCTGTGCTGATTTCAAAACTGCTGACACTGCTTATTTCTGGTGCGCCGTTGGTACCAGGACTTGTAGTTTCTATTGTTATTTCAGTCATACCTGTATCTGTATTTGTGTCAGCACTTACATCGAAAGTTTCAACAGTTGTGCCAGTGTTGTCTACAACGGTAACTTCAAAGCTAGTGTTAATTGTTTCTGTTGTATCAAAAACAGTTTGATTTATAACTGTGTCTATTACAGGCTCATTTATTACTGGATCGTCCACAACAACATCATCAATAATTGGGTTGTCAGTTACTAGATCTTCTACAATAACGTCATCAATAATTGGATCCCCAACTACGGGGTCGTCTATTTTATCTTCTTCTGTTTCATTGTTACCAGTTTGGTTACTATTTTCCCAGTTAGTATCTCCACTGCTATTTGTATTTGACGTAGTATCCTCTATTACTTCTGTTTCAGTTGATGATTCTATAACTTCTGTTTCTACTACTACTATTACATTATCAGTTGTATCTGTAGTTGTGTTTGTTTCGTCAGTGATTTCAGTAATAGTATCTGTTTCCACAGTAATTTCAGTAATAGTATCTGT
>CAACVD010000040.1_pt1 | contig 48612 bp, 23 predicted proteins | sample 2381771 | NCBI WGS metagenome assembly CAACVD01 (sample SAMEA5211965, study PRJEB30684) | marine metagenome | biome: Marine; feature: Epipelagic; material: Water | collected 2015-10-15 | depth 15 m
GTGGTTCATCTCTTCTGCGATGATTTCTTTTAATCTTCTTTTTGTAAGTTCCATTATTGTGCTCCTTTATTTTTTCTTAGATCTACATCAGGGGTAAATTTACCGACTGGGCCCCCGGTCCCGATTTTGGCTCCAGGTCCGGGTACCTGCTCGATCTCTTCGTCGCCTGGAGAGGATGGATATACGGGCCCGCCGTCGCTATTGGTAGCGCATAGGCCGTCCGGTATCATTATAGGTGAAAGGTACTCATCTTCACAGAGAACGCTTATGAGCATATATGCTACATCTTGTGGTAAAAATTTACCAAATTTATTGGTGGTTTTGTAGTCCTCTGAGGCGAAATTGAGTTCGCCGCTGCTGTTGTTGTAAACCGGCAATGGCATTTTTGGTGTCCTGTTTGCCAAGTATAATCGTAGCCCGGGGGTGCCCCCCCTACTCCGGTCAAACGCTTTACCGAACCAAACCGACATATCACGCCGCGGCGAGACCTTGATTGCGTCTTCTGCGGACATGCCCGCAGAAGTGCGCTTGACATCAGACATGAATCCATCGTCGGGGTCAATGTTTAGGGGGTCATGAAAAATGATATCGCCTGGTTCGATTGTTATTAATGTTGGAATTTTTGGCATACTCAGGAGCTTATCAAAAAACTTCTTGTTATGAGCTTTGATCCTTGCGATCTTTTCTTTGTGTTTTTTCATTGCTGCGCCATGGCGAGTAGCATCACCCGTCCTAAGAGCCATTACCGGTGGGGCGCCGAATTCTAGGATTACACTCTCTGCCTCTTCTTTTATTATCTTGATAAGCTCTGATTTTTTCATTATTGTGCTCCTAAAAATCTAATTTATAATGTAAATAGTCTAAATCGGATACAATATCCGCATTTTGTTTTCTCTGTTCTACCACCTCTTGTGGCATCTCTCCGATGTCTGAATAGCCGTTGACATCAATAGACATAACCTTTATGCCGTATTCTCTTAGTTTCTTTGCTATGCCGAACTCTTTTCCTTTGACATCTTCGTCTAAGGCCAAGTATACATCTGGTTTACGTTCGCATATCTTTTGGAATAGTCTTGAGTTCTCTCTCAGGGTTGAACCGAGTAGTGGTACAGCGTTCTTGCATTTCATTGCATCAAACACACCCTCAGCTAGAATTACATCGTCATCCCAGTCTATATTTAGATCGTTAAAGATAATGTCTTTGCTTACTCTTGGGTTCTTGTATTTCATCCAGTCGTCTGCATATGATCTAGCCACAAAGAAGTTGACGTTACCATCATCGTCAAAGCTCGGGATGATAACCCTATCCTGATACTCTCCATAGTCACAGAAGCCTATCTTCCATGTCAAGATGTCCCTATCTGTAAAGCCGCGAGAGTAAAGATATTTAAGGGCGCGCCTTTTAAGTCTTGTCTTTTTACCTGTCAGGGTTTGGAAGTTTTCCGGTAGGTCAATGATCTGTGGTGGTTCTGGTACATGTTCCGCAAAGATAGTGTCATACTTTGACAGGTCCACTTCACCTGCAAGACTACGCCAATCTGCATAGTAAGCTGGTGCATACCTGCGAATAAGTGGAGATATCTTTGTACCAGAGTAATCACATATCCAGCACTTGAATACATCTTTTTCTATATTGACTGATAATTTTAGTTTGTGATGATTACACTTTGGACAACTGAATTGATGCTCATCGTCATTAGACCAGCAGCGGCCGAGGGCTTTCTTAAGTAGTTTGAGCTTCTCTGACAAGTTTATCTCCTGCTAATGCAATTACAATACTGTCACACATATCTAATGTGCCGGGTTTTGGATTTCCATGTTTTGTATATTGTATCTCGATATCAGGGTATTTGTCAATAATAAATTGTAGGACCTTTTCTTTTGCGTTGTCACCGCGCTTGATACCCACGCCGGCTTGCTTGCGCGCTGATGTAGCGGCGATCATTTCTGGATGAATGTCAAACAACTCATAACAGAACCACGACACAACACCGTTAAACCTAGATAATGTTGATAAAGTCTGAGCAGAAGAAAAACCTGAGCGGAAGGAATGAAGAGATTGTTCAATATATATACTGTTTATATCATAGTTATTTTTTATTGTCAAGATTTTTTCTTTAATAAATTTTGCTTTTTCATAAAAAGTAGGAAACTTGTTTTTGTTTCTAGTATCCCAAAACTCTGTTTTTAAAATCTTACCGTCTTGAATTATCGTCGCACCAGTAATTGATGTAGAAATGTCTAGACCTAGGGTCATTTTTTCTTGTTTCATATAAGGTATATATTACTAGAAATCTAAACGAAGTTTAAACATATAATCTTGTATTTCTGTTTTCTTTACAGGATTTGCCAATTTAGCTATGCCGATCAAGTTCTTATCTTTATCATATATACCTATCTGAGATATGTAGGTTATGTTTTCATATTCTTCATTGAAATTTTCATACTTTGATTTTCTTATATTTCTTGCTTGTATCTTGTTTTCTATATAAGAATCTATTGTTGCCGTTGCTCCGGATGGTGTATCTTTGTCTACATATGTTGGATTAAACGAATAATTACACTCTCCCATCTCAGCATGAGCCATCAACGTCATCGTAGGCACTTTGTTTGTGCCTTTAAAATACACGGAATAGGACGGTGTCGCGGAAACATCTTGGTTTGACCCTATGGATGCACTGATCTCGTTTATTCCTGATCCGAATGAAAGCCAAGACGGAGATGAGCCGGCGTTACCATAATTATCAGTGTGACTACCGTGTAGTGAAGTTGAACTAGTAAGTATGAGTAGACCATAATCATAAAGTGCTATACCCGCTACTGAACCTGAAGGGCTGCCCAGTGTATTATATAATTTTCCGTTCTTGTACGTATCTTCAAGATTTGCAGTAAGCGTACCATTTACATAAAAATTCATCTTGATGGAACCCTTTTTCAAGCCAGAGCCATAAAAGATAGATGGTATCGCTATGATGTTAGCATCGGATCCTGAAATATTCTCATAATTGTTATCTATCGACAATTCTCCAGAAAGTTCTATTGGGTTTCTTAATGCATGAATATAATTTAAATTGCTTGTCGTAGCTGACTTGTCATAGTAAATTCTACTAATGCTTGCAGACATTGGATACTGGCCGTCAACATTTGTTCCAGTCTCTGGAAAGGTTCCAATATTAAACATGTTCTCTCTCACGCCATCATAAACAAAGAAAGGTTTTACCAAAGAAGTATCTGGTCTGTTTATATTCATTTCTGTTATTGAAACTGATCCTTGTGGAATATGTCTAACTTTATTAGAAAAATCGCCTGAAACTTCCGTTTCTTTGTTTAGATAAACTTTCTTGTTATTAATAAAAAATTCATACTCTGGATGAGTGACGATTGTGTTATGTATTACGCCATCTTTCGTGAACTTTTTGTAATACATGTTTAGTAATCCAATCTGACCCTCAGGGTAACTTCGTTGTCAGGTGTCTTCTTTAGTGGCTCTGACAGTTTGGCAACTGCCATCAATTCGTTGTCCGCGGAATACAAACCAACAGTGGTAATGTAAGATCTTGGCGGAGTTTCAATATCATCATCTTTCACGATTATCTTGGATCCATCTAGATAAGTTGGGTTAGAAGAGTAGTTAAACTCATTATGTGAGGCTCTACAAAAGTAAATTGATGAATTTAATTCAGTAGTATTACTAAAAGAAATATTGTGTATTCTGTTTCTTACAGCATCAGCTATCTGATTTATTGAAGAAGACGCCATAGAATTAACAAGTGAGCCGCTAGGGGTCATGTCAAGTGTATCTGATGCTCCATCTTTAAATGCATCCTTACCCAAAACTGCTATACCTGCCTGATAATAAATTAATCCTACATTAGTAGACCCACTTATTAAAATGCCGTACTCTCCTGCTGGTGAATTAACTTTAGTATTTGTTGCAGCGTTACTGTCGGAAATTGTGATTATCCGATTTCCATTGAACGGATTTGTGTCATCTGGATTCCCACCCAGTTCCAAAGAAAATGAACCTTTCTTTATTTCGTCTTTTACCAAAAGTCTAGAAAAGTTTAAAAATACAACCTCATCATGCTTAGTACCACTACTCAAATCTCCATCCTGATCAAATCTTCTAATCAGGTTACTTGTGTCATAGCCAACGAGAGCTTGAGCCATTTGATTATACATGTTGATTTTCTTCGCGCCGAGGACATTTACATGTGTATGAGCTGAGCTTGAAACAGATGATGCGGCGGAAAAGCCGGCAGTAATATCAAAAATATGATTTGCCGACGAGCTTAAGTGAGGATAATCATATACTGACTGAAACATTGCGTGAGAAAATGTTTTTACGTTTTGCTCTCTTGATATTCCATCAGACTGTGCAGAACTATTATAGGTTCCTTTTGTTAAAGTTCCGGTAATCGGAATTGACTCGTGCAATAATGTTCTTGTTGTTGTTCTATCTGAATTACTAAATGTTTTAAAAAATGTACCTACTGACATGATTATCTCCTAACTTAACTTGTCTTTTTAACTATTCTTATTGGCACATCAATAGAATAACCGGATGATATACCAACTATATTAACTATAGTGTCTATAAATTTATAGTTTCCACTTGTGAGGTTATCTCCTGATGTTGCATTTATTTGTAAAGTTGCGGTGCCAGATGTGCCCAACTCGTCAAAGAGTGATGTTGACTGTTGAATACTTTCTGATGTTACCAAACTAAACCGAAGCCGGGGACCCAGTGGTCCATTAAAAACTTCTTCTGCCCTTGCGGCCGCCTCAGTATCTGAATTTCTAAGTCTAGAAACTCTATTTGCTGTACCCAGGACAGAACTGTCACTAGTTGATATTAGATAAGAAGATATTTGATCATCATCTACGAAAGATAAAGCTTTCCTTTCATATGAGTTACCATTGAAACCAGATAGGCGTAATAGCCGATGATCCATCCTTATCATGTAAGCAGACTCAACTAAATCATTTGGCATTGGGTGAGTTCGCGGTGGCGACCCAGATGTGTCCATACCTTGATCTAGTGCTATGTGGTGCTTGTTTACATCTAAAGCAGATGAGAAAACCCCATGTAACACTCCGTCATTTAAAGACCCTGGTGTATTAGTTGGCTCTGTTGAGGTATCCGCTAATACAACATAGGTCTCTCCCAATGCGTGCTGCTTAGAATCTGCCAAACTAGTGTTTAATTTAAATGTTGGCATGTAGAGAATGTTGGTTCTATTTATGGAGATTAATTTTGTCTTCATCAGAGATGTATTATTCGTGAAAGATTCCAAAATAGGTGTCTGCATAATTTCAAGGTCAAAAGAGTCGGAGTTTGTAGCGTTTGGATTAAAAAGTGCATAATTGATCTCTTCATCAGAAAATGCAAACTTTACAATTCTAAAATCGCCCCTTGCCATTCTTGCTCGACCTTCGTCCGTCAAAACAGCATCAAGAATGATATCTCCAGAGTTATCTAAAAAAGCCATATTTTACTCCTTTTATTTTAAATAGCACAAATTTACAATATTAATTAGTATTGTAGTGCAAATAAAGCTGATTAATTATCTTCAGTCGTTGCAAACATCGACATCAAAATTAACAAAATGATTTATTGCGAAGGGGATGAGAATGTTACGCGCGGACAGATTGCTCTCTTGTATCCCGTACATGCTGAGATTAGCCGATGAGTTAATACCATACTTTTCGCGGAATTTTAAGTCCGGCGCGGTTTCCCCATTAGTACCAACAATCGGAACGGTTTCATCGAAACCTTCGCCGTTATCGAGCGTGCCGGTACCTGTATCGTTTAAGAAGTTTTTTAACACAGCAGGCTTCGCGGGCTGCGATCCGCGCTCTTGGAAGAATCCAGCTTGTACATATTTTACCGGAGCCCGGGCTTCTGGAAACACTAAAACAACATCTGTTTCTTTACCACGCTGAGAGATACCGGCAGAGTCTTTTATAATACCAGTCCTAGTGATCTTAAGTGTGTAGACCCCTATAGGATCATTATTTTTGCTTTCTGTTGAAAAATCACCTGCGCTGGTTTGGACTACTCTTGCTTGATCTTGTCCAGAAGTACTTAGACCAGTGCTACCAAGGATACCCTGTTGCGCAACAGCTTCGATGCGGTCTTGGTCTAAAATAATAATATCCTCTTTAAATAATCTGATATCCTTAAGCCAGAAAGCGTCTCGAAATTTTAAACCTTGCCTAACAATTATACCATCTATACCGTTAGCGTCTCTGAGACCGATGTTGGCTTCCAGTGAACTGTCAGATATATTTTCCAGATCATAAGCTATATTTTCTAAATCACTTGAAATCATGATTTGGAGATCAGGCGACAAACTAGTCGAACCTAAAATACTATTAATTCCCGAACCCACGTTAACTCCAGTGACTAGATCGTCCTCTCGCTGTGCTAGTTCAAGCTCTCCTTGTCTTAGTTCAGCTTGTGTCACAGTTTCTGGTGCGGGGTTTCTTTCCCCGGGTAAGGTGTCCAAAGGCCTGGAATTCCACCGCCCATGCAATTGCAGGTTTGTATCATCAGAAGCAAAAACTGTAGTTGGATAATTTATTAATCCATAATAAACATTGATTCCTTTTTGTATTGCTTTGTCAGGAGTTCTATCTCCCAACGTCGCGAAGTCGGCGCGATCTTTATAATATCCACTATCCCAACCTGAGGAGGCGCCTGCCATGAAAAAATGAATCCACTCATGGTCCGGTCGCCCCATTTGTCGGGCACGCGACTTGTAAGTCATCAAAGCGTTCTCGGTCAATTCAATTTCCGGACCGAAAACAATATCACTTCTCGTCGTGCCGGAGCCTTGTTGGAAATGGCCGGCTATACCAGCCTGAATAAAATATCTTGGCTTTGAAAGATTATTACAAGTCTGAACGCGGGTCACGACCCGGTCAAGTTCAGGCATTCGCGGAAAATCCGGGATGGTGGTATCATTGGTGACTGGTACGCATTCGCAGGTCTTTGTATCTAAACGCTGTCCTTCTGGGCATTTCTTTGGTTTGCATACGATACCGCGGGCTTTCCGGATTTGCTCTGATATATTTATCTCGCCGTCGCGGCCTTTATTGTGCATGACATCCTCACCGAAACCAGCTGTTTGTTCTGCTTGTTCTATCAAATTTTGCATTTGAATTTTAAATTCGTTTATAGCATCATTCAGTTTTTGTTTTTGTGCAGGCTCATTGTTTTCGGATATTATATCTATTTGATACTCAAACAGAAATTTTATATTCAGCGCCATGCGCAAACGCTGGTCGCCGACGGTACAACCAGGACATTGAGTTGTATGCTCTATTTCAATCGCGCCTTTGTATCTGCACATTTTATCTTGGGCCAAGAACCGGTTTGGATTTTCTGGATCTTGCCTGTTGGCAGGAATAGCAGCGCCATCGCTACCGATGCTATGTTTGAAGCAAAAAAACTGTGTAGGTTGAGATTCTTCTTTCTCTTCCTCTTTCTCTTCCTCTTTCGGGTCGTCATTCGTAACCTCCACTTCTGTATCTATACATGCACAAGGATTATTTGGATCAACTACAGATGTATATTCTATTCCGTCTTCATCTTTAAAATCTCTACACACTTTTTCACAACGCCCTAGGTCATCATTCCATGTGTAGTCTCCAATTTCATTACAGGCTCTTTTCAATTCATCAGTTGAAATTTCACGAAATGATGAAGGGCTTAGCATGCTCTTGTAATAAGCCAAGGCCGCATCAAAAAATTTCTTAGGCCAAAGTTTTGCTGGTATGAAAATATTGGCTATACCAACGCTAAACAACTGTCCTGTCTCTACCAGATCAATTCCTTCAAAGTCTTGCCTAGAGCCATAAGAAACAGACAATTCTGCATTGTTAAGAAAATAAGTATCCAAATCCTCGCCTAAACCGCTCGTTGACTGGCCTCTTGGAAAAAATTTATCAATATTCCGTGGAGGAGATAAAAACACAGATATAATAGATCTAATAAGATTGAGTGCAGTAAATTCCCGTGGGAAAGATCCAGCTTTCCATTCAGTTTCGCTAAAAATAGCTCTTGTCCCTTCATCATCAGTGCGGTTGATAATTTCGATAGCGCGCTGAATATTGCTGGTAGTGCCAATAGGACTCCGTCCTTGAGTAGTATATGCTTTTGTCCAGTAAACTTTCTGCTCGACTGTGACCATTTCCTCCCGCGACCTCGAAAATCCCTGATTCGCACCCAACCCAATACCGGTGTTATGCAGGAGTACTTTTCTTTCTGAAAGACTTATAAGATCATCCTCTAAATGAGGGGGAACGTCTCCGTTTGTATCAAATACAGCCCGATAGTCAGATCCCGAATCCACTCGTTGTTGCTGCTTATAAACCGCGGGTGGTAGAAAATCTATTATTTTATCTTCATCATCAGGGCACGACAATAATTTTTTTAATTTTCCTTGAAGATCTGCGCTTATTGTAACGCGAGAACCCAAAGGACCGGTCCTTTCTCCAGTTTGTATTTGCACAGCGTTCCCCGATTTGTGGACGAAATTATCCAATTCTCCCAATTTCAGTAACCACTGTTCAAATGTTATTGTGTTTGGAGTATCCGGATCTGCTATTTGATAAGGGTTTCCAAAGTCTAGACTATATTTTATCGTTGCTGCCACCGATCGGCGCAAAGTGATATGTGTTTCGCCGCATGCAACGGGTACTCTTTTGGTACTTGATTGACCCTGAAATTGTCCCTTAAACTCAGGAATTGGTGCCAGAACAAAACAATCAACTGGATCTGTTTGTTCGATTCGTAGCTGCGGAGGATCTCCTGGTAGTATTGGGTCACAATTATCTTCTAATTTTGTAAATATAGGCACTCTTTCATCTGTATTTTGTTTGAAGGTTATGTTTAAATCTATTTTTTTACATGTGCTTTTTGATGAAATTCTAAATTTATATTTTTTATCCCATATGGCTTTTGTATCAGGGCCGAGTGGAGTAATCTCTGTTAAGTGAGGTGCTGACAAAGCAAACTCTCTTGAAGAAAGATCCGTACCATCCGGGTATGTTATTGATTTTTGATGAAGTGCAGGAGAAATTTTGAGCGCTCTTTGAAAACTAAATTTAGTATAACTAGTGCTTGTGGAATACATATCATACTCCTGCAGATCCATAAATATGCCATTTGGAGTATCCACCATCTTCATTCTGTATACAGGAGAGGGGTTTGAGATACCTGCTAACTCTTTTGATCTAAATGTAAAATAATAGTTTAAGTTAGGCACTATGTCAGTTTCAAAAATTGCAGTTAATTTTCCTTCCGTCTGTAAAACAATGGCTGAGCGGGATCGACCAAAAGAGGCATAACTCCTAGGACGAGACGGTGACATAAAGATTTCATAACTAGTAGGTATAGTATCGGAAAGATAATGTATCTTTCCATCTTGTGTTTCTTCTTGAGAAGACCTCATCGATGATATTATTGATTGATCTTGTGGGGTGACCAAAATTGGGTTTTCTTTTCTGTTTCCAACAGAGTGATTGAGTGTTATTCTTATCTTGTTCGAAACACCTTGATAGGGTACGAATGTAGGCTCTGGCGGTAGAGGCGGTAAATCAGACATCGACACAACTTTTTGATAAAAAGGAGCAAGTACGATTTTTGAAAAATCGCTGTATTGTACTTCAGAATCTACAGCGTTTTCTTGTCCCGGTATTTTAAGATCACTAACGTTGTCATAAATATACTCAGTACCATATACCAAAGATATAGAATAAATTCTATATCTGTAGCTTTTTCCATACTTAACTTGCGTGTCAATAAATTTAATTGGCTGATGGTTCGATGTATCTTCTATATCTTGTGGTCTTTCCATTATCATAAAGATTTGAATAGGGTCTCGATCCTTTGAATTATATTTTTCTATAATATAGCCTAAAATATAAGATGGAGCCTTCATACCTGACAGGATTTGATCATAAGTTCTGGATATTTGAGAATTTATATTATTAAGACTATCTTCAAAATTTATCATTCCATCTACATCATTTAAAGTTAGTGTCTCCCTATCATTATAATCCGTAAACCTAAGTGGATATTGTCTTGCGTTTACCATAACATTTTCAACTGAGTTGTTGCGTGACTCTTCTGAATTATTAAAACTATGAATTAAATCTGTAAAATCTTGTTTTGTTACATTCAGCATTCCTAATGAAAACTGATCATTTGGTCTAGGACTAGAGGGCAAAAGTCCGCGAGAGTCTACCTGTGGTACTTTTTCGTCTGTTATTTGTATAAACTGTTTCTGTCCATAAACTTGTCCAAAACCAGTTATTTGCTCTAAAAGATACTTGTCTAACTCTGTCACAGCAAATTTGTCTAATATCGCTTCTAGTCTAGGAAATGTTGCAGCTATTTGATTACCCAAAGGCTTAGGTCTTCCTAGTGATATCTCTATATAGTTTTGGTGCCTATCTCTGAGAACTTGAGTACTATTCGCTATATCAATGTGATCTATATGTGAACAAAGAAATTTTTGAATTCTTTCATCGACGTCACAGTCTTCATCTTTTTGTGTTTCAAGTCTAAAATATTCTCTGTATAGACTAGGCATCAAATGTTCTGAAACTAAACTGTTCCTCTCTTCTCTGTTTCCTATAACAGGATTAAGATCTATTGAATAGCATCCGTTTGCCAAACTTGGCTCTTCTAGTCGAGATATCTCATCTTCAGTTAATGGTTGCTTAATAGAAGTATTAAAATCTTCAAAAAAATTATTTTCTGCGGCGGCGCCGAAAAGGCTTTGTGCAACCTCTAATCTAGTATCACCAGTAAGCTCTTCACTATTCGCAGTTGATGGGAATTGTATTATTATCCTCGATTTTTTTACTGGGTAGCCAATCCCCCTTAAGCTTCGGGCGCTGATTTCTAATGGCTCTAAAGTAAAATTATAAGATCTATTCCTAAGAGATTCCCTAGTACTAGAATTTGCCCAGCGCTCCTCTATGGGATTTGTCTCTGTACCGTTTAGACACCAGAACCTATTGTTATTAATTCTAAATTCGTCAATGCCAGTTTCAAAAAATTCGACCACATCATTTTCTACGTAATTAAAACCATCTCTTATTCTAGGGTACTTATACACAACATCTGTCTGACTATGAAAGCCAGGTACCTGAACTATTTCGTTACCGTTAACATCTATAGAAAATATGTTAGAGTTTGTCCTGAGGAAAAAATTCTGATCAAATATATTTATTTCACGAATATTTGGAAGATGTTGGTGTTGTGTTATATTTATTTCTTCAATTGGAGCCAAAAATTCTGGAAAGCTAATATCCGGATACTCAACTGTATCTAATACTTCTTCCCCTCCGCTAAAAACATCATCTGCATCGGGTGTCGAAGTGGGCGGACACGGCTTGTCCTCTTCAGGGGCAACGCCGCGGGCGGTTCTTGAAAGGTTGTCTCCTGGGCGATCGCCCATTCGGCGGCGGAAATTACCTAGCCCGGGCAATGTGCGACCGTCCGCGGATTGGGTTGGACTGTATCTGTTTAAATTATTAATAATAATACTCATTATAAAACCTTTTTCTCTTAGTAAATATTAATCAAATATTATTTTGACCAGATTGAGTAACCATTCTGTTTAGTTGTGCCTTTGACGCTTCAAAGACATTGTTGACTAATATACAGTTTTCTTCGTTTTGATAGCTTGGCTTCTCTATTTTCACCATAACATTATTTGTACTCACTTTGCCTAGAGAATCTAAACTTAAATTTTCAAAATTCATCTCTCCAGAATTATCAGCGATGCCTATTTTTATATCACCAGCTCGTTGGCTAAACAATTTATCGTTTAAGTTATCGCTAGAACTATACGAAGTTCCCTCATTTATTGTTGCCAACGCTTTTATTACTTTTTTCAAAAAAACATCTTGATCTGCGACCACTTTAAGTTTATCTAACTCTTCTTGTTCTAATATTTTTTTGTTGCCTGTAGGTGTGGGAATACTAGATGCTAATGATTCTGCAACTACGGATCCCAATCCAGCCTGTATTTCACCTTGGGTTGTTTTAGATAAATTTTTCTTATCGTTTTCAGTACTATTAAATACTCCACTTGAATTAGGTCGTTCTAAAGTTACCCCACCAAAGCCAAAAACAGTTTCTGTTGTGAAAGGTGATCCATGGGCATTTAAGAGTCTACTGGCTGCATCACCAGGACGGTTTGATCTTATGCTATCTTCTAATATAATTGCTTTACTCTCTGCTAAAAGAGTGTCTTCCGGGGTTAAAATTTCTTGTCTACTAACTAGTAGTTTTGCCCCGTCGGGAGTTTTATAAGAAAATTCACTAACTTTTAGTGACATACTGCTTTCGGAATTCAAAAAATAGTTATTACTATTATCCAAAGTTGCTAACAATCCTGATGGATTTGCCAATATTTTTCCATTGGGTATAGCTGTTGAGTATCCAGGTATGTCAAAAGAAAAACTATGTATGATATTATCTCTAGCTTTTGATGATGAGGATATCTTCTTGCCCAAAAGCTCATTCCTATTGAACTTTACACTAGACTTTTTTAAAAATTCTTCAAATGCACTTATTGCATTGTTGCATTTTTCTCTAAATTTTATCAACCCGGAGACAGTCCCGCCAAGTCTTTGCATAGTGGCAGTCCTTATATTTCTTGTCAGAGAAGAGTACTGGGCTTTGTTTTTAATTTTTCCTGAAAATACTAAAAGCTGTAAAAATTCAAAAATCAAAGCTTCTAAATTACTTTCTATATCTGCAAGTCTAATATCCCCTGATAGGTACTGGTCCTTTTGTTCTATTATATTCCTTGGCTCTGATAACATTGATAGATTGATATCCAACTTTCTTAAACTTGCAGAAAATGATTCTTTCAATGAAAACAGATATTGTGCGATATTATCTTGATATACTACCTCCATCTCATATGAATACTTTCCTTGATGTGACATACTGTATAGCTCATGGTCTTCCAGATATAGACATTTTTTTCCATACGTACTTCTGTTTTCTGATAGATAAATTGATGCTCGGTCTGTTTTTATACCTATTGCATCTGGAAACTTGTTTGCAATTAAAATTGTTTCTGAAGTTTTTGATTTTTTATATTTTGGAGATCCAACATTATTTGCATATATCCTTTCTTCGCTCAATCTATATCTTTTTATAATAACTTGCAAAACCTTTACCTGTGCAAGAATTGTTCTACTTGATAACGTAGAATCTATATCTGAAAGCTTTGTTTTTTTCGAAACAGTCTCTAGTAAAAAGCCTAAGTTAATATTGTTTTTAATTACACTCTCCCAATCAAATTTAAAGTCTATGATGTTACTACCTTTATCTGCAGTAGAAACGCTATGTACTGTATCTGTTATTACAGCGGAGATTGTTCTATTCGCAATTTTAACTTTTTGTGTTATCAATTTTTGAGCTTGGCCGGCCGGCTGATAGAGTGCTTCATCTTTCTCTTCTACCTTGACAGGATATTCCTCCATTATTGGCATCGAAAAAGATGGCTTAAGTTTGTTGTGTAGTTGCTCTTCTTCATTTACAGTAGGTATCTCTAGAGCCCTCTCTATGTGGTAGTCGGCCGAAATTGTTTTTTCTAATGCCTGTTTTTGAGTTAACCGCTGTGGTGTGTTTTGCCCTACAGACATAAATCCCATTCCAGCCAGTCTCTTAAACCTACCATTGTACGCCTCACCATTTTGTTTTACAAGAATCATTTTTGTACGAGGTGGCTGAAGGTGGCCATCTTGCAATTTTAATATTGCAATACTTTTTAGGTTTCCTCCAATACCTAATACAGATCTTATATTTCTGCCAATAGTCGATACATCTCCCGACCCAATCATTGTTGAAATATTTATATGCGCAAAAGCGTGTACTCTGATTTCACTAAGATCAACTCTATCATATATTGACTCTTCGATGGGTATCGAGACCTCAAAATTTAAATCTCGTAAAGAATTACTTGATCCAAATTCAGCTTTGGTTGTTTTAGCCTGCGTATTAAAGATTTTATCCATAGAAACATATTTCATGGGATATCTCTTTTTTAGTGTCTCATACCAGTTTAATACCTTAAGATTACTTAAGCCAAAGAACCCTGCAATATTTTGTATTCTTTTCTTGTTGTCAACAAGCAAATTCGAGGGAAAAAAGACTGTTGAATTTTTTGATATTGGAGCGGAAACAATAAAAAACACGCCGGCGTTTGCAGACAATCTTGAATTACTATTCGCGAACTTTCTTAAAAAAGTTTCTTGTTCTGTAAAGAATGCTTTTATATTTATATTATTTTTTTCAAGAGTAATATTACTTATTGAAAGTTTTGGAAAATTTGGTTTTGCTTTTAATGACACTACTTACTCCCTCGATTAGAAAAAATTATTTCTCTGACTGTTCTTTTTTGGCACTTCGACGACATCATCATCAATACTTAAGTTAAATAGATTATGCCAATTCTCTATTCTAACCAATTTTTCTTTTCCGCTTACTTCTACCACTTCAAACACTTCTAGTTCGAAATTTTTTGATAAATAAGGGGTGTTAAACTCTTCGAGGTGTATAATGACATCTTCCGGATGATGCTCTAGAAAAGATCCGTCTGCAAATTCTATCTTCTGAGCTATTGGATTAATTATAAAAGTTTCCATATCTATTAAGTCTTCTATCTCACTTACATCTGCAAAGAATATATTTGTAGTATCTCTAACTAAAAGATGCTCCGGGGTGAAATCTAGCTGAGGTATAGAGATTTTTGCACTGTCTGCATCTTCATATCTTATCGATGCATGGTTGTCAATTTCAGACTCAAAAACGGAAAGGTTAAATCTTGGTAAATCTTGCTTGCCTAAAGACATTTTAGTTAACGGGAAACCTAAAGTTTTTTCTTGTTGTTGCTCTTTCAAGGGATAAACTAAATTATCAAACTCGGCGTCTCCAGGAGCAGCATCGAAACCGAAATCAAGCAGTGTATTTTCTTTTTCGATTTCAGAAGTTTCTAAATTATATCTTGTCTCTGCGCCAGTTGTTAAATGCTGTGCGTCTCTCCTTGGCTCTGTTTTTATTCTATCTTCAGAATCATTTTGATGCTCTTCTGCGGCGCCGTATCTAATATCATATATTATATCATCATCAAAGAAAGCATAACATTCTGGCACTAACTTTCCTCTTGATAGCAAGTGTTTTCCGTGTTGTGTTAGTCTTAATTTTATTACTTCTTCTTTTTTATTAATAAAAGCCATTACGTTTCACCATCGTCGCCAGTTGGGCCAAAGTCTGTTTTAGCCTCAACTTTAATTAGTTCAACGAGCGAAAAGTAATCGTAGGGCCAGTTGTAACTATACCTCTTATCTTTCAGATAGTTAGACGGCTTTACAGATGTTCTTGCTTGGTCGATCACCTTGTTGGTTTGTACACCTGGTAATGAGTTTATCTTAATTTTAGCGAGGTCTGCTTCCGCTCTTTGCTTGACCTTAAATATAAGCCACCTTACCTCTTGTGACAAAAAGTCCTTGTTTTGTGTCCAAGGTACCTGAGTTTTAGTAAGGTAGTTAGAAACATATTGTATATCTTGACTTACTCCGTTGATTATCAAATTATCTACACTTGATCTTCTCGGCTGCGCTCCGGACTTTATACTCACTGGTGACAAGTTTTGCCAGATGTTTGCCAAGTCTTGCCTAGTGAGTTCCGCATTAAATTGAAACACATACATCATTGGTTTGGTTGAAAGATCTGGGTATGTATAATAGTCAAATTGCGGTGGGAACACAAATTTTTCCATCATTCTTAACTGATATGCTATCGACTCTATTCCCGTGGCGCCTGGGTTGTTGTAAAAATCCATGTACTCCTCTTTCTCTGACCGGTATTGCTCAGACTTTCTTGATAGTCCCTTTATTGAATTTAAATAATCCTTCTTAAAGGCGTCATTAAGTTTTTTGGATTTGTTCAGCATTCTTTGTTTTACAGGGAAAAATTTTATCTTGTCTCCCTTCTTTGTTGTATAAAAAGGTATCGCTACGACTGCTTCTGAAATTTGCTTCTTTTCTGCGATCTTACCTGGGGTTGCAGAGACTGGCTTCATATCCTCATCCAAAAAGCCTACTTTTTTAGCTAGTTGCTTTTCATCAGAAATACCTTCCAATTTTTCTATGGTGACAGAATACCCTTCGTTACTATTAAGCAGAGAGCCATATTGGTGCCACATTCCCGTTGATGCTGTGAGTAGGGGCTCAGATGTAGACAATACAGATTTTGTAAGGTATTGATTCCAGGTTCTAGTTTGCCAAGGTGACCCTGTCACTGAAGTAACAGCAGAAGAAGAAATATTCAAAGCATCCACACTTGCATTTACAAAATTCAAAATGGGCGTTTCCCACTTTGTTTGTATTACCCAGCGTTTTCTTTGTTCCAACGTAGTGCCAGGGTCAACTTGATCTTCTTCTTTATAAGCCACAAAATTTCTCAGATCCAAAGAGGCAGAGACTGACATTGCATTTTTGTAGTTTGAGTTTGTAGTAGCATTAGACGGGGTGTCCTTAAAATTAACATACTGGTATGTTGAACCCTCTAGGATTTCATCTAGTGAATACTCTCTTGTTTCGGCCGGCGTGTACGTTATTTCCACATAAGGTTCTGCACCTTTGTCTAAATAAGGAGGTACAAAAGGTGCAAATTCATGCGAACTATTCTGTGTTACTTGTGATATCGAAACTGCTGTAGTTGCGGAGCTGTCTGCGCCGCCGGCAAAAGCTGCTGGAAAGTTTGGATAAAAATTTGTAATATCTCCAGAAGCATGACTTGACTTTGCTATTGCTTTATTACCAGCGGATCCTGTATTTAATTGTCTAAGTCTAATGCTATCACCGACTAAATTTGCTTCTACATTTATGGTCCCCGCATACCTGTGATAATTGACTGCTACTTCTACAAGTCGATTAAGAGAAATAGAATTGTCCTCTGATGACGCTTCTATACTTCCCAAATCTATAGAGGATGTAGTACCATTCACATAGACATTACCGTATTGACTAACATTGTAACTGTACGATGAATCTGGACCATAGCTTCCGCTAGTGATATTTGTCCCAGTAGAGCCACTTCTAAAAGCAACCATAACACTACCAGTTCCGGTATCAGATATCTGAAAGTTTGGTGCTGCAGTGTTTACAACTGAAGATCCTATAGTAATAAAGGGTGTACCAAAATCTGCGGAAGAGCCAACCCCAGGCGCGCTTGCCGCGGTGGTCGATATTTGATCCATTGTCAAAGAGCCCTCGTCGACGGCTGGGCCGAACGAGGAGTGTCTATCATACATGGTTAAACTGTTGTTTTTTACGTATACCCTCATTTTATATGCTTGATCTTTGATCAGGCTAGGATTCACTTGGTCAGACTCTAAGCTTGCCAACGTTCCATCTTCCAAAAAGAAATTTACTGTCTCTGCACAGAAATTGTTTAGCGCCATCTTGTATGGCGTCAGAGTGTCATCAAGAGTTTTATTTAAAGAAAAGTTAGATGCAAAAGCTTTTGACTCATTATTTTGATCATCGAGCTTCCCAAAGCTAAATGGGTAATCAAAAACTTTAGTTGTTGCCTGGTCACCATAATAAATACTGGCAGATGGATGTGGTTCGTTGTCAAATATTTTGGTACCTATAAGTTTTTGCGGCTCCAGTAATTCTTCAAACGTAATTCTCTTATGTGCAGAACCACTAATTCTGGGTATGCCCGAGTCTTCAGAACTGTTGATCGCAGATCCAGTGAACACTGTCATAGAATTTAAAGATGTGTGAAAAGAAGTGAAAGGCTCTATTCTAGACTTTATATTCGTATTAAAAGTAGTTAGGGCCGATGCATCTGTGTTTGTTCCAAATAAAGGATAGTCTACTGCAAGACCTGTCTTTATAGAGTTATATAAAATACCTGGTGCCATAAAGGGCTTAATTGTTTGCTGCAGGTTGGCCCTTATCTTTCTTTCTATGAGCTTTTCTGGTGAGGTTACCTGTGTCCTATGTGCTGCTGTTTGTCTTTCGTCTACCACTGAAAAGTCGCCCATATAGCCGCGGGAAAATAGTTCACCTATTTGAAGCGTCCTTTCCACTGGATAAAAGCCTCTGTATGGTGTAAACTTTATCGCTGCATTACATTTCAATGTTAATTTTATAGCCCCTCCAATGTTATTAGATTTAACTTCTTCTAAATTTGCGCCAAAGTATTTCATAAACTCGCTAGCGCCGTATGTCTTAAAGAATTTAGATCCAACTGAGACTTCTTGAGAACTAGTATGATACACTGCCCCAGTAACAGATAAATAATCTTCTTTATCCCTGACCTTTGAAAAATCAGATTGATTATTGAGAATAATGTCTTCTACAAATTCGCTTACTTTGTATTCTGGTACAAGCGAGTAATCTTGATAATTTCTTTTTATGTTTTCCTTTGTGTCATCCGTGTTTTCGTAAGGTTTTCTACCGGATTGATCGGCTGCCTGCCATTTTGCTTCACCAGCTAAGTATTCAATGCCGGAATAAACCTGGGGTACTCTTCTACTGTATAACGATGAAACTGGTGGTGTGCCGTACAGACCATTATAGCCTAAGCCAAAAATACTATAATCGTTCTGCAAAACTCCCTCACCTTTACTGCCAATCTCTGCATCCGTAAAGATTAAATCACCCTGACTGAAATAAGATTTTCTTAAGTCTACTGGAAGTGACGTAAAAGTTGTCCTAGCATCTAAAGGCCATCTAGAAGCAACAATGTTGGTTGTAGAAGAAGAAGTTGTAAACCTATCCTTTATGTTGATAGAATCAACAAAATGTTCGTTTGTACTGGTTCTATTAAACTTGTCTGTTGTGATCTCGGGAAACACTTTAGTATTCCCAATATTAACTATTGGTGTCCCATACTGATTAGAACCTGTCAGTGTTAGTACTCTGTCACTGCGATTATCTCTCCAAGAGAAAAAGTCAAAATTCTCTCTAGTTCGAGCCTGTTTTGTAAATGTATTGACTTCGCGAGGGTAAACAGTTTCTTTATAACTCAACTTTAACGTTGAATTTTCAACTGCTGCCAACCTTGACATTTGGTTCAGTATACTTGAAAATTTGTGTGTTCTGTGCTCATCCATGAATAACCTATCGTTAAGCTCTTCATTTGAGAACATGGATAGATCATTGCCATGAGAAATTTTTATTAATGCAGCTCTTGTATCCACTGGGTATTGATCTTCGCTGTAAAGGTTATCAAAGGATATTTCATAGTTCCAATAATCTCTATATCTTTCCTGGGGGATTATTGTTAGATCTTCTGGATTTGGATCTTGAATATCAGTTAGCTGCCCGGGGCCCATAGTCAACACTACTGGACTATATCTGTTAGACAACATGACTTCGTCATAAACCTCTACAGTTCTGTCAACAGTCTCAACAGCTTCATCAGGAGTAGTGTTCAGATCTTCATTCATATCATGATTATACCGATTTGCAGTTGAAGGAAATATTTCTTGACCTCTAACAGATATTGTAAGTTTATTTTCTTTCTTTTGCTTTCTGACAATCGGCTTTTCCTTTTGTCTCAACTGTACCCACGAGGGGTGTGAGTATGGGGATAGAGTATTCTCTAGGTATCTAGAGTTATCATTGTCAGACATGGTTGTATTATTAGAAACCAGATACAACTCATCAGTTGAATTTACACCACTAATTTCAGATGTTGAAAAATCCGGTGAATGTCCCTTGTGATTAATACTAGTCCTATATACTTTGTCCTCAGCATTCTTCGAAGCGGCATAAACGGTGAAATCACCTATTAGTGAGGAGTGTATTGTAAATATAAAATTTTTATCGCCGCCGGAAAACAGGGGATAGGTATATTGACTAGAGTTTCTTTCGTCAAATGTCCACCAAGCTATAGTGTCTGAATATACAGAACTGTCTGCAAACTTAAATTGATCTGATGTCAGTCTGGATGTCTCACTTATATTATCCTTTAGTTTATAAATTTCACTGACTTCGGCGTCAGTCAACTGCTTTCCAATTAATGCGAAGTTTGTCATGTGTCCATTGTAAGTATTGTTTTCGTTTTGAGATCCAAAGTGAAGTTTATAATCACTATTGAAAGAGGGTTGGCCCGAGTATGCATTTATTTCATGGCTTAAAACTTGCTTATCACCATCAACGTAAATCTTAATACTATCTGAGTTTGCCCCCTCTAATCCATCATATGTCACAACAATGTTTGCCCATTTTCCATACGCAAATGACTCAGATGTTGTAGCTCTGTAATAGTGTGATTGAGCGTAAAACCCACTGACACCAGAACTCAAAGAGAATCTAATCTTATACTTGTTGGCATCTGAGCCTTCGACTAATTGAAGTGCATATGCCGTTTGAAGCCCTGTTACTCCCTTCGAGTAAGAAAAGACTTGTGCGCCGGCTGATCCCATGGACCCGCTTTGTGGCTGCAACCAAATACTTGTTGATCTTGCCCTATCATCACTTCCGGTTGCCCACGAGAACACTTCTGTGTGAGAACCACTTACTAAGGCGGAAGAGGCATGGTTAGTGATACCGCTTTCCCTGCCCAACTGATGAATACTTGGATTTGAGAAGAAAACAGTATTTAAAGTTTCTGTAATTTTTCTTACAGGCTTTTTTCTAAACTCTAGTGTCTTAATGAGTTGACCCGCAGACACCAAAGAGTTCGAAGTATTTCTTAATAGCACTTTTTGCAGTGACCACATTAGCGTGTGTTCTTGATCAACATTCGACACAATTCTTATAGAAATGTCTTCTAGATTGTGATTTTCAATAACTTTAGAAGTATATGCAACAAAGCCGGATTGTTCTGGGTTACCCGTTGTGCCTACGCCTTGAATTTCTATGTCTGAATTTATCCATGCTGAGTTTCCTAGTTTGTATTGAACTAATAAGAATTCTCCCGAAGAAGGTGTACTTGTTAATCCATGAGTATCATTTGAGAAATCGTCGGAATTGGAACTGCCTTGTAGTGCCCTAACTTCAATGATAAATTCTGGCTGCTTTGTCGCGGGTGCTGTGACTGTTTCTAGTATTCTAAATTTATTACCTGACAAGTCGCTAAAAAATACTGGAAGCTGCTGTACCTCTGGAGAGAAAAATGCTTCTCCCTTAAGGACGACTCCTAGATTGGTGCCAGTAACCACTGGTCCTTGTAAGCTTTTGTTAATTGGAGACGCGCTAGTTGACAAATGTATCGTGTCAACTCTAGGGTGTGCGCCTGTGCCAGACACTGTCTTATTGGATGATTCTATAACAAGTTTACCCTGATCGAAGTCAAAAGATGAACCAAATTCCATAAAGTCTTCTGGGTTTTCTTTTGAGCTATAAAAGCTTCTTTGAAGTATTAGTGTAGAGCCTGAAATTTCATATATATACACTGCGCCCTTGTCATTGCCGGTATTAATTTTTGTATCAGTTCCAGTGGTCTTATCAAAACCAGGAGAACCAACCGCCAACAAACTTCCACTGACTTTCAAAAACTTGCCAAAGTTATCTGAAAAATCTATGTCTGGGGATACATATTGGTCCGCTGCGTTGGGGTTTCTGGTGAAGCCGCTAGCGCCTGAATGGAATACAGTGACAACTCCCCTGGCCTGGTCTGCTCCAACAAAAAGATTGTTTCCATCGCATGCCAAAGATGCTATGCCACCATTAACATTAGTCGGAACCTTGTACTGAAGAAGTGACCCAACAGTTATACTAGCCGTGACATTAAATTGCCACGCTGACCCATTATACTTAAATAAGACTGGATTTCCTCCATATGCAGAATATACTACTTCATTACCGCTGAAGAAGCTGGGGGCTATCTCAGGGTCTATTCTTAAAGGAGCAGCTGATGATGTTGTTGGGTGCCACCCTGCAGAGGATGAATTAAATATGGTCAGATACTCGTTTGAATCGAATATTGAACTACCAGTGGCATTCACATATATTAATGAAGATCCCGAAAAGAAAAAGCTGTTATTTTCATATGTTGCTGCAGCATGACCTAAAGAGGATGTTAATTTCTGATCTAATGACCATCCTGAAGATGCTGATCGATACATATATATATCTGTTTCTTCTGCATTTTTAAAAGCAACTAATTGCCCGTTCGATGATATTACTCCAGCTTGATAAGTATTTGTAGAATTTGACCCTGTTGCGAATGTAAATTCTTTACTATAGCCTGCTGATGATGATCTGTATATTGCATTTTCAACAACCACCAGATTAGAGCCAGCATGCAGCATACTGGTCTTTACGCCATTGGTACTTCCAGTCAAATCAGTAGCAAAAGTTTCAGTGTCCTCAACAGACACGTAAGATGCTGTCAAAGATGATGCATTTGTTTTCCACCCATCCGGTATAGTACCAGCAGTATCATCAGAGAAATCACTGTTGTACTCGACGTGTTTTAGTGAAAAGTTGCTAGTGTGTCCGCGATTATTGTTTCTACTTAAAAAGTTATAAACGTCATCGTTTGTTGATGCAGTAACCCAAGCATACTGATAATCAGTCTGAGGTATTGGATGCTGTATAAACTCATTGTCATATCTTATTTCTCTTGAAGAAGACAGATTATACTTCAGGGGATTTCTGTTTATTTTGTGCCTAGAAGGATTAGTAGTGCTTCCCGACCTATAACCAAACTGTTCAGAATGTTCTCTGCTTATAATGTCTTGTGCTGAGCGGATCACCAAATTTCTGTAATTCATCGTATTATAGACAGACATTTCTTCTGTTTCTCTATCCCTAGTGAGTGCAGTTGTTTCTGGACCACCGAGAGCAGTAAAGCGATTTACTATAACATGTTCTGCTTTTGTCCTTTCTGGTACTTCAAAATCTACCATTCCAGTTATAACAGTGGATGCGGCCCCTGCCTGAGATAACCAAGAGGCCTCTGTGTCTATAAGATACTTATTTCTAGATTTTCTACTGTTTGCTAGCACAACCTCATAATCTCTTGTATAGTTGCCCATTATTCCAGTTGTTAAGTTATTTTTAATGTTAGCAAAGTTCATGAAACGAGTACCATGAATATCTTTCAAAAACATAGATTTTGGCTTATTTATTGGTGTTGCGGACATAGTGACAGCGCTATTTGTTATTGTCAGGGTGTATGCCTCCGGGCGCTCTGAATTTGCAGTGCCAAACGGAACAGACCTGTGTGGCATGCCTCCGACATGAGTTTCTGCAAATGGACCCTTGAGAGACTCTTCTCTACTAGCTTCGAAATTTATGTGATTGTTTGTTATTGGATAGTTTCTGCTAAGTGATCCACCAGATACACCATCTGAAGCGCTAGTAAAAGTAAACGGAAGCTGCGTGTCCAGTTTTCCTTCAAATTCTGATATATCTGTATTCTTTATTATAATAGATGTACCTTCATTTACTTTTGTAATTCCGACAAAAGGTACGTGCGATAGCTTGTTAATACCAGTTGTAACAGGATTAACTTCTCCAGATTCAAGATTGTATGGTGTTGACTTCCACCTAGGTGAAGCTACAGAATTAGGAATATCCTTCGATATTGCCGAGTATAAACTAAACCTTACATCAGTTGATAATACATCAACTTCAGCGTCGAAAACTGTAGTCTGAGTGTCTATTGTAATATTAGAAGGTGTACCGTCATGATTTCCTACATAATCTTGTACCGACCCTGAACCTGAAGCTAAGTCTAAATCATCACCCATCTTCCACCAAGCAATAACATCTGAATATCTCGAGTGTGTTGTCACATCATAACTTCTTCCGCCATTATAAAATTCTAAAGCTTGAGCTGCAGATAGTTCAGATCCCGTAACCATAACAATGTCTGCTATTTGACCATTAAAATTATTTGTGCCGGATGCATCATCAGCGCCGATGATTAGGTTATTAGCTGAACCTGTCATACCGGAGTAGGTTCCTGTAGAACTTGTTGTTGTAGTGGCTGCAGCACCATTAATATATATTTTTCTTGGTGTAGCTGAAGCGGTCAATTCATCTAACGTTCCGTCATATGTGACTACAACGTTTGTAAAGTCAGTTCCCAATTGATTGGCTGCTGTTATCTTCGTGTGGTTGCTACCGTTTGTGAAAAGTGTAAACTCAATATCATCATTATTTACCTTCACAGAATATTCACTGGGCTTTATAAGTAATGTTTGAACTCCAGAAGAAGTGTTAACTAGATCAAACCAAAATGAAATAGCAAACGGCGCGTCGGGACTATTGCTATGCGTTAAATCGTCGGCGTCTTCAACAACAAGAGAGCCTGTGTTTGCGAAATTGACTGATGAACTGATTTGATTTTCATGCCAATCAACTGGAAGATTCCAATTAAATGAAGCTTCTCCGATTGAAACAGCCGCGGCGGATATATCCTCATCTTTAAATCTTAAAGTTGGTATCTTGTGCCTGTACTTATTTCTTTCTAAGATGTGACTTTCTACTACGTTTTTTATATTGTTTCCAAAATTAGAAGTCGCGGGAACCAATTGATTTAAAAAACTAGACAAAGAATAATCTATCCACCTGTAGTATTCTACAAACTTGTCTAAATCGACATCATTGTTGACTTTTCTAAAAAACCTTTCTCTTAACTTCTCTAATGGCTTGTAATTTATTCTGTATTTTTGTACAGTTTCACCAATAATATTGTTGTATCCTACTAATCCTGCAAAAAAGTTGACCATTTGAGAAGAGACTACTTGATACATGCTCTTTTCAAAATTATAAAAATATGTAACAGGCCTAGAGTCAGCTTCAAACTTTGAAATCTCTGTTGTCTTTACTTTTACTCTATCGCTTGTATGTAAATTATCTATAGGGTTATATTCAATAACTGGTACGAATTCTTGTGAAATTGCAGAACCAGTTGCAACCATATCAATTGCCAAACCAGGATATTTATTGTCTGTTATAGCTTGACCTGTTGTACCAGCTTCTCCTGAAAAATCCACGACTACCATTTGGTTTGAGCTATCTGCATTTTTCAAATTTTCAAACTGCCAATTTAAAATCAAAGCATCCCCAGATTTTAAGTTCTCACCGTCGTCAAAGTCAGATATTTTAAGCGGATCTTTTCTGCCATAAAATGATGGATTTTTTGCGTACTCTTTTAATTCTTCAACTTCTAATATATCACGCCAGACGCTAAGACCAAATGAGCGCATATCAGTGGAGTCTATGTGTGAACCAGAAAAGTTTGTCTTGTGTGAACCTAAATATACAGCTTTATTTTGCTTTGATAGATCTTCATATACGTCTGCTTCAATTGATGAAGATAAGTGAAAACTATTCTTTAAAACATCTAGCTCATATTCGTGTCCAATAAACTCTATAAAATATTTATTGCCACTACTAGGAGCAATAGACTCAAAGCTAACATCTGATCTATTACCAATCCTTACAGATATATTCCATTTAGAGTTGTTGTAAACTTCTGGGATAACAGAAGATGTAATACTTTGAAAATTTCCTTCAGAAGAAGTTAGCTCAAAATATCCATCCGGAGAATCTAAGCTTCTTTTGTTGAAATAAACTTGAAAACTTCCACTGTCCTGTGCGTGCCAAGTAGCACTGGCATTGGCCGATGCATTATCTTTCACAGAGTGCATACCAAATAGAGATACTTTGCTTACTGTACTAGCTAGCGGGTCTGTCTTTTTAGAAAATAAGAAGTTACTACTTATGGAAATAGGTCTTTTTCTTGTTTCCTTTGGTATATACCCGAGTCTTGTTGTATCTGCTAAAGATGCGGATTGGTGAATTGAAGCTTGAAAATTTTGTCCTTCAAAGTTTGCAGCTTTTCTCTTTAGGGTGCTGTATATTGGCTTGCTTTCTAACTCAAACTCTTCGCGTTTGCCGTATGCATTCATTCTCACTAGTTCATGATCTACACCAAAACATCTAATTAAGTTCCTAAAAGACTGTTCGGTACCTTTTGTTTTGTAAATATAAACCAGATTTTTGTGTATATTTGATAATATTGTATTTTTTACTTCCAACAAGTCATGTTCAAACTTTAATTTCTCTGATCTGTTGAAAAATGTTTCAAACAAAGTGGTGTCTGGAAATATTTCTGTTGTTACCATTCCGTAGTTTTCAAGTATATGATCGACCCAAGGTTTGGTATAATCTCCTGTAAATTCAACAGAATATGTATCTTCGCATCCTAAAAGAAAATTATTACTCAAAGAGTTTCTATATTTTCCAGATTCTTTAAAAAATTCTTGATATGCAAATTCTTTCATCTTTGGCAGATTCTTAATTTTTATGAACATATTATCAAAAGCAGATGCCATGATTTGAAGTAATTCTGTAAACAGTCCCTTATCGTCAGTGTCTGTTAAGAAATTCGGCACACTGTTTGCTAGTGAGGCCATATTCGACGCGTCGTAATGTCGACCATGATCCTTGAATGTCTTTAGAGATGTTGACACAAGTTGGTTCTCAGAATTTATAATCGGATCACCTATCTCTAGAAAGCCCGTTTCAGGTAGGTATTCAGAATTGTCTATTGCGGAACCTGATATCTTCATATCTCCTGACCAGTTTACAATTGTTCCATTGCCAACCCGACCAGAGTAGTCCAAAACAATCTTATCGTGATCTTCTACCGATGTTATTCCTTCATTAAATTTATAATAAAGCCCCAAGTTTCCAGAAGTTCTATCGTTATCTGTACCACCATGCACTGGGTTGTACCAAAAGCGCCCAACTTGCTTCTCTGATCTTTCTTCTTTCCAAAAGCGTACCTCGTCAAGTGAACCAGAAAGTCTACCTCTACCTAGAATTCCCCCTGTGCCACCTTCGCCTGCGGCTGCCAGGGCGCCGATGGTGCCGATAATCGGGCGGTCGACCGGGCCAATAGAGTGCCCTGGGGAGATTGTGTAATCCAATACACCATCCACATAAAGCTTGTAAGTTGTAGCGCTATCACTTGAGAGTGTGGAAATAGCATAGTGATGCCACTTTCCGTCAGCCAAAGAAGCCTTTGTGACGGCAGAAGAACCTAGTCGAAGAGCTGTGGCGCCAACACCGCCGGATAAGTATGTAAACAGTATTGGGCTGTCGCCGGCAGAAGACGGGTTTTCTAGGTCAACTCTCATTCGACCATGATTATTGGTGCCGCTAGCGTGGTCATCAGTATAAATATCGAACACTACCTCTCTTTGAGTAGAGGCGCCTGTGAACCAGCTTCCGGCATCCTTCTTAAGCCAAAACTCAATTGTATTGCCATTGAGTCCATTAATCTTTAAGTTACTTTCCCTGTTGTTTGGCGCGTCATAAACAGTGTTTACATGAGGCCCACCGGTGAAAGATATATATTGCGGGTTTGATGGGTTTGGATATACTGAGCCGCCTACCGCTGAAACAGTTCCAGCTGTGGCGTGGTCAAAAGAAAGAAAACCTTTAGCCTTTGGGTACTCATGTTCGAAAAAATATAAATCTAAAAATGACGCAGATAATGCCCATTCCATTTTTTCTGCTTTTGATCCATCATATGGATAAGAATTGTATACACCCTTTATGGTATCTTCGTAATATTTCTCAGCAGATCCAAAATATGCAAATGTTTCTGGCTTCTTATAATCAATATCTGGGATATATTTAGATTTAAACTTTATATATGCATTGACCAACTTTTCAGACTCAACCTCAGTAAGATAATTGTCATCTGTTTGTTTTGATATTATCTTTGGTGGCCTAGGTGTGTCTGGGTTACTACCGTCTTGAAGCGAACCTAAGTCAATTATTATATCGTTACCATCACTCATTAATCAATTTCCTTCAAACTAACAATACTGTTCACGAATCTACTCTGAATTTAAACTTCTCTTTTTGTTCTACGTAATCTAGTCCGTCTTTATACAAAAAAGATATCTCATATAAATAGTTTGGTTCTAAAATTGACATGTCTAAATCGAAATAAGATCCGCTAATGTCATAAGAAAGTGAAGAATAGGAAGGGCTGCTTCCTGTAGAGTAGTCAACTATAACCCTGTCATCAACAGATCTCTTAATTCTATAGTACGCATCTCGTATGGTATCTACTTGAGCATTTTTGGTTGCAACTGTGTAGATATTTGGTTGCCAGTTTTTATTTCTGGTATACACTCTAAATGTTGCTTGTTCGTCTTTTTTATACGAAGATTTTAGGTTTGTTACATTTGTCAAATATTCAGGTATTTTATAATAATTATTTGAACCATCAGGTAGAATTGTAAAACTAGAACCAGTAACAACATCTGTATATTTTAAATCTATTCCACCCAAGAAAGAAACAGTTCCCTGGGTGGACGAACTGGTATTATTTATTATAAGTTTATTACCAGAGACTAGAGTTCCTGAGAACGCTTTATTTCCTGCTACCCCTGCTGTAGCTTGTGTCAGGGATATAACCCGCGGATTACCAGAAGAATTATTAGTAATTGAAGATACAGTCATCTTTAAAGTTCCAGCTGTTGTCGCGGCATCTAGTGATGCCTTAAGTTGGGTTGCTGCATCGTTGGCATTACTTATAAGGCTTGTGTTTATCTGAGTTGCTGTTGAAGGGTTTCCTCCCCCTAAAGCAGCTGCTGTAAGTGTGACTGTGGTATCATCCGCGTTTGTGAGTATTATGGTATCTGTCCCTAGCGCGCTGGTGTCTACCATTATAGTTGCGGTTGCTGAAACTGCTTCTTGGTGTATCTTCCAAATATCATGTAAACTACTCTCTGTACCGTCATAAGCAAATTGTGCTTTATAGATCCCCGTAGAATGTTTACTGGCTGACACATAATTGTTCTCAGTTGTATCTCCTGTGATTGTGACTGGGCTTGACCCTATCTTTGGTACAAATTGTACAACTAAATTAGAACTAGTGTTCGGGATATCGGCTAGCCCTGATCTTTGTTTGTTGTACAAATAAATATTATTTAAGTTGTCAGCTGCAGGTGCTAAAGAACTAGATTTAGTAATATTACCTCTGTCATCTTTCAGTGAATCATCCCATTGAACTTCTATAACAGGTCTCTCTAATTGGTGGTGCGAAGATCTTGCAAAAAACTTTTTAGTATAATAAGATCTTTGAGATGATCCGTCCTCCTGTGTTTCGCTTAGTTTTACTATAAAGCCATAATTTAATCCGCCGTTTCCTCCAGTAAAGCTTGATACAGAAGCCGTTGCTGCATCGACAGATGAAGAGATAATTGTATTTCCATAAAAGGTTGCAACCCTCTGGGATAAACTTGCTGTAAGGTCTCCTCCTTGTCCTGTTGCTGCTATTGAAGAAGAGATGCTAGAGTTGTTTATTGCATTAATCAGATTTGCTGATGAAGAAGCCGCTGTTGATCCAGTAACAACAAAAGTGGTGTTTCCCGATGATCCGGATGCATTTGAAAATTGAAATACTCTATAATCTCCATTATAAGAATAAATTTTAAATACACTACCAACCTGAGGTGGCCTTGTTTCATTAAATATTATTGAACCACTTGCAGGCACAGAATTACCTGCCTCGTTAATAATCATTTGTTCTACAAAAGGTGATATATCTACATCTACATCTTCAAATCCTTGTTCTAAAAACTGACTTGATGAAAGTGCAATGGAAGCGGTGCTAATATAATCAGAACTTAAAAAGTCGCCTCCCAAAGTTTGCCAAGTTTGTGTACTACTAGCAGATGTCCAATTACTCGGTCCTATGTCTAAATATCCTTCCATATCTAAACCTGAACCTTCTGACCAAGGTTTAACTAAAGGAATGACTGACATTGTTATTCCTTCCGGAACTGTTTGGTTGTGTTCTGCGTTGAACATCTTTAACTTAAAAGTAACTGATCCGGAAGCTGGTATCTTACCTGATTGTCTGTCTGAGTATATTTCGCTTACAGGGAACTGAACTAAAACTCTAGACTGTTCTATAGACGATGAGGATGCTTGACCAAAAATAGAGAAAATTTCCAAGATATCCGAAGATCCCATATTCGATGTAAGACCGCGGTCAGATAGATTAACTTTAAAGGCACTGGAAATAGTGTTATCTTTTGATGCTGAATATCTTCTTATAGACATTAGATTATTGTCCCCGCTATATCATTTTTAAATTTTATTTCCCAAATACAATTTTTGGGTATATTTATCATTCTACCGTCAACAGACATATTTGTATCTACATTGTACTGAAAGGACGAATGGTTTGACGAAAATTTTGAAACTATGGAAATGTTAGACACATCAATTATTTCATCGATTGTTTTTAATATTTTAAATATTTCTGTCAAATTGAATGACTCTCCTATTTCTGGTTTTACTTCATTTATCTTTTTAAATATTTCTTCCTTTGCAGCATTAAATACAAAATTCTTATTAACATTTGGGTGACACAAGGCAGTAAAATTAATTCCCAAGTTTATAATTGTTGCATCGAAAATATCTACACTATCATTAACCATCCTAACAGAATTCAGCCAAGTTTTAAGATTTTGCTTTGTAGCATTCGATGTTTTTTGTAGCTTAGAATTTTGATCTTCAGAAATAACATACATATTCATATTTCTTCTAAAATCATCATTGTCTCTATATGCTATAGCACGGGTAACTGACCCAAAATTAGCTGGCATTGTGTAGACTGCTGAAATGTAATCTCTTAGTGTCACTGCTCTTCCTTGCATTGCAAAAGTTGCGCGTGCTCGGTGCTTGATCTCTTCTGTTGTTGGTGTAGAAATATCTCCATTTATTGGAGATGAATTATTAACTTCTATATTTGAAGTTATGTAATTTATTTTTGATGTTGTTAAGTTCTCAATATTTCTAAATTGCAGTATTGGCGATAATACATTTGTAATTGTGTTTGCCGCTGCGTTGACATTATCTACACTGTTTGTACGATATGTTATAGTTAAAGTAGTATTTACTGGAGTTACACCGAATTTATCGGTTGTCATAAGTTTACTGGGGTCGAATGTTGCATCAGAAACATAGTTTTTCCCAGCGACATCCAGAACAATATCAGAAGGATCAGCAATGATATTATCTTTAATTTCAGATTCAGAACCATATCCAAAAACAATAAATACTTCATTTCCTTTTCTATCTACGATAAACCTCCTAGGAACTGGGACAGCCTTCATAATACTTGGTGCAGACACATCGATATTGTTTTCTTCGTTGACTCTAGACAGTACCGGCTTATATACAGTGTTTTGGCTTAGATAATCTACTTGAAAATATTCATTACCCTCCGAATCGATAACTGATACGATTTCTGATATGTTGTCACCTGGGACTGATATTTTTAAAAATCTCTTATAATCTTCTACTTCCACTATTGTCTGAGCTTCTTCTCCAGATACAACTCGACCCTTAGTCTTTACCACGTAGTAAGTTGTTCTTGATCCATCTGAAGATACAACACTGGATACAGTGTCAAGACTTTGATTAAAAAATTCTATATCATCTATAAGAGTGAATACATTACCCGCAGCAGTAGAAAAAGTCGTTCCCCTTGCAAGCCTAGGTAAATAATTGTTATCTGGCGCTACATTTGTGTCATCAGCAGGTACTGGTATTAAAATATCAACTTCTCCGATAGATGATCTAAAAGGATTATATCTGTAACCTAGTTGTTGAGCGTGCATTATGACATTATCAAACTCTAGACTGGAGTTTAGAAAGCTTTCATTTGCATTATAATCTAAATAAAATGACAAATTATCTCCTACATATGCAACAAGGTCTGTCATAAGAGATCCAAAAGAAACTTCATTAAAATCTTTGTATGTGTTTGGATAATACTTTTTTGCATAATTTACAAGATCTCTCTTAATTTTGTCAAAGTCAGTATTTGTATAATCTATTGGTATGATTTTTTTTGCCATTGTTAAATTCTCGCTTCAAAATAATTAGTGCTATAGTTAGTTATAAACCAGGTTCTTGTGCAAGTTCGGAAACTCCAAGAGTAACTGTGTCATATATATTCAATGAAGGTACATTATACTTAACCACAAATTTAAGTTCATTTCTATCTACAAAACTGTTACCCCGTTCATCTCGGTCGACCAATTCAGTATCAACATTTATAAAAGGAAGATACCTGGAAAATTGATCTTTTGCTGCCTTTGAAATATTTAAAAGTTCTGGTGATGGATAGTTTGAAAATAAAAACCTTCTGACCCCGATACCGATTTCAGGGTGCCCCGGCCATTCGCCTGGAGATGTCATTAATAACAAAGTTACATTTTGTTTTATGTTTTCTTTAATATCTTTTATGGAACTGTATGCTCCTTCGAGATCTGAAAGTTCTAATGGAAATTTTGGTTGAAACATAAATTTTTCCTCTTTGCTTTAATTAAATAGTACACAATTCTATTCCTCGTCTTCCGAACATGGTACAATCTGAACTCCGCGGTCTCTAAGTTCTGACGCTGTGCAAGTCAGATTTTTATACTCTATATCTCTTGGTAGTTCGTATGTTGGTAACGCTAACATAGTAAATAATGTCAAAGGATGACCGTATCTTCCATAGCTTCCTACCTTATATTTACTCCAACCCCGGAAGTCACCTGTTATGTTTTTTTCTTTACAAGGTATCTGAAATGCATATGATGCATCAACTAATTGTGCAGGGCCGCCCAAAATATAACCAACCAATCTATCCATGGTTTTACCAAGATAGCCGGCGCCGTCGCCCTTTAAAATTCTACCTAAACCCTTAATCGAATCATAAGGAAATCCTATATTTATAGGAATATATTTCTTTTCTCCCTTCTGATCCCCTCGAAGTCCATATTGTGTCTTACCATCTCCAGCAGTGTAGTGAACAGAATTAAATCTTAAATCTTGTATTTCGCAGGCGTAATAATGACTCTTCATTTCTTTATAAGCAGGATCTAGTTGATCAGCTATACCTCTAAAGATAACAGAAGGAAAGTATTTTACAAATTGTTTTATCATTTCTGCAATCATATCAAACCAATCCTGAAAGCCAGGAAATTCAAAACAATCTGGTGGTTCTCCACCTGCAGGGAAACCTGTTCCCATCATAGCTAAAATCTCTGTACTCCCAAAACCCGGACCAAAATCTATTTGTTGATCCCCTGAAAAAGATCTTTGCTTAGACATCATGTAAAAAACTGCTGCTAACGAAGATTTAGTAGATGTTAAAACTCTGGGCATCTCTGAATACCCTGCTAATACGGTCGTACCATGTACTGTTAACAACGATGCTAACCTTCTGTATGGGAAACAGAATTCAAAAAATGTCTTAAACTCTTCATCTTTTGCTAAGTTTTCTAACATCATCATATCCCTAGATCTGACTGTGTCCGGAATTCTGAGAATACCTGCTGATAAACTAGATTCGCAAGGATCTGAACTTACTAAAGGTCTTTCATAAAAAGCTATTGGTACTGTAACATGTTCTTTATATTCTTGCTCTGTCTCTGCTTGATAGCAAATTTTACCAACGCGCTCTTCTTCAGACACCTCTGAATCTTCTGACCACAATTTATTTATAAAATTGCCAATTTTACCTTCTGTATTAGGGTCTTGCGCAACTAAATTCATTCGGATACCATGCTTGACATCTAATGCCTGAAGGAAACCGACCTCACCAGCAGAAATACCAGCCTGGATATTTAAAAGACGATCTATTAAATTTTGAGCCCACACCAACGCGGCGTTATAATCGTCTGAAAGTCTGTCGACTAAATCGGGGTATCTTTCTGCTTCGCTTTGTAATAAGTTGAAATAGTTTGCGTGTAAAGAGTTGGTTCTTATATATTCAGTAATTTTTTCTAAGTGACTTACTTCGTCTGCTTCGGATCCGAAATATGGTGATCTAAGTCCATTGGCTCTATGAAAGTTAATATCTAATGCCTCATATGCATTTATCATGAGATTTTGTCCTATAATCACTTCTAATTGTTCAAACTGGGGCGCCACGGGCGTACCGGATACATAGACGGTAGATCTGTTCGCTCCGAAGTTTGTTATGGACAGCATTGCATTTCTAGCATCGCTCACAGTTTCCATCAATGTAGGTGGGTAGTGTTTAAATGTATCTTTGATATTTACATAAAAGGTAACATGATCGTGCTCTATATCTAAATTCTGGTCACCGAAAAGTTTATTATTATTTTGACGTTTGAATGCCGCCAGTAAGTCATCGGCTTCTGCGCTAGTGCCTCGATCCAGTTCTAATAAGCTGTTCTGAAAAGCTTCCGTCGTTGTTCTTCCATCATTATAAAAAAGGGATGGGCCACAGGCAAAATCTGGGGCTTCTTGATTGGTAACTTGACTGCCAACTCTGTCTCCAGAACTTTTCAGGAAACTAGCTCGAAAAGATGAATTGTCTGGAAATACTGTAAAGTGATTTCCAGTATCTATTGACGTTGCTCCAAAAAAAGCATCTTCTCGACGTTGTGAAAACCAATTAACTAAATTTGCAACACTTAAGTACGCGGCATCTCGAAAATCTCCATCCCATTGTTCCTTGAAACTATTAGCATAAAACATATGACGACCTGCGCGATGGTACATACTAGTTCTATTAGAAAATTGCGATAAGATGTTGCTTGATGGTCTGTCTATGTCCATTATATTAAAACCGGAGTGAAGGATCCCTAAGTCAGCATTAAAGGGTATATTAGCTTGTTGACCAACTTGGTTTCTGTTCAGAGGTTCCCCTTCAGATGATACATCTGGTATCCTCAGTAAATTACCAATTCCATTAAAAAACAACTCATCAAAATTCTCAAATTGATTAGGTTCTACATCTTCTTTAAAATGGCCAGATTTTTCATTTGCTTCAGCGTGTGCAACTTGACTCCATATTTTAGATATAGAACAAGTTTGTACTCCATAAGAACTGTTACCTGGAAGTTCAACTGATTTTTGTCTCAGAAGCACTGGTACGCTGCCGCCATGGCCCGGTTTATTATCTTCATTGAAATCAATACCAAACAGATAATTTGAACATACCCAGCGGTTCTTTGTCGCATCAAAAACCTGGTATCCAGAATCAGTATAACGTGGGGCGTTGTTGCTCACGGCTCGAAAGTTCGACGCTTCTAGAAAAAAACCTGTTCCTCTAACTGCGACAGAGCGGGGGTCGACCGCGGTGATTGATTTTTTGTATGTATCATTGATCAAATTAAGATAACTATCACAGGAATCAACACAAGCTTGTGTTAATTTTGCTGCGCGGTCAGTTAATGTATTTTGATCTGTTATTCCAAAAGTTACGACTTTTGGAATAAGGTATTTAACAAAACATTGTTTTACAGTTCCATTTTTGTTTTTAACTTGAGTTATAACCATTCGTAATGGTATTTTATAGTCATCCTCTCCAAGAAGCTCAGTACTTTCTGTCTCTTTAACCCTGTAACCTCCGATATCAAAGTCATATTCAGGTTCTAAATCATTTGTAAAGTAAGCATACGCAGGGGATGCTAAGTCTCCTCTGACCTGTAGATTTGTATTTAGATTGTCCGATCTACCAAGTTTGAATTCTATATCATGAAGACCCATTCCTCTAGCTGGAAAAGCTTGTCGATCTTCCGAATTACCAGCGTGAGAGTTTGTGTTAATCATATTTTCAAAGCCGCTTGCATGAAAAACTAAACCTTTTTCGTTCGTTCCAATATCATTCTGAACGTCGAGAATTGCGCGGAGTTCTCGACTTCCGTCACCAGTTTCGTCTGCAGAAATGTTGCTCACAACTTGTTTGTTGCGGGTATACATCGCGGCGTCTGCCAATGCGGAGGCAATTGTTTTTTTCTGAGGTGATGAAAGCTGATCTTCTGGATTATAATTTGAAATTCCCGGTTGGTTGAATATTGGCGCAGCGTTACCAACCAGGTCAATTATTGTTTCTTCCCAGTATTCTTCTTCTATAATATCATTTGTTGCGTCTACAAATTCGCGCCATTGCGTTTCTGAAACTTGGCCCGCGGGGTTTATATAAACGTACTCGCCACTAGTCAGACCATCAGGTATCCAATCCTGATCAACAACCTCTAACACATCTTCATCTGAGATTTCAGAAGAATTATTGTATGGATTTACATTTGTTCTTACTCCACTTCGAAACCTTGATGCTTCAAGCCCAATACCTGATGTATTCCCCTGCTCATCAAAGACGTCTTCACCATTAATCGAAGATATGTAATATCTGTCATCAAAAGTCCTTTCGATCTCAAGGCTTTCATTAAATTCTCTAGCGACAATTGCCCCGCTGTTTCCTACTAAATATTCATGATATGAAAAACAACCTTGCTTTCTTTCTGTCCGAACCCCTCCTTTATTAACTTCTATAGTTCTTTCCAAATCAGAACGTAATTTTGGAGTAAAAGTGTTCTTTTTGGAAAATTGATAATAATTTCGAGATCTCTTTATAGCTTTTACTGGAAGTCTCTTTTTTAACGTTTTGGGCTTATCGTGCCACAATGTACCTGGTTCATAATTTTTCTTTAACAAATGAAAAATATACTTTTGTACTCCGGCATTTGATTTAAAAATAGTTTGTAGTAATTGATTAAAATCTTCTAGTGACCAAAGTTCTTTGTCTGGCCACTGATCATTATCAAAATCAATTTCTGAAGTATCAGTATCAATATTTGTGGCATTCCCTATATCAAATGATTCTACTTCTGCTGCAGTGGGAACATCTAGTAATAATGGCACCGACAAAAACTCTGGGTCGTTTTGATCATACATTTTATTTATAAATGATTGTTCGTATTGGGGACTGTTACTATTAAAGCGAATGAATTCTTCTAGAGCTTCTCTCTGCTGTTGAGCTAGTTCTGCCGGGGCAGAGATTGTTTGTGGTAGTCTTCCGTTAGTTCTAATGTATCTTTCGAGATATGTAAAACTATTTTTTCGATACTTTTTTATATCCTGCTCAGTGAGTTCAGATACCCACATGTTATCTTCTGGTTTTCTGTACCTGGGGGCATCAACAAAAATCATCTTTTCCAAAAACCACAAAAAATAATCCTTTTCGACTGGATTTTCAAATAATATTTTGGAATACTTAGATAAATCGTTTGCTAACTGTTCATCTACAATCTTTTTTATTGCAAATTTTCTATTGTTTGTACCTGCTAATTTAAATAATACATCATCTACTAATATTTTATTATCAACAAAAGTTCTTTGTTTCTCAATGCTATTCTCAACTAGTCTATACATATACTCTTTGAACATAGGATCTGTCCTTACAAAGTCTATATCCCAAGTACTGTATGATATAGAGCCTTTTAATAACGCCTCAAAACAAACTATCCTTATAAATCCTAAGAAAACAGTTGTCATCATTGCTTTTTCAAAAGGTCCTGGTAGAGAATAATCTAAATTTAAAGGATTATTCTCTGGTGATAAAAGTTCATTTAAATACTCTTCTTGAAAGGCACCAGACACCAATTCAGAAAACTTTATTGGACCTTCATCAATCATGTTCAAAGGATTTATTATACACGCTCTGGAATTATCCTGGTCTTCAGCAAAGAATGTTCTGGACCTTAGCTTTGAATCTAATCTCTGGACATATCCCGTATCGTTAAAAAGTCTAGATTCTCCCATATAAGACACAAGCTGTTCTATTACTCCCTCTAGTACCTCTAAATACCCACTGTTTTCCGCGTCATCTAAGTATGACAAATAGTTTACGTCATCAAAAGGCGTTGAGGAGCCTTCTAAGAAATAATCCAAGTAGTATTTTTCTGCTGTTCTTCTTAATTGTTCGCGGAAAACTACTCTCCTGAGTGGATTTGATGTTTGAGAATTTCTAAAAAATCCTTGATATTTTTCTGGTATCTCTTCACATAAAGTTATAGTTTCTACTGGGAACTCTGAATTTCCTAGAAAAAATTCATCATCAATAGTCGTTCTATTTTTGATATAATTTTCATTCACTGTTGTATCCGTCATGGTGACTTCTGTAAGGTCTATGGGGTGTTTCAATCTTACTGTTTGTGTATTTCCATTCTTTGACGTTAATATAAATTGTCTCCATCTAGAAATTTCTTCCCTGATAGCCTCTGCCTCTATATCATAAAATTCTCGGATTCCTTCCAAGAGACTTCTGTTGTCGACAGATTTGAAAACAGCCTCTATGTTTTCCTGTACATCTCTTTGAAGTCTTTGTACTAATTTATTTATAGCCGTTAAATAAGATATAGCTATAGTGACGTTATCGCGGTGATCGGGCGCGGTGCCGCGGTATCGGGTCCCGACCCATTGTCGCCAGCTTGTAATGATTTCTGTATTACTTTCATCTGGAGTTGAGAATTCTATATTTACAGGAAGCAAATAATCAAGTACACTTGAATATTTTTCGGTATTTTGTATTCTCTGTTGTGATTCGATCCAATCTATATCTTCTGTTTGTAATAAAGTGTCACTTCCGTCAGGTCCATATACAATTGAATACTTAAGGGCTGTGTTCTTTTCAGAAAACTGGCCGTCTTCGAGTGGTGGGAGTTCCTCTTCCTCTATGTCTCCAAGTGGCGTGACTTCACTAATTGTGTTAGGTTCTAACTGGCTTTTATAAACCGTAATCTCGTCTCCATTCCTATTAGTGTAAGATTTTGTCTCAAAATCATCAGACAACTTCAATAAAGTTGTTCTAAGGTATGTTATTAAACCTTGGTTCTCAAAATCAGTTCCTGTTATGTTGAAGCTTGATATTACTGAGATGTTATTTATTGCTCTTAAGAACTTCATTGTTGCTATATCATCATACTCTGGGTCGTCAATTGTCGCAATATTACTTTTCTCCAAATACAAAGAAGGAACAAAATTAGACATTGATGTTAAAAAAGTTCTTTTAACTAAATCTAAAGTACCATCAACAACAGGTTTGGAAGCGTTTTGTATAGCTGGTGATATTAAGTTTTCCGATAAATCTATACCAGGGAAAAGATCAGAAATTCCTTTTTCTCCTGTTAGTATTTCAAAAGCTTTTGATTTATCTAAAAGATTTTTTTCTGCTAGATCAACTGCTTGTTGTACCTTTTGAGGATCTACAGAGCCACGAGACGCCGCATTTCTTATTTGTACTAGCTGATCAGCTACATCTGAACAATTGATTGTGCCTACGATGTTGTCTGAGTTTAGGGCAGTACATATCTCGTCCGGAACCAGTGTACCGATAGTAGTGAACATATTCATAATTTTTTCTTTTGTTGAAAGTTCATCTTCAAGATCATAGTTTTTAGAAATATTAGATATTAAAGCATACACTTGACTACCTGCAGGTTTCCCACTTATAAGTGCACACACTTCCCTTGGAGTTAGTAAATTTACAGCGTCTTCTATCAAAGAGTTTGCATTACCAGACTTGTCTGAAGGGATCCCTGTGTCCAACATAGCAGATGCGAATGCTGCCTGTATTGAAGGGCTTACATCTGAACCTGCTCCATACAAATCGCTTCTCAATTGCTCCTCACAAAAAGGAGTATTTAATATATCAAATATATTGCTAACAAACGCGCAAAGCATCCTTAATGCCATGGCGTTTATAATCTCCATTAGTGTTTCCGAACTGTCTAAAAAAGGCCATGCAAATATCGGCTTTTCTGGCAACTCTGGCAAAGTTAAGTTTGGGAATTGTATATTTACATCTGGTAATTTTATACACGTTAAATAATTGCACATTAGTTTTGTTAAGTTCTTTTTGTTAAACACCTCTTTATACAAATCATCCAATGTACATCTTGGCCCTATTTCTGAAAGAGTTGTATCCGCTCCCCATTGAACATCATCGATGAAATTCTCTTTTATATTTCTGTACGCTGCTGCAGTTCTTTTTAATTCTTCTCTTTCTATAAGATTTTCTTTCCAGCCATGAAAAGGATTGTATGAGCTTAAGTCTTTTTCAAACTTTAGTGGATTTCCTTGGTTATCAATAGTGTATTTCAGTATTAGTGCTGCACCCTTTGATGGTTGCTCTCCAGGACCAGAACAAGGATCATTGAGCATGCCTACAAGCTGGTTCAACATAGCAGCGCCGCCGGCGAAACCCAGAGGTAACATATTGAATATATTTCTAAGATAATTTATAGTTCGGGTTCTATCAGCCGGCGTTCTAAGAGGCCTGTAGCTCGGGTCACCTTCCCTGTAAATATCATGAACTTTGCCTGGTAACTTAGGGTTTTCTATTTGAATGCTGATTATTTGAGAGGGGTTTGCAAACTTAATATTAAATACAGTTCCTCCAGAAATGAAATCACTATTAAACTGTGCCCCAAACTGCCCGGTTTGACCTTGTTGCAATAAACCTGGTGGTTCAAAATTTAACAGATCTTCAACACTTGAAATACCATCAACACTTCTTATCTTCTCTCTTAGTTCCCTATCAGAGGAAGTTAGTCCCCTGATCCAACCAGGTAACTGCGCTATAAAATTTGCTTCTAATGATGCAACTAATTGTTCATTTTCATTTTTTATCTTAAACGTTTCAAGATCTTTTATTACTTTATCGCTTCCAAAAAGCTTTTCTAATAAAGTTGCACCTTCTTCAAGTTGCTTCATGGTGATCATAATATTATCCGGGTTGCTTCCCACCGGAGGAATGGCAGCACTTAGCAAGGATCCTAGTTCTGACAGGCCACCTTCAATAATTTCTGCAGACGTTAAAGATGTATCATCTAACATGTTAGCAAAGGGTATGTTGCCAAAAACACCCAAATCAACATTTATACCTTCTGGTGTAGATACGGATGCTTGAATAGCTTTGCTTCTAATTTCTCTGGAAATTTCTAATTTCCTTTTCATTGCAAACGCTTTATATTTTTGAAACTTTACTTTTGAGTCTTCTTCATTGGGAGCATTTACAGCACAGTATATATTCTGCATTTCAGATTGAGTTTCTGTAATTTGATCACTTAGTGTTTGATTTGAATAGTTTCGTTCTGTTTCAAAATCAAGTTCAAACTTTCCATTAGTCACAAAATTCATGAAAGTTTTGGAGATTTCAAAATATGCTCTATAAACATCACCTGGACGGAGAGAAGGTGTTCTAAATTCTATAAATCTTATGGGAAAATTTCCATCAAAACTTACGAGATCCTCTTGGTATACAGCTTCATAATCTTGCTCCGTAAGTGAGAATTCTGAAATTGCTGAGCGAGTGGTTATTCTGTATTCTTTTCTTTGCTCAATTATTTGTCTATATTTTTCAGCCGATGTTTCGTTTGCAAATGCTACTATATCTGTAGGTATAACATCTCTGCTCATCGTCCATACGATTGGCTTTTGAAAATGCTTAAGTACCTTTAATAAAGCCTCATCCTGCATCTCTCTCCTGTCTTCTTCTGATAAGTCTGTAAAATCAGGCAAGTTTTCTAAAGTAAATTTAGTTCTATCAAAAAACCCAATAGTTTCACCTCCAACGTCAAAAGGGTCTGGATCAGTTAAATGATCTGGTTCAAGCATCGGGGATAAACGCCTGTGTAATTCAGTCGCTTTTAATTCTTGGATATCTTTTTCTACATTTGTGCCCATGACGCTAATTGCGGCTGAATAAAGCATACTGTCATTTATAGTTGATCCAAGTGAGTGAGTCGTATATTTTACATAAACTGGGTCACTAGAACTACCTTCTGCACTTTCTTTTATCCTATCTGTGAAATGTTTTACTGAATGGTTGTTGTTTTTAAAAGATTGTTCAAATTCAGAGTAGTCTTGATCTGAGGACGTTGCGAATTTCACAACCTTTGACCCCAGTGGCGTCTCAATTTCTTGTCTTTGTATTAGATCATAGAAAAACTTAGGTATCTCATCGATAATAACTGGTGTGTCGACTACAAATGATTTATTATAGGGTACAGAACCTGGTCTCCATTCGTGAAGACAAGATAAGGTACCTTCTCCTATTGTTCCAAATTCCATATCAAAGAGACTAGCAGCAGCTTCGATTTGCTGAAGTAATGATGCTTCATCAACAATATGTTTTACGCAGTATTTTTCAAAATAATAACTGATTATGGAAAACTGATTCGCTATTTGGTACGACATCAAATTTATCTTTAACTTTTTGTCAAAAGTTTTTAATTTTTCAGTCGAAACTTCTTGATTTGTATCACAATCGAACCAGGAAGACCCAATGCTGTTATCCTCGGGTACATTGTTTGGATTTTGAGGAGAATATACCGAACCCAAAGCATTTTTTACAGCAGCTATATCTCTTCCAGAATCTCCCAGAAACCTTCTAAAAAAAGGCAGATAATCAGTTTCTGATGTTATAATTAATATTTCTTCTAATCTTCTAGACATATTTTTATTAAACTAGTTGGTAGTGTTAAATTCACTATTTATATAGTTTCTTCCTTTTTCTCTTAAGTATATTTCTTCTAAATTAACAAGTTTACTCCTGAATGACACAATATCTTGCTGAACAATAGTGAACTGTTTTGTAATTGTTTCTATACATTTAGGTCCGGTAGTTATTGATGGAGATGTAGCTATACCATAAAATGGTGACTGGTGGACGTGTGGTCCCAAAACTTTATTGTACTCGATTTGAAACTGTGCAAAGCTAAATAAAATAGTGGACAATTCTTTAATTCTAGTGTTCATCACTTTCAACAAATCCACCAAGGTATCTCCCTTTGGGATCGGCTGCTGGAGGCCCGGACGGTTACCTGCAATTAAATGTATCCCTCCAGTTTCTGTAATATCATTTCCTTGAGAATTTATCTCTTCTCCGCCTGTTACAATTTTTATATCTTGTCTTGCATGCATACGCAACTTATCAGCTTTAGTCATTATAGATGAACATGGCGTTCGCACATTATTATCTCTGCGTACACCAGTGCTTCTAGTTAATGTTCTTTCTATTTCAAAATTGTGATCCACGTCACTCATTTGGCTAATATATATTCTAGCTGCATCCATAGCATATCCAGGGTGATTTGTAAAAAACAAATCACCATTTTGTTTTACTCCTGATAGTAATTCTGCTTGCAATTTTTTTATTCGGCCCTCTTGGCCCAATCCTTTAGTTGTGAAAAGGGGACCGAATGAAGTTCCTTTTAGTGCAAGAGGATATGGTGCCATTCTACCCACAACTATGTCTATTGCACCAGCCGCCATATGATCACCATAATTATTAACTCCAAGAGAATTTTTAAACTCTTTTATCTCAGTGTCTATCTCACCTAAACCGGAGCGGTCGCGACCAAAAACTATCATAGTGTTGTTGTCTTGTGTGCCAGTCAGTTCCATGCCGCGGGCGGTAATAACTCCGTCGCCCGGGCGCGCAAAAAATGCCGGGACAGGCTCTGATAGGGCTCTCTCCTGTGTTCCGTCAACTCCTGACTCAAATCCAATATCATCAACATGTTGTCTTCCGTGTTGGCCTTTTATAAATCTATCTGACATTTTTATTCCTCTCTCTCTCTCTCTCTCTCTCTCTCTCTCTAACCGTAATACTGCCCGGGGTCCAGGGGACTGTTGGTACCAGCGTCCTCGAACGAAGTAAAAAACACTTGGCGGCCGTTTAGTAGCCGTTCTTGAAATAGTCCATAGTACATAAAGTTTTCATCTATAAATTTTACTTTCACAATATCCATTGGTGAGAATTCATGCCTGTGAACAGAACCAAAATAAAATTTTGGAAACCTTCTGACTAGTCTTAAGAATCTCTTTGATCCAGGCGAGCCGCGCAATGGTGTAACGTTAAGATCGTTTATTGATGGTTTGGGTAACAAACCTGATATCTCGGGTATATGAACATACATTTGGTATAATGTTAAATTGGTGTTGGTGCCATCCTTAATTGATGTTGATACTTTTGAATTACTTAACAGTTTGTTAGTAAAAGCCTGACTGGTTCTTTCTCTTAAATCTTCAAGTGTTAATTCTTCGTGGTGTAGTAACATGCCCATAAATTCAAGTTCACTGAATGACTTGTTTAGCTTTTGATTGTGATCTTCTATAGAGTTTAAAACATAATCATAAAAGTTTGCAGAAGATGAATTATCATTCTTATTTAGAGACGGTGTATTGCCAATGTTTCTTAGTCCTTCAGATTGTAAAATTTGATCTATTGTATCATTACTCATCTTCTTTATTGATTAAATCAAAAAGCTCTTGTTTATCTTCTTCAGATATTCCTTGATCCGATCTTTCTCCTTTTTGCGTTAAGGCCGCCAATTTAACTAACTGTTCATTTGACCTTTGAAGCGTTTCTAAGTATTTTGCTGCTATTAACCCAACTTCTTTGTGTCGGTCTTCTCCAGATTTCATATATTTCATAAGAGTCATCAACAAAGAACTGGTTGCAGCCCTGTCGTCTATAATATTTTTATTTGCTCTCTCTATAAAGTCTTCTAGTTTTTTACTCATATCATAAATAGGTTTTACTAAATTTTATTCTCTATCCCACTTTGTCTTAAATAAGCGATACTTTTCTCTCAACTTATTCAAGTTATTAACAACCTGCTTTGTATTTAAACCTGTTAGTTCCCTGAGGTATAAATATACTGCTTTCTTATTAAATATCTCTATATCTTCAATATTGTTCAGCAAAACTTTTACTGCTTCCAGTACGGCTTTTTCATTTTGTTTTAAATTACCAGTGTCCCATTTATCAACCTGTGTTAATAGACAGTTCCAAAACTCTGCCTCAACTCTTTGTTCTAGGAAGCTTGATCCTTCGGTGTCAGAAGTGCCTAGAATATCTGATCCTCCGTTCTCTACAAGGTTTTCATAAGAAACTTCTCTCTTGATTTTCTTAGAATTTACTTTTACCTTATGAATAAACCAATTCTTTGTAACAACGGAAAAATAAGAAAAAGCTTTTGAGCCCTTGTTCGGATCATACTTATCGAGTATTGTTGTTAACCATATTTTACAATCCTCTCTTAGAGAGTCTATATTCGGGAGATTGTTAAACTTGTATGTAAATATTATCTTATTCACCATCTCTTCGAAGGCTGGTTTAATAAGAGACACATAAAGGACAGTTCTTTCTTTTATACAACTTGATGCACAATAGTCTACAATTGCTTGCTCATGTACTTTTGTAAAGTAATTATTTTTCGTCCTTTTACGTCTCTTCTTTTTCAGGGGTTGCAATTTCCTCCTCCTCGCTTTCTTCATTTATAATAAGATCTAAATTTTGCAAATTAATTGAAAGCTGTGATGCATGATCCATAAGAGATTTCAAAGTTTCATCTCCATAAAACATTTCTAATTCATATACTGATTTTAAATGACTTGAAAATTCTAAAATTAAATTATTAATCTGTAACATATCAGTGTTTGCTGCTTCAAACATCTTAAGTAACCACCTTATGTATACAACAGATACGATATTTATTGTTGCACTAACAAAAAATAGCCAAAACCACACGCCCATAACTATAACTCCCTATTCTTGAGATCTTTTTTTTCTTGATGAATTTCTTTTTTAACTTCTGAAATGTATGAATCCACAACTTTTCCGGCGCGCTTAGTATGCGTGCGGATATGTGCTTCAATACTTAAAGACGGTATTTTGAATACACTTGAACTACTGCAAGCAGGGCACTTCTGATCTTCGAAACTCATACTATGTCTTACTTCAAACTCTTCTTTGCATTCAGAACACTTATAACAATAAACGGGCACTAATCCGAACCTACAGCTGTTAGTTTCTCTGTTACTTCAGGATTAAATTCATCTTCTCCTATCTTAAATGTAGGAGGATTCTTTACAACAAGTTCACCCATCTTTGTACCCCACCTTTTTGACGTGGGGTCCTTATCAAATTCAAAAGATTGTAAGACAGGTACGATGTCTGTTTGTTCCAGAATAGACTTCTGTAGGGCCATCATGATAGCTCCCATTGCTTGACTAGATAATTTCATTACTGTTTCTCCTTTTCAATATTATCTTTTAATTGTTTGAAACACTCTCGTATTCCGTTTTCTATGTTGATTTTTGCCTTCCAGCCAAAATCATTAAATTTATTAAAATCTGCTTTAGTTATCTCAACCTCACCAGGTCGAGGGGGTCGATATTCAAACTTTACGTTTGGATGTATTTTATTTACGATATCTTTCATTTCGTTTAAAGAAATATTATCACCAGTACCTACATCAAATACCATTCCTGACAACTTTTCTATATTCTGCATGCAGAAGACGTTTGCCGAAATAACATCGGTTACGTGAGCCATATCTCTTTTTTGACATCCATCTCCGGTTATGAACGGATTTTGTCCTTCTCTTATAAACTTCATCCAATTAGCAACAGCTGTAGCATATGGTCCATCAGCTTTTTGGTCTGGTGAATACACATTAAAGTATCTCAAAGATACAGTAGGCACCTTGTATAACTTATTATACATCACCGATTCCATTTCCCCTACGTATTTTGATAAAGCATATGGGTTTGTAGGCCCATCTCCATTTCCCACAACAGAAGATGAACTACTGTAGATAACTGGTATTTTAAAATACTTTGCAAACTTAAGAGTTATAGAGGTAGAAATCACGTTATTCTTCATTACTTCTACCGGGTGGTCTACACTATAACCAACTCGTGGTATTGCAGCAAGGTGAAAAACAATGTCTGGATTAAAACTATAAAAATTGATAGGATAACCTTCACATATATCTTCGCCTTTTAATATTTTACCATCAATCTCACACTCTTTTAGGTCTATCCCTGCAACGGTGTGGCCATTATCCTTTAAATATTTAAACAGTCTAGACCCAATATAACCCTTATATCCCGTAACTAGGCATCTCTTTTTACTCATGGTAATATTTCTCTCTTAACTTTTTCCAAGTCCGACTCGTACATCATCCTTGCCAGCTGTTTGAAATTTACTTTTGGAGTCCAGCCCAAGCATTTCTCTGCTTTTGATGGATCTCCTAGTAAGATTGGAACCTCATGTGGTCTGAAATACTTTTGGCTTATCTCTACGTGATCTTCAATGCTTAATCCTGCGAGGTCAAACACTTCTTCCAAGAACTGTCGTACAGTGTGTGTCTCACCGGTAGCAATAACATAGTCATCAGGATTGTTTTGCTGGACCATCATCCACATAGCCTCTACATAGTCTCCAGCAAAGCCCCAATCTCTTTTAGCTTCTAAGTTTCCTAAGTAAAGTTTATCTTGAAATCCAAGCTTTATCCTGGCTGCAGCCATTGTGATCTTTCTCGTTACGAAAGTTTCACCTCTTCTTGGCGACTCATGGTTAAAAAGAATACCTGAGGATATGTGCATCCCGTATCCTTTTCTGTAATTTCTACAAAGATTGTGCACAAATGTTTTAGCACAAGCATAGGGACTAGCAGGCATCAGTCTTGTTTCTTCATTTTGTGGGACGTTTGTGTTATCGCCAAACATCTCAGAGGAGGACGCCTGATAATACCTAATTGTAGGATCTATTGTCCTAATTGCTTCTAGGATTCTAAGTGAACCCATGGCAACGTTGGATACTGTTTCTTCTGGTACCTCGAAGGAAACCCGCACATGTGATTGGGCTGCAAGATGGTAAACTTCTTGTGGCTTAAACTTGTTCAGTAATCTGTAAAAACTGCCACCATCATGAAGATTGTAATATTCCAAAGTGAAGTCTTTTGAAGCATCTTGTAGTATGTGGTCTATTCTGTCTGTAGAAATAACAGATGTTCTTCTTTTCAAACCAACAACTCGGTACCCTTTCGATAATAAAAGATCAGCCAAGTATGAACCGTCTTGGCCAGTAACACCTGTTATTATTGCTGTTTTTTTCAATTACTTAGTCCTTTTCGTTTATATTAACCCATTCTAAAGTTTTTTTTAAGCCTTCTTTAAGTGTGGTAAACTTAAAATTTGGTATTAATTTCAAAAGGTTATCACTGGAAGCGTCCTTACGGTGTTGTCCTGTAAGTTTGTTATTGAATCTGTAATTCGTTTCTCCGTGGTATATCGAACAAAAAGTGTCAACTATCTGCTTGATAGATAAATTTTCAGGTGGTGCCACAACTAACGGAAGATCTGTTGTGTGTTTTTCTAGCATCTCAGGTATCAAATAAGCCAAATCATCAACATATAGATGCTGCCTAAGGGGTGTACCATCTGACCAAAACTCCACTTCTTCTCCATTCTTTGCTGCTTTAAACTTTTTTATCATGCTCGATATCAGGTGACCTCGTTGTAAAGTCGAATCATTCTGAGGACCGTAAATATTTGAAGGCGTAAAACAATTATAACAAACACCATACTCTTTTGAATACCACTTACTTTGAACATACAGGGCCCTTTTGGCCACTCCGTATCCGTAGTTTGTCTCTGTTGGTTCGCCCTTCATAAAGTCCTGTTCTGTCATTGGATAATTTTCTGCTACATCCGGAAAACAACATGTACTCAAGCAGGACAACACTCTTTTGACACCAGCTTCATAGCATTGGTGTATTAAGTTGAGATTTATCATAGAGTTCCTGTAATAAAAAACAGATTGATTTTCTGATGATTCTTTTATTCCTCCAACATGTGCAGCTAGGTGCACTACTGCATCTGGCTTTACTATGTCCAAGTATTCTCTGAGAGCTTTTGCATCCATGATATCACAATCTTGTGATGACATATATA
>CAACVD010000042.1_pt1 | contig 48297 bp, 60 predicted proteins | sample 2381771 | NCBI WGS metagenome assembly CAACVD01 (sample SAMEA5211965, study PRJEB30684) | marine metagenome | biome: Marine; feature: Epipelagic; material: Water | collected 2015-10-15 | depth 15 m
ATCTCCAGTCACTGAAACCAAAGCTATATCTTTCTCTAGCTTTAAATCTCAAGTTTCCAGTATCAAAGTCTGGCTCCATCTTAGTAGCTAACGGTGCTCTTACGAACATTTTAGCTCCGTTTGGAACATCCGTTTTAAAAAAGTAGTTATTTGCATCTGTAAATCTATGATTTATAAAATAACCACCCGGTAGCATACTCATTGAACGTAATGCATTAACATCGTTCAAGTTTGTAGCTCCGTTTGCTGCTGTAGTTGGATTCACACCAATCTGAGTTGACAATGTACTTGCTAAGATTTTCTCAGTAGTAAATTGTAAAGCAGGTGGAATGTGTAATGATTCAGCACGAGAACCAATGAGGATATTTCTATCATCTTTAGTTTCTTGTATTGCAATCATAGCTGTTTCCACTGTTGCTTCAGATAAGTCCGATGCAGCTAACAAGTTGTCCTGTACACCACCCGTAATAATTGGGTGACTGTTAGAGAAGAACGGTTGTCCATCTCCACCAGCAAATGTAGCATTGAAACCATTGTTAAATACATTCGCAGCTTTTACTTGTTTAGTAGCAGCCATGGCTCTAGCAAGACCTCTTGCACGTACTTTTGCGAAAGTATCATACAAGTTATCTTCCATTGCTTCCTCAGTAACTGCGAAAGCAAGAGCAACTGTCTCATGTGAATAACGACTTGTGAAAGATTCAGTAGCTGAGTCAAATTGAACAGCAGCACCCTCTGATTTAGTTGGTGCTTCACCGAATCCAGTGAATAACACTTCTTCCTCAAATGCTCTATCAGAATTTTCTACTTCAAACAAAGGAACGTGTTCGTCCTCTATTGATCCGTATTCCATACCAAAGATCGCATTTAAACCCGGAAGAAGCTGTTTAGCAATATTACCTCTATTAATAGCCATAATTTATACTCCTTCCTTATGCTATGTTATTGATACAACTGAACCCATACCATAATGGTCACGGTGTAGTTGTACTTTTACTTCGATTTTCGGAAATGCATCCGTTGCTGCTTCACTTGGTAACGTGGATCTTCTTAAAAGTCTTACAGTCTTGGCTTGAACAGAACCTGCTCCACCTTTAAGACTAAAACCAGACATACCTGTTACCGTAGAACCAGCTCCTAATGATACATCCATATTCTTACCCATTTGAGCATCTGCAACAGTTGCCCCGGCTTGAATAATATATGTAGCATCTGGATCATCCAAAACTAATGCCTTTGGCTCACCTGCACCATGATGCACTTGAGTTCCCGGGAAATAGTTACTGAATGTTGGTTGCTTAGTTGAGGGATCTACCCAATTAGCACCCATAAAGACTCCTGCGACTAGATCAGTGGCAGCTGATACTTTATGTACCTTACCACTGACAATCTTTACCAAGTCACCTTGGAAAATATCTGTTGCATGGGCTGTTTTAATACCATATTCGTTCATACCACTGGTATTGTACGCACCACCACGCATTCTAGAAGGTTGGAATCCATTAAAAGCTTTAGTAGTAGCCATAATTTAGTTCTCCTAATAGTTAAAAGTTGTTTACATTATAGTAAACCCTTACACCTATTTATCAAAGTGTGCAGGCCTACCTGTGGTAACTTTTGATCGACTATTATTAGAAATTGGCATACGAGGATCGTTTTTGCTCATAAGTTGACGATTAATTGCATCGGTTTGTTGTTGAGTAAAGTTTTCTACATGTTTCTTGTAGTTCTCACTATTCTCAATAGTATTTGCAGCTAAAGCCACATCACCACGAACAACTAATTGTCCTAAATTTCCGTACTCTTGATTCTGGAAACCCGCACTTATTTCAGGAACATCTTCTGGACGGACAAATTCCCATCCTTCATATTGTTTCTGTTGAACATTCTGATCATCATAAACACCTTTGATTGAAATACGAACCCATCGAAGAGTCAAACCCTTCTCTTTGAATCGTGCTTCAACTTCTGGTTGTATCTTTAACCAATTTTTTCTCTCGTATGTACTTCTTTGTTTACGAGCAGTTGTACTTGCCGAACGAGTAGCAGCTTTAACGTTCTTTACTGTATTGGTAGTCATATCAATTATTACCTTTCTTTATCCACGTGGTTGTTTTAAGCATTAACATAAGTGTAGTCGTCACCGGCCTTCTCGACCTTGGCTTTCTCTTTAGCATACACATCAAGAGGTACATTCATCTTTTTAGCAAGTCGAACATCTTCTTGAGACAATCGAATCTTACCTTTGGATGTTGCTGAAGAACGTGACTTTCCAGCAACCACTTGAGCAGGTTTATTTATTGGTTCCTCCTGCTGACCAAACTTGTGAGGCATTTCTTTTTTTAGCCTTTTACTTATCTCATTATAGAACTCTTTACTCTCTGGATCATACCCCTCGTTTATAATATCTTCATTTATAATGTGAGCTGTTTGAGTTAATATTCTATCTTTATTATACCATTCACTATTTTCTGATATCCAATCTCTAGCATATTCATGCAACTTTTGAGGTTGTGGTTGAGATTGAGGCTGTGGTTGTTGTACAGGTTCTGCTTTACTTGGTTGAGTTGGAGCTTTAGCAGCTTGGTCTTCCATGTAGAACCGTTTTGCATCAACCATTCTTATTTCAGTTGTTGCATCAGCAATAGTTTTTTGTGCATCTAACATTCGGTCTTTATCACCAGAATCAAATGCATCTTTATAATTTTGTTCTGCTAGTTTTAACTTTTCTTTAAGTTGTCCTTCAAAATTAGCTAAACTTGCAATCTCTGTTTTTTGAACCTTTTCAGTAGACTGTGTTAGTTTACCTTCTAATTCTTTAATTCTACTTTCTTGTAAAGCAAGTTGTTCTTCTCTTTCTTTACGTTGTTTAATTAATTGTCTTATTCTTTTTTCAGCACCAGCAGTATTAATGCCTTCTAACTCTTTTTCTTTTGCTGGCTCAGATGCCTCAGATTTCTCCGATTCAACAATGTAGCTGTCTTCAGTTTTACTGGGACTAGCATCTTTCGGCTCAGAAGTTGGGGAGGGTGCCAATCCCTTATCAGGTGATCCTCCATCCTCTAACTCATATTCAACTTTGTCTGTTGTTTTGGAAACATCTAGTTCTTGGTATCCGTCGTCTTGTGTTTTAGTTTCTATTTCATTACTCATTTTTATTTCTCCGTAGTTACGAGTTACGTTTACGTCAATATTTTAGATTATATAGTATTAGCTACTTAAATCCAAACTAGGATCTAAATCAGCTGGGTTTGGAACGACCATTAATATTTGATCATCAAACAAAAGAATCATTCTAATTCCTTGATAGAAAAATTTATCTCCTTGATATTTACCATACACAACATAATCTCCCGGCTTACACCATGACCCACCTTTGAATTTATTGGTATCTGCATAAGCTAACTCACCAACTTTTAATACACGACCAACTGTTGTTAAATACTTTGCATCATCTTTAAATTTATTAGGTAATAAAATACCACCTTTTGTTTTTTCTCTAATAGTTACCGGTCTAATTAGAACATGGTAACCGGGTAAACTTGGTAAAACTTCAGGGTCTTTTTGATCCTTATTAGTAATCCATTCGTCATTACCAGCTGCGGCTGTTGCTACTCCTGCTGCTCTCATAATTAATCTCCTTCTTCAGTATCGTTGTAAATATTTTTTTCAGCTAGTTTAGTTTCTTCAATAGCTAAAGTCAATCCTTCAATAATACCAACTTGATATTTGTATTCGTCATAAGAATCGGACGAACCTGTTGAAATAGCTTGAGCTAAATTATCTTTCTTTTCCGTCAATTTACTTCGTAAGTAATCTGCTAATGAGTCCATATTGGATGTAATTTAAAAAGTTCTGCTTCTGATATTTTTATCTTTTCTAAATATTCTTCTTTAATCATAGCATTAGCTACCGATATAGGTGGCTCATTGTTACGAGCTCCTATTAAAAGTTTATGATGCATTTGAATCGAAGGCTCATCAAATTTTTCGTTAAAACCCTTTAACATTAAAATAAGGTCTTGTGCTAAATTTTCCATATACCCAAATTGAATCATTGGATAATGAGTTGTAGTATAATAATTAAAATAGTCACGAACAACATTTGGGTTGTTGACAACATTGTTTAAAAAATCCTCATAATTTTCTGCCTTGCATTCTTTTTCTAATCTTAATTGTTCTTGCCAATTCCATTGATGACCATTTCTGTTTGCTTTCTTTTTAGCTCGATGATGAAACAAACTATGAACCCATGTCATTGGATGTCTTAAAAAAGCAAAACTCGGTTTGCCATAAATTTCTGGTGTATTATGAGAATCATAAACTGCATCACCAATTGGTTTAGCTCCTTCTACATAATTTAACAACATGTCTTTAACCCACCGACCTCCGGTCTTAGGTACGTGTATAAATACACTATTTGGTAATTCTATTGCCATTTACAAATAAAAAGTCTCCGTCTGTAATATCAACCATAGTCTTAACAATTTTGACTCCTGATTCAATACTAGGAACTTCAACTAATCCCTTTCCTTTATGGTTATAATAACATTTATATCCTCGGTCAAAACAAAACTTAAAACTTGTTTCAACAGGATACTTATTGTACTTCTCATAAATCTCAATCATTAAATGAGGCTTATGTTTATCAATAAGTTTTTGACCACCATTTAAGACATCAAGTTCTGTGCCTTCTGTATCTATTTTAATAAAACAAATATCTGGTGTGTGTTTCAGATGCATCTCATCTAATGTGGTAGTTTCAACTTCAATTGGTTGTCCTCCGACTAAATCTTGAAAACCTGAATTAGACAATCGTTTGTCATCTACATAGAATGTTGATGTGCCTACTTTATCGGATACACCTTTATTCCATACCATTGTATTAAGACATTCTTTATGAATTTTTAATAACTGTTCGTATACCGGTGGAACAGCTTCATAACTGGTGACACTGTTTGCATATTGTGCAAAGAACTTTGTATACATACCCACAGCTGCACCTACATCAATAACGGTGCTATCGGTAATATAGTTTTTAGTTTGACTTAACATAAAGTGTTGACTATGTAAGTCATAATAATGTTGATTGAAAACTCGTCTATTTAAAACTTCGTCAGAAAGATTAAGCTGTTGGTTCATTCTGTTTTTTACCACACGTTGGACATGAAAAGCTACTAAATAATAATTTTAACATTTCTGGGTCCTCGTCTTCGTCTTTGTAGTTTATCCAATTTATTTCTGTATTACAATGTTTACATTTTAACATGGCTTTAATATTACCTGTAAAGCTATTCGTTTTCCTTCTTTTACATGTGTACCTCTATGCCAACCATAGTTTGGTTCAAATAATATAAAATTACTTTTGTCTGAAGTAAAGTGTTTTAACATTATTTGAAGTCTCTGGGATAATGGCTCTTCGTCTGTAAATTGTCTAGAAAAGTATGAGTTCTTTCTTGCCCATATCGGTAAGGTAGCATTAGCAGCCCTATCTTCAGGTGTAGATAAAGTATTAACCAATTGATTACTTTTGGCGAAGAAGATTTCGAGGGGGTCAAATTCCCACCGATGAGATCGAGGTATAAAAGCAAAGGGGCCATTGGTTTCTGTTACTTCATTTAAATAAATAATACTTTTAATATAATTGTATTTTGGATCTATATGTAACGTATACAGTTTATTATGTGGATACTTACGTTGATCGTTTTGAAAATACTCATTAAACGTATCATGGTTATCACTAATATGTAAGTTGATATCTGTAATAGAAAAAGGTTTTGGTAATAGATTGTGCTGTGTGTAAACTTTATTTAACTTGTCAAAGATAGTATGTTCTTTTGGTAAGTTTACTATTTTATCTTGTATTCGTGTATTTCTAACAGGATGAGCTTGTTCTAACGTTTCTATATCTTGTTTTAAACATTTATTTAAATCGTCGGTATCAATAGATGTATCCCAATATCCTTCGTCATTAAATTGTTTGTTTTTAATTTTATAACTAATATTGTCATTTTTTTGTTTTAAGACTAGTTGAGAAACAGCTTTTTTAAATTGATTTTCAATATGAGTGCTATATAGAAACGTTTGTTTACTGTCGAGTTCTTGATATAACCGTTCTAGATTACTTATAAACATGCTTTTGTCGTAAATTCTTATCGCATGTTTTAATCTTAAATAATACTCTGGATATTCGTTCGTGTTAACAACTTGTTTACCCTCAAAAACTACAGCTGGATCTGGAAGTGAAACACCGTGATTTTCTATTTTATCCAACATATTTTTTTTCAAGTCTGTTTAAACTTGCTAATGTATCTTTATTTCTTTTTCCTAATTCTATTTTTCCTGTAAATCTTTTGTATTCTTTTTTAGCTGTTTCAAAATCGTTTTCAATCATAGACTTAACAAATTTAGGATGAGTTCTTAATGTACCAATATTATATGTATAATCTGTTAACAATTCTAATTTATCATTTTCAATTGAATCTGGATCATATCCCATATTTTTTAAATCTTGTATAGTTTTATTTAAATAAGTTGGATAAACAAGTTTAAATAAATTTCTTTCTACTTCCGAACTTACTTTAATGTTTTTATTTTTATTAGCAAAATTAATAGCACTTTCTCCAGATAATTGTGCACCTTCAGACAGTTTTATAGCTTTATCTTCAGATACACCTGAAGTGGTTAAGTCATTTATAACTTGGTCTTTTGATTTTTCTTTCATATCATAACCTGGCCCTATTGTTACACCAGAGTTTATTGAAGGAACATGAGGTTGTTTACTTTTTGATCCAATTTCTTGTTTAAAAGTAAACTCCCCAAAATTTTCTGGTAACTCTCTAGTCATTTCTTCTTCTCTTTCTGTTTCGGTTGTTAATTCAGCTAGTTTATTATCTTGAGTTTCTACTACTTCATCTTGATCATCTACTATAGCAATATCTTCAACTGGTGGTTTTTCTACTTCTCTAGCTTGTTGTTTTTCTCTAAAAGATCGTTGAGGGTCAATTCCTTGAGCTTCAAAAGCTTGTTCTAAAAAATTCTTAGGCAAGACATTTTGTCGTGTTGTTGGAGGAGTCATTGATGTTGGCATAGCTGCAACATCTGCTGCTTGTTTAAATTGATCTGCAGGAGTTCCTCCACCAGCTAATTCAATAGGAGGTTGTTGAGTTTTTGTTGGTTCGTTCTTATCAATCATTTTTAACAAATCCATTACAACTTTAGCTGTTAAATTTCCTGTATCCGTTTTTTTCTTTTCTTCAATTTTAGCAGCCTCTACCATTGCATCAATATCAACTTCTTTTTCTTTTAATTTAAATTCTTGTTGTTGCATTTGAGCATCAAAAACACCTTTTTCTCTTCTTAAATTTAACTCTTCTTTTTGCATATTTAAGTTTTGTTGTTCAATACTATCTAAACCACCTTGGGCTGCAAGTTGGTTAGCTTTTAAAATTTGTTGTGCACTTTGGGCCATAATCATACCCAAACTACCCCCTTCATCTACTTGTCCTTCGTTGGCTTTCATCATACCTCCCATCTGTTCTTGGAATCTTAGAACCATATGTTCACGTATGTTTGCCATAAGAACTGGTTGTACAATTTTCATAACTTCATTTGCACCATTTAATGGATCTTGTAGATAAGCTGTTTTAACTGCAATATGAGAATCGTGATCTTGTCCCGGAAATGCTTTAATCGGCATACCTTTAGAAGCTGTCATAATATCAGCTAAAGGATCTTGTTGTTTTTCTTGTTGTGGTTGTATTAAGAAACGATCTGGATTATCAACATTAGCTGCATTTAAAATTGCTTTGTTTACCTCTGGCATATTAAATGTTCCCGGAGGAGATTGTGAAGCTAGTTGTAATAACATTTGGCTTTGAGCTAATCTATGGGCATTAGATGGTATGTTTGGATCACTGACAGGAATAACATCTACACGTCCATCAAAATCTTGCTTGAATATCTCAGCAGATTGCCCTATAATGTCATAAGGATAACTTGTAGGTAAAAACTCATGGTTAATCCTAGCTAATATTTTAAACTCGTCTCTTTGAGACTTGTGGAGTCTTTTGTGAATTGCTGAAAAAAACTTACCTGATGCTTCTAATAATGCTAACGTCGTGCCAACCGGTCCATAATTCGTTGAGTCAGCAACAACTTGGTCAGTCGTGTCAGCAAATTTCTGACCAGCAGTGGCTACGTACCCTAACATCTGATATAGAACTTGCGATGGTTCTTTATACGGCAGAGGAACTATGGATTTGCCCAAGTCAAGTCCTGTCGCCTCTACGTCACGAAACTCCCCCGGCATTATCGGAGTATTATCTCCAACAACTCTTACACCCCTAGCTTTAAAACCTCCGGGTAAATTAGCAAACTGACCGGCATCAACTAAGGCTCTCATTGCAGCTGTAGCTGACATTGTTAAATTACCTAAGAAATGTATAAGACCTAAACCGTAAAATCCAAATCCAGGTACAAACTTATAAGCAATGAAATGTTCACGTTTAAGATATCGAACATCTCCGTCATTCCAATTACGTCTAATACTTAAAACTTTTCTACTTGTTTGTTCAACGGTTACAATATACGGCCATGCTTCTCCATTAGGACTATTAAATGGTTCGGGTAAATCAAGATATACATGTTGTTCTAATAAACTATAACTTGGGTCATATGGATTATCATCATAGGCTGACAGTCCCATAACCTGTTCTGCTTTAGATGTAATTGATCCTCTATTGGTTCTGTCTGGATCTCCTAACTCAACATCTCTATACATTCCTGCATTAATCTCTTTTTTAAGATCGTTTTCTGTACGATAAATTAAATGAGTATAACGATCTGCACGTCTAAGATCCGATACTAAATTAGAAACTTGGAATTGATCAATTGGAATAAATTCTGATATCGGTCTTCCTAATGTTTCATCGTAATAAACTTTTTTAATGGCTGTTCCAATCAAAGGTAGATGAAAGAGCATCTTTTCAAACTCGTCAAAATACTCTGGCATATCATCTGTAATTTGATAATTCATAAAGTCTTTAACACGTTTAGCTTGTGCCTCTTTTTCAGGAGTTGGATTACCAATGATTTGAGTTTTTATAGGTCCTTTAGCTGGAAAAAGTTCTTGGCTGGCTTTGGATTGAAACTTAACTGCATTTTCTATTATTAAAGGGTGAGTGGCTGTGCAGGCACCGTCGAAAGGTTCTGTTGTTTCCTCTAGTTTCAGACCTAGTAAATCAAACCCACGTTCAAATGTCTGTTCCCACTCATCTCTTGAATCTTTGTCACTTTGATAATTATCTAAAATAGTTGCAGCAATATCTTCTAAATCATCTTCTTCCATCAAGTCAGCTAAGTTTGTGTAAAAATCTCCACTAATACTTGCTAACACTTTTCCACTGTCTTCATTTAAAGCAACTTCAACTTCACCTGTAATTGGATCTACATCCACTGCCATATCTTCTTCTTGTTCTTCATCTACTTTAACATCAATACCAAGACCCTCTGAAGCCTCTGTTATTTTTTCTCTTGTTTTTTCTAAGGGTGTTGTAATGTCATTTGGGTTTTTTTCAATAGCCATAATTATTTAGATACCTTCCAATAGGTTGCCTTATTTTTTTTATAAGTATTATCTTCACTACTATAATACGGATCATGGGGATGTTGCAAGTGCCAAGAATCTTTCATATAATGAACAGCCATTACCATTGAATCAACTTGATCATCATGTGCTCCATTTGGAAACGTTATAGCCTCGTCAAATAATGTTTGTGCCCACGGCTTCTTAGGTAAAAAAATTCTGCCTGCCTCTAATAAAGGAGAAGCTGCATAGGCTCTACTTACTTTATCACGATCTGGTGTATATTCCAAGATTGGAAGACCAGCCCTTCGTAAATCTTGTATCAAACTTTGTCCACTAGCTTTCTTTTCTATAATAATTAAATCTGGATTATGTTGTTCAAAAGCATCTTGAGCATTACTTCTTAACTCTGGATATTCAAATCGACCTCGTAAATTACCGAGTAAAATTAAATTACCAACATTGTGTTCTATTCCCTCACTATCGGTTTCTACTGTATTAAAAATACCCCATGTTTGAATAACACTAAAATCTGCTGTATTTCTTGTTGAAAAAGCTGTATCCATGGTTTGAATTACAAAATCACAATTAGGAGGTTCAGTTTCATCCCACATATTAAACCAAGCTTTCTTTAAAATACCACCCTCATCAGGTACAGGGTTTTGCATGTACAAAGATTCCCAATATCGTGAACCATTGTGTCTCCGTATTTCTGCCTCATCTTGTTTAAGAATTTTATCAGGTTTCCATTCAGGAAAATAAGAACCACCTATTGGTAAATTTAATAGTTTAGAAGAAGACTCATCAACCCAAGCTGGTATTTTTATAACTTCCCAAGAATATGTTTCTGAAAAATCTGGATCTCCTTCAGAAGACAACAACCAACCACATAAATCATCTTCATGGTAACGAGTATTAATAATAACAATAGAACCATTAGGCATTAATCGTGTTCGTAAACCAGCTGGATACCATTCTTTAATATATCGACGACCTGCCTCACTAAAAGCATCTTCTTCTGACATTACGTCATCTAACAAAGCTACATGAGCACCACGACCTGCAATTTGAGTACGAACACCTGCTGCTACATATACACCGTTTTTGTTTGTTTGCCATTTACCTGCAGCCCTAACATCAGAACGTAGTTTAACATCAAAAATATCTTGATACGTTTGATCACTGACTAAATCTCTTACACCACGACCAAAATCACTAGCAAGTTGATCACTATGTGATACCGATAGAATTTCGTGTTGAGGATGTCTTCCTAAATACCATGCAGGAAATAGTTTTGAACACACCACAGACTTAGAAGAACGAGGTGGTAGAAAAACCATTAATCTTTTTACTTTTCCTTCTTCAATTTCTTGTAATTTTTGAGAGATAACCTCAATATGCCTACCCATTTTAAAATCAGCTACTAATTTAGGTGCAAATCCTTTAACAAAACTTAAAAAGTTCTGTCTAACATTTTCGTAAGCATGAAATCTAAGAGAATTTAACTGGTCGTCGTTGAGATCCAACTCCATTTTTTATTTTTTAGCTCGATTTTTAGATCGTTTAATAACTCTTATGTTTTTCTTTGAATTATTTCTAGGATTTCCATCTTTATGGTCAATATCCTTTTTGTCACCTTTCTTAACCCTACCTTTTTTTGAAAGTTTTCTTCTCATTTTGTTACGATGAGCCCTATCTTTCTTAGATTTAGTAGAAGATTGAAATTTATCATATTCTTTTCGATAATTTCTAGCCATTGTCTTCCTTTTTTTCTTTTTTAATAGTTTTACTGCCTCCATCAATTAATTTAAAACCTGCAATATCTGCTAGTTTTTGTATATCTTTTCGTTTATCTCCTGATTCAAACCCTGTTGTCTTAACTGTCTGTTCAATTTTAGAAACATCAACAAACATACCTAGATGTTTAGCTATATTTTCCATAGAACGATTTGCATTTGTAAAATCAGAATCTTTAAGAGACTCTGTGTAAACTTCTGAAAGTTTATCAAGAACTCTTTCCTTAGTCCATGCGATTTTTTTTAAAGCCTCTTGTTGATACTCTTCTATTCTAGCTTGTATCTTTTCATTTTTTAATAATTGTCTAGCACGTACTTTTGTTTTAGCTAAATTTATATCTTCTTTAAAACCAGCTTTGATATAAGCATCTAACTCATTACCTGTACCAGCATACTCCATGCAAAATTTTTCTTGCATAGGTGTCATGCCTCTAGGAAGAGTAGATTGTTTTTCGTTGTTAATGTCTTGTGAAGGTTTTTCTAACATTCGTTTATTATATTCCTCTCTATTGACTCTATACAACCTTTTTAATCTTCTTCTTTCTAATTCTTTTTTTATTTCACCAGGTTTTCCTACGGTTGTGTGTTTTGAGTTTTTTGTTAATATTTTAAATTCTTGAATTAACTGTGGCTCAGTCATTTTGCCATAAATAATATGAGGTCTAGGTAGTTGTGGTTTTTTTGACATATAAACTCCGTTAAATAAAATGGAATGAGGGGAATAACCCCAACCCCCTCATTCCTAGTGTACCGGGATCACAGCCAAAGGAGACAATCAAAAGGCTTTAATCTTTAGTTATTTAAGTCTAAAGCAGATTCTACCAGTGGTTATAAATATATCTACATAATTGACATGATGCAAGTGTTTGTTTATTATTGAAAAATGGATGTAGATAAATTTTTATATACTCCTATGGTACTTCTTGATCATAGAGTTATGGAATACGATTTTTGTTTAGATAATATACAAAATAAAAATGGATACTATTTAGAGTTTGGTGTCTTTGAAGGTAAGTCAATAAACTACATGGCTCATCGTAAACCACAAATTACATTTCATGGATTTGATAGCTTTGATGGATTACCTGAACAATGGTTCATGGGTCACAAAGTTATTGAGAAAGGTTTCTTTAGTTTAAAAGAATTACCGAATGTACGAAATAACGTAAATTTATATGAGGGGTGGTTTACTAAAACCATACCCGGATGGAAGAAAGACCATCGTGGTCATATTTCTTTTATCAATATTGATTGTGATTTGTATAGTTCTACAAAAACAATCTTTGATGAACTGAATGATCAAATTGTAGCCGGCACGTTAATACGGTTTGATGATTTGTTAACCTCACCGATTGCTCATTATCCTAATTGGCAAGAAGGTGAATGGAAAGCTTTAGTTGAATGGTGTAAAAAATATAACAGAATTATTAAACCTTTAGCTCGTTCTTGGAAACAAGGATGCACCGTAGTCGTGGAGAAATAAAATGGTAGAAAGAATTATGGATCCGAATAATATTCGTAGTGATCATTTAAATCGATATAACTTTGCCTGTAAAACCATAAAGAGTGCTTCAAATGTTTTAGATATAGGATGTGGTATTGGGTATGGCTCTGTAGTCATGCACAATCTTTTGGATGCACAGATTGATTGTATCGACAAATCAGCAGAAGCCTATGAAGTTTTTCAAGAGGCCTACAACTTCACAGCTCCTTGTATTGACTACATCGTTTCCGATTTTACTAATCTCGACAAGAACCGACTCAAGAAAAGTTACGATGCTGTTGTGTCGTTTGAGTTTATCGAACACATACCACCAAAGCTGGTTCCAAAAGTATTTGAGTTAGCTGCCGAGAAATCAAACACGTTCATCTGTAGTTCACCGAACGAATGGGTACGACCACACAAACAACCACCAGTTAATGAGTTTCACTTTAAACATTATGATCCTGATGAGTTCTCAGACTTTGCATGTGATGCTGGGTTTACAGATTTAGATTTCTTTTGTCAGACTCGTGGGGATTACGGTGAGGTCCGACCCGGACAAGATGGTAAGTTTATGATTGGTGTTTTTCGTAAGTAGATGGGTACCCTAGAAATAAAACAAAGGGGCCTATTTTGAAAAGGCTGATAATTTTATGTGTGGTGTAGATACTATACAAGCCAGGCAAAAGGTCTGTTTTTTCCTCCCCCCATATTAAATGCGAACCCCCCCCACCCAATTTAGAATAATTCTAAGTTTCATTCTTATCTATCTAATTTAGAATCATTCTAAACTAAATTCCTGGATTTTCCAGGATTTTTGTGTAGTTTAATTTATTGTACAGTTTATTAATGTAGATTAATAAAAATTAATTGTAAATAAATATTAAAATACTTTCTTATCAATCATTTAATTAAAATATTATATATATTTTGTTTTTCTTTTAGATGATAGTTGATTCAATACTGTATTTAAAAACCTTAATAAAATCTATTTAATAATAATTTCAAATATTTATCTCAAAAATAATATATTAATTCTTGAACTAAAGATTGATTGCTTTATACTAAATATAGTTAATAATAATAATAAAAAATGGAGATAATCAATTATGGAATTTGAAAACAAAAAAGAACTAAAAAAAGAACTAAATGAAATTATAGAATTAGCTTGTTCATTAGATGAAAAAATCGGTGATATGGTTTCAATAATTTGCGATGAAATAGAAGATGAAACAATTCAAGAACTAGAATATGAATTCGAGAATTCAGAATTTTCTAATAGTGTAGCAAATTATCAATATGAATTTACATCAAAGTTAATGAAAATTTTAGAAAAAATATAACCCTAAAAAATGGAGACTAAAAAAATGAAAAACAAAATTTCAATTAAAGATCAAATTTTCAATAGTGTTGCAGATACTTTAGAAATTCAATTAAAAAAACACGGTTTAAAATGGTCTAAAAATTGGGTAGAAAATTCAACGACTCAAGATTTAAATATCATTTCAAAAAAACCTTATAATGGTTTTAATACATTTTTGTTATTTGGTTCAAGAATGCAAAATGCATATAAATACCCATTTTGGCTAACTTTTAATCAAGCAAAAGATTTAAAGTTTAAAATTTTAAAAGGTTCGAAGTCTACATTAATTGGATATTATGAAGTTAAGGAACAAGTTTATAATGAATCAAAACATAAAAAATATAAGACTATTTCTAATACTTATTTAAAAAATGGGGTTTTATATATTAAATTATTTATACAAAAAAAAAGTAATGTTTTTAATATACAACAAACAACAATTATGAATGATCAAAAAACTTTGGATAAATATATAAATAAATTTATTAAAAAAGAAAAAGAATCATTAATAAATACTGATCAAGATTATACAGAAATACAAAATATTATTTATAATCTTGCCATTGTAAATCATGAAAAAAGTGGAGGTTGTTTTTATTCACCTTTACATGATCAAATTACAATGATTGAAAAAAACCAATTCAATTCTAATTCAGATTATACATCAGTTTTATTTCATGAGTTAGCCCATTGGACAAAGACAGAAAAAAGAACAAATAGGGAAAAATTAAAATTACCATATTCAAACGAGGAATTGGTAGCAGAAATTACTAGTGTATTTTTATCTATATATTATGGTGTTGAATTATTCCCACGAGAAAACCATACGGCATATATTCAGAGTTGGTTAAAATCTTGTAAAGATAAAAAGAAAAGTATTTATCAAGCTTTTCAATTGGCTAAAAAATCATCTCAATTTATTACAGAAAAAATTGATATTAAATTAAATAAAATTATTACTTCAGAAACTAAAGAAAAAATAAAAAAACAATTAACTAATTAATAAAAGGAATTAAAAAAATGAAAAATAAAATAAAAAACTTTTTAAAATTATTAAAAAAATTATTTGGATTATGGTTGTTTTCAGTAACTTCAATTATCACTTATAATTTTCCAATTCAACCTATGGAAACTCAACAAGATATAAATTTTAATTGGATAATTGTACTGATTATTTTCTTCAGTTTTTGTTTATCTTCAATGTTAATTTTTGAAGATTAAAATTTTAAATTAAAAAAATATTTGTTAATTAATTTTAATAAATATTTTTTTAATGATAGTGAATTAAGTAAGTAAGCAAATCAATTTAATATTAATAAAAAAGGAGACTAAAAAAAATGTTAAAAAAAACTTTAAAATATAATTTATCAAATTTAGAAAATATTTTATTTGATACCTATAAATTTACTGCTAAAGAATTAGCAAATCATTATATGAATTTAATTTATTCTAGTAATAAACATATAAAAGCTTTTAGTGAATTTCCAAAAAATTTATTATCAATAGAAAAAGATAGTAAAACAAGTAAATCAACAAATATTGAAAATAAATTAACTGCGATACAATATTTATATCCTACAAAGCAATCTTGCATTTTTGCAAAAACTGCCAATTGTTTTAAAGGGTGTTTAAAAGATAGTGGAAACTCTTTAATATTTCAAAATATTAATTTATATAGATTAAGAAAAGCATTATTCAAAATTCAATATCCTATGGAATATTTAAATCTATTGAAAAAAGATATTAATAAATTTTTATTACAATGTAAAAAAAGAAATTTAGATCCTTGTATAAGATTAAACGGCATTACTGATTATTTATACGAAAATGATTTTTTAATTTTTAATGAGATAATAAAACCATATACCGATAAACATAATGTAAAATTTTACGATTATACTAAAAATGCAAATAGGGACACTAAAGGATATATTGATCTTACTTTCTCATATAGTAATGAAAAAAGGTATAAAAAATATGTTGATATGGCATTAAATAAAGGTACTAGAATTGCTACAGTTTTTAAAGATAAAGATACACTAGAATTTTATCAAAAAAATAGTTTTTTGAATAGGAAAGTTATTGATGGTGATAAACACGATTTAACCTTTTTACATAATAACAATGTTGTGTTGGGTTTAATTGCTAAAGGAAATTTAAAAAAAGATAATAATAATAATTTTATTGTTACCAAACCATAAAAAGGAAAAATAAAAAATCTTTGTTAATTAATTTTAATGAAGATTTTTTTTTATTTTTTTTGATGATAGTTAATTAAGTAAGTAAGCAAGTCATTACGGAGCTTCTGAAGTGCATTTTAAATTTTTTTGATGATAGTTAATTAAGTAAGTAAGCAAGTTAAAAAATAATTAAAAAAAAGATAAAAAAGACTTGAAAAATTTATAAAAAAAATGTTAAAATGAAAGTGTTAATAATACTAAATAATTTCATATAAGGAGACAATATTATGGAAACTTTAAACAATACAACATTAAAAAGACTTAGAACGATTTCTAATAATTTATTTTCTTTAGCTCAATTAGGTGAACAACAACACCAAGCAAAAGAAGATAGAGAGTTACTCAAACAATTTGATATTAAATTTGGTAATTGTACATATGATCCAAACGGATTAGCTACATTTAAAGTTGAATTTAAAATAAAAGGAACAGATTCTCGTGAATTAAGAGATTTAAAAGCTTTTGCTAAATTATATAATTTAGATATTAATAAAGAGAACCCAACCTATAAAATTATAGGTTACAGAAGAAGAGCAAGAAAAAATCCTTTTGTTATGGAAGATAAAAGAAATGGTAAACACTATGTAATATCAAAAGAAAATGCCCAAGAACTTTTTGGAAAAAAAGAAAAGGTAGCTTAAAAGTAATTCAAAGTTCCTCCCCTAAAATCCTCATTGATTAATTTTGATGAGGATTTTTTTAGAAAATAAAATAACTCTTGAATTAACGATTTAATGATTTATACTGAATATATTAATAATACTTAACATCATAAAGGAGACTAATTATGAGCATTAAAATAATAAACCAAGAAAGAAAAAACTACATAGATTTATGTAGAACAGTTAGAAATGAATTAGACAGAATTTATTTAAGTTTAGATTCTGTTCGTTCTAATCTTAGTAACTTAGGAGATGAAAAAATTGAAAACATTAAAAGTGCCACTGAATCAATTAATGACAGTTTGCTAGACTTATCATGTGAAATAGATGAAGTTTCTAATACATTAGATACAGAAGTTGTAACTATGGAAACACTATGTGAAGATAACTCTGAAGAAGATGATGGTAATTATGTAAGTGGAGGGTTAGGAATATGAGTCACCCAATAAATGATCAAATTTTAGAAGAGATCGGCGAACAAGCATACGACCTAGCACTTGAACAAGGATTAAAAGAAAATTCAAAAGAATTTTTTGAATTTATAAATAATAAAGTAGTAGAACTTTTTGAAGAAAGGGGAGAATAATGGTGCATACAATTACATTTTTTGATGATTGTGTAAGTGATCTAAAAATTCCAAAAAAATGGGAGGACATCTCTTATTCAAATGATGTTTGTCCAAGTTTTGCCTATAAAGGTTATCAAATTTGGATAGACCATATAGATTATCAACAAAGAGAAAATGGACAAGATACTTACAGATTTGCAGTTACAAAAGAAAAAGAATATGGAGAAGGTGTTAACCCTCTTTTACTAACTGATAATTTTAATGTAGTTTTAGAATTACTTGAAAAATTAAACCCCCAACCGAGAGAGTAAAAATGAATAAACAATTAAAAACTTTTATCGTTACAACCTTGGCTCGTGCAGAGTGGAAGTTTGAAGTTAAAGCATATGATCCATCTGAAGTAGAAGAAAAATGGATTGATGGCGATTATAAAGAGTTAAATAAAGGTTTGCCTACTGACATCATTGATGAACAAGTTACTTGTATTCAGATAAAGAAAAATTGATTATCAACAACAATTATATAAGGAGTATAAAAATGAATTTTAGATTAATAAATGATATTACAGAATATCAAAATTTAAAAAATCAATTAAATGTAATGAAAAATAATTTACATCTTTTTCAAGAAGATGAAGAATTTAATTTATGTTATCAATTAATAAAATCTTCATTAACATTTTATAAAACTAAATATGAAAATAGTGATGAATATGTATAAAGATAAACCTTTAACCTATGGGTCAGTATGTAGTGGAATTGAATCTGTAAGTGTTGCTTGGAAAGATTTATTTAAACCTAAATTTTTTAGTGAAATTGAAGAATTTCCTAGAGAAGTTTTAAAACATCATTATCCTCATGTTCCATTGCATGGAGATTTTACAACAATTAAAGGAGAAGAATATGGAGCAATTGACATTCTTGTGGGAGGAACCCCATGCCAAAGTTTCTCAGTTAGTGGACTTAGAAAAGGGCTTGAAGACCCAAGAGGAAATCTCTGTCTTGGATTTGTTCAACTTATTAAAAGAATTAAACCCAAATATGTCGTATGGGAAAATGTCGGAGGAGTCCTTACAAGTAACCAAGGGAAAGACTTCCAATGTTTCCTCACATCGTTGGCAGAATGGGGGTATGGTTTGTCGTGGAGAATTCTTGACTCTCAATACTTTGGAGTACCCCAACGAAGAAGAAGAGTCTTTGTTGTTGGATGTCTTGGAGACGACTTCAGAAGTGCAACCCAAATATTATTTGAGTCAGAAAGCTTGTGTGGGAATATTAAAAAGAGCAAAAAAGAGAGGAAAAACGATTCCAAACAATTTGGAGAAAGCTTTGAAATTCATGGCTCAACAACTGCCAACACCCTCTGTGCAAGAGACTACAAAGGAGTAGCAACAGACAACCTACCTAATCATGGTAATTTAATTTGTGAAAAAAAAGTTTATGAGAATCATGGTCAAGATACAAGATTCAAAGAACTTAACGGAGTAGGTCAAACCATTACATCAAGTTGGGGTGTAGGGGGTAACAATCAATCTTTAGTTACAGAAGAAAATTGGAGAGTTAGAAAGTTAACTCCAATAGAGTGTGAAAGACTTCAAGGTTTTGAAGATAATTACACTCAGATTCCCTATAAAGGAAAATCTAAAGAAGATTGTCCAATGAGTCCTAGATATAAAGCATTAGGTAATTCAATGACAACCAATGTTATGAAATGGATTGGTACTAGAATTTATAAATTAGAGAAAGGAGAACTATGACAAAAATAATTGATCTTTTACCTTTTCGTTTAGAAAAGATATTAAATTCAGATTCTCGTGTTATTGAAGATAACAAAGAATTAATTGAAAGGTTTAGTAAAGAGTATGGATATACTTGGAGAATCACAAAAAAATATTTGAGAAAAGATAATGTTGATTTGCTTGTAAAATCTCAAATTCGTTTTTTAGAAGTTTTTAAAAAAGATGATGAAATTTGAAGCTTCAATTTCAAAAATATTTTTTGATGATAGTTAATTAAGTAAGTAAGCAAATGAAAGGAGAAATGACGATGGAGTTTTTAAAAAAAATAACTCTCTTTGTTTTAACCATATCAATAATATGGTTTTTACTACTAACTTTAATTTTTTAACCTTAAAAGGAGACAACTAATGATTATAGAACTAATAACTGCCGTATCGATTGTTAAAGGAACGATTGAGTTCTTTAACAAAGACTTCTATGTACAAAAAGATTATATGAATCATAACTTTGATTGTACTTGGGAGTATGGCAAGAGAACGACCATTACAGATCCAACTCTGTTTAAGCTGACAGACCCTAATGGACAAGACTATGTTATGTGGAAACAACAATGCGAAGAAAGGAGTGAGTAATGGGTGACTATGAATGTATTAACTGTAACGATTTATTTCACAGAGATGAACCACCTTATGATGGATACGATCTATGTGAACTTTGTAGTAAAGAAAAGGAGACGACTAATGATTAATGAAAGCTTTGTTTTACTCATGCTCTTAGGCAATCCAGATGGATCTTATTCTGAACGATACATAGGCAAGATTCCCTCATGTATCGATCATGCTGAAGATGTTATCGAAAGAGCCGTAGATAAATTAGGTATCACTAATAACCAAGGATATATCTGTATCACGAATGAGGTATGGAAACATCGGCAGCCGAATCACAAATGTGATGAACGAATCTTGACTAAGAGTTGTAACATGCCAACACCTAAACCTAACCCAAGAAAAGGAGACGACTAATGACACCTTACGAAAAATTTGCAAAGAAATATTATAATCAGTTAAGAGGATATACTGTGATTGATTTTAATTTAGAAAGTGATCCATATGATGATGATATTATATTTCCAACTTTTACTATGAAGAAAGCAGGGAAGACAATTAAAGTATCTGTTAGCCAAGACGAAGAGGGTAATAACGGAGGACACTTATTTATAGAGGAGGATGGCTAATGAAATGGGGATTAACACCACCTAGTAAAATAGAATACATTACAGAGGATCATTACATCTGTGATGTGAATGGACATAAGGCTACTACAAGTAGTGGTGCGACTATTAAAGTGCCTAAAGATTATTTAGATTATTACACCATGATAAAGAAAGGAGGTGACTAATGGCTAAAGCAGATTACGATTACGAGATACTAAGTGAAGTTGAACAATTAGAGTTAATTGCTAATGTTCACAAGTTTAGATTACTTGTAGGTCAAATTCAAGTTATAAAATGTAAGTCACAAGATGATTTTTCTGAGACAGTTGATCAATTATTTGATAATATATTTAGAAACCCATTACTTAAAAAGGAGCTTCACTAATGACAAAAATAAGAAAGATTATACACAAACATGATAAAGCTAATTTTGTAACTCATAACGATGTTATGATGATTGGACATAGTCATACATTATTAGGTACTTTAAAAGCCGATTATAAGACCTTGGAGAGAGTTTTTGGCTCTCCTAACTCAGATAACCATTGGAGAATACAATTCGACTCCACGAGTCTTTTTAGCCAAGTTGTTATCTGTTCTAAGGATTCTCATTATTTTAATACTTTTATAAAAGATGTTAAATCCTGGATTGTTAAAGGTTATGACCATAAATTAATGAATCGTGTTGTGACAGAGGTTAAAAAATATGGTTAAAAAAGATTTAAATCCAAAAGAACGACTCGAATTAATTGAACAAACATACTCTCGGTATGTCCAAGGGTATATCAATCGTAAGGATGCTGCGAATATCCTTAAAGAAACGAATGCATCCAACTATGAATCCAGATTAATTGGATTAGATTCATATCGAAATCGTGATGTTGAAAAACCTTGTGATACAGAATAATGGATTGTTAGCACTATGGTATTAAACATTAAAGTCTGTATTAGGGATGGGTGTGATAATCTGTTGCTTAAACGACACCAAAAAAAATATTGTTCTAACCGATGTTCTGCGATTGTGAACAACCATAAGAATCCGAAAAGAAAAAAGATGGATCGTGGTACATTTCAATGTTTATCGTGTGGGAAAATCAATTCTAAAAAATCTAACACCTTAAACAAGTATTGTAATATGACTTGCAATCAAAACCATAGATGGAAACTTCGTAAAGAATCGATTGAAAACGATGAACTTATGGGAAGCTCTGTTGGTGCAAAAAGAACTTTAATTCGTTACTTTAAAAAAATGGATAAATGGTTTTGTACAGTTTGTAAGTTAGGCACGATGACCAAAGAGGGTCATAAGGTGTCGCATGAGATACATCATATTGACGGAAACCCTTGCAACAACAGATTAAGCAATGTTGAAATCAGATGTCGTAATTGTCATGGAGTAACTGTCAATTTTAAAGGATTGAACAAGAAAAAACACAAACAGGAAGAGGTAAATTAATTAATATATTATATAATATAGATAGTAATATAGGTAGTAATATAGGTAGTAATATATATATTAAGTTAACAGTTAATAAACAGTTAATACATACATTAATACATACATTAATATATATATTAATATATTACTCCCCCTCGGTTAATAAACCGAAGATAACACGAGAATAACATATTGACAACCCCCCTTAATTAAATTATTAATATAGGGATTAGACTCTCGGTTAACCAACCCCGGGAACCAAGAGTTTATACAACTAGGAGACAAAAGAATGAATACAAATAAACCCAAAGCCCGATTCGTAGAGCATACCTCATGTAATAATTGTGGTTCTTCGGATGCCAATGCTATATATGATGACAACACAAGTTATTGCTTTAGTTGTAATACATATGCCAAGATTGATCCGAATGAAGTTGGAACTGTAACATCTAAAATTCAACCACCCATTAACCCAAGTCCGAACAACTCACACTTTAGTGATTTGTTTGACAGAGGTATCTCTAGAGAAACGGCAATGAGATACGGAGTAACAGTTAGAGGAAGTGGCAGAGATATTACTCACCACATCTATCCATACTTTGATAGAAACAATAGACCGATTGCAAAAAAGATTCGAAGAACAGAAGATAAAACATTTCATGCCGAGGGTAGTTTACCTAAAAGCATATTGTTTGGTCAGAACATCTTTAACGAGGGAGGTAAATACTTAACCATTACTGAGGGAGAGTGTGATGCCATGGCTTGTTATGAAATGTTTGGACAGAAGTATTCTCATGTCAGTATCAAGACAGGTTCTCAAGGAGCCGTAAATGATTGTAAACGAAACTTTGAATTTATAAATAGTTTTGAAAACATTACTCTTTGTTTTGATATGGATAGTCAAGGACAAGAGGCAGCTAGAAAAGTTGCTGAATTGTTTCCTCCTAAAAAAGTTAAGATTATGAGCATGAATCTTAAAGATGCAAACGAATATCTTTTACACAATAAAAGAAAAGAATTTGTTAATCTGTGGTGGGATGCCAAAGTGTTTACTCCAGAGGGTATTATTCTCGGAGAAGAAACTTGGGAGTTAGTAAAGAACGAAAAAGAAATTGTAAGTCTTTCCTATCCTTGGGAGGGTATGAATAAGATTACTTATGGTATGCGACTTGGAGAACTGTGTACTTTTACGGCAGGATCAGGCATTGGTAAATCAAGTGTGATGAGAGAGTTAGCATATCACATTATTAAAAACACAACAGAATCTGTAGGATGTTTATTTCTTGAAGAGTCTGTAGAGAGAACGGCTAAAGGTTTAATGTCTGTACATGGATGTAAACCTTATCATCTACCTACTTGTGAAGCTACCGAAGAAGAGAAAAGGATTTCTTGGGAACAAACATTAGGAACAGGAAGAGTTAGATTGTGGGATCATTTTGGTTCTACTGATATATCAAACATTGTTTCAAAGGTTCAATACCTAGCTAGTGGATTGGATTGTAGATATATTATACTTGATCATTTATCTATGGTAGTCTCTGCAATGGAGAATGGAGATGAAAGAAAAGCCATTGATGAATGTATGACTAAATTAAGAATGCTTGTACAAGAACAAAAGATTCATCTTATGATTGTCTCTCATTTAAGAAGAGGTACTTCTGATTCTGGACATGAAGAGGGGGCAACAGTTAGTCTCTCACAGTTAAGAGGTTCAGCAGGTATTGCACAGTTAAGTGATATGGTGTTTTCTTTAGAACGAAACGGACAACATCAAAAAGAAGAAGTTAGAAATACAACGAGCATAAGAGTTTTAAAGAATAGATTTTCTGGAGAAACCGGTCCTTGTTGTTGGCTGCAATGGAACAAAGAAACAGGCAGAATGACCGAGGTTGAAGACCCTAAATCTAAGACAAAGAAAAATGATGATGAAGACTTCAACGTTTAATAAAGTTGTTTTAGATATAGAAACAGACGGCTTGGATGCAAAACTAATTCATTGTATTTGTGTTCAAGACTATGAAACAGAAGAAATGTTAGATTTTGTACAAGACGAGTGTTATACAAAGTTTGTTGATTTTGTTAATGAAAATCCAAATAGAAAATATATTATGCATAATGGCATTAGTTTTGATGTGCCTGTTTTAAATAAATTATTAAATCTTAAAATTAAATTTAATCAAATTATTGACACATTATTATTGTCTCAAATGTATCAATCACACATTGATGGTGGACATAGTTTAAAGGCATGGGGCAAAAGATTAAACGGAGAGGGAAAGATTGAGTTTGATGATAGTTTTGAGTCTTACAGTAACAATATGCTTATATATTGTAGGGCAGATGTAGACTTAACACGTAGAGTTTGTAAATATTTGGCTACAAAACTTAAAGATTTTTCTAAAAAAAGTGTTAGTCTTGAACATAAAGTTAGATCAATTATTAATTGGCAAGAAAGAAATGGATTTTATTTAGACCAAAGAAAAGCTAATGTTTTAGTGGCGACTCTTACAGATGAGTCTGAAATTATTAAACAAGAGTTACAAGAAATATTTCCACCCATTACTCATAAAAGAATATCAGAAAAAACGGGCAATTCTTTAAAAGATATAATACAAATATTTAATCCAGGCTCTCGTAAACAAATTGCAGAAAGACTTATATCTTTAGGTTGGAAGCCAAAAAAATTTACACCAACTAAACGACCAATTGTTGACGAAGCTGTGTTATCTAAAATTGATTTAACTGAAGCAAAAAAAATTTCTCGTTATTTATTATTGAACAAACGAACTTCACAAATTAAATCGTGGCTCGATATTGTAAAAGATAACGGAAGAGTTCACGGCAAAGTTATAACACTTGGTTGTGTATCTCATAGAATGAGTCATTACAGTCCCAACATGGCTCAAATTCCAGCTGGGTATTCACCTTATGGTAAAGAATGCAGATCGTGTTGGACAATAGAAGACCAAGATAAATATGTTTTAATAGGAAGTGATGCAGCATCTTTAGAATTAAGATGTTTTGCACACTATATTGATGATCCAGACTATACTCAAGAAGTAGTGCATGGAGACATACATACTTATAATCAAAAGTTAGCTGAACTTCCTGACCGACCTACGGCAAAGACATTTATTTATGCATGGTTGTATGGAGCTGGAGATGCAAAAATAGGATCTATTGTTGGGGGTGGTATACAAAGAGGAAGACAGTTAAGAGAAAGATTTTTAAATGCTATACCTGCATTAAAAAGATTAAGACACTATGTAGATCAATCGGCTAAAACAGGAAGAATAAAAGCCGTAGACGGAAGATATCTGACAGTACGTAATCAACATTCTGCGTTAAACGTTCTATTACAAGGAGCTGGTAGTATTGTTTGTAAAATGTGGTTAGTTAATATTGTACGTAAATTAAGGCAACAGAATTTGGATGCTAGACCTGTAGCTAATGTCCATGATGAAGTTCAGTTTGAAGTTTTAAAAGAACAAGCTGAAGAATTTGGTAACTTAACAAAGGAGGCAATGAAAGATGTAGAAAAACAATTAGACTTTAACTGTCCACTAGACAGTGAGTATTCAATTGGAAATAATTGGTCAGAAACCCATTAAACATTTGACAGATTGTATTGAATACTATATTAATTATAATTGAAAAGCTTTTAATTAATTAAAGGCACAACTTTAAAAAAAGGAGATAATTATGCCAATGATTTCTGGTATATCACATTGGGCAAAGGTTCATAAACCTGCCATCGACCAATACAATCCCGATGGAATTTATTCAATCGACGTAGCCATTGATTCAAAAACTAAAAAAACTTTAGATAGTTTAGGACTAACTCCAAGAGTTAAGAATGATGGAGATGATCGAGGAGATTATATTAAAATTAAAAGAAACCATAAGAAGAAAGACGGAACAATCAATACTTCTGTAAGAGTTGTTGATTCTACTAAGAATCCAATTCCTGATACAGTATTAATTGGTAACGGCTCAAAAGTAAATGTTTTATTTGACGTCTATGATTGGACATATGGTGGTAAAAAAGGTGTTGGGGCTAGTCTAAAAGCAGTTCAAGTTATTGATCTTGTAGAATATAAGAAAGATACAGATGACTTGCCAAATGTTGACGGAGGTTTTAAAGCTACGTCTACTAAAGGTGCTACAGACGAACTCGACGATGAACTTCCTTTTTAGGTTTGTCTCCTAGTATTATTAACAAACACTCCTAAAAGGAATAATTGATGGCTAACATTCAAACCTTAGTATCTGATATTTATGGACTCTTTGATAAAAACTCAAAGAAACCCACTCAAAAAGATATGGATATATTTTGTAAAAATGTTAGCCAATCAATATTAACTGCATTAACAGAAAATTCAGAAGGAAAACCAAGAAAATTAAGGATGTCTGGTTTAGGAAAGCCAGCTAGACAGTTGTGGTACGAATATCATAAACCAAAATTAAAAGAACATCTCCCTCCTTATGTTAAAATAAAATTTTTATATGGACATATTTTAGAAGAACTGTTGTTGCTTTTTGCTAAAACAGCAGGACATACAGTGTCTGATGAACAGAAAGAATTAAAATTAGAAGAGGTTGTTGGACATCAAGATGCAAATATAGATGGATGGGTCGTTGATGTTAAGTCTGCATCACAATATGGGTTTAAAAAATTTAAAGCAAATAATATAACAAAAGAAAATGATTCTTTTGGCTATTTGTCTCAAATAAAAGCATACGGAGAAGCTCAATCAAATGATAAATTAGCTTTTTTAGCTATCGATAAAACAAGTGGTGCAATTGCATTGGCAACACCAAACACTGAAGACCTACCCAACATGAAAGAAAAAATAAAAAAATTAAAAAAAAGTTTATCAGATAAAAATAAAATACCACCAAGATGTTACGAGGATATAGAGGACGGTATGAGTGGTAATCGTAAACTATCTGTTGAATGTAGTTATTGTTCTTTTAAGGTAGATTGTTGGGATGATTCAAACGATGGAAAAGGATTAAGAAAATTTATTTATAGCAACGGACCGAGATGGTTTACTGAGATAAAAAAAGAACCAAATGTTTCTGAGGATATTCCATAATGGTTCCACAATTAAAAAAAAATAAAAAGTTTAGGTCTAAGTTTGAAGCTAATGTGTGTGAACACCTCACAAAAAAATTAGTTCCTTATAAATACGAAACTATTAAAATTCATTATATCATTCCAGAATCTAATCATACATACACTCCTGATGTTTTATTAGAGAATGGAATTATCATAGAGATAAAAGGTAGGTTTGTAAAAGAAGATAGAAAAAAACATTTATTAATTAAACAACAACTACCACATTTAGATATACGTTTTATTTTACAAAACTCTAAATCAAAACTTTACAAAGGAAGTAAAACAACTTATGCTCAGTGGCTAAGTAAAAATAATTTTTTATGGGCTGAAAAATACGTACCTATAGAGTGGATTAATGAAAAACAACAAAACAACATACAAGACACACATAAAATACACAGTGGATTCATCGGAAGGAGATCAATCAACAGCAAAGGAAGGCGAAAATGAAAGAACTTTATTTAGAGCCGTTATTTACCAAGCTTTGTTGGATGCCTCTTCTCCTAATGTTTTATCTAAAGAAAGTTTTATTTTTAAACACGATGCAGTACGTTGGTTTACAAAACAAACAGGGGTTACTGCATCTTGGTTTGTTGATGTATGTGATCTTGCCAATCTTAATTACCAACAAGTTAGAACATTTGCTAAAAAACTTATTACAGAACCTAAAGATACTAATTTTCAAAGAAAAAGATTAAATGTATTATTAAATATGAAAACCCTCGATGAAGTTATCGATGATTAAAAGGAGACGACAATGGAAGACCTAATAAATAGCCCAACTCATTATAAATATAACGAAAAAGGTATCGAGTGTATTGAAGCTATCGAGGCTGCACTTACACCTGAAGAATACCGTGGGTATCTACGTGGACAAGTTATGAAATACACGTGGAGATGTAATTATAAAGGTAAACGATTAGAAGATTTACAAAAAGCTCAGTGGTATTTAAATCGTTATATTAATTTACTAACAAAAAAATAATGGAAAATACTTTAAAAAATAATAAAAGAAAATTTGATTACAACAATTATAAAGAGTGGGATAACGTTGCAAAATTAGCTGTTCGTAGTTTTTTAGAAAGTTTAGGTTGTGAACTTTTTCCTGATGTTGAAAGTTATGATGCCGATATAATGGTAGTACAACCAATTAAATCTTATCACGAGGTTGAAGTAAAACTAGGATGGAAAGAAGAGTGGCCCTCTTCTTGGAAGACAGTACACATTCCTTACAGAAAAAAAAGATTAATAGATATGATGAAAAATAAAGATGAATTAACTTTTTATATTTTAAGAAAAGATTTAAAACAAGCATGGACAATTAAAGGATCTGAATGTAAAAACGAAGTAGTTGCTGAAGTTCCAAATAAATTTAAAGCAAAAGGAGAATTGTTCTTTAATATTCCAATAAAAAATGCTACACTCATTAACTTACGGTGATATCCCAATACTTGAAATATGTGCTGCAATAAGTGCTTGTGTTTCTGTTTATTTTTATGGAAATGGCTCTTTAAAAGCACCTTGGATAGGATTATTTTCTCAAGTTTTTTGGTGGCTGTGGGTTATTGAAAATAATTTTTATTTTATGATGACCCTAAATGTTTTTATGACCGTAACCCATATTAGAAACTTAACTGCAATGAAAAGGAGACAAAAATGACGACAACTAAAGAACTTCCATCTGTATATCAACAATTCATTCACAAATCTCGATATGCTAGATGGCTGCCCGAAGAAAATAGAAGAGAAGAATGGCATGAAACAGTTGCACGATATTTTAATTTTTTTGAAAAACATTTAAAAAAGAATTGTAATTATATTCTTGACCAAAAGACTAGGGAATACCTAGAAGATAAAGTTTTAAATTTAGAAGTTATGCCGTCAATGAGAGCATTGATGACCGCAGGACCAGCTTTGGAAAAAGAAAATATTGCAGGATATAATTGTTCCTATATACCTGTTGATCATCCCAAAGCTTTTGATGAAATATTATATGTTTTAATGTGTGGAACAGGAGTGGGGTTTAGTGTTGAAAAAAAGTACATTGAAAGTTTGCCTATTGTTGCTGATAATATGCATCCAACTGAAACTACTATCGTCGTTCGAGATTCTAAGCTCGGGTGGGCAAAAGCATTTCGGGAAATCCTTACATTATTATATGCCGGGCAAATACCAAAGTGGGATATCTCTAACGTACGAGGAGCTGGAGAAAGGCTTCACACATTCGGTGGGCGAGCTTCTGGTCCCGCCCCTCTTGTCGACCTCTTTAACTTTGCCACGGAGATGTTTACTAAAGCACAAGGACGACGACTCACTTCTCTCGAATGCCACGACTTGGTGTGTAAGGTCGGAGAAATCGTTGTTGTCGGAGGAGTAAGACGATCAGCTATGATTAGTCTCTCCGATTTAAATGACAGAGAAATGAGAGATGCTAAATCAGGGGAGTGGTACCGTATCGAGAGTCAACGTGCTTTATCCAACAACTCTGCTGTTTATCAAAACAAACCAGAAAATATTGGTGTGTTTATGGAAGAGTGGTTATCTCTCTACAAATCAGGTAGTGGTGAACGAGGAATCTTTAATAGACAAGCAAGTAAAAAAGTTGCAGCCAAAAACAAACGAAGAGATACTGATTTTGAGTTTGGAACCAATCCTTGTTCAGAGATAATTTTACGACCACACCAAGTGTGCAATCTCAGTGAAATCGTAGTAAGAAATGATGATAGTGAACAGACTTTGATAGATAAAGTTAAAGCAGCAACTATTCTTGGAACCATGCAGGCTACGTTAACTTCTTTTAAGTATCTTCGTAAGTCTTGGAAAGAGGCAACTGAAAAAGAAAGATTGCTTGGTGTTTCTTTAACAGGAATTATGGATCATAAAATATTAAGTGGGGATATTTTTAATAAAGAAGTATTAAAAGATTTGCTTGTAAGAATGAAACAAGCATCAATTGAAACAAATAAAGAATGGGCAAAAAAATTTAACATTAATCAATCAACTGCAATTACTTGTGTAAAACCATCTGGTACTGTATCACAACTTGTTAATGCAGCTTCGGGTATTCATGCAAGACACAATGATTATTACATAAGAAGAGTTCGTGGAGATAAAAAAGATCCACTAACACAGTTTCTTATGTCTCAAAACATACCTACAGAAAGTTGTGTAATGAAACCAGATTCTACATCGGTGTTTAGTTTTGTAGAAAAAGCACCGTCAAATGGCATTACCAGACATGCTAGAACGGCTATTGAACAATTAGAACATTGGTTAATTTATGCTGAACATTGGTGTGAACATAAACCAAGTATAACTGTTTCGGTTAATGATGATGAGTGGCTTGGTGTAGCTGATTGGTGTTGGAGAAACTTTGAAGATTTAACAGGAGTTTCTTTTTTACCTAATTTTGGCCATGTGTATCAACAAGCACCTTATGAAGATATTGACAAAGACACATATAATAAGTTAAAAAAAGAACAGCCAAAACAAATTAATTGGAAAGAGTTAATGAACTATGAAAAAGAAGACCACACTAAATCATCTCAAACATTGGCTTGTACCGCAGGAGTTTGTGAAGTAGTTGATGTATAAAACATACCTAACGTTACCAGAAGTTGTTCCAAAAAAACTATGCGATACTATGATTGAAGAGTCATCATCGTATGATGAGCATTTGGCTGGTGTTATGTGGAAAAAAGAAGCAGACTTAAAAAAAGATAGAAATTCTAAAATTAGATTCTATCCTATAGATCATTGGGTTGTTCCTAAACTTTGTGAAATTGCAGCAGAAATTAATAAAGAATATTATGGATTTGATATTTCTAATTTACAGTGTCCTCAGTTTGCCGAATATAAAAAAGGACAACACTACCAATGGCATCGAGACATTTATCCACCAGAACCTGATGGTCCTTATCCGGGATTAATAAGAAAATTATCGATGTGTATTCAGTTATCTAATTTTGAAGATTATAAAGGAGGGATCTTACAAGTTAAGAATATGGATGGTAAAATAGAACCAATAGAAGGTTTTAAAAATAAAGGAGATATGATTATGTTTCCTTCTTTTAATCTTCATAGAATAAAGGCAGTGACAGAAGGAACACGTCACAGTTTAGTTTGTTGGTTTATGGGACAACCGTTTAGGTAATTATGAAAGAAGATATTGTTTTCCGACCTTGGGGTACTTACAGAGTATTAAAAAGAACTCCAAAAATGGTGGCAAAAATTCTTCATGTCTATGCGGGACGATCAATGTCTGTTCAATACCATAATTTTAGAGAAGAGCATTGGAAAATACTAGAAGGCCAAAGTTCGGTCCTCATAGATGACCGGTGGTGGGATTTTATGCCTGGAGCTAGGGTTTATATCCCAAAAAGAACAATTCATTGTGTACGAGCCTCTATGGGCCATATAAGGATATTCGAGGTTTGGAACGGTGAAAAATTAGACGAAAACGATATAATAAGGGTATATGATGATTATAATAGTTAGTGGAGGGTTCGATCCAATACATTCGGGCCATATTCAAATGTTTCGACAAGCAAATAAACTTGGAACCGTTTGGGCAATTGTAAATTCTGATGAGTGGTTAATTAGAAAGAAAGGATTTAATCTAATGAACTATGATCAAAGGGAAAGTATTATACAATCTAATCAGTATGTTGATAAAGTAATTCCTGCCAAAGATAAAGACAATACAATCGTTTCTAATTTAGAAGTGATTCATAAAGAAAAGATTCCGTTTGTGTTTGCTAATGGTGGGGATAGGATTCCAACGAATACTCCTGAAGTTTCTTTTTGTATGGAAAATGAAATACCGATGATATTTAATCTTGGAGGAAATAAAGTTACCTCCTCTTCAGAAATTGCTCAGAAATTTCTTGAACAAGCTTGTAAATAGTATATACTGTTAATTGAAACAACGTCGTCAATATAATCCCTAGAGTTGGGAAGGTGTTTAGATACCGTAAGACTCTAGGGATTTTTTTTGCCTCAATTATTTTTCAGCACAAGCATAGCTATTGATCTCTAGACCAACAGATATTTCAGTGATTTTAGGTTGTGTCCATATTGACATAACAACTCCATTGTTAAAGGTTAACATTAGTGCTGGTTGTCAAAGACCGCAGCCACTATAGATGATTATAATAACACTTATTTAGATAAACAATACTATTTTTTAAGATTGTCTCTAGCTACACCACGAGCCTTCTCGAATGACCTCATGCCACCAAGCCCGAGCAAAGCTATGACTAACGATAAAAGTTCATCCGTTTGTAAATCAGGCAAAGAAACACCGGGGGCCCATATAGCACAGGCCCACTCGGCTAGGGGAAGAATAAAAAAATTTGTAAATAAACCCAAACAAGCTACCCACATTATGGCTGGTCTAGCTCCTGACACAAATATGCTAGGATGCTTGGCTTGTTCTGTATTGGCTTTAGCTTGTTCTTGAGCAAGGGCTAATGTCTGCTTCCTTAACTCGCCATTAATCTTAGTTTTTAAATCTTTGTCTTCGACAAACTTGTCTAGGATTTTTCCGGCTACTCCGATAACACTGTTAGCAATCATTCTTCTTCCTCTACTCCATTAAGTTTATCTATTATAACATTCTTTATTTGGTCCATCAAAACATAAGCTTGACTTAAATTTATACTGCCTACAAAGTAATCAATTAGAGGACCTTTATCATCCATTAAAATAGTAATCATGCCTGTAGCTTTTAATTTAGGAACATCATTTTCTATTCTTTTAACACCCTCTAATACCATTTTTTGATATTCTTCAGAAGGTATTTGTAAAGCAGCAGTCTTATCAAAAAACTGTGGCTCACCGTGTTTAAATAAATTTACAACTACGTCTTTATCTTTTTTATCAGTCATTGTCCTCCATTAAATGTTTCCAAGGCAAACCATGAGCTATTTCTGTAACAGTCCATTGTGTAAAAGCTAAGTCTTGTAATAGCTGTTGTCGGTCTTCCATCATTGGTTTCTCAATATCTTTTAAACTATGGCTAGAGATTGGATAAGTAAAATTAAGATTACTAGGTGTAATAACAGGGACACCATTAAGCATACTATCCACCGATCCCCCACTTGTGAAACTAACTGTTGCCCAACAATCTTTAAGGTCTTCTTCAATTTTTGTTGTGTTTCCTTTAACCAATTCAACATTCTTTTTCTCCTTAATAAAATTTTCAAACTTTGATAAATCATAACCAGAAATCAATGGATGCATACGAACCTTTATTAAACGTTTAGAATGTTTTTGGCATTCAATTATATTATCTTGTAACCATTGTAATATATTTGTTTCTAAAGTAGAAGCATCCCCTGGAAGTTGCATAAGAAATAATATATGTTTACCATCTTTTCTCCATTCTTTAACCTCTATATTTAAATCGGTTCTTAGAATACCCCAACGTTCTTTTTCACTATTCTTATTGTTAAAACCACCTAATGTATCCATATAATGATTTTTTCCTACTCGATAGTATTTATGATCTTCTGTTATTGTTCTACCTAATAAAGGTGTTTCAAGAACCAAGAAGTCTCCTTTATGTTTTTCTCGTATATCATTTTTTAAAACATGATGTGGATTGTCTCTATTCTTCCAAGAACCAAACATAACAGCTACATCACACTGCATGTAATGTGGAGAGTTTGACAAAAAAACTAAATGATCTGTTGTTGTTCTAACTCCATGACAGAAAGCTGTTAAACAATTTAAATGTGGATCTTGTACGGCCGTGTTAATAAACACTCCAACTATTTTTTTATTCTTCATCAAACAATTCCCTATACGTTGTTGTATTATTTTTTTTATTTAAACCGTCGTTCCATAAAGCTGGTATTAAACCAGTGCCATGAACATTGATTTGTAAATCAACTTCTTCATTTTGCATCAACTTTTCAAAGTCTTGAGCTTGAGCTAACAGTTCTCCTGTTGTCCAAAATGGTTTATTGTCTTCACCTACAGAAACCTTTAACCATTTTTTTGTACCATCTTCTCCTAGTTCATTCTTATCTTTAGGTGGTCCATCGTTACAAGAGTCAAACCCATAAAGATGAACCGTTCTAAAACCAAGAGTATGGACTAAACCAATTGACCTCATACCAGCACAGGTTCCTCCGGTTATTAACAATCTATCTTTAAAATAATCCCAACCTTCAATCGCATTACAATAAGCATCCCATCCTATAACGTTAGCTTTCTTATCAAGTAAATGAGTTACAACATCTGTATTAGACATCGTAGCTACAAAGTATTTAATACTAGGATGTGGTTCAGCTAATAATTCTTTTCTTACAAAACCATGGGTAGACTTTTCGTGAAAAGGTCTAGGATCTAAAACTGTACAGCCCCAAGGTTGTATACCATTTTCAAGAAGTATGTTGTGGCTATGTTTAACACATATAATTTTAACACCGTTATTTTGTTCAATCCGAATATTTTCTAAATTATTTTTTAATGAGGGACCCGCAGAGACAATAGCAACTTCTTCGTTATTCCACTGACACTTTTTTAACATAGAAGGTATTCGTTTTGAATTTGTCAAGATGTTTGTACGAATCTCTTCTACAGGCATACAATCTTGAGGTTGTACAATAATTGGTTTTTTATTGCTATTCTTTGGTTGATGCTGCACATCTGTTTTTATATTAGCTACTTCTTGTTCGTTCTGTTTAAACTTTAACATTCCTTTATTATGGTAAAGATATCTTACTAAAGGAGAACATTCAAAAGCATTAAGGTCAGCACAATAAGGAGATAAATTATATATTTTCATACCATGAGCTTGGTGTAGTTTTAACAATCGAGTTAAGACAAAAGCATCATGCCACTCTTTATAGTTAAAGACTTCGCCAGTATTCCAAGTTCCATATAGGTCTGCGATTACAGCTTGATTTAAGTCACTCATCTTTAACATAAAGAAACCAGCTTCTGCATAGTTGGTTGCTGTACGATCTAGGATACAAATATCTTGTCCTTCTGGTAGCCACTCTGATAATTCTTTGTGTGTAATTTTATTATAGGTTACTGTGTCAGCATCTAACCAAATACCTATATCACATTTTGGTGGGCTCTTAACAAAGAAATCGTATTCAGTATAAACTTTATAAGCCCAACGATTTGCATCTGTTCGCCAGTTAGATTTGTTAGGATTGTCTTTATGAGTTTCTAAAAACTTACATAAGCCATTATCATTATCGGTAAGGTCAATAAATTTAACTCTTTTTTTATCATAGTTTTGAAGACCGACTTCTGGCCAATCATTATAGTAAGCATAAAGCTTAACATCTTCAGGCCAATTCTTTACAAAACTATCGATACATTCTTTAGCATAAATATTCCAATGGTCGCCTCGAAACGATGTTACTACTGCTAATTTATTAGGCATGACGGTTTGTATTCTCCTATATTTAAAAACATTTGTTTTAATGTTCGTATGTTTGAATTATCCATGTGTGCTTTTTCTGCATACCATTCTTTTGAAAACGGACAATCTTCATATCCTTCTAACCAAGGACCTCCTAATGAAAAATGCACAGCATTGGGTTGAGTTGTTTTATATTCAGTTATGTCAGGAACATAATTCCAATAGGGATTAATCTCACCCACACTCCCAGGACCGTTCTTTAACCATTGAAATTGATGAAGGTCTAGTCCTTTAGCTTTGTTTACCATGTCTACAGTTAATTTTTTATTGTCAGGATGATCCATATTAAAAGCCATTAACGAAGACCACAACTTACAATTATACTTGGTCTGTATTTTGTTGTCCATCTTATACTCTTCATTTGGATTATAATTAAAATGCACAGACATTACAGGATATTCTGAATCTAAACCATCTACTAATTTTTTAATATCTTCAAGCCACAAAAAATCACAATCACAAAAAATAACCCATCCTTTAATAGAATTTAATCTAGCTAATTCAGGAACAAGAAATCGAGTGTGGCTAAACTCTGTAGAAAAAGGAGCTTTGTCTAAAACATCATAATGTTGTCCATTCTTATCAATCTTCCAAGCCCTTTTAAATAAACCAGCAGATCGTAAGGAATTATGCATAAGTTTTGTAACAGTAACAGGAATAGATGAACGTCGAATAACCGAATGTTCAGCTACGTTATATGCATCTATTTCTCGTGAGTCCCAGCCAATAACAACATGAATGTGGTCCATACTTAATTTATAATGAATCTAAATTGCAATGTCAACTAATTAGAACCTTCTATATCTCGTATCTCTTGTTGTAGTTTCTTAGGATATTTTTTAAAACCAAATATTGCTTCATCAACTTTTTTCTCAATAGTTGTATTTTGAGGGTTAACTATTAAATGATAATCTTCATTTAAATTTGCTTGTTTATTATGTTCAATTATTTTTTGTCTGATAATTTCTAAATCTCTTGCAAACTCTTTTCTCATATCATTAATTTCTTGTGGAGAATACTGTCTTTTTGCTTGTTGTGTAGTTAAGTTATACAAGGCAACTCTAGTTCTTACTATTTCATTTGTAAAAAATTCTTGTAGTTCTCTAGATGCATTTTTAGAAAAATTAGTATAATAAGTTTTTCTTCTTGCATCAGCTATTTTTTTTGGAGTAAAACCTAAAGCATATAAAAATTTTTCACCAGCTGTTAATACTTTATTTTCTTGATCAATCACAGAAGGAGTTGGTACTGGCAAAACAGATGTTCCTCTTTCACTTCTTATTCCTTTTTCAGGATATTCAAAATAAGATTTATATGTATATGCAAAAGGTTTTGGTAAAAGTTTAACTAATTCTCTTTTATCTTCATATTTTGCAGCATTCTTTATAGCCATCGCCATTCCCTCTATAACACCTAAAGAAGGAGGACCTAAGTCAACTAAACCTGTTCGTCCAGTTAAAAAATCAGCAATCATACCTGTTATAGGAAATGTTCCTAATGTTACACGTCTTCCAATATCTGTGCTAGCAGCTTGACTTAACCAACCTCTTGCTAACATATCTGCAAACTCAGGATTTGTTGTTTTAGCTATATATTCTCTCATAGTTTTTTCAACATTAATATCTACTTTTGCAAATTGATTATAAGTTGCTTCTACAATTTTTTGAAAATCATCTAAGAAAGGAAGTCCTAAAAAACCACCCATTCCTACTAAAGCAACAGCATATAAAGCCGCAGCTTTTTTTCCATCTGGACCATAATATCTAGCCATTCTATTAACTAAATTCATTTGATTAACAGCATAATCAGCAAATTGAAAAAGAAGAGCACCGAATCCTCTAGTTAAGCCCGGTTTACTAAGCCTTCCATATAAATGTTGAGTTTCTTCAACAGACATTCGAGCACCTATTTCTTTTAAACCATCTTTTTGATCTTGAGTCATAGAGCCTACATCAGTGCTTAAATCAATTCCTTTTTGATTAACTCTTTCTATAAATAAAGGATTTGCAGAAAGATTTTTAATCATTCTTTGTAAAGATACATCTGAATTTAAAATATCATATGCAGAAATATAAGTTCCAAAACGATTTAAAGCCTCAGAACTACTAAACATAGTTGTTAAAACATTTTTAATTTTAGTCGGAATAGGTTTAGCTGCTTCAGCTATAGTTTTAGTTTCATTTTGAATTAACTCTTCTTTTTCGGCACCTATTAATTGATTAGTTCTACTACTGTTTATAAAAGTTGAAATTAAATAATTAAGGTCTTTAAAAGGTTTAATTCTATTAGCAAGAGGAGAATTAGCAATTTTTTCTACACTAATTGCATTACCATATTCTGTTGTTCCTTTTAAAGGACTAAAACCATATTTAATAACATCTTTCATAGCAAGAGAATGTAGTTTCATAGAGTTCAATAAACCACCTCCTAATACTTGACTATTAAAAATCATAGCAGGAACAACTTGAAGTTGATTTACAACCGCAGCACTAGCATCTGTTAAAAACCACATAAATCCTAAATTTCTAAAACTATTATGCTCATTAGGAAATTCTTGCAAATATTTTTGATGAGTTTTTATTAAGTTTTTTTCTTGTTTTGTTATTGTTTCATCTTTGTCAACATCATCTACAACTTCTTTAATTCTAGGTTTAAATTCTGTTGTTGATGACCAATTTGAAAATGCTTGTATTTGATTAACTAACATTTCCATACCATCAGTTGGTTCAAATCCAGCTATTACTTTAGACTCTTTAAAAAAAGAAGGTCTTTTTTGAAAAACTTCTACATCTTTAGCTTTTTTAACTAATTGTTCTTTTTCAGGTTCAGATAAAGAACTTATGCTTGGAGTAACTTGTAAAAAATTATCTAAATTTTCAGCAAATCCTTTATCTAAACTTTTAACAATTTCATTGTAACTATTTTCTTTTAAGCCACTATGAACATATTTTAAGATAGGTTTACCATTTTTATCTTTTATGATTACATTATTTTCATCTGTTAATTTTTCATTTGGATTAAATTTTTCTTTTAATTTTTGTTCTATTTGAATAGCCTTTTTTTTATTTTTTCTAGCTTTTCTAGTGCTTTTAAAAATTGGAGAAGAATTAATATTTTTTGTGTTAAAAGCTTTCCACATTATAGTTCTTTTTATAACTGATGGCTCTGCTGTTAAATCAGGTTTACCGTTTTTATCTCTTGGATATTCTAATTGGTTTTCAATAACAGAAAGATATTCATTACCTTGTCTGCTTAAAGGAACATAAGTAGAAGTATCTCTATTTTTTTTTAAATTTAAAATTGAATTAGCTACTTTTTCAATAGCATCGATATCATTAATTAATTGTTTTTTTTGTTTATCTGTTAATTCTTCTGATGCTAGTTCGTATTTTTTTGTTAAAATATCTTTAATGCCCACAGGATTTGTAACGTCAATTAATCTAAAATCTTCTGGATTTAACATTTCAATTAACTGTTGAATATGAAGTTTTATTGCATTATCTTTTTGAAATTGACCTAATTCAACTAATTTATTTAAAGCATTAACTTGCAATTCATCTAAAACTAAATCACCTTCAATTGTTAATTCAGTTCCAAAATATAAATCTGCAATACCTAAAACCTTTTTACGATTTATTTTTAAACTTTCTTCTTTAGTTGGATCATTTCTTAATTCAGCTTCCGTAATTATAATTTTACCGTCGTCATTAGCTAATAAAATTCTTTTATTTCTTCTAGCATAAGTAGCAGCCATTATAACTTCACCTACTTTTTTATTATTTGGTAATTTTAAAAAAGCATCCGAAATAATTTTAGCTTGTTGATTATTTAACATTACTCTTGAATCTTCTTGATTTAAAACAGGATTAAAATATCTAGCAATAGCTTTGCTTTTAGTAGCTAATTGGTAAAGATCACTAAAAAATTTATCTTTAAGTAAACTTATTTGAGAATCGTTTTTATCAAATCCTTTAATATTTTGAGTTACTTTATTAATTTTATTTAAAGCTTTTCTGCCTTCTTTTGTATTAGGATTAACACCTTCTTCATCTGTTGCTTGTTCTAATATTGTTTCTACATCATCAGAATTTTGAGCTTGTTCACTTTTTTCTTCTTGAGGAGGCAAAACATAATCTTTAACTAAATTAGTGCTAACAGCATCTTTAATTTCTTTTTTAATTTGTTTAGTAGTTTTTTTATTTTCAGTTTCTAAAGACTCGTTTGTACCCATAGATGGTTTAACACTTTTGGGTTGTATATTAACAAATTCATTAATTTTTTTTATAGCCTCTGATCTACTAGGAGTTTCAAAAATATTTTGATCAACGGTAACTATAAAATTTTTTTCTTTTCTTTTTTTTGGTTTATTAATTTGATCTTCTTGTTTTGTAATGTTGTTTAATTTATTATCTACAGTTTTAATTCTGTTATCATATATTTTTTTATTTTTAGCTATCTTTTGTTCTTTAAGAATGCTTTTTCTTTGGTTGTTTAATTCTTTTCTTTTTTGATTTAAATTATTTAATCTGTTTATATTTGCCTTTGTTAAGTTAGGTTTTTCTTCTACTACTGTTTGTGTTTCTTGTATTGTGCCTACTTCTTGTTTATTAGTAATAATACTTTCTACTTTTACACCAGTTTCTTTTGTTCTCTTTTTATTAAGTTTAATTTTAGGTTTTATTATTTTTTTATTTTTTACTTGATCTTCATTACTTCCTATACCAGAAGCTATAGCTCCATCAACATCAGCTATTCGATAACTTCTTCCATCTTTAACTAAAATACCTGTTTCAACTTTTGAATCTAATAGTTCTTTAACATTTAAATCTACTCCAAATTCTTTATTTAAAAAGTTTTCAATTTTCTTAGGAGTTACAATAGATTTTTTAGGACTTTTTTTAATAAACTCATCAACAACAGAGGCACGAATAAAGTTACTTCTTTTATCAAGTTCTTTTATTTTTTGACCTTTTAAACCAATAGTTTCTTTTGTTTTGTATCCTATTTTTTCAGAAATTTCTTCATTTGTTTTAGTCGTTGAATCTTTTATTTCTGTGCTTGTTTGATCTTCAACTTTTTTCTTAAGTGATTTTAGACTAGCTTCAATAACACCTGTTGGACCTTCAGCTACACCTTCTAAAACAATTGAACCAATAGATGATATTTTACCATCAGCTATTAATTGAGCTGTTGCCTCACCCGATGCACCAAAAGTACCTGCTTGAACAATCTCACCTGCACCTTTAGCTATATTTTTTTTTACAGATTCTTTTGCACCTGCTCTAAACAAACCTGTTAATTTACCAGCCATACCAAAAGATAAAGCATCAAAAGCTGCAATTGGAATACCTCTTTTAAGTCCATATTGTCTTGCTTTATTAGAAACTATTTCATTATCTAAGGCTCTTGCTAACATAGCTGGATCTGTAACATCAATACCCATGTCTGAAAAAGAATTTAAAAAAGAAGCACCATATTCTGTAGAACCACTTACTGTTGCTAAAATACCTACAGTAGCTAATGTAGGAGCCCCAACAAAAGCTGCAGCAGCACTTCCTAAAATAGCAGGTAAATATGTACCAAAAGATTCAGCAATTACAGGCCCAAGAACAGCTGGGTTGTCTGCCAAAGCTGACATAGTTTCTTTTAAACCTTTAGCATTAACAATTGTTTCTAAAGTTTTTGCATTTCTTTCTCCCATTGGAATTTCTGCAATTCTATCTTGATATCTTTTAATATCAGCAGCCGCCTCTTCTGGAGTATTAAGACCTACATTTTCTTGAAAAACATTATAAGCAATTTGAGCATTACGAATACCACGTTCTAAAGGATCAAATGTTAGAGAAGCTAAAATATTACCATCATCTTCTCCCAAACCAGAACTAAGAGGTTCGGTAGGTAGAGAAGTTTCTACAGAAGGATCGGGTGTAGGAGGAAAGTATTTGTCTTGATTTTCTTTTAAATAAGAATCAATTTGTTCATTGGTAGCATTGTCTGGAAACTCTATTCTACCAAAACCTTCAAGATCAACAAGTCTAGGCATTTACTGTTTTCCTTTTATTGGCTAGGTAAAGTTCTTACTTTACTTAGTTTATGGTTGTCAATTTCCGATCTTATCTTCTCGGCTTTAAGAAGTAATCTTTGAGTTGCATTTGAATCAAGGTTTCTTACGTCTAGAAGTGACTTTTGAACAAGTTCTAATTCAGTTAATAAATTTGTCATGTAAGGATCTCTTTTTCGATAATATTCTGCTTCTGCTCTTGTTTTTTCAATATCAGCCTCACCTTTTTGGAAGCCTACTCTAGCACCTAATCGATCTCTTTCTAATTTTTCTGCTTCTGTTTCATCTTTTCCTAATGTTTTACCAGCAGCTTGAACCCCTCTAATTATAGCATTAAAATTACCCATTTCAGGATTTTGTAATATAGCTTCACTAGCTGCTAAAGCTGCATCAGAATAATTTGTTTCTTTAGGTCCATAAGCTTTTTCAAACTCATCTTTAGTTACTGAACCAAGATTAAAATTATCCTTACCAATTTGGTCAAGAATTGAATACTTCAAAGGTGTAACTTTAGTGTTACCTTTACCTGTTTGACCACCTGTTTGACCACCTGTTTGACCACCTGTTTGACCACCTGTTTGACCACCTGTGATTACATCCTGTACGTTTTGTTCAACGTTCTCTTCACTAGGATTTGCTTTAGCACGTCTTTCTTCCAAAATTCTTTTATCCTCTGCCATATCCTCTCTCATTTTTTTATTTCTTGCTGTTCTTTTATCTTGTTTTTCTTGATTTAAAATATCTATCTTTTCATTAAAAGGAAGTTTTAAAAAAATATTTCTATCTTCAATTGAGCTAATACCACCAACAGGTGAAGAACCTCCTCCTTGAAAACTCATACGACCACCAATATAAGCATTTAAAACTTCTTGTGGATCATACCCCATTTTAGTTACTGTTTCAGGAGACTCTTTAGCTAATGCTTTAATACCAGGATTAACTTCACCACCTCCAGCAAACAATCCAGTTTTAGCTCCTAATCCATATACACCTAAACCTGCCGACATTAGTTGTTGTCCTGTAGAAGGAGGTGCTTGATATAAAGCATCAGATTTGTAAGTTGAAGTTGGTAAATTAAAACCACGTAAAATAGAAGACATTTCTTGAACTTGTTGAGAAGGTAATGTTGTTTCTCTAGCAAAATCTTCATAAGCAATATCTAAAGCTTTTTGTTGTTGTGCTTGTTGTGCTTGACCAACAGCCTCTTGTGCTCCTAGACCAGACAAACCAAGTTGTTGAGATTGAGCACCTAATTGACCATACTGTTGTCCAGATGCTAAAGCTGCTGCTCTATCAGCTGCGAGTTGTTGCATAGCTACATTGTAAGCTTGTTGAGAACCAGTAGCTTGAATATCAGCAGTTCTTTGTCCTAGTTGTCTAGCTAATTCTGTTTCTTGTAAAGCTTGTCTTGATCCACCAAATGCACCAGCTCCTACAGCCGAAGCTCCAATTTGTTGTTGTATTTTATTAGCATCTCGTAAAGCCTCTCTTTTTTGTATATCAATAACAGCTTGTTGATAAGGACTCATACGAGAAGCAATAGCATTAGGATCAGTAGATTGAGTTGCAGCCGTTCCCGTTAAAGCTGTAGATGCTTGTAAATAAGGTTGATATGATTCCGATGCATCTTTAACACCAGCAAAAGCAGTTTGTTGTTCAGGAGTAAATTCAGCTAGTCTTTGACCTTCATATCGTTGAAACGGTTCTGTAGTTACTGCTTCGCCTCTTTCAAATAATCTTTCAAGATAAGGTTGAAAATACTCAGGTATGTTAGAAACAGTTTGAGATGATTGCATTGGAGGAGGAGGTGGAGGAGGGGAGCCACCACCACCAAAATTAAGAGTCATACATTCTGTTGGAGATTTATCTGAAAAAGGATTTTCTTCTAATCCTACACCATATTGTTTTTCTGAAAGTTGTAATCTTTTTATTAAGTCAGCCATTTAGTTCTCTGTGTAAATTGTTGTTTATTAAATCCTAATCGGTCTGCAATCATATTCCATTCTAACCTACCCGTTAACTCTATACCATGCAACCGTAGTTTTTTTGCGAGTTCCTCTAGTTTTTTAAATATTTGTTTACCTAATTTAAAAGACAATCCCTTACCAAAAACAAACAAAAGTTCCAATAATTTTTTATTAGTAGGATATGTATTTATTCGTATAACATAACCTGCTAATATTTTATCATTGTGTATTATTTTTAACAAACCTAACTTTCCAGATTCAATATGATCTTTTAATATTTCAGGTGTATATTTATTGTTATACGGCATTCTTTTTATTTCCTCTTTAAACATTTCAAACAATTCGTCAATGTCACTAAATGAAGTGATTTCTTCTACTTTAAGCAGCTGCTGTCCTCATAAGCTGTCCTAATCCTCTTTGTAATTCTGCGGGTTGTTTAGTTGTTCCTGTTTTTTCTTTTCGTACATTTTTCATTAAAGCATATAATTTATTAGAGCCTTTATCATAACTTCCATTTCCTAATTCTGCAACAATATCTCTAGGAACAACAAATTCTTGTGGGCTAACTGCAGCAGCTCTTTTTCCTTCAATGGTAGTTTGAATAAGATCATCCATACCTCCACCCGGTCCTTGAATTTCCCCAGCCAAAATCCCACCCGCCTGATATTGTTGCGGGTTCATGCCCAAATAACTTTGTAATTGTCTAGTTCCCTCATCAGAAGAACCATCTCCAATGTGGCCAACAACATCTGCTGGAATTACAAAAGCATTCTCTTGAAGATTTTTATCGGTTTCAACCTCACCACCTTGAGCCATTTGTTTTTTATTAGAATCACTATATTGTTGATACATTTGTTGACCTATTTGTTCTCCAAGGCCTAATTCACGAACAACATTCCCTGCAAGATTATTAGGTAAAATACTCAAATAACTGTCTATAAATTGTTTTTCACTCATAGGATTATTATATACTCCCGAGCCAATACCAGAACTTTGTCCTGTAATTTGTTGTCCAGTATTTTTAGCTAATCCTGGCACATTACCACCTTGAGCCATACCAACTCCTCCTCTTAATGTATTAATAGCCACATCTATTTCTTTTCTAGGTATAGATTGTAACAATTGTTCCATGTTTTTATTACCAATATTATTCATAGGTTGTTGCATTTGTGGTTGAGGTATATTTTGTGCTTGAGGTGGAGGCATAGTAGATGGTGACATAACTTGTGTTAAACCTTGTAATGTTTGTGAAGGATTAATAAAAGGTTTTTGAGCTTGTGACATAATTTTTGAAATACCTGAAGAAACTCCTACAGTTTTTCCAGGTTGAGGGGGCACAAATCCTTGGCCTTGTGTTGTACGTCCTCCTGCAGGATCCATAATATTTACACCCATTCCTCCAGCAGGATCCATATAAGCTGGTGAAGATCCTCCCATAGCAAAATTAATTTTACCTCCTTCTTTAGCTCCCAAATAACCATAAGAAGTTGGACTAACTCTACCATAAGCAATATCTTCTGGATCTGCATATGTATATTCGCCACGGTTTAACGGCCCCTTATAAGCATATTTACTAAAGTCTCTTTTAGGAGGATTAAATTGTGAAGAATCTGGAGGAGGTATTGGGGTTGCTGCCTCTTTTAAAGTATATCCTAAACCTGCCATAACTAATGGATTTACTTTTTTATCAGTTATTATTCCTGTTGGATCTAAAGATATTGGTTGAAGATTTTGTAAAGCATCTATTCCTCCAGAAGCTCCTGAAAAAGTTTTTGATATAGGAGATGCTACTTTGTCAATTAACGAAGTGCTACCCTGACCAACTCTACCAACAGCTCCACTTAATAATCCTTTTGAACCTTGTAAAAAAGAACCACTTCCTGCAGTGCTTCCAATTATATTATTACTTACAGGACTTATAGCACCTGTATACCCAATATTTTTTGCTACTTGAGGTGATATATTAGCAAATCCTTGAGATACACCTGTTTTTATACCTGAAGTGATGCCTTGTTGAGCAGCCTTGTCTGAAAGAGCCATAAATGATGAAGTTGTTCCAGCTTTTGCAGCATTTTGTGCAGCCGAACTTCCTATCCCTGGAGCAGCTCCTTGAATACCTCCTGAAATACCTTTTGCAGCATGACCTAAACCAAAAGATAAAGCACCAGCACCAAGACCAGCAAGAGCACTTCCAGTCTCAATACCTGTTTTAATACCAGAATAAGCTGCGGCTAAAGGAATACCAACACCTGGAATAAAACTTAAACCAATAGGCACTGCATAATCTAAAACAAAGTTTTTTAATCCTTTAAAGAATCCCATTAGTGAAAGTCCCTCCATGCTGTACCATCATACCCTTGGAACTTATTGGTACTAGCATTAAATCGTATTTGTCCTTTTTGAAAAGCTCCTGTTGTATCTGGATTTGTAAAGTTTGCATTAAGTTGTATTCTACCGTTTATAGAAATAGACTCATCAACATCAAGTTTAACGTTATTACGATTACTCACAGCATCAGATCCAAGCTTATCTGTTAAGACATTAGCCCATCTATTTAATTGTTCAGCCGTAGCATTGTTTGGATATTTTGGATAATCAGCCATTATCTTTTCCCATCTGGCATGACATCCATTCTAAAAGACCCAAGTCTCCAGTTTGTTCCTGCTGTTGATGTTGATATTCTAACAATTGCCTGTCTGCCTCTTGCTCGTGTTCTTATAAATTGTGTGGATGGATTAACATAAAACGGTCCTTTTTCTACGGGTGTTCCATTTGGAAAATTCTTTGTCTTTAACTTTACAGTTACTCGTCCACTAGTACCTATTGTAAAGTCTGGAATGATTCTATCCAAGTATATAATGTTATCTCCTGCCCCGTAAGCTGGAGGAGTCGTGTCAAATTCAGATGATTCTATAAATGATTCTTGTTTTTGTCCATCGGCTGTAAAAATTCCTTCGGGTTCATTATCGTAAAGATAATTTGTTGTGCTTGTTTCTTGACCAGTAGTCAATACATTACTGAATATAGAACGATCTTTCCATGTTGTAAAGAGGGTTGTACCAAAAGTCCAATAGTTTTCTATAGGGTTATAGGTTACATACTTATCACATTCTGCTGAATTAGCTGAAGGATAGAGCCATGTAACTTCTCTAAATTCTTGATTGGTTCCTGCATACACTTTTTCTTTTTGTTCAAAGTTAAAATCATCAAAGACATAACGACGAACTGTACAAGGAAGAGATTGAACCGAACCATCGAACAAGAAGAAGTCTTTAGCACCCATCCAAAATATTCTACCATCTAATTCTGTAGCTGCATGTTTTCCTGTAATACCACAGTTAGATCCAAGTTGTCTAAACTGAAAGATAAATGGTGGTCCTACAAACTCCATAGAATGTAAAGCATTGTCTGTCCAAATTAATGATTGGTTTCTTGTATTTAAAGCTGTAATTAATCGGCTACCATCACCTAATTGATTCTCACCCGATGTACTACTAACGTTAACACTCCAATTGGTATAATCATTTTGATCAGACCAACGAACTAACATAGGATCAAAAGCACCACCAATTCCATTTGTACCTAAACAAATAACGTGTCTATCTTGTTGTGAGACAAACATATGATTAGAAACACTTGGAGCTGTTGATATAACTTGTGCTCTTGTTCCCGTTCCTACTGATTCATCCCAAACATATAAACGACCACCCGTTGGAGCAGCCAACATATCTTCTCCAAAATCATCTAGTGACCATTGTCGTAATGGTTCAGTTGATTCTCCCGGAGATACACTAGCTGGTCGATTCCATGCTCTGGCTCCTGATACAGTAACACCTGCATTATAAACTCCAATACCATATCCAAGTTCTGTGATATTATTATCACCTCCACTATTAATATAGAACTGAAACTTAGATCGTGTTGATATGGTTGTGGTTGCAGAAGCAGCTACGGTTGTATTAAATGTAAATGAATTACTAGCTGCGGATACAACTTCAAATTGACTATTTAAAAATCTGTGATTACCCCCTACGGTTGCAGCTGAGACAATAATAAAGTAATCGCCTTGTTGAGCACCATGACCTGTAGCTGATACTAATATTCTTGTTTGAGAAGCCGCAGTTGAATACGTTACTGTTGAAGTTATTGATGACCTTATAGGAGTAATATCAGAATTAACACCACCACTATAAACGTATAAATGGCTAGGGGTTCCGAAGGCATGATATTTAGTGCCTTCATTACTTGCGAACGAATGTGCTGATCGACCTGTACCCAGAAAGCTTTGCTGAACTTTCTTTTCATACCCTCTAATATTTTCAGGTTTGCCAGCACGGAAACGAACTTTGTCCACATTGTACCAACCACCTTTAGAACCATATTCAGTTGATTCACGATCTACTCCCGGTCTGAAATTAACATCAAATAAAATAGTATCAGTGGACATACTACTGTACCCACCTTTCCCTATGCCTCATCAGGACTTTTAGGCCAATGCCATAAATATCCACTTGAAACGGACGTACGTGTTCCGTCAGAAGCCGAAGCATATGTAACATATAAACTAGGTACATCGGTAATGGTTGTTACAGCATTAATAGCTGTAGTCATTGCC
>CAACVD010000043.1_pt1 | contig 46666 bp, 51 predicted proteins | sample 2381771 | NCBI WGS metagenome assembly CAACVD01 (sample SAMEA5211965, study PRJEB30684) | marine metagenome | biome: Marine; feature: Epipelagic; material: Water | collected 2015-10-15 | depth 15 m
AGCTTGACTCTGTGTCCTGGTGCTGTTGTTGGTCCTGATAATCCGCCATATACCATTCCTTGGGCAATAAATGCGATGTTTCCTTCAATTTCTAAAGTTTCCAATAGTACTAGATATTGATTTACTTCTTCCAAGATTTCGGCTATTTTTTGTATAGCCCTATAATGACGCATGATTTCTTTTTTATAGTTGGGAAGCTTTACGGAATTACGAATAGCTTTATGAATATCTTCTTTTTCGTCATAAGAATAGGCAACATTAATTATGATTGGAAAAAAACCTTGTATTACAACTATGTCAAGCATTAATTTACGGGTTTTTCTTATTAAAGCAAGAATTTTCTTTTCTTGCTCATGATCATATTGATTAAAATTTCTTCCCATCATTTCTAAAATAAGCGATTCTAATTTTTTTGTTGTTAATTTCATTTCCATAATTTTATTGGGTTTTGGAAAATATTCTTCTCCTGCTTGTTGAGCCATTTGAGGATTTATACTAAACGTGGTTCTCATTCCCCTGTGTGATTCGCTTGGATCATCTTGAACAATGTAACCTTTTTTTATTAAACTATGTAATGCTTTTCTAAGCATAACCTTTGCACCACCAAAGCCTTTAAGTTCTGCTCCACCAGTAATAGGGTGTTTTTTCATCATTTCCTCATAGAATCCTTCGTTTCTTAAATCATAAATACTAACAGGGTGTCCCATTTTCATCATATACTTTAAAATCTCTGGTTCAATTGCTTCAACAAATTCTGTTCTTTTTACTAAATAATCACCGGAGGCCACCATTTCTTCACTCATCATTTCCGAAAGAGCGTTGAAGTTTTCTGAAAAAGATAAAGCACCAGTTCTGATGTATTCTCCTAAATTAGGATCAGCAAGTCCTTCAGCAATTTTGGAAAGATGTTTTATAGCAAGCCCTGTAGCTGCAATGTAATCACCGTAACTAGACAATTTAAATAGTTGAACTCCCGCATCTGGAAATCGTATTTCACGAAATTTAAAAATGTGTTCCTTAGCATGCAAAGCTAATTGTTTATCAAGTTCAAGAGTTTCGATTAAAACCAAATATTGATTTATTTCTTCAAAAATTTCTGCAACCTGTGTGGCTTGTGAGATTGTTTTTGCATGATATTTTTTAAAACTTTTAAAATTTGTTCCAGTCACACCTTGCAAATGTTTTTTTGCTACAGCAGCAGCTGTTTCGTCAAGTGTTTCGTGGACAATTTTACCATCTGGGCCTTTTACAAAAAAGCGTTCGCCATATTGGTTTGGTTTTGTTAGTTTTGGACTAGGCTTTAAATCTTTAAACATAGCACTAAAGCGCCGAGTGTAGGCTTTTTCGTAAAATTGCAATTCATCAAGTTTTTCTCCAACAAGCTCTATGAGAGCCATTATTTTTCTTTGTCTTTCGGGTATAGAAGGTTGGGTGTTAGAATCAAATCTACCTAATGAAGGGCCTGTTGGCATCTCGCTTGGAAAGTTTTCTTTTATTAACTGTTCAAGTTTTTGTTTTGTTAGTTTCATTTTTCATACTCCTTAATGTTAATAAGTAGTGTAATAACAGCCTGTTCAATCTCTCTTGCTGTTATTTCTGGTTTCTTTTTTATCAAAATTGGAGGTTTTTCAATCTCCGTCTTGAATGGTGCGATTGTGCCTCGTTCAACTTTACTACCTTTGACTGTAGTCTTTTGCGGAATCTTTTCGATTTTGTATCTTTTTTGTATAATAGCTTGAGAAACAATTCTTGACTTTTCATCATAGAGAAAAATATTAATTTGATAAGTTTCATCTTCTTCGAAAACAACTGTGTCTAGATACCATAACTCCTTAACCATTGCACACTCACGATGTCCCATGTTTTCACAATCAGCCCAATTGATCACAAGCATATCTTTTTTTCTTGCATGAAAGTCTTTATCAATAAAGTAATGAACCACAGTTGTTTCCAGTTGTGTATTCATTGGTGCATAGACTGTTGTGCCAAATGCAAGAGACATTAAAAAATAAATCATTCGTTCACCTTCCTTAAGTTTTCTTCTGAAATGTATCGATACTCATTTCTTTTTTTTGATACAAGTAACTTATACTCTATTATGTAATAAGGTATCCTATCATCTGTTGGATAATCAACGCCATAGTCCTTGCATTGATAAAAGATAATTTCACAAACTAAACCATATTCTCCTTTCAACCGATAAGAAGAGATCCCATCATCAGAGCGAAAAGATACTTCAACTAAATCACCAATTTGAAACTTAGGTGTTCTGTCTTTCGGAAGTTTGTCAACTTTTATTTGGTGAAAGTATTGTTCGACGTCTCCATCCCCCTCTACCATACATTTTATCTAATTTGGTTTTTGTTTGTTGGGCCATATTAGACGCAGTATTGATAATTTCATCAAGATAAGGGTCTCTACCCCCATCATAATAAATAGTAAGGTAACCCCATTTCATCTTTACTTGAACTATGAATCTTCGTTCTTCAATTCCTAGCTGTCTATTTCTGTCTATAAATGCTTTTGTTACAAAAGCCATAATTTCATCATAATGTTCTATAGGCGAATAGTCATAACAGTTCCTGTATAGACTTATACACTCTAATTCGTACTCTCTCTCTAAGTGGTGACACATTTTTTCGTTCCACACATAGTCATTTTTATACTTATTCACTTTTCCTCCAATTTTTGAATTTCTAAGTAGCTTACGGCATAACTGCTTATGCCATCTGTTATTTCGTAATCATGGTAAACACAATCTAAAGGACTGTGTACAAAAACTTTTTTTATCATCCAGACTTTTTTACTATCTTGTTGGCTGTAGATTGGAAACCACCTTATCAGGTCACCAACTTTATGATTATGGCTCATGATAGGACCCTGATAACTTCCTGCATGTGTATTTGTCGTTCCAATCCCAAGGGAATTAAATATACTGTCAAAGTCTGGTAATCTGAGATCATTGATGGCGGGCAAATAAGAATCGCCAAAATGTCCTGAAATCCCAGGTGCCACGCTCGAACTAACAACAAATCCCCCGTCTTTAAACAATTCATTTAAACCCCAATCGCAATCACATGGATCACAGTCACAATAAGGACAACTATCCGTGGTCACAACATTCACATTTACAATCGGATGGTTTACATCCGCAACATTCACAATTTTTCATCTTCTATCTCCTTTTTCTACAAATTTTTTTGCATAATGAAGAACTTCTTCTTCTAATCTTTCTTGATTTTTTTCAAGCTGCTTTAGCCTGTCTTCCATCAGTTTAAATTGAACTTGTCGGTCAACAGATGCTGATCCGTTTTGGTTATCCATATGAGTAACAATCTTTTCTAATGATTTATTAGCATCATCCATTTTATATTCTAAAGCTCCAAGTCTCATTTCTGAGTCCCAGATCCATATAAAACAAGGCACAATGATGATAGATAGCAATACAGTAAAGCCTTTCCACGCATAATCTGCAATTTTTGATTTTTCCATGACATAATTCCTCCCTAGTCTGGTTAATAAATAGTTACTCGATATGCCCAGTGCCCACAACTTCCCAAATTTGTAAAGTCTCCATGTAGGAGTTGTTTATATCAGTTTCCACAGTGTCAGTTTCAAAGCGTTCGATGTGAATTGCAACCAATGACCACGTTGGATAATTTAGATACTGTGAAGGAATAAACATAGATCCATTATCAGGTCCGAAACAAGAAACTTGCCCTAATAAATAAGCTCCATCACCAGAATAAATACCAAGAGTGATCATCATTCTGCTTGTTTGTCGAACAGGTGCCCAAGTGATGGTAAAGCCTGATCTTCGAACAGCAGCTTCAAAAGCATAGGAAGGATCAACCCACAACATAGTATAGGGTTCAATATAATCAAACCCCTCAACAGTTGTAAATTCAAATGAACCTTCAGAAGTTTGGACATTATATGGAGCATTTCGTTGCAAACGAGACTCCCAAATGTTTTGAGATGTGTAGAGACCTGCTCCGCTTTGATAAGCGTCAAATTGATGGTTTTGGTTGACTACTTCAATAGTTTGTCCTACTTGGATAGGATTGGTTGATGGTGTTGATTGATAAAGATATTCTGTGCATGATCCATCAGGTAGCATCCAAGAATTCCAAGAATCAGACACGGGCTGGTGGACTTGTAGTTCATACTCCACAGTTAACTCTTGCGTCTCTCCCATGCATGCAGGGCAAGCAATTTGCCGAAGATACATAGTTGATAAGCCCGTTACCCCTGTTCTTTGTTGATCGGTAACTTGATCGGTCTCTTGTTCGGTTGTTGGTTGCGAACCAACTTCAGAGGAAGGTTGACCAACGATTGCCGCAGGCTCACCGGGTTCGCCAACACCGATAGCTTGGCCGGTTTCTTCCTCGATTCTTTTTATAATTGACACATCTGAGTCGCATGCCCATAGTGATAGTAATAATAACATTATAACTCCAAATTAAATAAATGTTTTAAAAATTTTTTTACAAGGTTCTCCTTGCATTGATCTGTTTCGCATTCTTGATAAGACCAAGAATACATGTTTTTGTTGTTTTTGATAGTGTTTCTCAATCTTTCTGCTTCTTGCTTCATTATTGGTATTATTTCAGTCAAATCATCAGGAATGATTTTAAATTTTTCAGCAATTTGTAACAATAAAGCCCAATCTCCATTCTGAAAAGCAGCAGAAGCAGCTTTAAAATCCAACATTGTGCCCTCATGCTTATCTGGGTGAGTTGCTTTAGCAACTTGTTTAAATAACTTTTGAAATTTAGATTTTTCTTCTTTTTTTTCATGCTTATTTAAGACTAGAATTCCTGCCTCATCATGTTCCAAATCTGGAAAATTTGGCTGTGATATAATTTTTGAAAGTCGAGTTTCGTGTTTTTCATTTAGTTTTGCCAAATCTATGTCATTGTCCTGACACCATTTCCTATACCAAGTCTCAAAATCTTGATGTGCTATACTTAAAACTTCTTCTTGATATGATAACTCTGATCTTAAAAATTTCAATTCCATAATATGTTTTTTATACCTTTTTATTTTTATACTATTCATTATAACATACCTAGTCTAATCTGTCAAGTGCGATTGATCCAAATTCTTTAAATTTCATTAACCATTCTGGTGGTCTGGTAATTTCATTAGCAAGATCAGATGATAAATAGTTTCTATAATTGCTCCAAGAAGATAGATCGTAGAACTTTTCCACTTCTATAGAGTTCTCTTTACTATTGTCTAATTCAATAAATACATCTTCCAGACCAAACCATCTTGCCGAATATCTCTCTTCTAATGGTAATTTTGTTCTTGGTATACCATCTTCGTCAACTTGATTTGTAAACTTGCCCGTCCCTTTTCTAATCTGTCTTCGGAACCTAACAAATTCATCTTTACCAAAAGAGAAACTAGTGTATTCTCCTTGTTCTGGTGTTTGCCCGTTGTGTGTAACGTAGAAATTTTTTGGAGAGGAGATTTTTTTGCGGTGCTCTCTTAACAACTGAGGGTCGAACAATCCAAATGGAAACGAAACCCAATACTTATTTGGATAAATCCACTTAGAAACTGTTGCTGAAACTTTAAACGCCGAGAGTGCTCCTTCAATAACAGACCAAGCTAAACAATCTCTTCTAAATCTGTTTTTAGGGTGAACGGGGACATAGAAAATGGGAATTCTTCTCTGATTAGCTGTTGGTTGAGGGTCTTTAGATCTCCATGCCCAAACGGGATCTTGAACAAAATCTCCAATTCTGTATCTCACTAGTGGTGCTGTATCTTCATGAAGACAGACCCAAATAGTTTCACATCCAGCCCAAGCACACTCCATGATTGCCGCTTCAATCATTGTATAATTAGGAGCTATTGGCATCATAAAATCAGGCCACTCCATGTTGAAATCAAGTGATGGACCTCCACAAGGAACTATTCCTGCGAGGTGGTAAGATGAGCCATTAACATTTTTTGTGTCAAATTCCATAAGTTAGTTCCTTTTTTGTCTTTCCAAGATAAGATCTCTTCAATTGTTAATTGGTTATTTTGTTCCTCAAAAACTTCACGATACATGTGTTCAATTGAAATGGCGTAATGTAGTGTTGCACCTTTTCTATTATAACCATTAGCCCTTCCTCTTATTCCCACTTGCTTCATCATTTGGAGTGTTTTGATTCTTACATAGCTTGGTGACCATTCAATGTTGTTAAGAAGGCTTTTATCAACCCTAGAAACAGCACACACATCCTTAACATCAGATCTGGTGCGAGGTCTTGTTGATCTGTGGAACAAAAGAAGGTGGCATAGATCTTCATCAGGATTTGGTATTACTTCCCAATCATGTCGGGAACCAGAATGGACAGCGAACCAATCATAAACCATAAAATAATCTTTAGAATCTCTATCAAATTCGATAAGGTTGTTGTATCTTACAATCATTTTTTTGTTATCCAGCCCGATTATGCTTATACATTCTTCGTCCAAACGAAAAGACTGAATGTTATTGGGAAATAAAACTAACCCAGCCATTGATAATAGAAAAGAAAGACGATCCCAAACTTGTGATTTCTTGTGTTCACCTCCTTTTTTAAAACCAATAAAAGAAAGGTCCCAATGAGAGGGAACTTCTTCAAGAATAAACGGTACATGAGCAATATCTATTAAAATTGGTAATTGTTTTTTATATGCATACAATAAGGCAGTCAGTGAACCACCAAGGACTAATTCATCAAAACTAAACTCGTTCACTTGCCCTCCAAAATTCTTATTTTAATCACTTTGTTTTCACTAATTGTGGTAAGGTCACCAGCATCTTTATCTTTCACCATGTCTGTGAACTCGCCATTTTCATCCAGAAATCCTGCCATTTCCATTCCCTTGATGGATCTATTTATTTTTCTTTCATACTTATCTAATAAGAAGTCAGGTATGGAATCTGCTATTCTTAATATATTAATCATGTTGCCCGGATACACTTGCATTTTAAGTGCCTCTTTGGTTCTTTCTAGATCTTGAGTAAAAGCAGTAGAAAAGTTTTTGTCAATTTCAGAATCTGACATTTCGTCCACTGGTTTTTCATATGGCCTGACTGTTTCGCTTGAGTTCATAAATGCTTGCAAGTATAGCGGCATCATTATACTAACTCTTGCGGATGGTGATGCCTTTGATATCGCTTTAACATGAGGTGCATGGCTATGTTGTCTAGATTTTTCTTCTGATTTTGTCAGACCATTAAGATAGTTTATAGCGAAGGTGCTACCATCTAGAGATGTGACATTGTTTTTTTGTTTAAGACCATCTGCTTGAGCTAGGTTATAACAAGCATTCCAAATGTAATCAAACAAAAAGTAAGGCTTATGTTCATCGGGAATGTTATCAAACTCTCTTGACCCTTTGTACATGTGGTCTCTAGTTCCTTCAATTCCTTGCGTGTTGCTTGTGCCAAACAAAGCTCCACTTCTGAACTTAGCAAACTGTAGTCTTTTGAAGTCACCAGGTGCTCCTTTAGACATAAATGACGAAACCAAAGAAGGTTGGGTTTGAACTGAAACATGTTTCTCTACACCCTTCTTAACACTCATGAAGTCAGAAAAGAAAACATCAACCAACAATTGGTAATCTCCTATGGCATCAACAAAAGCATTAGCTCTGGATCTTATTTCTTTTATTACACTTTGAATATCATTACCTTTTCCTATGTGCCATTTACCATCTCTTTTATATGTTCCTTTGTAAAGATAGTAGAGAAGAGAAGTTTGCTTTGGATCTCTTATTGGTCCATAACTTTTTGTTTCTTTATCATAGTCATAGTCTTCGTCATCTTCATCATAGTCACTATAGGCATCGATGTATTCGCCCGGATTGTCTCTAAACCATTTGTATCGATCTTTATCTATTTCATCTGATGAGTCAGCGAATGTGTTGACATCGAATGTTGGTTTTGTCAACGTAGTGTCAATTAATCTTGCAATGACTAATCTTGCTTTTTCAACTTGCTCTGCTGTGTATGATTGTGTGTTTTCTTTTAGTAATTTTTTAATCTTTATCTTCATTTAAATTAACCTCTAGTAAAAAGTTCTCTGGTATCATTCTAACTAGTTCAGAACCTATTAAAACATCATAACACCACCATTCAAAATAAACTAAATCATGATAAGAATCTATAGATCTATAAGAATAAGGACCTTTAGTTATAACTCCAATTGTTTGATCTTTTGTTTTCAACAAAAGAGCAAAACCTCTTACAATAATCAAGTCACCGATTGTGTAAAGAGGTTTTGTGGATGGTTTATCTGGAATCATAAACTAATTAGTTTCTAATTTTCCTGTATGCTGATACTGTTTCGGGCCAAAGGTCTGTTGCTATCTCTAAGCATGCTTCTGCAACTTGTTGAATTTCCCATTGTGCTCCTTCATGTGTCCTAAGATCAATGAACTTTAACAGATTGTTCAAATTAACTGTTCCATAGTATTCCGTATAAAGATTTTGTGGAAGAATCATTCTTGCTTGCTCTCTGCAAACACCAGCATCAAGTAAGACTTCAAAAGCATCAAGACAATCACGAGTTCTACTCTCTAGAAGTTCAGCACACGTAAGCATTGAAAAGTCTTTATATGCTAACGGGTTTTGTAAGTCGTCTGCGTTTGAGGCTTGTCTATTGGAATCGTGCTGTGTTCTGAACTGAGTTGGTAAATAGAACTTGAGATCTTTGTCTGTGTATCTTCTTGAGATTTCATTATATGACCAAGTGCGATGTCTATGGTGTTGTGAACGAATAAATAGAGGCACGATAAACTTGAAAGTAACAACATTGTGCTCGAGAGTTGATGTATGTCTGTGTTTAATAAGGTAATTAATAAGTTTTTTGTCTCTATTGTCAAGATCAGTTTTCTCCACACCAAAGGAGACTCTTGCTGAATTAACAATAGTAAGATCACTCCCCATATGTTCAACATAAGACACAGAGCCGATATTATCATTGTATAAGGGTATTGTTTTAGCATATATCATTTCTTTCAAGATTCCCTTCTCACCGGATAACCTTGAGGGATAAACTCTTCATTATCCTCATCAAAGAGCGGTGTATAAGATTTTTTGCCTGCCATTTTTGTATAGAAATCTTTTCTTTTTTGAATCTCATCACTGGATAAGTTGAAATTAGTAGTTCCTCCAATAGAAAAATCATCTTGTTTAGACGGAACCCTTTGTCCAGTTGGGTGTAATGAAATCCAATCTGTTTCAAAATAATATCTTGGACCTTCTTCTCCTTGATAACCAGCAGCATGTGGTAATGTTTTCATATTACCGGCTTTGTCTGGTGGAGCAACAGGTGATTCTCTTGAGGTATCTAGAGCTCTGCCTGAAAATTTCTGTCCGTAAACAATAGCATCTTGAAAGAACCTTTTACCGAGCTTCATCATTGCTTCCTTAAATTTTCCTTCCTCAACATAGTAAGGGTCACCACTAAAGACCATTATTGATTGCTCAGTTTCACCAAAATATAAACCCTCTCCGATGATAAATTCATAGCCAAGAAGTTCTAGTGCTTTGATCAAATCTTTTTGATGCTTTTTGTTATTGTAACCTTGCCCTTGTGATTTCATTGGTGGATTATGAGCTGTGATCCAAACCCATTCAGCTGAGCACTCTTTGTCAACTATTGGATTATTTTTATCTTTTATACACCTTGCCGATTTCATCAACATTCTTGTTGTAATTTCTTGTGCAAAATCAGGAAGAGTTTGATCGGCTGGTTTGTACATGTCTTCAAACTCTTGTTGTTCTTTTTTTTCTCTTTCCTGTCTTCGGAACATCCTTGCTTTATATTTTCTTATGCGTTCAGGAAATTCTGCGTAGTCAGGATGATCAGGGCTGCCGAGATCATCAGACTCCATAAGGTTCATTTCCTTAAGGACCATTTCTTTTAATAATTGTTTAGTAAGTTTCATCGTCTAATCTCCCATAGATATAATTTTCTAACACTAAATAGTTCTTTTCACCTTTAATTTCTATTTCTGTTAGCATTCTACGTTCGATTACAATTAGATCTCCTTGTTCTAAAAACAGTTTGCATTCATCAGATATCTGAAGAACCTTAACCACCACATAAGGTAATTCAGTTTTCTTATAATCTTGTGGCAAAGCGATAAGTGACTCTTGCTTTTCTTCTTCTTCATCGACAAGCTCAACAAGAACGTGTCTATTAAAAATATTTATAAACATCTAACCTCCAATAAAGTAAAACCTGTCACGCAAAGAAGAGTTGCCACAAGTTCTATTCAACACCATAAGTCGAACAGCATAATTATATTATAACACACAATTAAATAATTGTCAAGTTATTCTTCATTCTTTTTAGCTTGAATTTCTTTACGAAGTTCTTGGAATTGACCTCTGGCTTCATGAAGAGTCTTTCGGGCACGGACAGCAGCTGCTTTGTAACCGTAGGACTTTTCATCGACCTTTTCAATGTCATCAAGAATGGCTTGTAAGCCTTCAATTAGTTGTTCAAGTTTTTGTTTCATATTTTCTCCATTAGTTAATTTCACAAGCACCGCCGGCACACGCCAGTTCGCCTGTAAGGTTAGTGTTGTCATCGATTTCGATAACTTTGTCCAAGTTAACTTCTTTCAGAGAAGGCAGCAAGGCTTCATAATCTTCCTTGGTGCAATCTTCAAAAGGAGCTTGCTTGTAAGAGTGTTCTGAATATGGAAGAACTGACAAACCATTGTAGTTGTTCTTGTTGTCCCACATCCAGTCTCCAACTTCTTGCCACTCGTCAGGTTTGATAGTAATAGTAGCAGACACATTGTTAGTGTTTTGTCCTTTCCTATGTCCTACCTTCACCCATTCGAGATGGACTTTCTTTACTCTCTCGAGTAAATCCAATGCTGATTCGTGCCGCGTAATTGACCCTTCAGGGGCTTTTTGAGGCACAGAGATCACAGCAGTGTCATGAGGTCTAAAGAACTCATCCTCGATTAGTTCTGGATGGTTTACTTGGAGATAGTGGTAAATTGATTCATTCTTTCCTACGCGGATTCTGCGTAGATAATAGTCGTTATGCCACGCATGAATTCCAGAGCTTGTTCCTAAAGTAAGAGATGTGGTTCCGGCTGGTTTGACTGTTGTGCAGCGTGAAGCAGGTCCTATTCCGATCTCTTTTGCTACTTGTGCATTAAGTTCTTTTACACACTTTGCTGCTCTCTTCATATCTAATTCAAGAACTTTTCCTGATGCTATTCCTGTCATGGAGACTCCGATAAGATAATCTTTCTCTGTGTTTCTTTTCCAAACAGGACGAAGATAATGAAAATCTGTGTAGGCTGCTTGAAGCGTTCCTATGATAGCTGCTGCTTGTGCTCTGTTGTCTAACTCATTTTGATCTTCAACATCAGAAACATTGATCTCTGTGAGGTTGCAAAACTGAAATGGTCTAAGGGAGATTTCACAACAAGGGTTGCAACCATAGTCTTTATCGTTTGTAAAATAAAACCCAGGTTCCCCAGCTCCGGAAGCTTTTACACGATCCCAGAGGTCAAGGAATGTTTCCTTGTCTATCCTATGTCTCATGATAACTACTGAGTTGTTTGCTCTTCCACGTTGTGGGTTTGTCTCATACCATTTGCCTGATTTAGCGCTAAGCATATGTTGATCAGTAGCACTAAATAAACTAATGAGAGCAGCCCTGCGAATACCACCGGCCAAAACAGCGTCTGCGATGTGGCAAATAATATCGTGGACTTCCAATGTGGTGAGTTGGTCGCCGTTTTCTTTTCCATCTAAGATTCCTTGTACTTTAAGGAGACACTCTTTTAACGGCTGTGGGCCGGGAGCTTTGCCTCCACTAGTAACTAGTCTTGCACCTTTCGGGCGGATGTCTGAGAAGTCAAATCGTAACATAGAGCCGCCTGTAAAATAAACTTTCATTAAGGCATTAACAGAGTCAGACCAGCCTTCAATTGAATCACCAATAAGATAACGTCTTGTTCTTTTTCCCGATGGCTTGTGAATAGCAGGAAGTTTTTCAACGTGATGGTTTTGAACTGAATAACCTACACCTGTTCCTCCGAGAAGAAGAAACATTATTTCCCCAAAGACTTTCATGTGGTCGATTGGTGCATAGGCACAGTTAAATATCCTATTGGGTGATACGTCTATAGGTTTACCTCCGAATTGCATTGAACGCATTGAAGGCAACACTTTTTTATGATAGACATATTGATAAGCCCAATCAATTGTATCTTGTAATCTAGGAAATTTTTTAATATGCATTTCCTTATTTCTGGTAACTAATTCATACCAGTTTTCTCTTCTTTGTAACTTCGTTAGATATCTTGCGTATTTCATGTGGACTGTTATGTCCGATAGTATTTTGTTTTCTATAGCCATTCTATTCTCCTTGTTGTTATTTTGATCCTGATAGTTTTGTGTAATACTTTTGAAGATTTGACAGTTGATCTTTAGCAGTTAACTGTGGAGGTTCTTCATCACCTCTCCTATCTAGCACATCAATTGAAACAGTTGACCAATCAACTGCGGCAGGAAAGACCAACCCATCTGGTCCATTTCTGTTCTTAGCAATAAATATACGCCCCGAATTAGCTTGCTTATCCTGCGGAGTTCTCGATAATGAAAAAATAAAGTCTGCAACAAAACACTTGTTAAAAGCTTCTGATATGGACTCCATTGTGATAACTTCGGCATTGAGACCCCCTCGGTTTGTTTGTGAAGCTGTAACGAAGGCGCATTGAAATTCAGTGGCCATTCCTCTAAGTTCTTCATAGATGCTTTCCAAATCATGTCTTTTCTCAGCTGTTGAAGAAACAGGTCGAAGTAAATCAGCATAGTCTACAATAACTACATCAGGCAAAATGCCCTGCTTTTTTAACTTCTCCAAATGATTCTTTATTGACTTAGTTGAAGCCGACTTGGTTGGATATTCTTTGATAATTAGTTTGCCCGAAACGTCTGAGATTCTTTCTTTTACAATTTCTTTAGAATCCATAATGTCTCGGAGATCAATCTTTGCTAAACAAGAATCATAGCGTATCCCAACAACAGTGTCTGCAAGTTCCAAGGTGTAGTGAACAACTTTCTTTCCAAGCTTAAGAGCTTGACAGCCAAGATGAACCAAAACCATTGATTTACCTGCTCCTGTTGGAGCAATAACCACAGCAAGTTCTTTAGCTCCAATTCCGCCTTTAGTTATCTCATCAATGCGTTGCCAACCAGTTGTTACTGGTTTTCTAGATTTTTTAATATAACGTTCATCTAGATCCATGAACCAATCATGACCAAAGTTTTGATCATTACCTTTCGACAATGCCTCATTTATAATTTTTGACACAGCATCATATTGTCCTTTCTTAACTAAGTTAGCAGATTCAAGAATAGCTTTCTTTAGACATTGTTTTTTACAAAAATCAACTGCTTGGTCTTTTACATATTGTTTATCTACTATGTCTTCAGTTTTCATTCTTGCTAAAAAATCTCTTAGCTGTTTGTTTGTTGCACCATCAAATCTGGTGCCTTTTTTTATTTCTGTTTCAATAGTAACAAGATGTGGGTGTTGCTCGTAGTTTTTTCTATATTCTAAGACGATTTCAACAAAAGCTCTTAAGTAAGAGCTGTGAAAAAAGTCAATCTCTAAGATCTCTTCAATTTGATCACAGAATGGTCTATCCTCCATCATCAAACGAGCAACGCTCTCTTGAAACTTCTTGCCGTATGCGACAAAAGTGTCCTTGTGGTTTTCCATAATTTCCTCCGAATGTTTTATAAGTATAACCTATTATTTCTATTTGTCAAGAAATAATATTTTTAAAGTTTAAAAATAGTTTGTCTAAGTTTATTGTTATCTGTCCGTCACGCATCAAAAACTTTTGAAATTGAATTTTATTCCACTCAGGTTCAAAGTTTTTTATAGCAAACTCTACTTTTTGCTTTGATGTGTTGGACATTACTGGTTTATAAAGCTGCATTACGTCATAGTTGTTTTCTATAAGATCCAATCCAGCAAGTATGTTTGTGTGAAGTTTAATCGGTTTGTCCACGTTTCTGCAATGTTCTGCAATCGTTTCAACAGTTTGAACTTCTTCGTTAACCATAAAAGGAAAACGATTTTTAATTGTTTTAAGCCCAGCCCGAGGTATGCCTGGTAAGTTATCTGACTTATCTCCTGCAATGGCTCTAGCAAGGGCAAAATTATTGGGATGAATACCGTGTTCATCCATAAGACTAGACTTATCCACCAGCTTTTTTTGGATTGGTCTGTACAAGTACACTCCGTCTCCGAGCAACTGGTAAAAGTCTCTGTCGCTTGAGATAATATACTTATCCCATTCTCTATATTTATCGTGTCCACAAGCATAAGCGATAATATCATCGGCTTCCACATAGTCCACAACGATTTGAATTGTAGGTGTTTCATTTAAGTACTCCACGAGTTTTACATATTGTTCTGCTTTATTAACTTTTTGTTCTGATTCATTTAACTCGACCATTCGTCTATTAAATCTTACAGGTTTTCTACCATCTTTATATCCTTTGTTCATCTCTTTACGTTTAGAGGACCCTGAATGGCCGTCCCACGCTATTATGATTTCATCAGGTGTAAACATGCCACAAACCTTTTGTAAGCTCTTTATAAAGCCTATGCAGCCTCCTATTGGGTGTCCGCTTGGAGCGAGCGCAGGGTTTACAATGTAGTTTCTAAGAAACATATTGAGCCCATCAATTATTAGTAGTTTTTTCATTCTTCTTCCTCTTTGTATTTTATTAGTTCATAGATGTTCCCAAAGGGATCTCTTTTATACACAGACTTAGAACCATCTCTGTGTTTCTTAACCACATCTCCTTCTTCAAATTCATCAACCTCAAAAGCAATATGCACAGGATGTTGTTGCTTTATAACAAAAGCTAACTTGATATTTTCAAATTGCACAAAACTCCAAGTAGGATCTGCGTGTAAAATTGTCGCTCCAAAGTTTGCTTCATACCAAGATGCTGCTTCTTTTGGATTTTCAACTTGTAATGCCATGTGATCTATTTTCATGTTATCTCCAATCCTGATGAATTGCCCATGATCCAATCATTGGTAAAACTATAAACACAATAGCAAAAGCTATCCATAAATTTGTAAAATCCATTTTTTTCCTCCTATTTCATTAAAAATTGAATTGATATAAGTGTAAGACAAAGACAAAAAGAAATAACGTTTTTAGCCGTTATTATCTCCTCACCTAAGAAATACCATGTCAAAGGAATGAAGATAAGATATCCTATTCCAAATGTTAAAAACCTTATAGACCAAAGTTCCATATGTTCATACAGTTGAATTGTTGCTGTTGAAAACAGTAGGGACACGATTGGTCCAAAAATTATTGCAATCCAAACGTAGTTGGATTTAAATGGTTCGCCAAGTATACCTGAGTTTGATTGAAACCAAGCCATAACTTGAGCAATAGTAAAAAGCACTATGCCTAATAAAATTCTCATTTGTTCCTCCGATAAATTTATTATAACATGTTGTCCGATGTTTGTCAAGTAAATAAATGAAAAAAAACCCCTAACTCATGTTAGGGGCTCAAACAACGGGAGTAAGTTATGTTTTAATCTTCTACGTCTTCTGGAACTATGTTTGATCCAGTTGACTCAAATTTCTTTATTAGTTCTTCATCCATGATTTTTGTAACCAGTTCTTTAAACTTCTTATCTTTTAGTTTTTCCATCCACTCTTTAGATCGAAACTTATGTTCTGTTCCTTTATGATCTTTTAAGTAACACCAACCGCCACCTACACGATAAGCTGATGATTGCTTTATTACTTCAAGCCAAGACTCTTCATCCATGATGCCAATTCTATCACCCCAACGGATCTGAAAGACTGCCATTCTATCTTGTGTTCCAAAGCGAGACTTTTTAAGTTTTGCTTTTACTTCAGAACCAACTCTTCTATTGGTGTCATCGTAGACAAACGATGCTTTTGCTTTTCTACCTGTAAGCCAAATTCGTAGCGAACAGAAGTATTCGATTGCTTTGCCACCGGGTGCAATAAAAGGGGTAGTTAAGGCCTCAGCCATGTTGCTGGTTATGTTTGTTTTGAGTTGATTAACAAGAACCAAGGTATGTTGCCCATTAGCCAAAGGAATGGTTAGTTTTGGAAAAGCTTTAGAAAAGATTCTAGGCTTGACCGCCATTGATGATTGAGGATTAAAGTCACCTTCAATGTCTTTATCGGATGGGGTTGCTGCAATAGAATCCCAGATAAAAACAAATTGTTGTTGATGACCATATTGATCCATCATGTCTTCTATTCCTTTAAGGACTAACTCAACAGAAACTGCTTGGACATAAAGAAAGTTATCGTTCATGTCAATGCCAGAGTCTTTTAAGAACTGTGGATCTATTGCAGATTCTGCGTCGTAATAGACAACAAATTTTCCTTGTTTCTGTGCTTGTGCTGCTATTTGAACAGCGAGGTAGGATTTACCTACAGATGACAGACCAGCTATTTCTGATATTTTGCCAACAGGAATACCTGCCATCTTTCCTTTACATATAATTGAGTCGAGCCATCGAGATCCTGTTGGTATCCATTCCTTTACTTCAGTTGGATTCTCTTTTCTAAGATCGTGTGCTGCTTCGATGCCCATCGACTTGTTCATTGATTTTTTGAGATCTGCGATTGAGATCTTTCCTGCTTTTGCCATTTGAATTATTTTTCCCATTGTTTCTCCTTGTTAAAGTGGGAAGCCTTTATCGACAGTAGGCAAGCTCCCCAAAACCTATTAATTAGCTACTCTTCGCCTTCCACTTCTTCTGTGGATTCTTCTACAGCCTCTTCTTGAGGGTTCTCAACTTCTAATTTTGAAGTATCTTCTTCTTCATCGCCACATGCGAGAAAAGTTATCAAAAGTAAATTAACCATTTTGTCTCCTTTGTTGATTAAAAAAAAGCACCCCCTACTTTCTAGAACGCCGGAGGTGCAGTGAGTTCGGGCGTTATTCTCTTAACCTGTGAGTTTAGCAAAGGCTGCATCAACAGCGTCTTTCTCACCATATTTATGTGTTTCGGAGGAACCACTTGTAGAGTCGGAAGAAAGAGCTTCGTTCAAAAGCGCTTGAACATCTGCTGTTGTTTTGCGATCAAATTGAGAACCAATGTCAGGAATTGAATCTAACAAAGCTTCACAGTCCGCAATATCGTCATCGCAGAGAACAGAAGGACGACGACGAGGTTTAAGGGTGGTTTTAGGAAAAGAACCAGGAGTTCCGGGTCTATCATAGTTTAAAACGATGTCAGTTCCAGACTCAGGATCAGTGATGTCACCATAATCAGGATCAAGCACATAACCTAAAAGTGTTTCATAAGCTTGTTTACCGTAAGCCCAAATTTTAACACCTGTTGTTTCTTTTCCACGAACCAAGATGGGAGAATAATATCGCTTTCGAACAAAAAGTTTCTTAGCTTCACGTTTAGCCGTGTCATCATTATTTTCAACACCTTCTTTCCATAACTTTGATGCGAAGTCACAAATTGGACATTCCTCACCAAAGTTTTTCTTGGGACACATGATCCCGGGATTCTTACCAACATTATAATGAAAATGATATTCCTTGAACGGGTCACCATCTTTTGTAGGAAGAATCCTTATTGTTTGGTCACCTTGTTCAGGTTTCCATCTGGTGTCATTGGACTTGCCTTTTCCACCATTCTTTGATGCGTTCAATTTCTCACGCATTGCATCTAAATTTATAGCCATATTTTACTCCTTTGTTGTTGTTTATTGACTTAACTGTCTAAGGCAAGAATGCTTTAGCATTCCAACCAAATTGCTTCCATTTACAGTCCTTGTAATAGGAAGATAAAGAGGGCCAAGTTTTTTTTCAGGTTGGTGATCTTGGCAAACAACACGGAGGAAGTTATTATAAACTTATTTATTTTGTAATTTTTTTTATGTTAAAGCTGTTTTACTATCCGTTGATAGTGACTTCTTGTCTTGAAAATGATGGCTTTTCAAGAACAGTGTTGTGATTAAACACTCTCCAGCCATTTTGGTCAAGATCAAAAACAACTTCGTGCTTTGTGTCTAAGTAGCGAGGCTTGACACCAGATCCTTTAAGGGATGATGGAACAGCATTTTCTTTTAAGAAACGCATTTGACGTGTAGTTCCGTCTTTTTTGGTGAAGCTTCCGGTGTAAACGTTAGCGTTGAATGTGAATTTATTTGTAGACATAGATCCTCCTTATATAATGAAATGTCTTAATTAATTTTTGAGATTTGAATTTCGGTTGAATCTCGAAACAACCATCGTGTTATTAATATAACATGTTCTTAACATTTTGTCAAGTAATTTTTTATTTTTTTTTATCAGCGATGTTTAGAGAGCAAACTTAATAAAGTTTATTTGTTGTTTGTTATGTTTATATTATAACATGTTTTTAAGCATTTGTCAAGTTATTTTTTTCATTTTTTTCAATGAAAACTTTTTTTGTTTCTTCTGCACTGTTTGCGATGGTGTATGCCATATGTCTTAAAAAGATAATAAAGCCACTAACAGAGAAAACAGTGCACAGAGTAAATAAAAATTCAGATAAATTCATTTTTACTCCTTGTAATAATTCGCAAGACCCATTAAGGTTGGAGCCCATAGGCCAATAAAAATTCCAAATCTTTCTGCGTGGGCAGGATCTCCGTCTCCTACAGTTACCCATGTTGCAATGGACACTGCTACAGACACTAGTGATGCTGCAAAGCAAAAGTTTGATAAAGTGTTTTCACTATTCATGTTTCCTCCTTTATTAGTGATAATTATATTATAACATACTATTGAAAGTTTGTCAAGTTATTTTTTTAAAAAAGATAAAATCTTTTCTGCTTCGCTTTGAATCTGCTCAGTGGTTGGAGCTGTTGTTTTAGTTCCAGTTTGAATTAGCATATGGGTCTGTTCTGTTAAGATTTCTTTTGCCATATGAAAAGCAGTTAAGCGTAGATCACGTTCGTTCTTTTTTAATTGTTCTATTTCACTCATATAACCTCCTTATTTGTTTTGAGTAATTGTAATATAACACATTTTTAAAGTTTGTCAAGTATTTTTTTGTTTTTATTCTTGAATGTAGTGTGTAAACTTTATAGAATAAAAAAACGAGCGGTTAGACCCGTTTTCCCATATTCCAAATGTTGTGTTTTCTTTTGTTTCTAAATAAGATCTAATTTTTTTCAAAAGATTGTTATCGTTTTCTTTTGTTTCAGAACTTATACTATAATAATAACACGATTCTGTTATGTTGTCAAGTAAAAAATATAATTTTTCTTCATTTTCTTCTATACTACCGATTGACACGGTGCGAATTTTTGAAATTTCTTTTGGCTCATGCAAATTACCCATAATTGGATTTGAATTTTTGAACCAATTGTGGTTTGCAATAAAATTGGCAATTGCAGAATTTACATTATCATAGTAAGAACCTAATGCTCCTTCTCCAACAATTGAAGTTGCTTCTTTATTAGAAACTAACCAAAGAGAATGGATCATTCCAGATCTTGCATATTCTTGTAAAACATTAAAAACAACATTGTGTTGTAAGGTTTGTGTTTTAGACATAAAGAAAGGATCAGGAACAATATACATTACCTTAACCTCTCGATCTTTAATTTGTTCTAAAATTGCTAGGGTTGCTCCAGAAACTCTTGCTGCTCCGCAAACAATAAGCCACAAATCTTGTTCTTTTCCAAGTCTTAACTTATTTCCTAGTTTAGGGACACTATTTTCGTAATCCTCGTGCGTTTTACATTCAGGTAGACCCTTACCACCATGAAGTTCTATCGTCTTGAATTTACCTAAATTTGAAAGCTTACGACAAATGTTGATTCCTGCATCGCCAAGTCCAATTGTTATCATTTTAACTCCGAGTTATATAATGACCATCCGTCATTTCTAAATTTCAACATAGTTTCAAGTTCTTTTAATTTTATTAATAAGACATCATCCTTATCTACCTCTTGATAAACTTGGTGTTCAAATTCTTCTTCTCCAAGTCTGCTAAAGTCTTCTTGCAGTTCTTTGTTTTGGTGCCTTTTACCTCGGAGATCTGTGAAATGTTGTGTTCTTCTTTGTTCGATCATTATAGATTGTCCTACATAAATTTTGTTTTCTTTTTTGTTTTTGATTATGTAAATTCCACCAGTCATATTTTGTAGTCTTTGTTTCATCACATCGTAATCTTTTTCGTATCGTTTTTTTCTTTTTATCTTTCGACAAGCCTTGCAAATTGCATAAAGACCGTCTTTTTTTGTTTTATCTTTTGTAAAGAATTGTGGCTCTTTTTTTGTTTTACACATAGGGCATTTTTTCATTTTAATTCTCCTAAGTTCTTTCCAATGTTTATATTTACTTTGAATTTTCCTAGTTTGGTGTTTTCAAAGATTTGCACTATTTCTTTTATCCTTTCTTTTTCATTGAAGGGAACATCAAGCACAATAGAATCGTGCACAAGAAATGCTACGTTGGTTCTGAGTCCTTTACAATACCTTTGTATCGCGGATGCTCTGTCAAGGAAATTATCTGAGGAGGTTGATTGGATGAGGTAGTTAAGTGCGTGGAAATCATCTGAAGGTATTGTTCTTCCAAACGGAGTAGATACAATTCCCTTCTCATAAAATCTAGATAGTACCTTTTTCTTATCGTAGAAATCAGTATCAATTGCTTTTGAAGTAGGGTTATAGAGCCATGCAAAAATTTGTTTCTTAGCAGCAGCTCGTTCAATATTATTATTAAAAATGTTAATTTGATTCCAATCATGAATGTCCTCCGATGGTTGATTGTGTCCAGATAAGTTTAGTAAGGTTCTAAGCTCTGCTCCGTTAAAGTCAAGTTCAACAAAGCAGTCCCACTTTGGAACGATAATGTCTTTTAAAGTGCTTTTTAAGTTAAGGATAGGGAAAGACCCTTCGTTAAGCCCTAAACGTCCAGTAACGGTTCCCCAAGGGTTGTAATCAACCTTTAGCTTTGCATCCCAAAATCTTTTTGAAAGATACATTGCTTTCTGATCTCTTTGTGCATGGTGTCTCCATCTGTCTTTATTTACTCTAATTTCTTGTTGAGCAATTTCTTTACACATAATGTTGATGTTATGCATCAATCGATAGTTTTGAGGTTTTGGATTGTTTTGAACTGTCCATTCGGTAATTTCGTTTAAAAGATTATAATAATGTTGAATGTCTTTCTCAGGAACCAAGTTATAAAAGCAAACATCTGTAAGATTTACCTTGGCTGAGATGAAAGATTTGAGGTGAGCTTTAATTTTTCGCTCTCTTGCTTCTAATCTTTCGGTTAGATGCTCAGGACAAGACTGTTGAATTGTCTTTCCTTCAGCAATTATTTTGGCTAAGAGAACATCTCTGTCGCCAATCATTGGAGACCAGTCCCAAGTCGTTGTAAGACTTTCAGGCAGTTCTCTCAATCTTAATCTGCCGTCAGCAAAGTAGCCACGACATTCTTTTTTATCATCAATAATTTGAAACACTTGTTGGTGTTGGTTCATTTAATCCTCCGAGATCTTGATATTTAAGTGTTAACAATCTTCTTTGCAAATCTTTTGATCCGTAAGAAAAATTTAAAAGCACTTCTTTAAAGACAGAATTAATATAATCGATTGATGTTGATTTGTCAAATTTTTTTTGAAGTTTTTTTGATTTTTTTATTAAACTTTTTAATTGTTTTGGCGTATAGGGATTCCTCATTTCTATATTTCTTAGTTTGCAAAAAGTTTCAATGTCATTATCCAATGTTTTATTTAGTTCTACATTTCTTTGAATAAATCCAACTCTATTTCTAGAACACTCTTCTGTTATAAATTTATCATATGGATTTTCTGTTGTATATATATTATATTTAATTAATAATATATCATATAATATATTAATATTAATAATATTAGTTTTATTATAGAATCTATTAAATAAATCTGTATATGATGTTATATAATATCTTTTTAAATATGGAAATATAGCAGGAGATGTTATATCAGCAATTATTGTTGATGGATCATGAAAATCAAAACAAAATCCAACTTGTCTCAATGCCTGTTTGAAAACTCTAAACCCTTTTGAGTTTACTATCTCATCAAATTTTGGCTGATCAACAGATGGATCAATTGATGTCCACTTAATCCCTAATCCTGAATATAATCTTGAGCTTCGTGTTGATGCTAAAAAACCAGTAAATGTTATTGGCTGTCCGACCATAAAATTTTCACAATATGTTTCGAACCCCTTGACAAATGAAGAATAATCTGCTATACTGTTACTAGCGATTCTTTTTCCAAGATTTGTTGTTTTGTTTAAAATTGCATTCTCAATGTAGTCATCAATTACACTACTTATGTACCTTTCGTAATCATAAGCAGGTGATTCGTATGATTTATTAGCACTTATATCAAAATCTATTGTACAATTTAAAATTTGTGGATCAGATAAAATTGTTTTTAAATCAGAAAACATATCAATTACAAATGGCATTCCCCGTTTTACAAAAAAATCATTGCTTTGGTGATTTTGTAAAACGTCGTCTTTTGGTATAACAAAATTAAAATCTAAATCAACAAGTCCATAGTGCTTGTCTTCACCAAACACAAATTTTCTTGACTCAATAGGGCCTTCAAACCCTTCATCAAAAACAAAGTTTTCATAAAAAGATCTATTATAATATGATGCATATGAGCTTTGGTTATTTGTTCCGTTAAATTTTGACATTATTCAAAAATTCCTTTTATTTCATCCACAGCAGCACTTATAATAACACCGGCGGTTGTGGAATTAGTAAGTGTTGCACCAGTTCCACTAGCTGCTGTTACTTCTTCCTCAGTGGGAGGAGGGGCATTTACTTTATCAACTCCTTCTATCGACTCACCAGAGTCTGTGTTACTAGGACCTAATCCAGTTGTTGATAAAAGATTTTCAGATAATGCAACATATTTATCACAATCTCTAGTCCTCTCAGGATTGATATGGATCACAGACTCCATTCCCAAAATGTTTTTACATTCAATTTCTGTTGTTCCATTTAGCATTCCTGTTGTCTTTGAATTATTTATGGAATGCTTTACTTTTGAAATTAAGTAAAAACCAGTAAGACCTAATTGCCACCCTGCACTTCCTGTAAGTTCTCCAAATGCTTTGGGATCTGTGTGTTTGTCTCTATATCTTTGAAAAGCGTTTGCATTTGATGAGCCCAAATAAGGATCTAATGCAACAATCATTCCCGGATATAAGAAAGGAACCATGAAAGTTGTCTTAACTGTACAGTTATAGACATTACCTAAAACATAAGGTGTAAAAGAATTGGAATTAAAATATCTTCTTTCTCTTTCATATTTGTTTTCTACTTTTGACCAAGAAAAGTTTTTTACAAATAAATAAGGTTTTGTAGAAGCATCTAAGTTTTTAATAACTGGAATTGTTTTATCAACAACTCTCTCCAACAGTTTTTGCTGATAGGTTGGTCCTGATTCTAATGGATCTTGAGCATGAAGGTAGATGTAGGAATGATAATTTACATCTTTTTGTTCGTAAAAGATTTCTGTTCCATCAACCGGATCAGCAGAAAATAATGGATAGTCTAATTTTGCTTTTATGTCATCTTCAGTTCTTAAATGTTGAGCAGTAGTTCCATTATAATCATACAAATTTTTAAATTGCTTGAACTGATGTTTAGAACCTTTATGTGAGGTTACTCTAAATTGTAATCTGTTCTCAAGATATTCGCTAAAACAAATGTCTGTTAGCATACTAGAAACGCCAATCTCTAGCATGTCTCTTAAGATCTGACCAATTGGAATGTGTTCAACACTTTTAGAAAAATATTGCTCATCCATAAATGTTGCATACCAACCAACAGAGATTGGAATGTTTGCAATGTTTACCTTCACAGCTTTTGAACCCCCAATTGGTGTAAATTCAAATGGAGTAGAAAGAGAGATTGGTTGTAAGTTTTCGTAAAAATCCAAATCATAATTAGAATATTTATCTTCTTCATGAAAGCTTGAGTTGGTGTATGGTGTTTTGTAAAACATTTCCATACAAACAGAAACAAAATCTCCAAAATAGAAAAAAGGAACTCTAGTAGCAGTACCTTTCGGCAAAGAACCAGATGTCGGCAAAGATCCTGTTGTAGCAGGAATTCCAAAAATAACCTTCGTACCGCTGGGTGCTCCCGTAATTGCGGATGCTGGTTTGTAGCTACCAGTTGTGTAAATTGTTGTGTAATCTTTGTTAGAGTGAAACTTATTAATTCTTCCGAGATCAACTAGTCTTTTTAAAATTCTTTGCTTATATTCTAATAGTTTAAATCTGTTATAATCTCTAAAATTCCCTTCAGCTTCTCTTATATCTGATCTTGCACAGTTGTTTTCAAAAAGTTTTTTAATTATATTGTTCTCAACCTTTCTTCTTTCTTCTAGCAAATCTCTTCCACCTAAAACGTCTAAATAGGGAGAGGTTAAAAGAGTTTCTTGAAAACCACGATGTTCAAGTTTCATTTCAGCAGCAGCTAATTCTTCTTTAAGGTTTATTTCATGTTTTACTAATGATAAATCTATTCCATATGTAATGGTATTAATTTCAGAAGGTCCATTTCTTATAGCTTGAGATGTTATAGAATTAAAAATTGTTTTTTTACCTTTTATTTGTCTATAGACATTGTTATAGAATGATCCAAGATTATTAATGTCTTGTCCTTGTCTAGAAATGTATTTAAATGCTCTTTTTTTAAAATCTTTATTTTGAAAAACTTTTCCAATTTCTGAGATATCTCTTGTATAATTTACTTTTATATCTGATCTAGCTGTTGAAGGGTTAGTTCCGTTATATTCTATATCAATTTTTTCATCTCCAGACCAAGGAAAATTCTGACTACCAACATTAGCATGAAAAGGAACGTAACTCTTTCCTTCATCTAAAAATGTAATGTGAGATCTGTTTAAGGTTGTCCTCCAATCTTTTCTGGACTTTAATTGATTTTGATAAGCAATGGATGCTGTAATAACATTTTTAGCTAAATCAACATCAAAATAAGGAGTTGACTCATCTAAGTAAATTCCTGTATGATAATCAAATATATCACCTGCTGAACTAGATCCAAGAATTAAAGAGTTTAAAATTGTGTCTGGAGTTGAGGAATCAATTTTAAACAATGTGTTGTTAAAATAGACAGTTTTTGCTTTTGCTTTATAAGCATCTAGTTCTAAATCATATGCATCAGCTATAAATTGTAAATTATGAAGTAAAGCACACTGGGAAATAACTTTATTTATTTGCTTTAAAGAACCAGAGGTTATCTCTGTGTTAGAAAAACCCGCAGTTGGAGGAGGAGCTTTTGGATTTGGAGCACTTACAAGATCTCTATATGTCTTTCCTCCGCTTCCAAACCCTGGAACTAAATTATTTACCGCATCTTTAACAGCACTTTTCCACTCTGGAATTGGTTGTTTCCCTTTTGTAGCAGGCATACTAGAAAGTATAAAACCATGAACTTGAGTTTCAATAGTAATGTTAGGATTAAAAACAGCATTAGCTATAGCAGAATAATAGACATTCCACATGTTTGGCTCATTACCATTTAGTGCTAGTTTTGAAAGTTCATTTAAATTATGTTCATAAACATCAGAATCACTAATGGTTCCTGATGAACCTGTTTTGTAGATGTTACCAATAGCTGCGCCATTAACACTAATTCTAGACTCAACTATCATAGCATTTTGAAGAATAGTTAAATTGCTCCCAAGAGCAGACTTATCTTGCCCTAAGGAGTTTAAGAATTCACTATATGTAAATCTAACATACTTTCTCTGATGAACAGGTAATGCATTTTCATGTTGGGCTAAAGCAGCATAGTCCTCACCTGTTAAAGGTTCAGCATTTACAAGTTTGTTTTGTGCTTTAGAAAAAACTGTTGGGACTGACATTTAATCTTCTCTCTTTTAAATTATTGTTAAAAATTCATTTATATTTAGTGGGATCATAATTTTTTGACCATATTTTAAATCTGCTTCTGATGCTATATTATTTATCATTGCAATGATCCACCAAAATCTGAAGTCATTGTAGTTACTGGACGCTAGTTTATATAATTTATCTCCTTGCCTCCAAGTATGCTCATAAGCTGAAAACCTTAAACTACCACTAGGTGTTAATAGTTTTGTTCCATAGTGTGAAATAAATTCAAGACCTCTTTTGTCAAAAAAATATTCATACTCTATCGCATTGTTAAACTTTAATTCTTCTCTATTGTAATTTGGCATTTTTCTTAACCTTATAATTTGATAATTTTTCTGTACGGTGTGACCGAACTTGGGTTTACTTCATCAACTGTTGCTTGGCCATGAGTTTCAGGGTCTATAAAACTATCAATTAGTGGAAGTGTCCCTTTATTCAATAACGATTCTGCTATTGGTGTCATTTCAAAAGAAATTTTAAATGATTTATAATAAAGCATTCCATCTTCATCAAAAAAACCAAGAGAAATATCTGGTTCAAAAGAAAAAGATTTTATATGAACTGCGTGTCCAAATCTCATAATGCTTTCCAGATTTGGTCTACCAGAGATTCTTTCTCGACCGAATAAGTTTGTTATGTGAACGTGATTATATCTTGTCGAAGTTTTAGGATCATCAACCCATTTGCAGATTTTAACTGGTCTAGAGCTAGCATATTTTTTATAAAGACTCTGTTCAGATTCAGTTAGTTCTTCCCAAAGAAATTTACGCTTACTCATCCAATTGTTTGGTCTACCGACTTTTTCGTAATGTGATTGCCAATCGCTAAAAGTTTTAAGATCACTAACTTTATCAACACAACGATAATCACTAGGTCTTAAGTTAATTAATCTCACAAGTTTTTGAATCTGATACATGTAATATCTAGCTTCATTAACGCTATTTGCGATCGTAGAAAAAGAAACAGAAACATCTAGATCATTCACTCCGGAAGATTTTATTTTTCTATTGAAAAAAGAAAAGTTTTCAATGTCTGAGTCTTCAAATCCTTTTTTCATTGTAAAACTAAGATTATCCAAAACTAAAGGAAAGATAGCATATGTGTTAAGAACTTCTTCATTACACAAGGAAAACCAAGTGTTCTTTTTATCAGCAAAATTTATTTTTCCATCACTAGAAACTGGACTTGTTGAACTAAATCCTGTTATTCCAAATGGCCAGTATTTTGAATCATCATGTTGATAAGCACCGGGTCTAGTATAAGGTGTAAACAATCTTTTGTTGCTGTTCTTTTTGACTTGTTCAACATAAACGTCAAGATCAAAAGAAACTTTAATTAATTTAGGGTAGATATTCCCATCTTCTTCAAAGAATCCTAAGTCTTTCTGAAAATCAACTTTAACATCTTTAATTAATCCTGGGACGCCATATTTTAGCATCTCCTTGTGGCTTGATAAATGCTTTGAACTAGTGTAATTACCGTTAGAAATTATGTTAGACATGAAAATTAGTGTCATGTTCCTCATGTATAAGTCATCATAAGTGCCCATGTAAACAGCTGTTGCTGACATAAACCCACTATAGTTGGAAAATTGGTGTTGCTTTAATTGATTAATTTTTGATAAATTAAGTTTAGCCTCGTTAACAGAATGAGCAGGTAGGTTCAAAGAAATAGAATAACCTATAGAACTTTTTATTCTATCTTTTTTCAAATAACCATCAACTCTTTTTAAAATTTCTTCACCTTCTTCATATTGAATTTTATAAGAAATAGAATCAATAAAAGGTTTGAAAGTTATAAGATTTCTAGAATTACCATGGTAAAAATAGAAAGCCACTTTCTTATTTTTTGTATAGCTAGTACTGCCATCATTGCCGACTCTTTTGACTCTTTTACCATTACCAATTTTGGTTTTCATTTTGTTCCACCATTTGGTCATGCTACAATCCCTTCTTTAATTTCAGCTGAAATTTTCTTGCCATCGACATAAACATTAACAATTGGTTGAGGAACTTTAATTTCAGGAATTTTTACATCAACTTCAATTTTTGATGCTGAAATAGCTTTGAGAGTCCCTTCACCTGCCATAACAACTGATGTTTTTCCGCCTTCAACTGTAGCTGCAAACAGTCCGTTACCAATAGAGGCTTTAACTTGAGATGTTACTGTTGCAATCTGGGTAAGACCTTTGACAAACTCTGTCATTCCTGCTCCTATCATGGTCATTGCACTAGCAAAAGTTGTTAAATCATCTAAATTAAAACTCATCTTACCACCAAAAACACCAGATGATAGGATTGCTCCTAACAAAAGACCCATAGTTGCAAAATAAATAACTGCAACTGCTAAACCACTTAAGAGAGAAATAGAAAGAAAGTTAACTGCGAAGGCAATTGCTGTAATTCCTCCGGCTACTTCATATAGTTTTTCATTATTGTCTAAAGCAACTTGGAAAAATTGCATTGCAACTGAAAGTAATTCTTTAAAAGCATAAATTGCCATTGCTAAACCAGCACCCATAAGAGCAAAGGCTACACCAATCATTAAAATTTGTTTTCCGGTAACTTGTGCCGCAAATCCAAAAGCATAAAGTTGTCCCGCCATAAATCCAAAAGCATGAATAAAAAGAGGGTTAATTCTGTAAGCCATTATAGCTGCAATAGTTGTGAAAGCAAAAACTATAAGCCCTAATCTTGCATTTAAAAAATTTGCTGCTCCTCCTACAAAATATAAAGAAGCACCAAGACCAATTAAAGCAACTCCAAGAAGTTTCATCATCGGCCTTTGATCTGCTAAAAGATGAAGACCAATAACTAATAAAGTTATTCCTCCTGTTGGTGCTATTAGTTTACCAATGACACCACCAAGTAATCTAAAACTAAAAGCCAAACCAGCAACAGCTGTTGAAAATACTAACACACCTGGTCCGCTCTTTACTAATTCTTGAAACCCTAACACAAGATCTGTAATAAAAGTAACAATTTCAATAAAAGCTGTTGCTGCTGGAACCAATGCTATAGCTAAACTTGTAAAAGCTAATTTTAATCTATCCATAACTGGAACCAGCTCTTCTACTTGTTTTTGTAATTCGGCTTGAGTTTTTGCTTGAGCCTCCATGTCAGAACGATAAGATAAGTATTCAGAATTAGACATGTTTAAAAGGGCTTGAGCCTCAGCAACAGAACCAACTCCTAAAGCTTCTTTTACAAATTTTTGTGTAAAGCGATCCATCTGTGACAAATCTGTTACTGCGGATTGCAAACTTTTTCTTAAAATGTGTAACTTATCATCATAGTTGGCAGTTAACATTTCCATAGCACTTAAATTTGTTCCAAGCATAGCATTTAATTTTGCTGTGTTATCAGCTGCGTCATCAAACGTTTCAAATCTTTCTGCAATAGAGACTAATTTTGACATCTCAAGCCCTGATGCTTTTGATTGGGCTGCTAAATCTGTAAAAATTTGATTTGTCTTAGACCCAAATTGAACTAAATTGGGTAATGTGGCTGACAAATCAGACATCATTTTTTTGGTCTCAATACCTATTCTTTCTCCCATTGTAGCTAGTTGTAAAACTTGATGATTAGCCATGTCAGCTGTCATTCCTAACGACCTTGTAAACACTTCCATGTTTTTTACTGCTTCAGAAGATGCAATGCCAATTTTTTCCATAAGAGAAATAGACGTTGCAAGTCTTTCATTCATGGCTTCTGCATTAGGGTTAAAAACAGATAGACCACTAGATAAATCTCCTAGTGACTTTGAAGCTTCATCAATTGAAACACCTGCCATTCTTGTGTTTGCAAAAACTTGTGTTATTTCACCAGAAAAATCTTTTATAAAACCAGTAGATTGTTGGAATTTTTTTCCTGCATTGTCCAATTCAAAAGCTAGATCTATCGATTTTTGCATTAAACTAACCATCGAACCAGCTGCAAATTGTAAGGTGTTTTGAAGAATGGCTACACCTTTTAATGCTATATTACCACTGGAAAATTTACCTAATAAACCAAGAGTTCTGCCAATAGCTGAATTTCCAACATCCATTGAAACGCCAAGAGCAGCACCCATAGAACTAAATCTACTTTCCACGGCATCAGAAAATTGTTGAACATCCTGAAGATCAGCTCTAAGTTTATCCAATTGTTCTTTCATATAGTCTTTAACATCAAATGTTAAAGTACCAAAAAGATCTCCTGCTATAATTTCTTTTGCATTTGCAACTATTCTTTCAAAACCAGCTTGATATGCATAACTGAGATCTTTGGCATCATCATCAAAAAAGTCTTTTATTTCTTGAAGTGCTCCAAGAGGATCAGTAGCTTTTACTGTGTCTAGTCTTGCTTTCATCTGAGCTAAAATGTTTGTTTCCAAGTCCAGTTGAGCCTTATAAGCATCATTTAATTTAAATGCATTTCTTAATTGTTCGGCAACAAGTCTATTATATTCTTTTTGACGTTCAATACCAATCAAAAGGTCTTCATTGGATCTGTCTCCACTGGTGACTGTTGCTGTTTCTGTTCTTGATGGTGGGGTTCCTTCTGACACTTTGTGGTTTCCTCTTTAACAATAACTAGTTTAAAAAACAAAATGCCCTTGACGGGCATTTGTTATCTTTTTGCTTTTTCCATTTGTTCTTTTTCTTTTTCATACTCTTTGGCTGTTCTTTCTAAGAACCATTGTCTTAATCCAATTGGAAGGTTATATAGTTCAAATAAAGACCATCCGCCATAGTGTTTTAAAACAAAAAAAGATTCATAAACTTGTTCGATGTGTTCACTGGTCAGGCCAAAAAAAGTCCGCCCCGAAAGGCACCTCCAATTCCTGTTCATGATTACAGGCGCTACAAACAAATTCATCTTTAACTTTTATGTCTGGAGTAACTTCTTTCATTTTTTGTCTTAAAAATCTTGAATCTTTAGCTAACATGTTTTGAACAACATAATCAATTGTGTCCCTATCTTGATAGCCATTAACAGAAGTTATAAAAGCTCTTAGTTGTTGTGTTACTAGAAACTCTTGTTTGTTTTTGCCTTTGTTCTTAAGTGTTTGAACAATTGCATTTTCATCTCGACCATTTAAGAGTCGACAAACAATTTCTAAATTAGAAGCTGGAAGGGTTGTTTTAAATGTTCCATCTTCTAGAATTTGAACTCCTTGTGATTCTTCTCCATGGTAAACCCAAGAGTTACTTAGATCAAAAGATCTTTTTGATTTGTCTCCGCAATTTGGACAAGTTACATTTGTTTTGTAAAGATGTCCATAAGCTGAAGATCTAGCTTGAATCAAAATTGCATTTCTATCTCCAACAAAAAGAGTTGAAGCATCAATTGACTTATCTTTTATAAGGGATTGAATTACCCTATCAACTGCCAATCCTTTCTTTAATAAAGTTTGAGAAGTTAGCATGTCTTCTTCTTTGGCTGTCATAAATCTTATTTCAATTGAATCTTGACCATGAAGTGGGTGTCCTTGAGGATAAAACTTTCCTTTTGAAGGCAAGTCCACGATGTCTGTAGGTGCTACAAAATCCATTGGATTGAGCATTTGTTTTATTTCTGCTGGAACTTCATCGGCTCCATTAGATCTTGGACCCATTCGGTCCTCATTCTTTCTTATCATTAGTTCTCCTATTAGTTATTATTAATTTTTCTTTGTTTTATTATCATTCCAAAGACCTTCATTCTTTATCCACTCTTTAACAAATGAATTGAATTTTGTGCTTGTAGGTTTGAATGGTTTTCCTGTTTCTTGCGAATAATCCATGGTTGCAAAATCGTAAGCCACATCAAGTGTGTATTCTATAGCATCGTCTGACCCATAATCTAAATCACCCCAATTAATTGATTTAATTATAGGATTGTGTAAAACCCACTTTTCAACAACAAATCCTCGAGGATCAATTAAATAAATTCTTATTGATTGATTGTTACTAGCGGTCCCAACTTTAGCATTGGAAAAATCCGCATTTGCTTGTAATCCGGGTCCAAAAGCATTAGCTATTGTTGACGCTTTTTCTGGTGAAGAAATTTCTCTCCAAGTGTCTTGATTCATTGAGATTGGATGGTCTCTTGACGTTGGGATGTCATAACCAGAAAATTTTAACATTGCGTAAAGAAACTTAGCGGTGTCAAATGTGTTGTTTTGTAGTAATTGAAAAGAATTGTTATCATAGTTTCCAAATTCATCAGTTGGTAGTGTGCTTGTTGAACTAAACCCTACTTCATCTAACGCATTTCCTCTCATATCAACCATTGTTATTTTTATTGGTTGCCATGTTACAATTCCGGGGTAATTAAACTTATGATTAATTAATTGAAACTCTTTGGTTTCGATTTGAGCTGATGGTTTTGAAACAGACTTAATATTAAACAAGAACAGGCTATCGCTGATTTCAACGAAAAACCTGAACTTTTGTTTTATTTGTGTGTTGGGATTTGTCCACCATGTCATAAATTACTCGTTAGCTTACACTGGATTTGTAGTAGCTAGGTCATAGAACGTTTCAGAACCTATTTCACATGTTGCATAATCATATCTCAAGGTTAGATCGATTGTTGAAATGTCATCATTTTCATAATCTAAATCAGAAAACTTAATTGATGTAAAGAAAACATTTCTACATTCCCATTTTTCAACAGCAACTCCATCTCCATCAATTTGTGTAATTATGACTTTGCCAACAGCAGATGTAAAAGCTTCTTTAGAAACTGTTTTAGTTACAGCAGAAGTAGCTGGTAAAACATAACCAGAAGCTGCAAACAGTTTATTTAAATGCTCTAAAGCATCTAGTTTATTGACTGTGTCAGCTGGGTCTACAAGTGTCATTTGGATTTCTTGCCATTCAACTTTTCCTGGAAAATGAAATGTGTGTCCAAGGTAAACGTGTTTTGATTGAGCAACTGTAAAGTTGGGTTTTGTGACTTTTTTTGCCCACCACAAAATGTTTTCCGGTGCGTCCGCTGTTTGATTTAGGTTTGAAAATTCAATTTGAAATCTAAAATTTCTTTTTGGGTCTTTGTTCCCTTGTTGTGTCCAAAATGCCATTAGATGGTTCTCCTGTTGTTTATTATAATTAGACTATTAAACTAATTCTGCTCCTGACTTTGTTATAACAAAATCAATTGCAATGAATTCTATTGCTCTTGCTGGTTTCAAGAAGATTTTTGCATAAAGAATATTTCTATCAACTAAATCTGGAGTTGTTGTTGATTCATCCAAGATCAATCTATATTCTGTAATTCCAAATCTGGCCTGAACATCAGAAAGAATTGGTTCAACTCTTCCTTTAAAAGAGTTCCATGTTGCTTGAATGTTTGGTTGGAACAATGTTGTTTTCGCAACTTCTCCAACTCTATGCTTTAAGAAGATCATTAAACGACGAACATTAATTCTATCTAACGCAGAGTTTGCTTTTTGTAGTGTTTTCTGGCCGAAAATTACCACTCCTTCGTTTGGAAATGATGCGATAGGGTTAATGCCCTGTTGATAAAGATCGTCTCTTTGAGAGGAGTCTAGACGCTGTCTGGCTTGAATTACAAGAGGACCAGCAGGGCCTCCAAGATTTCCAAGACCACCTCGGTTAAATCCAGCAGGAGCGAACCACAATTCTGAGGTTGCTTCTGTTGAAGCGATTGCTCCAAGTCCAGCAATTGATGAAGGCATCCAAACAAATTGATCATTGTTAAGAGTGTCTCTTACTTGAACCCAAGGATAATAAGCAGCAGCATAACTTGAATTTAAGTTTCTGTTCTTTAACGCTGAAATTGCAGCTGCGACATCACCTTTTCTTTTTGAATCTGTTGCGGTTGCATCTTCTTCATACTTTGACTTATAATCGCTTTCAATGTCGATAAGAGCTAAAGCATCTTGTCTTGATTCACATGTTGCAATTAGTTTATCTGTGATGTGAGGCTTGTAGATTCCGGGAATCAACATCATGTTTCCTAAAGAAATTTCAGAATCTGCAACTGAATCTAAAGCTTTGTTTATTGAATAATGTAAAGAACTATTAGAATCAGTGTTTGCTGGAAGAAGTAAGTTGTTATTATAAGGTTCTTTTTCTGTAACATCAAAACCATCAAAACCACCAAAAACTGGCATTAAGAATTGCTTAACGTTTTTATCAATTAGTGCAGCAGAACCGCTATTCTTGGTGTGACTGGCAGTTGCTCCAGCAGTGTTATCATGCGAAGCAGAAGTGTAAGTTACAGTGTTACCTGAGATAAGGATGTCATCCAATGTAAAAACAAATGAATGCTCGTAATGTGTGGTGTCACTTATTTTGTGAACGTTATCATGATCTGCTCCGGGTATTCCTCGTAAGTAATCTATATAATCTGGATCATTGATGTTACTAGTAGATGAGTACTTAGGTCTAACTCCATAGTAAGCTTTGAAAGGATTGGCGGGAAAACCTTCTGTTCCGTTTTGTCTTAGAGGAATTGAAGGAAAGTTAAATTTACAGAAAGGACTTTCTCCTCCTGCAAAGCCATCCCATGCTTCAGCATCACCACCATTGCCTGTTGGTTGAGCAGCACCATTTCTAACAAACGAACCTGTAAAATTAGTATCTCCTGCTGTATTGAGAATTATACCATCACCGTCTTTAATTGAGAAACCTTTTGGTCGACCAGGGCCTTTAAATCCGAATGGAAGTGCATCGGCTGCATATTCTTCTTGAGACATCTCAACTCTAATGTAACTTGAAACATTTGGAAATTCACCTTTTTCTCTTACATATCTTCTATCTTCTTCATCCCAAGATGGCTTCATGTTACCAATTCTTCTTGCAATAAAATTAGGTGAATTTTCATCTAAATTTAGATTTTTATAGCTTTCTAGAACGCCACCGTTCATGCTTAAAACTTTTAATGTAAAAGATCCGTAAGATGTTATCAATGGATCATTGGAAGGTTTAAGATCTTCAATAGCTATAAGATAGTCTTTTTGAACACCTTCACCATCTAATAACATTTCAACAAAGAAAAGATCTTTTTGATCTGTTTCTTTATCAGAAATAACCATTCCAGATCTAGCAGTTTTGTAGGAATTTTGTCTATCACCCCAATTTAGTGGTCCGTCTTCTCTTTCTAAAGGAGCGATAACACCAAAACATGTTCCAGCTGATGAGCTATTAACTGTAGAAATTACTGATCTTCTAAATGATTCTCCGAGCCAGTAAGTCTTTTTTGACTCTGTTTTAATTGTGTTCCCAGAAGTTGTTAAGATTGGATTTGTATTAAAAACTTTTCTAATGTATTTATCTGAGTTTTGATCGAAGTTAAAAGTTTTCGTCTCAGCAGCTGTAGAATCTGTTGCATTGTAAATTTCCATTGTAAATTCATAATCATTGCCACTAGATTCAAAAAACATACACGCTTTACCAGAATCAGCAGCAACAGTATCTCCTTTTGCATTGGTCCCTATCATAGCTAAATAACCTGAATCAACATAAAAAACAGCACCAAGAACACCAGTTTGCTCAGCATTTGTTGATGATGAATTAATTAAAAACAACCCATAAGCTGTTGAGTTAGTTGCCTGAGATGTTGTAGCACCACTTCCACTTAATTTCCAACCCGGTTTTTTACCAGATGAAATCTTGTTAGTTTGATTTTGATCTCCTAACAATCTAACCATGGTTATCCCAGAAGTTTGAGATGCTAACCAAGATTGAGCAGCATAACCAGCATAAGATGGAGCAGTAGATCCAGCTCCTTCTCTCCACACATCACCAGTGCTAGAGCCGCCGGGATATGGGCTTCCAAAAATGCTTATGTAATCCTCTAAGGTATTAATTCTTATTGGCTTCATAGCAGGGCCTTTTGGTGCTCTACCAATAATAATAGGACCAGCCTCTACGACATCTGCTGGCAACACGGATTGATCGATCTCGTTGATCTGAACTCCGGGTGAAATAAAATCAAATTTTTTAGGCATCTAAAATCTCCTTTTTAACGCTTTATTCTTAATAAATAGTACACTTGTGAACCAATAACTAAATAGATCTATATTTATTATCTTTCTTCTTCCATGGAAGCTCGTCTTCTAGCATGGACTTTTCTCTAGACATCTTAACTTCTACAAAGTTCTCCTTTACAACAACTTTTGGAACATTATCATTCACTCCAGAATCAGCAACAAAACCTAAAACCTTTATTGTTATTTTTGTCATAAAAGATCTTTCTTCTTCTGCAAGGTTTGATGAATTGTTTGTTTGTGCAAAGTTTTGATCTATAAAGGCTTCATAATTATTATTATTGTGCTTGAAAATAAACCGGTTCAATTGACCTGTTGATGTTATAAACGGCGTAATAAGGTCGTTCATCTGCTGCTGATACTCAGTTCTCAGATTTATGGTGTAAGTTACAGCAACATAGATAGGAAAAGGACCATAAAAGTTTTCTGTTACAACTTTTTTCTTTTGCAAAACATTAAATCTTTCATCTGGATAAGCTTCTTGACCTTTTGACAACCTTGAACCTCTGTTTTTAGCAAACGGAACAGTTTTTTCTTGTAAAATCTTGCTGCTTAATAGATAAGGTCTGTCTTTATAGTTTGTCTTGTCATAAGGTAAGTCTGCTTGAAAAGAGCCTTTGAAAGTTTTGTCTTTGTTGACCTCGGTTCTTTCAATTGTGATAATTGGAAGTTGCAATTTGCCAATTGGGTCACGATAAGTTCTGTCGTTCTTGATTTGATGAGTTCTTTCAGCAGATAACCACAAAATAGGAACTTTTATTAAACCTCGATTTGTTTTTGTGTGAAGATTCAACACATTATCGATGTAATTTAACATTCCTGAGTCAATTGTCTCTAATGATGATAATTCTAAAGGTTCTTCCATGGTTTACTCCGCATTAAATAGTCCATCTCTTGCTCTTATACATTCAGCAAGGATCTCAAACCTATGCTCAATCTGTCCAAAGAGTTGTTTTGGTTCATTTGTCTTAACAATTTCATAAAAAATAGAACCATATTTAATAAAATCACCTTCTCGAACGAAAAGATTTTGGTCTTCTGTTAACCTTCTCTTGTGAAACATAACTTTTGCTGTTGTTTTCTTGTCAATTGAGATTCCATCCATAAAGTTGGTCTCAACTCCACCATATTCAACTCTCGCATAAACACGAACAGGGGGAAGAAATGTTTTTTCTATTGCCTCACCATAAACCGGATGATAATTTGTATGTTCAACATCAATTGGGAAGTATAGAATTTGTTGCCCAACAACTCTCTCAATAACTTCATCATTAACTTGTTTTACAAGGTTACGTTCTTTCTCTCCTAGAAATAATGGAGGAGGCGGAGCATCTAATTTTGACCATTTATTATCATCTGACATTTATTTATCCCACAAAAATTCCAAGAGGAGCGTTTCCAACAATTGAATTTTGGTTATCAACCATTGTTTTATCCGTTTCAATTAGTTTATTATAAGTTGTCTCATCAAGAACTTTTGTCAATTCTTCACGCAAAGCAGTTTGCTCTTCTTTTGCTTGACCTAATAAGTCAGAGGCGTTAAGAGTGACATTTTCACCTCCGGGAAGAGGAACTGCTCCACCAAACTTACCTCTAATTTGACCGAGAGTTTCTTTTGAAAGAGCTAAAGAAAATCGTCTTATCCATTGTTGACCCATCGAATTAATATTCTCAAATGGAATGTTCTCAAAAGGAAGTGTGTTCATGTTGTTTACACCATTTTGTCCTGATTCAACGTCATCTGTGAAAGGTGAGTTTGTTTCAATTGTAAATCTAAACCAAAATTTTTCTGGTGAGACGCTGGTTGGTTTTGGATAAAGCCTTAATTTGTTATCAATAATCTCATAAGAATAATGAGATGTCCTTGTGTAAAGATGATCTTCATAAGAAATAGCCTGCATTTTATTATGCCATGCTGGAATTACTTGAAATGATGACTCATCAGAATATTGTCCATAGTTGTGAAAGTTTCCAACAACATTTAATCCACCATAGTAACCATAGAATCTCCACATTTGTTGGGGAGAAATGTAATACATTCTTCTTATCTTGATTCTTTTGTTTCCAACAGACCCTGAGAATTCTGCTGAACTAGAAACTATAGCTTGTAGATCATAATCTTGTTGATCTGTGACTCTATCAAAGGAAGCACTATAGATTGGCTCTGTTCCTCCGACTCCAGCTTCGGTTGCAAACTTATCACCCATCTTAAATGCATAATCAAATGTAAATTTAGGATATTTAAGAGCAACACCATCTCCAGCTGTTACATCTCCTTTATGATCAAAAGATGCTGTTGGTGAGCCAAGAGCGCTACCTAAAGCGTTCTTAGCTTGATGCCTATTCACTATGTAGGAGTACTCAAGAACAGCCTCTTCATAGTGATTGTAGACGTTTTTAGCGGTAAGTTCTATATCTAGAACATCACCTCCAAGTCTTTTGTAGGTAAATGCGACTTGAGCAACAGCTCCTGAGACAAATGCAGCAGTTGTGTAGTGTCCAATAGCAAGAGAACCAGTTATAGTTGCAGCACTATCAGTAGATGCTTCCGGTAAGACAATTGCAGATGTAGTAGATGTTGGTGTTAAAGTTGGTAAAGACATGCATGGAACCTCCATTCCAAGTAATTAGTTTTTTAAATAGAAAAGCCCCAAGCAATTGGAGAGCAAGGGGCAAGAGCGGAGGACTAACACATATATTAATCACTATACAGAGGTAACTAGTCTACTCCTTTGAAGAACTCACTTTTTTCTTAGCAGGTTGGCTTTTTTTCTTAGCAGGAGCGGCCTTTCGTTTTGCAGCAGCTTCAGCTTTTTTCTTGGCTTCCTCTTGGGCTTTTCTTTCAGATTCAGCAGCTTTTGCGGCTTCTTCTCTTTTTCGTTTTGCTATCATTCTTCTACGTCCAGACATAGATTATCTCCTTTTATAATATTATAAATAGTTAGTTATTAATAAAAAAGCCATCTTGCGATGGCTTTGGTAGTTTGATTAAAAAACTTTGATTATAAATCATCTGGTGTCATGAAACCATAAACTCTAATTAAGAATTTACCACCAGTTATAGTAGCAGAGACGTTAGCACTAGTCAAACCGGGAGATGTTCCACCGGTAAATTGAGCAATTGCTAAACTAGATGTGTCTCCAGATGCTTTTGTAACTGAATTTTGTTTTTCTGCTCCAAGTGCAACAGAATTACCAGCAGGACCAGCAGCGGTTTGAGCTATTGAGACCGACCCATCAGCTGCTCCTTTAGTTACTGAAAAACCCAAAGCATCAACAGCTACTTTAACTGATTCTTCGACATCACCAACACCACCAGCACCATTTAAACCAATTTTTAAAGCCTGTCCGGTACCATGAGGCAAAGCAGTGTCAAAAAGTAGTTCTACTTTTGTTCCATCAGCTTTATATAGTTCCAATTTTGTCCCAGTTGCTATATTTGCATAACCATCAAGCCCGGAAAGAACGGCAGCTGCTGTTGCTGCTGATCCGATAGTGTCGGCAGAACCAATATATAAAGACTTTCCACTTGTAGCTGTGTTGGCAGTATAAAGTTTAGATTGATCTGCTCCTAAATTTTCAGCAATTCTTTCCAATCCTCCAACAATGGCATGGTTAGAGCTATCTACGCCACCAGTCACACCATCTCCAATATCACCAATTAAGATATCAAAACCTTCTGAATAAGCTGTTCCGTCTGTTGTAATTTGTTCCAAACAAACCACACGAACTTCTGTAACTACTCCAAAAACAGAATGGTCAAGTGTGCATAGTTTTGAGGCTAAACCGGTTTCTCCACAAATCTTACTGGTTGAAAAACCACCAGTAAGGATTGTCCCTTTTGAGGTTCCCAAGTCAACAAGTATATCTGTTTCAACCCTAAACCCTTCTCTATGTTGTGTTGTTGAAATGATGGCATTTTTCAAGCCAGCACCAGTTGCAATATCAACATCTATTCCTTTTTTTTCAACGTTAAATAAACGTTTTCTTGCTAATTTTTTCATTCCCATGTTACAATCCTCCTATAAGTCTGCCGGTTCAATAAAACCGTGAATATAAATTAAAAGCTTTCCTGTGGTTATTTGCGCGTCTGTATTGCCCGATCCACCTTGTACAAGATAAAGGTAAAGACTATTAACATTGGCACTATTATCATAATCTTCTGATTTATCTTCTCCCAAAGTGTTCAGATCAATAGCAGTTGAAACTTCTGTTGGGTTTGTAGCTCCTTCAACTCTAGTAGCATTATTTTCTAAAGCAAAAGAAACCTCTGCCGAAATAGCTTCTACTACTACACCTCTAATTTCAGTGATAACACCATATTTTGCGACAGTTAGTTGTGTAATATAGCCAATTTTACTTGCCTCAGCAATAACACCACCAGTAGCAGAGCCATCTTCTAATGTTTGAGGTCCTGCTAAATCTAGTGCAATTTCTGTAATAACTTCTTGTCCGTTTCTGTGTTGTGTCGCAGACTTCACACAACCAGAAATTCCAGCAGCTGCTTCAAGGTCTACAGAAATACCTTGTTTTTCTACTTGATATAGTCTTTTACGACTTACTCTTCTTGATCCCATAATATATCTCCTTATTTAAAATTATGGACTTGTTTCCTAGAATCGTATCTACCAGCCCCGTATTCCGGTAGAGACAGTGAGCAGGGGCCTCGCTCAAAGGAGACTAGGATTCAAGTCAGAGTAAATAGTTTTCAAAAATAGAAAAGCCCCAAGGAAAATCCAAGGGGCTCTCGTGATGAATTAAATCAACCAATCAAAGATTAGGATGAGTATTCTTCACCAGTTAGACCACGAACAATTACAAGACCGTACATATCAGGACGAACCATCTTCTTACCGTATCGAGTCATTACGCCTTTACGTGGCACAAAGTCTTCGACACCGAAGATTGTAGGTGTTGTTTGTAGTGGAACGTAAGGAGCATACACGTATCCTGATTCTAAGAAAGAACCACCTTTACGTCCAACAAGAATAGCATTTCTTGGGAAGTAAGGATCAACGATGATGTCAAACTTACGAGAAAGAGAACCAACCTTAACGGCACCAATGGTTCCTTTGTCAGCATCAGCTGTAACGTTTGCACGATATCCAGAGGTAAACTCAAGAATGTTAGCAACTTCAGGAGAACAAACAATGTAGTTAGCTCCACCACGAAGTGTCTTCAAGTGGATTTGCGCAGAAACGTCATTAATGGTTTCGATAAGAGTTTCATACCATTCTGAAACTGTTCCTGTAAAGTCAGGAGCAGCAGAGTTAGCACCAAGCTCAGCACCATTTGTTCTGTTCACAAAAAGACCAGGTGAACGAGACCAGTAATATGTTGCAGCAGTTGCACCATTTACAAGATCCGCAAGAAGTTCACGGTCAATTTCTAAAGCAATTTGCTCAGAAAGAATAGAAGTTAATTCTACTTCAGCATCCAAGTTGTGATAAGCATTCAAGTCTTGACCCAACTCAGGTGTCCATTTAGCTTTAAGCTTTTTGGTTTGAGCTGTGATCGCGATTGAATCAACTTTGATGTCGATTTCTGGCATGTCGCCGTTTCCTTCAAATGGGAAGTTGAAACCGTCAATTGCACCAAGTTTGTCAGCAGTTGAAGAAAGAGCATCTTTCAATGGAAACTCTAACCCACCAGCTGTAACTGAGGCACCCATAACGGCAGATGTTCCAACAGTGTGACCACTAGTTGATGTTACTAGAATAAATCTGACACAATTCGCAGCAGCTGTCAATGATGAAGCAATTCCATGAGCAGCAGCTGAAGAATCTTTCAAATGTTGAGTTAATCTACGAATTTGTTGAGTGTCATCAGCGACGGCACCTGGAGTTCCAATGTTAGAGATAGCAGCTATACCAGCAACAAAACCACCAGCAGTGTTAGCTGCTTTGTCGCCTAGCTCTTTCAATGAAAAGGCGGCTAAGTTTTCAAAGTCACCATTAACAAAAGCGGCTGTTGTAATATCCAAAACAAAAACTGTTAAGGAAGAATCAGTGCTATCAAGCAAATCTGGATCGTATTTAATTACTTTCTTTCTAGCATCTGAAACTGCTCCGTCTAATATAAACGTGTCAGCTAATTTGATGTTAGAAGCATGTGTAGAGTTTTGACCATTGATTAGTGGACTTACACCATCGTTTGTGTGAAAGTTGGAAAGAGAACCAGTTGGGGAGCCATAAGCATATCCAACTTGATTACGAACACCTGATAGGTTTTCTTTAAGAGTGTCACCAACTATGTTAACACCACCGGTTACTTGAGAACCGACTTGGTCTGTACCATAGATAGATTTAGCACTAGAGTTACCAAATCTTGACTTATCTTTTAAGTCGCCATCAGCTTTAACATTGTTATCACCAATTCTTGGCGAGTAAACAAAATCCAAGAAGAATATCAATCCACTTGGAAGAGACATTGGTTGAACGGAAACAAGATCGTTTGCGATCAATCCAGCAAAAACGCGACGAACGATTGGGAATGCTACTGAAGCAAAACCTTCAATCCCATTGTTGCTCATTGCGTTAGATTCGCGAAGAAGTTCCTTCGCTTGGTTTTCGAGAAGACGCGCCATGTTATGCTTGCCTTGTTGGGTATCAATACCCTCAAGAAGTCCGGTAGCTTCCCACTTAGAAAGTAGTGCTTGACCTTCCTTTTTCATATCACGATTGACGATGCCTTCTGATAATTTTTGAATTATAGACATATCATTTCTCCTTTATATAAAATTAGTCTATGCCAGCAAGTTTTTTCATTCGAGAAGCAAATGAATGTTCCTCAATTGTGTTTTCTTGCTTGCGACGTGGCAGATGTGCGGAAAGAATTTGTTTTCTCTCTACCGACTCACTAAGTGATTTTGGTCCACTCTTTTTAGGTGTTCCCACTGTAGTTTCTTTAAGAGTTTGATAAAGAGTTTTAGCTTCTTTCAAAGTCTCTGCCTTTGCGATGGCTTCAACAATTTTAGATTTTTGTCGCTCATTCAAGGAGGCATCGCGTAAAACTTTATTGCTATAAATTAATCTAGCATTTTGTGTAATCATTTCTTCTAATTTACCTTTCATGTTATCAAGCACAGTATGCAATTTTTCTTGCTTGTCTTGATACATAAGAACAGAGTTTTTCAATTCTCCGACTTCTTTTTCCAACTCATCAGCTTTTTCTTTATATTGAGTTGATTGTTGTGCAGCTAATTCTAATTCTGCATCATATTTTCTTGCTGAATTGTCTGTTACAACATGTCCATGTTTAACTTCACCAACGTCAACAACAAGAGCTTCATCTAGTAAATCTTCATCTTCTTCATCAAGAAGAGCAAGAATCTCGCTTAATAGATCATCGTCTTCTTCTTCGTTTATTTCTAGAGATTCGCTTAACAAATCATCTAATTCACCAGAAAGTTCATCTCCACCTTCAGGTTGTGCAGGAGCTGCGGGTTGTTCAATTGATTTTGACTGTTCTTCTTCTTTCTTTTCTTCTTGACTTTTCTTTGCGTCAATTTTAATTTCAAAATCTTCAGGATTAAATTCATATTCCATTACAACATTTACATCTTGTTCTTCAGATTCTTGCGGGCCTGCTGCTAGAGGAGCTTTAACTTCTTCTTCTAGCACTTCTCGCTCTTCACCTTCTAGTAACTGTTCAACAGCTGCTTTAATTTCTGGTGCATATTTATCAATTACTGCTTGTTCCGCATTTTTAAGCGCTGCTTCTTTTAAAGCTTTAGCATCAACAATTGCTTGTTCCAACATAGATGACATCTATACTCTCCTTTAAATAAACGTTTATCACAATAAATAGTTTGATGACAGAGAAAAGACTTAATCAATAATATAAGAGGTCACAATCGTGAAATTTATATAGGCACCATTAGTAATACTAGTCCAATTATTGGTAGGGGTTAAAGTAATGGCGTATATGTCTTGTGGCGTAAAATTAGAACCAGTAAAGTTGAAAACACAGTTCTTATTTGGTCCAAGGTCTGAACTGTTTATTACTACACTTTCTATGCTCGAACATTGATTATCAGTGTCTACGTCATACCCATCTGTGCCTTCTCCTGCGATTCTAACTTTTGCTGTTAAATTTCCCAAAAGTGATAAATCTGAATTATTAACACCTCTCACTACTAATTTATCAACACTTCCACTAAATGGTGGAGCATTTGTAGTGTAAAGATTAGAACCATTATAATCGTGAAAAATATCATCTGGTAGAAATCTTTCATTAGCATTAGCTTCATCAACTACGCAAGCACCGTGGTCTACAAGTTTGATAACACTTTTATCGTTTCTATCAAAAATGTTTCCATTTTGAACTGTTACACCATTGTTATCTATTTTTAATCTTGTTTGACCATTAGTTTCTAAGTCTATACGGTCTTGATCGAAATCAATTCCTGTGTCTGAATCGTCTTCAAATTTTATGTCTCCAAGTCCTCGATCGCCTTTTGAAAATTTATAAGCCATGTTGTTTCTCCTTTAACAATAAATAGAAAAAGGCCGAGCTTTCGCCCGACCTTCTTTTGAGAACATAAGATAATAATCTTGTTAAGAATAATTCTAATGAATTAGAATAGTTTCCATGCATCTGATCCTACATAAACCAATGAAACAGCAGCGTGTGGAGATACAAGATCGATACTTGTTACACCATCGATGGTTTGAGATCCAGCTCTTTGAATTCTAGCAATTCGACCAGAAGCACAATCACTTGGAGCCTTAACGTAAACAACATCACCAGCATTCGGTGAAGCAGGAAGTGTAAAGACATCAGTTCCGTCTGATGACATATCTGCAATGTGGTTAAAACCAGCAACGAGAGAATCACCATCAGCTTTTAAAGCAACAGCGATTTGAGTAGCAGAAAGACCAGTCAATTGTGACCCGTCTCCAGCAAATGCTATAGCGGTTACCTTACCAGTTGACGGATTGTAGTGAAAGTCACCATCATTTTTTGGACGTTGAGCACCAGCAGCATCGGCAAACATAATAAGTCTATCTGCATTTTGGTTTTCTTCGTCTTGAATGTCAATTTGTTGAGGTGTGATAGCAGCTGTACCATTAAAGTTAACACCACCAATAGCTCTTGGATTTAAAAGTTCTGTAGCACTGTTAGCATTACCGTTTAATGCACCGATAAAAGACGTAGCTTTTAAAGGAACAGAAGATTGCAAGTTAGCAGCACTATCAGACATTTGAAGTGTAACAGGTGTTCCAGAAGTACCAATAGTGATACCAGAACCATCAGCAGCAGCTGAACCTGAACGAATCAAGATGTTGTTATCTTCAACTTCGAGTTGTGTAACATTTAAAGTTGTAGTTGTTCCGTTAACAGTGAAGTTACCAGTAACTGTTACATCATTAGCAAAAGTTCTGTTTCCAGAGATAGAACTTTTAAGATTAATACCACTAGCGCCTAATTCAAGAGCACCTGAATCAACAACAGCAGCAATACCAGTTCCATCAACAGAAATACCTTTATTGCTTTGAACTTGGACTGCGAGTTTTCCACTATCGTCTTGAAGACCATCACTTGCAACAAAAACAGAATTTAAAGAAAGTCCATCAGCAGTGCTGTTGAGAGAACTCCCATTAAGGTCAAGACTGATAACAGCAGCACCAGAACCATTGAAAGTGAAATCAGCAATACCGTTTCCATCTGTAAGATCTGAAAGGTTTGTACCCAATGCCTTGCCAGAGATGGTTGAGTTTACAAGCTTCGCATTCGCAATAGAACCAGCAAGCATTCCGTTTGTTACACCAAGAGCCTTCACTCTAATAGAAGAAGGAGCTGAGCCATTAAAGGCGGAACCAGCACTATACTCGATTGATGAATCATCAACCGCAAGAGCATCAAGAGCAGTTCCTAGATCTTTACCAGAAATAGTTTTTGCGGCAAGTTTCTCAATTGGAATCTCACCAGCGTCGATTTGAGAAACGACATTTGCAGCAGCAGTGTCATCGAAAAGAGATCCCGAAAGAGACCCTGAAGTGATAATGGTCTGAGTAATACCACCATCTTGTTGTAAGGAACCACCAAGTTTGGCGTTACCTAATTGAAATTTATAAGCCATATTATAATCCTCCATAGAAAAATATGTGTTAAAGACAAGACACCCTTTAGTGTCTCGAAAATTAAATAGAATCTAGTTTAGCAATCGACCTAATAAATAAAGAATTTTGAACTACCGTCGCAATAAACACTAATGGCACTATAAGGTGATTCTAGGATAATTGACGTTTGTCCATCGATCTCATCTGTACCTGTTGTTTTTATTGTAATGTTGTTCGCATTTGCATTACCAGCTTCGTCTTTTATTATAAAGTTTTGTCCTGCTGAATATCCGGAAGCAGCAGGTAATCTAATTTCTAATCCTGCTGATGCAGAAACACCTAGAATTGTATCTGAAACAGATGATGTCATTGTTGAGGTTACCGTAGTTCGACTAAAACCACCACCACCGGGAATGGTCACTGTAACGTTGTTACCAGAATTTGTTGCTGTAACGCCAGGACCAACAAAATCAAATGATGAAACAGCTGTTGTTATGCTAGAACCTTCATCTTTAACAATAGTTGAGCCAACACCATCAAGTTTTTCATCCAAATATTTTCCAACATAAAGATAAGCCGAAGCTGTTACAGGTATCTTAGAAGCATTATAATCTTGAATAAATATAATTC
>CAACVD010000022.1_pt2 | contig 46560 bp, 29 predicted proteins | sample 2381771 | NCBI WGS metagenome assembly CAACVD01 (sample SAMEA5211965, study PRJEB30684) | marine metagenome | biome: Marine; feature: Epipelagic; material: Water | collected 2015-10-15 | depth 15 m
GAAGAGCTTGCTAAAGAGTTTTCTCAGTCTGAAGCCATCATGATGGTGAGAGAGAAAGACATTCAGGACCTCCTTCCTGTGGCTTTGTATTACGGAATCAACATTAACAGAGCCACATCTGAGATTCGTTATGACTTGTTGCAGACGGCAAAGAAAAACCCAACAGGGTTTATACAAGCATTCGACTCTCCAGAGGTTACTACTCGTGCAATGATCACGCAAGCAGGAGACTATCAGATCATCAATCTCAAGAAGAGTGGGGTGTATTGGTTTGATAGCAATCAAATGATTGTATCCGTTCCTGCAGGTATGGAACCTGTAGATGTCATGACAAGATTCTGCCTGACTGAAAAAGGGGCAGCAGTGCTGTCCACTCTAGAAGACAAACTAGAGAAACTCGGTTAACAGAGAGGCCCTTCGGGGCCTCTTTTGTTTTTGTATATTTGCAATATGATTAGCGTAATTCAGGTATACAACACGGTGCGCGATATTGCGAACAAAGATCAGAAGGGGTTTGTTACTCCCGAGATGTTTAACTCATTGCTCCCAGCCGTACAGTCGAACATTTTTACAAAGATTTACGACTACGCTGTTCAGTCTCAAGCATTGAAGAGATCAGGCGCTGACCTTGGTGGAGAAGATTCTGTGTATCTAAAAGCCAAAAACTATCTGTCTGAATACGTTCACACACAAACGCTTGCTGAAACTAACGGCAACAGTCTTTATGACGAGGGAAAAATATTCTTCAAGCCAGAAAACTGCAATAGAATCATTTCTCTTTTTGATGACAGAAACGTCAGTATTGACTTGATCTACAATACAGAGAAGATGAGTCGCATTATCAACAGCAATCTCTCTGAGCCTACTGATGACTTCCCTGTTGCCCTTATTTCTGATCAGATTGAGTTATTCCCAGACAGCCTGTCTGGAAACATATACGCTAACTACTATCGCAATCCAACTTCTAGGATGGAGGTTGACACCAGACAGAGCAGAAGGGGTGATATTGATTTTTCTAGGCAGCCCTTCTACTCAGCTCAATCTCTTGCGGGAGGTATCTCTGTTCCAAACACTGCAACCTGTAGGGGCTTTGACTTGCCTTACGAGTTCTATGGTGAAGTTGTAAGTGAGATTTGCAAGATGATCGGTGTATCTCTTAGAGACACATTCTTGACTCAGTACGGGGCAGCACCACAAGTATAAGACATGACAGATATTTCTACAGAGGGAATGAACTACGTCACCCTTAGACAGGTGATGGACGATTTTGTACTAACGATGGATGTAGATGACCACATCTCAAACATCAATGATGCGATGCTTCGTAACGTCGCGCTTCGTGGTATCCGAGAGTTTGGTTTTGACGTCACCGCTCGTATTAAGTCTCTCAAGAAGACGATCGGCACTAACAACACTGTGGACCTTCCTTCTGACTACGTGGACCTTGTTAAGGTTGGAATTGTTGGTAGCGACGGTACGGTTTATGTACTGAACCAAAACAAAAACATCAACTACTCTCGCAAGGTAAAGCTTGATGTCAATAATGCAGAGACCTTTGTTGACTCAAAGACTGATCCAATGTTCTTGGATCAAAACAAAGTAGAGGACAGAGAGGATGACAAAACATCAACCTCTGGAGGAGATGTTCTTACCAACGAAGATCCGTTTCAATCCTTTGTGTTTAGAAACTATATCTACGAAAACACTCTAGGTGGATTGTATGGTATTGGCGGTGGACACGGGATGGGGGAGTACAGAATCAACCTTGATCAAAACAGGCTTGAGCTTGACACATCTAGTGATATTAGCGAAGTAATCATAGAATACGTGGCGGATGAAGCCCGAAGCTCTAACCCACTGATTCATGTGTATGCAGAGGAAGCTCTTCGATCATATATCTATTACAAGCTCTGCGAAAGAAAGTCCACGGTTCCTGCAAATGAAAAGATGAGAGCTCGCTCAGAGTACTACAACGAGCGTCGTAAGGCTAAAGCTCGTCTCGGTAACTTCAATAGAGATGAGGCGTTGAGAACGATTAGAAAGAACTTTAAGCAGGCACCTAAGTACTAATGATTGATAAGGTATTTCCCAGAAAGCTGAACTCAAGCAAGGACGCAAGAGTTCGCGGAAAAGATGAAATGATTGATGCTGTCAATGTAACCATTGACGACAACACAATCGACTTTAAAAGAGGCGGTGAGGCAGCCAGCGGAAACTTTGGTGTGCTAAAACCAGTAAAAGGTAATATTGCCGTACCCAACGCATCGGTTAATTTTTCCGGTAACGGAAGAGTTATTGGAAGTTGCGTAGACCAAAGGAATGAAGAGATATACTACTTCGTCTACAGCTCAACAGCTTCTGAGCAAGGGGTTTACAAGTACTCAAAAAGTACAAACACGGTGGCACCTGTTCTTAAATCAAAATACTTCAACTTTTCTTCCGTCTCTTTTGTTGAGTCCAACTTGGTATACATACCTAAGGGGGAATCTGAGGCTCAATTCAAGATCAGGCCCATTCTGTTTTTTACCGACGATATCAACGAGCCAAGAAAGATTGATCTGTCAAGAGCTTCTGAGGGTCAGTCTCTTTCTAACTCAAACGATGTAGACTTCTTGGACTTTGTGTCTGTGTGCCCAAGAACACCTATAGACCCACCCTCAGCACAGTTTGGCAATGATCCAACAAGCTCTGTTAGTAACTTCAAGGGCAAGAAGGGATTTCAGTTTGCATATCAAAACATATACAAGTCTGGAGATGTAAGTGCTATCAGCACTTACTCTAAGCTTCAAGTTCCTGCTGCATACATATATCAGGGTACTGCACCAAATGCTTCTTTCTTTACTGAGAACTTAATTGCAGTAACGATTCCAGCAGCAAGTCTTGGCGCCGAGGTGGACAGGGTTAGGCTGCTTGTGAGAGAGGGTAATGTTGGAAGCTGGTTTGTGGCTGACGAGATAGAATACACCTCAGGCGATGTGCAGTTTGACTTCTATAACGACAAGGTTCTTACCATCCTGCCAGAGGGAGAGACGAGGAGGCAGTTCGACTCTACGCCCAAAAAGGCTAGAGCACAAGAGGTAACAAACAACAGACTTTTCTTCGGAAACTATGTAGAAGGGTTTGATGTTGAAAGCATTTCCGAACTAACGTCAAATGGGTCTTCCAGAATAAACCATATTTTCTTGGAGCGCCCAGAAGATTTTATCACATTTAACCTAACATTAGAGCCAGAAGTAAGAAATGTAAACGCGCCTAGTGCTGCAGCTGCGTGCCTTAACAGGGTCGCTGCATATAGGCTAGGTGTGAGTCAACTCCCTTCAGAGGGTGTCGTTGCTGGTACTCAGGTGATATTTAATATGACCCTGAAGCCCGATGATAACTTTCACATGTACGAGTCTCGCGCAGGATACCACGGAAGTGCGAGATATGAGGTTCTAAAGGCAGACACAGGGGCTGATGTCCACGCTCTTACTCAGGAGCAACAGATGGGCCCTGCTTTTGACGCTTCGGGTAAATCTTTCTTTGGACCTAGTCAACAGTTTACTCTCGAAGATGGAGGGAGGGTTAGAAAAAACAGTGTTGCCTTTAATCCGTTCTTGAACGATGCTGAAAATGCAGAGGGCCACGCACAGTGGAGAGCAGATTTTGCAGGTGACACAACGGGTGTCGCCGACAATGCTGGACAAAAGGCTGTATACGGGACGAATGCTGGCAACCCCTTTATCATTCAGGGTAAACCTATTAAGTTTAGCGGATCTTTTGTGGCTCTTGTTGACCTCAGTCAAGATCAACTCGCACAAGAGATTACCGGAATGGTGGTGGGTAATCCAAATAAGGCTGATGATCTTTCTTTTGAAGATGTCGGTGGCGTTGCAGAGCCTGTAATTCAAAGGATATCTGTAATATCCTCTGTATCTACATCGTCTTACAACATAGACCTTCAGCTCAACAATCTCCAGAAAATAAAGGTCAATGGGCAAACGGACTTCCGATCTAAATTAGTTGTAGCGGTTGGTAAGCAAGACAATCTCGCAGGAAACAACGGAAGCTTGTTGGCACCTATGGGATACTTCATTGTAAACAAAGCGCAACCAGAGTTTAGACTGAGGGACATAAGTCAGTTCTATGCTGTGGAAGATGAAACGGATGCTACCGGAGATAACTATGATGAGTTCCGTGGAAGCGATGCATTTTTTGCTCTCGACATATTGACGCTTGGAGACTTTGAAACACTCACATGTATCCCCGATGTATTTATACCAACCACTGAAGAAGAGTATGCTTACTATGAGTTTGGTCTAGAGGACCCATACCTTTCTCCGGGAAATATTTTTGACGGTTGGGTATGCATGACAAGAGACTACATTCAGTTTCAAGTTCCAAACCTTACACTTGAAGAACTTCAGTCTCAATTTACGCTTTGTGCTCAACAACTGTTTGAGATTATTCAGGGCGACTTCGCGCCCCCCGCACAGATTTTTGCACAGGGGGAAGGTGAGATTGGAGACAGCACCTATAGCATTCCTAACCCCATCATATTAACCTTCCAAGCTGATACCAACAGCGGTGGAAACTATAGCGCTGCCACTACAGCATTTTCGATAAATCTTCAACAGATAAGAAGATGGTTTGGCTACTTGATTCCTACAGGGGCTTCTGTAACTCTTAGTACTAGCGTAGGAACAATACTTGAAACTCTTAATGAAATAGGTGCAGGCAACCTTCAGAACATACCTAACGCCCTAATTCAGATTGAGGGAGGTAGATTGATAAATACTTTTGATGATTACGCTAGAGACACTTTCCTTAATGAAGGCGTAGACATCTCTGACAACGACGCAAAGTATTTTAATTACGCCTTTAGCCTTTTGGACGGTGAGGCTGGTGCTGGAGCTGTAACCGAAGAATCTTTTAATGGACAAAACAGAACTAGTGTTTCCTACAGTACAATACTTGCTGGCATTTCACCTTGGGGTGCTCACGGGAAGCAAGATACGCTGGCCACTGCTGAGGGTCTTAACAACATGCCCCTCATATCTCAAACGAGCAACTACGTTTTAGGCACTGATCAACTTGATTCAGCTGGTCAGAATCCAGCAGAAGATCTTCTTGATGAAAAGCATGCTCACATTGAGGTGTTTGATTTTGAGACCATTCAGATATCGCCTCAGTCAGATGGGGGAGATCAGCCATTTAAGTCCTTTAAGACAAAAGCTAATCACGACTTTGGTATAGTCTTCTACGATCAAAGGGGTAGGGCTAGTGACGTCATGCCACTTGGTAGCCACTATGTTCCCGGGTATGACGTGGCAGACCTTAAGGGTCCTGTCAAGATTCAGATTAGCCTCGACGGGGTTACAATTCCGCCTTGGGCTTGGCACTATCAAATAGTATATGCTGGCAATAGCACAGTAGATGATTTTGTGCAGTATTCTACGGGCGGGGCTTTTGTTGAGTTTGACTCAGATGATCCAGACAACAATGGAAACATCTACGTGTCCCTAAACTATCTTCAAAACAACTCAAGTGTATCTTACTCTTCTGCTTTTGGTGCAGTAAACTTTGACGGAAGTCAAGACTTCTACACCTTTAAGGAGGGAGACAAGCTTAGAATACTTTCATACTTTACGGACAATGAGCTGGCAAACAGACAGTTCCCTCCTGCTTATGAGTTTGATATTGTAAGAACGGTTACCCTTGCGGACGACGAAGACAACCCGCTAAAAAATCCAGATACAGAAATAACTGAAGCTTGTATTGGACAGTTTCTTGTTCTTAGAAACAACCCTGCAGCTATTGGATTTTCATACTCTGATGTCAAGCAAAGCATTGGCGCCGGGGCAGTTCCTGCGGAGTCAAGTCAACACAGATGGAATGACAGATGTGTAGTTGAAATTTACAGCCCAAGAAAAAACCAAGACGCAGAAGACAGGGTGTACTATGAGGTTGGCAAGAAGTTTAACATTCTCAAGAACGCGGAGACGCTTGAGTTTGAATCTGCAACGATTGACCTAACTGAAGGAGACGTTTACTTCAGGAGGATTCCAATGAATATGCCAAGGTTTTTGCCAGAGCAGTCATTGTTTTCAAATCTCATCCAGAACGAATCTTCGAACCCTAGATTCTTAGACTACTTTGTCGAGACAAGAACGTTTACGGACACCATTATTGGTGCCAATCAACAGAACTGGGGTAAGGCTAAAATCGTAAACAGATTCCAAAGAGAGATAAGAAGAGATTCCTCTATAACGTTTAGTGACGTAAATAATTACTCTCAGCCTCAGCTCAGATACACTAGGTTTGATTCCACAACAAGTAACTTCAAAGATCTACCTAACTCAAGCGGAAGTATACAGAGACTAATAAATAGAGGAGATAGCTTGTTTGTTCTTCAAGAAGATCAGATCAGTGATATCCCTGTCTCAAGAACTTTGCTGTCAGATTCTGCTGGAACAGATATTGTTGTTGCTTCTGAAAAGGTGCTGGGCACCCAAAGGTTCTACTCTGGAGGCTATGGATGTAGCACAAATCCTGAGTCTGTAATTAAAATTGGCGAGAGCATATACTTTGCTAACAAAGAGAATTTTGAAGTTTATAAGTTTAACCCTTCAAATGGTGTTGCTATCATTTCTGAGTATGGACTTAAATCTTACTTCAGAGATCTTTTCTCATCTGCTCTAAATGTTGCTGGCACTATTGTAAAGGTTGTTGGTGGATACGACCCAATTCTTGATGAGTTTGTAATATCAGTTGTAAACGAGGCTGCCATTGCTACGGCATCTGCTGAACAATTCGACCAGCCTACAGGGACCGTGATTGTAACTCCAACGTTCCCTGACGCCCCTGATGTAACGGCTGAAATAACAGACTTAAACATAGATATTTCTTTGCTTGAGGCTGATTTGATTTTGGCAAATGATACGATTGCCGACCTTCAAGCGCAGATAGCTGCTCTCTACAATCAGATTGCATCCACCATCAACGATCCTGAGGTTGCAAATACAACTGATTATCAAACGATTGTTGATTTGCTCAATGAAGAAATTGATATTATTGAGGATGAGGTTATTTCCATATCTAACGACGCTATCTCTGGTATTGAATCTACGGCAAGCTTTCACGCTCAAGCACTGTTGCAAGCCAATGAAGCCATATCAAGTATCGACAACTTCCTTTCAGAATATCTTCTTGTTGGACCTAGGGCTGACAGCTTAGCTGAGGTCGACTTTACCCTGCCTTCTCAGCTTAGTTCTGACGTTATGGCAACTACTTCTCACAGCGCAGGAGAAACCGTAACATACGCTCAATTTATTGCCGTTGTCGAAGCGTTTAAGCTTAAGCTTAGAGAGTACAAGACCGCTTCAAATGATGACCTTGGTCAGTATCTTATTGATGTAGGTACATACACAGGAAGGGATGCGGGAGGTGACAACAGCATCACCTTTGAAATTGGATACGGTATACCTACTGACGACTCTTTGTCTGATGAATTTTTAGAGAGCAATCTTCCACCTAACTCTGCTTTGTTTTCAGACCCTGAGTTCTTGAACAAGCTTTTGGGTAATCCCAATACGGTTGGATTTGGATACTTGGCTGATGTAAACAGACTTTTCCAAAGCTTTGCTGGTGGAGGTATTGATGGTATTGCTGAAGTGCTCATCAACAAGGAGGGTGAGCTTGAAACACTTGGGCAAGAAAACGAAGATCTGCTGAATCAAATTGCAGTCTTTGTAGAGGCTGTATACGAGGGCAAGGGGCCTGAGGTAGAAACCACACCCGATGCTGTGTCTCAGACAAGGGGTCCGTTCGGAGATGAATACGATCCTGACGGTGACGGAGCTGTTGAGACTAGTCCTCTAAAGGCTTACTATGATGCTGTTCAAGCCGACGATGGAGACCCATCGTTCCCTAACCTGAGAGCCGCTATAACTGACAGCGCCTTGAATTATGGATCTGTATTGGCTCTTATTGAGGATGGACTTACTGGATTTAGTACACCCTATCAGGCTGACATAGAGTCAAAGTTCGCTGATATTACTGCTATACAGGCGGTGAGAGACAGTCTCGCAACTTCTTTCTACAACACTTCTAAGTTTACGTTTGATGTACAGAGAGATATTTCTCCATCCGGTCAGAATCCACCGTATGGCGGAGGTGTTCCGGATCAATTTTACGGTCTACTTATTGCGGGGGGTAATCCTTCTCCTGATGATATTATTTCCGCTCTTGGTGGAGACACCATAGATCAATCCGACGCTCAACAGACATACTATGAGTTGTTTGGTAGTGTGGCAAACATACTTGACTTCTTGTCTACCACTGACTTTACCGGCGGCGACATTCCTGCGATTGGAGGCGAAGGAGCAAGTGCTCTTCTCAAAGAAAAGATCAGAGACTTCTTGGTGCAGTGGGACACACAGCTAACAGGTGTTGGATTCCCTACTGGATTCGCAGATGATTTTGACTTTGAATCTCTTGCTAGCGAAGATACTACCGATGGCGCTTTGGCTGCGGCTCTTGATCAAGCTCTTGGAACCATTGTTGGAGAGGGCGGCTCGGGGTTTGACATTAGCCTTGCGGGACTTATCGGGGCGCTTCAGGGAATGCTTATTGAGTATACCGACCAACTTCGTAATTCAGGCTTTTTTGCTGATTCTCAGTTTGCTGTATCTGGCGGCTTTGTTAACGCACAAAATATCTTTTCAAGTACTCTGCCTATAGACGGTGGTCCTTCATACACTGAACTGTTTAACGCTGCGTCAAACATTTCAGAAGCAGTCACAAGACTTAAAGAGTTCCAGACAATACTTGGTTCGACAACGCTCTTGGGTCAGGTAGGAAGCACGGGGGCTGTGGGTATTCCCGATCTTACCATACCTACAGACAGTAATGAATTTAGACCAGCTGTCGGTTATACTGGAGCAGGCGGACAAGGACTTATAGCTCAAACAGTTCTTCAGGGCGGACCTATTGAAAACCAAGATGCAAGTACAGATGGACCATCTATATATACATCTTATGAGGGCCTCAGAAGTTTGCTACAATATATAGACAATACTCTCACTACATATTCTAATGCTCCGGTAGCGCAGGGTGGTGCACTTACTCTTGGAGAAGAAGATGTGTTCTTCAATAGTTTTAACACTGGGCCAAACCCAACAGATGGCAGTTACCCTCCATTTAACTTTACGGGATCTCTTCTGGATCTTATTCCTAACGGATCTGCAGCATACGAAAAGGTCTATAATGCCATTGCAGCTCTAGTGGGGCCGATTTCAGTAGACGAAGGAGACATAGATCTTGCACAAATCGTAGGTATTGTTAACACTGCTGTTAATGAATCTATTTTGTATAGAACTGAGAACATAAGAACCGTACTTGAGAACGTTGAATTTGACGGAGGCGCTACGGGTACAGCAAATTTTAGGGGGCGCATTGACGCTGACGGTGGGCAAAGTATTCCACTACAGTTTAAAAACGCCGATTTCGACTACGACGGCTCGGTTGGAGCTAGTGACCTGCTCTCATTCTTGGCCGTGTTTGGCACAACAGTAGACAACGAATATCTTGGACAAAGAGTCGACGACATCCTCAATCTGCTAGACGAGTTTAACTATAGCAACGTTACTGTTGGGGAAGCCGGAGGAAACCCTAATATTCCGCAGACAAACACAGACTTTATTCAAGCTCTGATAGCAAACATAAACGGTCTGTCTAACCTTCTTCCGGATGGTCAATTCTTTGCTTTCGACAATGAACCACTTCTTCCTATCGAAGAGGGATCAATCGATCCTGCGGAGTCAGGAGGGTCTCCAAACCCACGTTACGGACAGATATATATTGAAACTGCGACGACGCTCTGACTAAAATAATTATGAAGAAAACTATAGGGTTTAACGATAAGAAGAACATTTGGACGTCTAAGTACGACTACGAATCTTCTAACTATGCGTCTTTGGATAAGCAGTTTTTTTCTTGCAGGAAAACTGTTGAAGCCTCTGATGATGTTGTGTGCTGGGAGCATCACAAAAATTCTGCTAACAATAATTTTTACGGCGATCAGTATTCTTCTGCCATAGCAGTATCTTTTAATGACAACCCATCTCAAAACAAACTATACAAGACATTTAGTGTTGAGGGCTCTGAAAATCTTAAGGGATCCCTTCACACTTTTGCTACAAGTGAGACGTTGCAACCGGGACAAACTCCATTAACAGTCAACGTAGATACGCTAAAAAACAAAGGCGGTATACTGTACGGAAATATTCCTAAAGACCCTAGGATTAAAGCCAATGTAAACATGAAGTTTGTCGGGTCTACGAGCAGAGAAACAACAACTCAGTCTCTTGGACAAGATCTTTACCGTTTTAACGGGGTAGTAGGCAATACAGCTTTTACATTAGATCAATCAACTAAGTTTGCTTTTGTTTTTGGGAACAGCACCAATCCTGTGGTGATAACTCCAAGTGGAACGTTTGTGTCAATACAGGAAAACACTGATTTCTACTCACTCAACTCTGGATTTGTGTCGCCTTCGGCTAATCAATTAGGCGCACTAGATATCGACGACCCCCTCGGAAAGGGCATTGTAGTTAAATCTACCTTCCAAGCTTATCAATCATTCCTTTTAAGCCTTAATGGTACAGATGGTATTGTATCTATCTTTGCGATTACAGACCCAGAGATCAACGGTGATTTCTTGAGGGGGCAGTATGCTGAGGCATACATTAGACTTGGAAGTGACAACTTTGAGCTGTACTCTATGAACGTAAACTACGAACCCACTGACTTAGACCATTCTAAGTAAGAATAACTATATTTGCAACTATGATCGAGGTTATCTATGACTTTCTGCACTATCTGATTTTTGGCTCAGATCTACCATACGTAAAAACAGTGCTAGACCCTTTTACTTTGTCTTTGATTCTTGGGGGAACAAAGGCTCTTACTGATGTGGGTCAGGGTATTGCCACGAGCGGGCGGGCTAGAAGGCAAAGAGAAGAGGGCGAGGAGATTGCAGAACAGGCTCTTCAAAGACTTCAGGGTTTAGACTTTGAAACAGGCCCAAAGCTTGGGGTAACGCAAGACACTAGGGATTTGGCTGAGCTTCAGATGCGCCAAAGTGCTGAGGCTATGCAGAACTTGCGAGATCAAAATCTGGCGCTGTCTCAGCAGGCTATAGCTTCTGGCGTTATGGACCCCACAAGGGCTAGTCAAAGTATTGCAAACATGGCTCCGGCACTTTCTCGTCAGCTTGGACAGTCTGAGCTTTCTGCAGCCATGCAGTCTACTGCTGCAAAGCAGAACCTCGCGAACTTGTCTGAAGGATACGCTAGGGCAAACGTCCTGAGAGAGCAGGGAGTCATGGACATGAACGTTCAGGCTGATAGATCTTTGCAGGAAAGAATCAGAAGAGAGGGGACGCAGGCTGCAGGCCTTGGCTTTGCAGCCGAGGGTCAGGCTGTTGGTCAGATGATCAACGCTCCAGCGGCTGGCATTGATACAGGATTAGCGGCATATAACTTGGCTAGTGACCCAAACAGAATCCGAGAAAAAGGAGGAATGCTCAACGATCAGATCTATGTGACGGGTGGTGAGTTCGATCACGACACCAACAAGAAGGCTCTGATTGACGAAGAGACTGGGGAGAAAGAAGCAGAACTGACTGGTGATGAGGCTGTCCTCAACCCTGAGCAAACAGACAATACAATGCAGGCGTTTAAGATCTTGAAAGACGCTATTGCTAAGATGGAAAACCCACCTGAAGAACTTCTTGCAGCCTTGGAGAAGATGAGCCACTTCGACGAGCCTCAGTTCCAAGTTCCTCAAATGGAAATTGAAATCGCGTAATGCCAGTAGCATACACAACCGGGCTGTCAACGACCCCCGGAGCCGACTTTAATAAAACTCTTGCTACTCTTGGACAACAGCAAGCAAGAAGGGCCGCTCAGCAGAAGGCCATCATGGATCAAATGCAGTCTCGGCAGAAGGCTACTGATAAAATGCTGTCTGAAGTTGAGGGATATGACGTGTCAAAACTTATTCCGCCTTTGAGAGAGCACTTCAAAACCTATGTGGGGCAGAAAATGCAGGAGATTCAGAACTTTGCTATTGACGACCCATCAAAGGCTCGAATGGCAGTTCAGGATGTTGCCAACTGGTTCAATGTACACTCATCTCACAACAGTGAAGAGGTTCAGATGACTAGAGATGCATACCTTAAGGTTGCAAACGATCCCTCACAAGCAGCAAAATTCAACGAGAATCTACCTGTGTACCAACAGTCAGCTGCTACTCCTGAGGGTAGCATTATGGCTCAGCAACAGTTCGAAGGTTCTGGGATTACCACGTATATGGGTGATGATGGCACAGTGTTTTTTAAAAACATTGACCCAGAAACTGGAGAAGAGACAGGAGATTGGAGCAATATTACTTCTTGGGAGTCTTGGGCCAACCCATCTACATTTCAGATTCCAACACAGTCTCGATACGGCAAGAGTGCCATTCAGATTGGTGAGTCTGTTGTTCGTGAATCTGTTAAATCTAGTAATAAAGACGTTTGGAATAGGTCAAAAGCAGTAAAGTCTGCTACTGGAATTGTAAACGCTGGTTCAGATAATGAAGATGGAGCGTCTGCTAGAGCTTGGGCAGTTGAAAACTTGTGGGGTGACGGATATAGAGACAATGAAGCTCTTGTTTCTGCATACATTACTGCAGACATAAACAGCTCAGAATATAATCTTCACGAAGAATACATCAATAATAAGAACAAGGATCTTATCAATGAGATGGTTGAGGCCTCTCGATATGATGATAAGAAAGATGACGATGATGATTCTGGCAAGGGCAAGGGAAAACAGGTGTTTACAAGCGATTTTGACAGCAAGTCCGAATATGCATTTAACGCGACTAATCTCTTTAAAGAGGGACAGCTTCTTGCATTTGATGATATGGGAAGGGTGTTAAACTTGGAAGATTTGGATAAGCAAGAACTTAAGGGAACTCGATACACTTTGGGTAGCCTCGCTAAGAATACAAAAGAGACTGAAGCCATTCAACTTCCCAATCCTAACTTTGGTCAAGAGAACAGGTCTCTTGATGAACTGAAAAGAAGGTATGAGGAGATTGACAATAAAAACAGCGTCGCAGCAAAAGACCTTAAGTTTGAGATTGAAAACTTAGAATACGATTTAGGAGATACACAGCTTGAGCCAGAGCAGTTTGACTTGAACTTGAGCGACTTGGTATTTTTGCCTAATGGAAAGCTGGCTTTGATGAACCTCAACTACAAGGGATCTAAGGTTAAGACAATCATGCTTGATAGAATTAACGACAAGCCAAAAGTTGATCAGATTATTCAAGCAATTAGAAGGGTCTACAACGACGAAACAATTACTTTTGAAAAGCTTCAGAAGGGGTTGGTGACTGGCCCTCAGGGTGACGCTGAAGAGCTTGCTAAAGAGTTTTCTCAGTCTGAAGCCATCATGATGGTGAGAGAGAAAGACATTCAGGACCTCCTTCCTGTGGCTTTGTATTACGGAATCAACATTAACAGAGCCACATCTGAGATTCGTTATGACTTGTTGCAGACGGCAAAGAAAAACCCAACAGGGTTTATACAAGCATTCGACTCTCCAGAGGTTACTACTCGTGCAATGATCACGCAAGCAGGAGACTATCAGATCATCAATCTCAAGAAGAGTGGGGTGTATTGGTTTGATAGCAATCAAATGATTGTATCCGTTCCTGCAGGTATGGAACCTGTAGATGTCATGACAAGATTCTGCCTGACTGAAAAAGGGGCAGCAGTGCTGTCCACTCTAGAAGACAAACTAGAGAAACTCGGTTAACAGAGAGGCCCTTCGGGGCCTCTTTTGTTTTTGTATATTTGCAATATGATTAGCGTAATTCAGGTATACAACACGGTGCGCGATATTGCGAACAAAGATCAGAAGGGGTTTGTTACTCCCGAGATGTTTAACTCATTGCTCCCAGCCGTACAGTCGAACATTTTTACAAAGATTTACGACTACGCTGTTCAGTCTCAAGCATTGAAGAGATCAGGCGCTGACCTTGGTGGAGAAGATTCTGTGTATCTAAAAGCCAAAAACTATCTGTCTGAATACGTTCACACACAAACGCTTGCTGAAACTAACGGCAACAGTCTTTATGACGAGGGAAAAATATTCTTCAAGCCAGAAAACTGCAATAGAATCATTTCTCTTTTTGATGACAGAAACGTCAGTATTGACTTGATCTACAATACAGAGAAGATGAGTCGCATTATCAACAGCAATCTCTCTGAGCCTACTGATGACTTCCCTGTTGCCCTTATTTCTGATCAGATTGAGTTATTCCCAGACAGCCTGTCTGGAAACATATACGCTAACTACTATCGCAATCCAACTTCTAGGATGGAGGTTGACACCAGACAGAGCAGAAGGGGTGATATTGATTTTTCTAGGCAGCCCTTCTACTCAGCTCAATCTCTTGCGGGAGGTATCTCTGTTCCAAACACTGCAACCTGTAGGGGCTTTGACTTGCCTTACGAGTTCTATGGTGAAGTTGTAAGTGAGATTTGCAAGATGATCGGTGTATCTCTTAGAGACACATTCTTGACTCAGTACGGGGCAGCACCACAAGTATAAGACATGACAGATATTTCTACAGAGGGAATGAACTACGTCACCCTTAGACAGGTGATGGACGATTTTGTACTAACGATGGATGTAGATGACCACATCTCAAACATCAATGATGCGATGCTTCGTAACGTCGCGCTTCGTGGTATCCGAGAGTTTGGTTTTGACGTCACCGCTCGTATTAAGTCTCTCAAGAAGACGATCGGCACTAACAACACTGTGGACCTTCCTTCTGACTACGTGGACCTTGTTAAGGTTGGAATTGTTGGTAGCGACGGTACGGTTTATGTACTGAACCAAAACAAAAACATCAACTACTCTCGCAAGGTAAAGCTTGATGTCAATAATGCAGAGACCTTTGTTGACTCAAAGACTGATCCAATGTTCTTGGATCAAAACAAAGTAGAGGACAGAGAGGATGACAAAACATCAACCTCTGGAGGAGATGTTCTTACCAACGAAGATCCGTTTCAATCCTTTGTGTTTAGAAACTATATCTACGAAAACACTCTAGGTGGATTGTATGGTATTGGCGGTGGACACGGGATGGGGGAGTACAGAATCAACCTTGATCAAAACAGGCTTGAGCTTGACACATCTAGTGATATTAGCGAAGTAATCATAGAATACGTGGCGGATGAAGCCCGAAGCTCTAACCCACTGATTCATGTGTATGCAGAGGAAGCTCTTCGATCATATATCTATTACAAGCTCTGCGAAAGAAAGTCCACGGTTCCTGCAAATGAAAAGATGAGAGCTCGCTCAGAGTACTACAACGAGCGTCGTAAGGCTAAAGCTCGTCTCGGTAACTTCAATAGAGATGAGGCGTTGAGAACGATTAGAAAGAACTTTAAGCAGGCACCTAAGTACTAATGATTGATAAGGTATTTCCCAGAAAGCTGAACTCAAGCAAGGACGCAAGAGTTCGCGGAAAAGATGAAATGATTGATGCTGTCAATGTAACCATTGACGACAACACAATCGACTTTAAAAGAGGCGGTGAGGCAGCCAGCGGAAACTTTGGTGTGCTAAAACCAGTAAAAGGTAATATTGCCGTACCCAACGCATCGGTTAATTTTTCCGGTAACGGAAGAGTTATTGGAAGTTGCGTAGACCAAAGGAATGAAGAGATATACTACTTCGTCTACAGCTCAACAGCTTCTGAGCAAGGGGTTTACAAGTACTCAAAAAGTACAAACACGGTGGCACCTGTTCTTAAATCAAAATACTTCAACTTTTCTTCCGTCTCTTTTGTTGAGTCCAACTTGGTATACATACCTAAGGGGGAATCTGAGGCTCAATTCAAGATCAGGCCCATTCTGTTTTTTACCGACGATATCAACGAGCCAAGAAAGATTGATCTGTCAAGAGCTTCTGAGGGTCAGTCTCTTTCTAACTCAAACGATGTAGACTTCTTGGACTTTGTGTCTGTGTGCCCAAGAACACCTATAGACCCACCCTCAGCACAGTTTGGCAATGATCCAACAAGCTCTGTTAGTAACTTCAAGGGCAAGAAGGGATTTCAGTTTGCATATCAAAACATATACAAGTCTGGAGATGTAAGTGCTATCAGCACTTACTCTAAGCTTCAAGTTCCTGCTGCATACATATATCAGGGTACTGCACCAAATGCTTCTTTCTTTACTGAGAACTTAATTGCAGTAACGATTCCAGCAGCAAGTCTTGGCGCCGAGGTGGACAGGGTTAGGCTGCTTGTGAGAGAGGGTAATGTTGGAAGCTGGTTTGTGGCTGACGAGATAGAATACACCTCAGGCGATGTGCAGTTTGACTTCTATAACGACAAGGTTCTTACCATCCTGCCAGAGGGAGAGACGAGGAGGCAGTTCGACTCTACGCCCAAAAAGGCTAGAGCACAAGAGGTAACAAACAACAGACTTTTCTTCGGAAACTATGTAGAAGGGTTTGATGTTGAAAGCATTTCCGAACTAACGTCAAATGGGTCTTCCAGAATAAACCATATTTTCTTGGAGCGCCCAGAAGATTTTATCACATTTAACCTAACATTAGAGCCAGAAGTAAGAAATGTAAACGCGCCTAGTGCTGCAGCTGCGTGCCTTAACAGGGTCGCTGCATATAGGCTAGGTGTGAGTCAACTCCCTTCAGAGGGTGTCGTTGCTGGTACTCAGGTGATATTTAATATGACCCTGAAGCCCGATGATAACTTTCACATGTACGAGTCTCGCGCAGGATACCACGGAAGTGCGAGATATGAGGTTCTAAAGGCAGACACAGGGGCTGATGTCCACGCTCTTACTCAGGAGCAACAGATGGGCCCTGCTTTTGACGCTTCGGGTAAATCTTTCTTTGGACCTAGTCAACAGTTTACTCTCGAAGATGGAGGGAGGGTTAGAAAAAACAGTGTTGCCTTTAATCCGTTCTTGAACGATGCTGAAAATGCAGAGGGCCACGCACAGTGGAGAGCAGATTTTGCAGGTGACACAACGGGTGTCGCCGACAATGCTGGACAAAAGGCTGTATACGGGACGAATGCTGGCAACCCCTTTATCATTCAGGGTAAACCTATTAAGTTTAGCGGATCTTTTGTGGCTCTTGTTGACCTCAGTCAAGATCAACTCGCACAAGAGATTACCGGAATGGTGGTGGGTAATCCAAATAAGGCTGATGATCTTTCTTTTGAAGATGTCGGTGGCGTTGCAGAGCCTGTAATTCAAAGGATATCTGTAATATCCTCTGTATCTACATCGTCTTACAACATAGACCTTCAGCTCAACAATCTCCAGAAAATAAAGGTCAATGGGCAAACGGACTTCCGATCTAAATTAGTTGTAGCGGTTGGTAAGCAAGACAATCTCGCAGGAAACAACGGAAGCTTGTTGGCACCTATGGGATACTTCATTGTAAACAAAGCGCAACCAGAGTTTAGACTGAGGGACATAAGTCAGTTCTATGCTGTGGAAGATGAAACGGATGCTACCGGAGATAACTATGATGAGTTCCGTGGAAGCGATGCATTTTTTGCTCTCGACATATTGACGCTTGGAGACTTTGAAACACTCACATGTATCCCCGATGTATTTATACCAACCACTGAAGAAGAGTATGCTTACTATGAGTTTGGTCTAGAGGACCCATACCTTTCTCCGGGAAATATTTTTGACGGTTGGGTATGCATGACAAGAGACTACATTCAGTTTCAAGTTCCAAACCTTACACTTGAAGAACTTCAGTCTCAATTTACGCTTTGTGCTCAACAACTGTTTGAGATTATTCAGGGCGACTTCGCGCCCCCCGCACAGATTTTTGCACAGGGGGAAGGTGAGATTGGAGACAGCACCTATAGCATTCCTAACCCCATCATATTAACCTTCCAAGCTGATACCAACAGCGGTGGAAACTATAGCGCTGCCACTACAGCATTTTCGATAAATCTTCAACAGATAAGAAGATGGTTTGGCTACTTGATTCCTACAGGGGCTTCTGTAACTCTTAGTACTAGCGTAGGAACAATACTTGAAACTCTTAATGAAATAGGTGCAGGCAACCTTCAGAACATACCTAACGCCCTAATTCAGATTGAGGGAGGTAGATTGATAAATACTTTTGATGATTACGCTAGAGACACTTTCCTTAATGAAGGCGTAGACATCTCTGACAACGACGCAAAGTATTTTAATTACGCCTTTAGCCTTTTGGACGGTGAGGCTGGTGCTGGAGCTGTAACCGAAGAATCTTTTAATGGACAAAACAGAACTAGTGTTTCCTACAGTACAATACTTGCTGGCATTTCACCTTGGGGTGCTCACGGGAAGCAAGATACGCTGGCCACTGCTGAGGGTCTTAACAACATGCCCCTCATATCTCAAACGAGCAACTACGTTTTAGGCACTGATCAACTTGATTCAGCTGGTCAGAATCCAGCAGAAGATCTTCTTGATGAAAAGCATGCTCACATTGAGGTGTTTGATTTTGAGACCATTCAGATATCGCCTCAGTCAGATGGGGGAGATCAGCCATTTAAGTCCTTTAAGACAAAAGCTAATCACGACTTTGGTATAGTCTTCTACGATCAAAGGGGTAGGGCTAGTGACGTCATGCCACTTGGTAGCCACTATGTTCCCGGGTATGACGTGGCAGACCTTAAGGGTCCTGTCAAGATTCAGATTAGCCTCGACGGGGTTACAATTCCGCCTTGGGCTTGGCACTATCAAATAGTATATGCTGGCAATAGCACAGTAGATGATTTTGTGCAGTATTCTACGGGCGGGGCTTTTGTTGAGTTTGACTCAGATGATCCAGACAACAATGGAAACATCTACGTGTCCCTAAACTATCTTCAAAACAACTCAAGTGTATCTTACTCTTCTGCTTTTGGTGCAGTAAACTTTGACGGAAGTCAAGACTTCTACACCTTTAAGGAGGGAGACAAGCTTAGAATACTTTCATACTTTACGGACAATGAGCTGGCAAACAGACAGTTCCCTCCTGCTTATGAGTTTGATATTGTAAGAACGGTTACCCTTGCGGACGACGAAGACAACCCGCTAAAAAATCCAGATACAGAAATAACTGAAGCTTGTATTGGACAGTTTCTTGTTCTTAGAAACAACCCTGCAGCTATTGGATTTTCATACTCTGATGTCAAGCAAAGCATTGGCGCCGGGGCAGTTCCTGCGGAGTCAAGTCAACACAGATGGAATGACAGATGTGTAGTTGAAATTTACAGCCCAAGAAAAAACCAAGACGCAGAAGACAGGGTGTACTATGAGGTTGGCAAGAAGTTTAACATTCTCAAGAACGCGGAGACGCTTGAGTTTGAATCTGCAACGATTGACCTAACTGAAGGAGACGTTTACTTCAGGAGGATTCCAATGAATATGCCAAGGTTTTTGCCAGAGCAGTCATTGTTTTCAAATCTCATCCAGAACGAATCTTCGAACCCTAGATTCTTAGACTACTTTGTCGAGACAAGAACGTTTACGGACACCATTATTGGTGCCAATCAACAGAACTGGGGTAAGGCTAAAATCGTAAACAGATTCCAAAGAGAGATAAGAAGAGATTCCTCTATAACGTTTAGTGACGTAAATAATTACTCTCAGCCTCAGCTCAGATACACTAGGTTTGATTCCACAACAAGTAACTTCAAAGATCTACCTAACTCAAGCGGAAGTATACAGAGACTAATAAATAGAGGAGATAGCTTGTTTGTTCTTCAAGAAGATCAGATCAGTGATATCCCTGTCTCAAGAACTTTGCTGTCAGATTCTGCTGGAACAGATATTGTTGTTGCTTCTGAAAAGGTGCTGGGCACCCAAAGGTTCTACTCTGGAGGCTATGGATGTAGCACAAATCCTGAGTCTGTAATTAAAATTGGCGAGAGCATATACTTTGCTAACAAAGAGAATTTTGAAGTTTATAAGTTTAACCCTTCAAATGGTGTTGCTATCATTTCTGAGTATGGACTTAAATCTTACTTCAGAGATCTTTTCTCATCTGCTCTAAATGTTGCTGGCACTATTGTAAAGGTTGTTGGTGGATACGACCCAATTCTTGATGAGTTTGTAATATCAGTTGTAAACGAGGCTGCCATTGCTACGGCATCTGCTGAACAATTCGACCAGCCTACAGGGACCGTGATTGTAACTCCAACGTTCCCTGACGCCCCTGATGTAACGGCTGAAATAACAGACTTAAACATAGATATTTCTTTGCTTGAGGCTGATTTGATTTTGGCAAATGATACGATTGCCGACCTTCAAGCGCAGATAGCTGCTCTCTACAATCAGATTGCATCCACCATCAACGATCCTGAGGTTGCAAATACAACTGATTATCAAACGATTGTTGATTTGCTCAATGAAGAAATTGATATTATTGAGGATGAGGTTATTTCCATATCTAACGACGCTATCTCTGGTATTGAATCTACGGCAAGCTTTCACGCTCAAGCACTGTTGCAAGCCAATGAAGCCATATCAAGTATCGACAACTTCCTTTCAGAATATCTTCTTGTTGGACCTAGGGCTGACAGCTTAGCTGAGGTCGACTTTACCCTGCCTTCTCAGCTTAGTTCTGACGTTATGGCAACTACTTCTCACAGCGCAGGAGAAACCGTAACATACGCTCAATTTATTGCCGTTGTCGAAGCGTTTAAGCTTAAGCTTAGAGAGTACAAGACCGCTTCAAATGATGACCTTGGTCAGTATCTTATTGATGTAGGTACATACACAGGAAGGGATGCGGGAGGTGACAACAGCATCACCTTTGAAATTGGATACGGTATACCTACTGACGACTCTTTGTCTGATGAATTTTTAGAGAGCAATCTTCCACCTAACTCTGCTTTGTTTTCAGACCCTGAGTTCTTGAACAAGCTTTTGGGTAATCCCAATACGGTTGGATTTGGATACTTGGCTGATGTAAACAGACTTTTCCAAAGCTTTGCTGGTGGAGGTATTGATGGTATTGCTGAAGTGCTCATCAACAAGGAGGGTGAGCTTGAAACACTTGGGCAAGAAAACGAAGATCTGCTGAATCAAATTGCAGTCTTTGTAGAGGCTGTATACGAGGGCAAGGGGCCTGAGGTAGAAACCACACCCGATGCTGTGTCTCAGACAAGGGGTCCGTTCGGAGATGAATACGATCCTGACGGTGACGGAGCTGTTGAGACTAGTCCTCTAAAGGCTTACTATGATGCTGTTCAAGCCGACGATGGAGACCCATCGTTCCCTAACCTGAGAGCCGCTATAACTGACAGCGCCTTGAATTATGGATCTGTATTGGCTCTTATTGAGGATGGACTTACTGGATTTAGTACACCCTATCAGGCTGACATAGAGTCAAAGTTCGCTGATATTACTGCTATACAGGCGGTGAGAGACAGTCTCGCAACTTCTTTCTACAACACTTCTAAGTTTACGTTTGATGTACAGAGAGATATTTCTCCATCCGGTCAGAATCCACCGTATGGCGGAGGTGTTCCGGATCAATTTTACGGTCTACTTATTGCGGGGGGTAATCCTTCTCCTGATGATATTATTTCCGCTCTTGGTGGAGACACCATAGATCAATCCGACGCTCAACAGACATACTATGAGTTGTTTGGTAGTGTGGCAAACATACTTGACTTCTTGTCTACCACTGACTTTACCGGCGGCGACATTCCTGCGATTGGAGGCGAAGGAGCAAGTGCTCTTCTCAAAGAAAAGATCAGAGACTTCTTGGTGCAGTGGGACACACAGCTAACAGGTGTTGGATTCCCTACTGGATTCGCAGATGATTTTGACTTTGAATCTCTTGCTAGCGAAGATACTACCGATGGCGCTTTGGCTGCGGCTCTTGATCAAGCTCTTGGAACCATTGTTGGAGAGGGCGGCTCGGGGTTTGACATTAGCCTTGCGGGACTTATCGGGGCGCTTCAGGGAATGCTTATTGAGTATACCGACCAACTTCGTAATTCAGGCTTTTTTGCTGATTCTCAGTTTGCTGTATCTGGCGGCTTTGTTAACGCACAAAATATCTTTTCAAGTACTCTGCCTATAGACGGTGGTCCTTCATACACTGAACTGTTTAACGCTGCGTCAAACATTTCAGAAGCAGTCACAAGACTTAAAGAGTTCCAGACAATACTTGGTTCGACAACGCTCTTGGGTCAGGTAGGAAGCACGGGGGCTGTGGGTATTCCCGATCTTACCATACCTACAGACAGTAATGAATTTAGACCAGCTGTCGGTTATACTGGAGCAGGCGGACAAGGACTTATAGCTCAAACAGTTCTTCAGGGCGGACCTATTGAAAACCAAGATGCAAGTACAGATGGACCATCTATATATACATCTTATGAGGGCCTCAGAAGTTTGCTACAATATATAGACAATACTCTCACTACATATTCTAATGCTCCGGTAGCGCAGGGTGGTGCACTTACTCTTGGAGAAGAAGATGTGTTCTTCAATAGTTTTAACACTGGGCCAAACCCAACAGATGGCAGTTACCCTCCATTTAACTTTACGGGATCTCTTCTGGATCTTATTCCTAACGGATCTGCAGCATACGAAAAGGTCTATAATGCCATTGCAGCTCTAGTGGGGCCGATTTCAGTAGACGAAGGAGACATAGATCTTGCACAAATCGTAGGTATTGTTAACACTGCTGTTAATGAATCTATTTTGTATAGAACTGAGAACATAAGAACCGTACTTGAGAACGTTGAATTTGACGGAGGCGCTACGGGTACAGCAAATTTTAGGGGGCGCATTGACGCTGACGGTGGGCAAAGTATTCCACTACAGTTTAAAAACGCCGATTTCGACTACGACGGCTCGGTTGGAGCTAGTGACCTGCTCTCATTCTTGGCCGTGTTTGGCACAACAGTAGACAACGAATATCTTGGACAAAGAGTCGACGACATCCTCAATCTGCTAGACGAGTTTAACTATAGCAACGTTACTGTTGGGGAAGCCGGAGGAAACCCTAATATTCCGCAGACAAACACAGACTTTATTCAAGCTCTGATAGCAAACATAAACGGTCTGTCTAACCTTCTTCCGGATGGTCAATTCTTTGCTTTCGACAATGAACCACTTCTTCCTATCGAAGAGGGATCAATCGATCCTGCGGAGTCAGGAGGGTCTCCAAACCCACGTTACGGACAGATATATATTGAAACTGCGACGACGCTCTGACTAAAATAATTATGAAGAAAACTATAGGGTTTAACGATAAGAAGAACATTTGGACGTCTAAGTACGACTACGAATCTTCTAACTATGCGTCTTTGGATAAGCAGTTTTTTTCTTGCAGGAAAACTGTTGAAGCCTCTGATGATGTTGTGTGCTGGGAGCATCACAAAAATTCTGCTAACAATAATTTTTACGGCGATCAGTATTCTTCTGCCATAGCAGTATCTTTTAATGACAACCCATCTCAAAACAAACTATACAAGACATTTAGTGTTGAGGGCTCTGAAAATCTTAAGGGATCCCTTCACACTTTTGCTACAAGTGAGACGTTGCAACCGGGACAAACTCCATTAACAGTCAACGTAGATACGCTAAAAAACAAAGGCGGTATACTGTACGGAAATATTCCTAAAGACCCTAGGATTAAAGCCAATGTAAACATGAAGTTTGTCGGGTCTACGAGCAGAGAAACAACAACTCAGTCTCTTGGACAAGATCTTTACCGTTTTAACGGGGTAGTAGGCAATACAGCTTTTACATTAGATCAATCAACTAAGTTTGCTTTTGTTTTTGGGAACAGCACCAATCCTGTGGTGATAACTCCAAGTGGAACGTTTGTGTCAATACAGGAAAACACTGATTTCTACTCACTCAACTCTGGATTTGTGTCGCCTTCGGCTAATCAATTAGGCGCACTAGATATCGACGACCCCCTCGGAAAGGGCATTGTAGTTAAATCTACCTTCCAAGCTTATCAATCATTCCTTTTAAGCCTTAATGGTACAGATGGTATTGTATCTATCTTTGCGATTACAGACCCAGAGATCAACGGTGATTTCTTGAGGGGGCAGTATGCTGAGGCATACATTAGACTTGGAAGTGACAACTTTGAGCTGTACTCTATGAACGTAAACTACGAACCCACTGACTTAGACCATTCTAAGTAAGAATAACTATATTTGCAACTATGATCGAGGTTATCTATGACTTTCTGCACTATCTGATTTTTGGCTCAGATCTACCATACGTAAAAACAGTGCTAGACCCTTTTACTTTGTCTTTGATTCTTGGGGGAACAAAGGCTCTTACTGATGTGGGTCAGGGTATTGCCACGAGCGGGCGGGCTAGAAGGCAAAGAGAAGAGGGCGAGGAGATTGCAGAACAGGCTCTTCAAAGACTTCAGGGTTTAGACTTTGAAACAGGCCCAAAGCTTGGGGTAACGCAAGACACTAGGGATTTGGCTGAGCTTCAGATGCGCCAAAGTGCTGAGGCTATGCAGAACTTGCGAGATCAAAATCTGGCGCTGTCTCAGCAGGCTATAGCTTCTGGCGTTATGGACCCCACAAGGGCTAGTCAAAGTATTGCAAACATGGCTCCGGCACTTTCTCGTCAGCTTGGACAGTCTGAGCTTTCTGCAGCCATGCAGTCTACTGCTGCAAAGCAGAACCTCGCGAACTTGTCTGAAGGATACGCTAGGGCAAACGTCCTGAGAGAGCAGGGAGTCATGGACATGAACGTTCAGGCTGATAGATCTTTGCAGGAAAGAATCAGAAGAGAGGGGACGCAGGCTGCAGGCCTTGGCTTTGCAGCCGAGGGTCAGGCTGTTGGTCAGATGATCAACGCTCCAGCGGCTGGCATTGATACAGGATTAGCGGCATATAACTTGGCTAGTGACCCAAACAGAATCCGAGAAAAAGGAGGAATGCTCAACGATCAGATCTATGTGACGGGTGGTGAGTTCGATCACGACACCAACAAGAAGGCTCTGATTGACGAAGAGACTGGGGAGAAAGAAGCAGAACTGACTGGTGATGAGGCTGTCCTCAACCCTGAGCAAACAGACAATACAATGCAGGCGTTTAAGATCTTGAAAGACGCTATTGCTAAGATGGAAAACCCACCTGAAGAACTTCTTGCAGCCTTGGAGAAGATGAGCCACTTCGACGAGCCTCAGTTCCAAGTTCCTCAAATGGAAATTGAAATCGCGTAATGCCAGTAGCATACACAACCGGGCTGTCAACGACCCCCGGAGCCGACTTTAATAAAACTCTTGCTACTCTTGGACAACAGCAAGCAAGAAGGGCCGCTCAGCAGAAGGCCATCATGGATCAAATGCAGTCTCGGCAGAAGGCTACTGATAAAATGCTGTCTGAAGTTGAGGGATATGACGTGTCAAAACTTATTCCGCCTTTGAGAGAGCACTTCAAAACCTATGTGGGGCAGAAAATGCAGGAGATTCAGAACTTTGCTATTGACGACCCATCAAAGGCTCGAATGGCAGTTCAGGATGTTGCCAACTGGTTCAATGTACACTCATCTCACAACAGTGAAGAGGTTCAGATGACTAGAGATGCATACCTTAAGGTTGCAAACGATCCCTCACAAGCAGCAAAATTCAACGAGAATCTACCTGTGTACCAACAGTCAGCTGCTACTCCTGAGGGTAGCATTATGGCTCAGCAACAGTTCGAAGGTTCTGGGATTACCACGTATATGGGTGATGATGGCACAGTGTTTTTTAAAAACATTGACCCAGAAACTGGAGAAGAGACAGGAGATTGGAGCAATATTACTTCTTGGGAGTCTTGGGCCAACCCATCTACATTTCAGATTCCAACACAGTCTCGATACGGCAAGAGTGCCATTCAGATTGGTGAGTCTGTTGTTCGTGAATCTGTTAAATCTAGTAATAAAGACGTTTGGAATAGGTCAAAAGCAGTAAAGTCTGCTACTGGAATTGTAAACGCTGGTTCAGATAATGAAGATGGAGCGTCTGCTAGAGCTTGGGCAGTTGAAAACTTGTGGGGTGACGGATATAGAGACAATGAAGCTCTTGTTTCTGCATACATTACTGCAGACATAAACAGCTCAGAATATAATCTTCACGAAGAATACATCAATAATAAGAACAAGGATCTTATCAATGAGATGGTTGAGGCCTCTCGATATGATGATAAGAAAGATGACGATGATGATTCTGGCAAGGGCAAGGGAAAACAGGTGTTTACAAGCGATTTTGACAGCAAGTCCGAATATGCATTTAACGCGACTAATCTCTTTAAAGAGGGACAGCTTCTTGCATTTGATGATATGGGAAGGGTGTTAAACTTGGAAGATTTGGATAAGCAAGAACTTAAGGGAACTCGATACACTTTGGGTAGCCTCGCTAAGAATACAAAAGAGACTGAAGCCATTCAACTTCCCAATCCTAACTTTGGTCAAGAGAACAGGTCTCTTGATGAACTGAAAAGAAGGTATGAGGAGATTGACAATAAAAACAGCGTCGCAGCAAAAGACCTTAAGTTTGAGATTGAAAACTTAGAATACGATTTAGGAGATACACAGCTTGAGCCAGAGCAGTTTGACTTGAACTTGAGCGACTTGGTATTTTTGCCTAATGGAAAGCTGGCTTTGATGAACCTCAACTACAAGGGATCTAAGGTTAAGACAATCATGCTTGATAGAATTAACGACAAGCCAAAAGTTGATCAGATTATTCAAGCAATTAGAAGGGTCTACAACGACGAAACAATTACTTTTGAAAAGCTTCAGAAGGGGTTGGTGACTGGCCCTCAGGGTGACGCTGAAAGAACTGTCCAAGACAATACTTCTACTGCAAATCAACCAAAAGCTGGAGACAGCTTGTTTGAATAATAATTCGAATGAACGAAAAGCATAGACAGTTATACGATCTCATGGTTGAAAGAGATCTTATCTCTAAATCATACGACGAGTTTACAACCAACTTCTCACAGCCGAATAAGCAGAAGCAGTTGTATGGTTTTTTGATCGACAATGATGTGATCAGCACCAATATCGCCGAGGATAAGTTTTACCAAACAATCTTTGACGTAAAAAAAAAAGAGAAGGCGGATCTATCTCCCGTTCAATTTGGGGCAAGAACCGCACAACCTCTCTCGGCGCCAGTTTCGGACGAGGTTTCTACGGAATCTACCTCAGATACGAGTCAGGATCAACCGCAGCAGAGTGGAGATTCGGCTTCACTTACGGTAAGCGCTGACACCCTTCCCGTCGGAGTAGCCCCGATTATTGATGTAGATATTGAGGGGGCTGAAACACAGTATCTAGACGGAAAGTTTGGGGATATGGTGAATGCCATCCCTATCATTGGAGATGCATTTGATGACGCTGCCAGAGCGTGGGGTCAAGGACAGGCTACAGGAGACATTGTGCCCTTTTCTTTTTCTATGGCTGTTGGTGACGTTGCCATGACAGAAGAAAACATTGAGGCTTTTGTCAATCAGGTTGTTGAATACGACAATCACATGAGAGAGATTGGGGTGTCTGATGAGGCCGAGTCCTTTGCAGCAACGCAAGAAGCAAATGGCGGGGGTGTATGGGGATTCTTGAGCGCTGCTTACAAGCACCCTCAGGGGTTGGCAGAGACATTGCTTAGCTCTACATCAGGTATGCTGAACAAAGCATCTGCAGAAAAAGCCTTGGCTACGGTAGTCGCGGGTACTGGTGCTGGTGCTGCTGCTGGACTTGCTGGCGGACCAGCCGCTCCAGTAACGTCTTCAGCTGGAGCTTTAGCTGGAGCTGCAATTAGCCTTACTCCAGCTATGGGTATGGCAGGTGCGACGGTAGAGATGGGCATGTCATTTGTTGACTTTCTTAAAGAAGAGTTGGGAGATAAGGAGTTTTCTTATGAGAACGTGCTACCCATTCTACAAGATGAAAGCAAGCTGAGAGAGATCCGTAAAAGATCTGCATTGCGTGCAGGAACTATTGGGTTGGTTGACAGCTTTGCAGGTGGTGTGCTTGCAAAGGGAGCAAAGACAGCCAAGGCTGCGGGTAAAGCACAGACTCGCATCGTAACCCAAACAGCTACAGGTGAGGCGGGAGCTGGGGTTGGTGGTGAGCTATTGGCTCAAGCCGCTGCTGGTCAAGATGTAGACGTGGCTGAAGCATTGATGGAAGGTTCTGTTGGTGTGATCGGTACTCCTGTAACACTGGCTTCTGCCGCCTTACAAGATGCAGGTAACTACAAAGTCAACGGTGGTGCAGTAACCAAGAAGCAGGCAACAGAGCTTGTTGAGGACCTTTCAGACGATGAAGTCAGTCAGGTAAACATTGAGATTGACAACGACGCAGAGCTTCAAGCAGAAGTTGAAAACAAAAAGCGTAGAGCTGTCATTGCCAAGGACTTACCAAAAGACATTTCAGAAGAAGATCGCAGCAGATTGGTTGATCTAGAGATGGATCGTCAGATGCTGAAGGGCAAAGAGACTTTGGCTGCAGAAACAAGACTGACTCAAGTAGAGAATGAAATTAGAATCATTCTTGAAAAGGAAAGAATTGTAGAGAAAAAGCCTGATGAAGTCTTAAGAGACGATGTGTCTCAAGCCATGGCTGATCTCGATAGTGAAATTGAGAAGGCTCAGTCAGAGGTCGAGTCCCTTTCTGATGCAGCTGGAACCGAGGCTGGCCTTGATGTAGATCAACAACAGATTGATGATGCGAATGCAAGACTCAACGAACTCAAAGACAAGAAGTCTCAAGCTCAAAAACTAATTGGTGAGATGGGCCAAAGGCAAGAGGATGTAGTAGAGTCTAAGGCTGCTGCTTCAACGCCTCTTGTAGACACAGCTCAGCTTGAGGTGGATGCAGAGTCTGCCGCACAAAAAGAGCAGGAGCTTAGGTCTGTTTTGGGCATTGAGCAAAAGGTAGAAGAGACTCCAGTTGAAGCTGTTCCTGAAGTTGCTGAAGAACCACCTACAGCTGAGCCAACGCCTGAGCCAGCACCTGCTCAAGGGCCTCAAACAAACCCAGAAGAGTACACTAGAAAACTTCAAGAGGAAGGAGTCTACGTAAAAGGTGAGGGTATCCGCTCAAAGCTTGACGGACTTCGCCGTCGTTTCTTCTCAGCGCGTAGCTTCATGCCTAAGAGCATGTTTGCTGCTCGCGAGCAGAGAGAGGCTAGCATTGCAAAGCAGAGCAACATTGCTCAGCAAAACATCCGTGAGTTCAACAGATTATTTAAAACATATAAGGGAGATCAGAATCAGTTGATGGCCGACTTCGACGATGCATTGCGCGGCGGTGAGGGAATGAACAGATTGCCCGAAGAGTTTGCTGGGTTGGCTCAAGAGATGAGAAACCAGATTGATAAGTTAAGTATTGATCTAATCAACTTGGGTGTAGTGCCTGACTCTCAGATAGATAAGGTTATTGGAAACCTTGGTCAGTACCTGACAAGATCCTTTGAGGTGTTTACCAATAAGGACTGGAAGAACAAGGTCAGCACTGAGGTTAAGAACGAGGCTCGAAACTTCTTGAGGGAGCAGAACAGAGAGATGGCCATGACTGACTATCTCAATCCTGAACTCAACCCAGAAGGTCTAGATGCAGAGGCTTTCTTGGAGAAAAGAGTGGAGGGTTTGATGAACAAGTACCTTGACCCCAAAGAAGCCGCAGCATTTGCGTCGGCTGCCAGTGATACAAAGAACACAAACATCCTCAAGCAGAGAAAGGACATCCCTAAGGAGATCCTAGCTCTTATGGGTGAATATACAGACCCTGCACAGAACTATGCGGCTTCGGTATTGAAGATGGCACAAACGGCAGAGGGTGCTAGGTTCTTAAATACTGTAAAAGAAAACGGTACTGGGGTTTGGCTATTCGAAAAGGCTACAGGTCAGAACTCAGTTCAGATTGCATCAGAGGGTAGTGAAGCTATGGCTCCACTCAACGGGATGTATACCACTCCTGAGATTGCAGCTGAGTTCAACAAGGTGCCAGAGCAGATGTCTGACTTCATGAAGAAGTACATGGCAGCTATCGGTTCTGTCAAGTGGGCTAAGACTATTGGGTCTATTGGGACTCACTCTAAGAACGTGATTGGTAACCTCGGATTTATGTGGGCTAACGGTCACTACGACCTGACTCAACTTAACGAATCATACAAAACTCTTAGAGCCGACCTTTACAGAGAAAGTAAAGCGCGTAAGCTTCTTGGAATAGATCAGAGAGCAAGAGACAAAGTTGCTCAGGATCGAATGAATAAGTACATTGAGCTTGGAATTGTGAAGCAAAGTGCTGCACTCGGTGAGATCAGAGATATGTTCAAGGATGCTGACATGGATAGTGCATTGGCTAACAGGATGAACAACGAGAACCTGAGCAAGAGTCAAAACATTTTGCGTAAAGCTCGGGTGGGTATGAAGAAAGCTGAAAATATTTACCAAGCAGAGGATGACTTCTTTAAGATTGTGGCCTTTGAGAACGAAAGAAACCGCTACGCCAAGGCTCAGTTCGGTGTGGAGGCAGACCAACTGACTACAGAACAGGCGGCTGAGCTTGATGCTTACGTAGCCGAGGTGGTGAAGAATACCTACCCAACATACAGCCGTGTACCTGAGGCTATTCAGATGATTCGTCGATTCCCATTCATGGGGAACTTCGTGTCTTTCCAAGCTGAATCATACAGGGTTGCTTGGAATACTATGGCTCAGGGAATTTCAGAAATCAAGTCAGACAATCCTGAGATCAGAAAGATCGGGGCTCAAAGACTTGCAGGCGCTTCCAGTTACGCCTCAGCAAAAGCTGCTGTGACAGGAGTATTTGGAAAGGCAGTTGGTGCTGGCGTCATGGGGGTTATCGGCAAGGGGATGGATGATGAAGGCGAAGATCAAAGACAGAACGATCTCCGCAAGTTCATGGCACCTTGGAGTCAAAACTCAAGAATTATTCCTTACGACCTAAAGGATGGCAAGTTTTCATATATCGACATCTCTGCGTCAGACCCGTATGGTCACTTCGACAAGATTGCCAACTCGTTTATGAGGGGTGAGGACGGTGTTGACTCATTTGCTAAGGGGTTGTTCACTGTGATCGAACCATTCCTCGGTGAGGAGATCTTGACTAGGCGCTTTATCAACCTGAGCAGAAACGTCAACGACTACGGCAAGCCCATCTATAATCCTGCATCACCTGAGACTCAACAGATGCAAGACATTATGGCTTACATGTACGAAGTAATTGAGCCCGGTACGTTCACATCTGTTCGCAAGATTTACAACTCAGGAGCAGACCCGAAAGAAATTGGTGGTCAACTTACAGGTTTTAAACCATACAATGTTGATATCAATCAGCAACTTGGGTTCAGTATGGTGAAGTTTAAAGAAAAGCTATATGAGGCTAACTCACTGAAATACAAAGACTTCAGTCAGGCTCGTGATGCATACAGAGACATCCAAGAGGAGATGCATGAGTTCGCAATGTCCGCTAACAGACTGGGTGTGAGCAAGAAAGACATCATCGAGACGATTCAGAAGTACACACGGGTGAGCAAAAAGCAAGCAGAGGGAATCTTTGCTGGGCGATACAGACCCATCACCCCGCCTAAACCAGAAAGACCTACACGATGAAAGAAAAAAAGAAAATCAGAGACACCAAGCTTGGTTCTTGGTTGAAGGACAAGGCACCTGATGTACTGGGTGTTGTTGGAGACTTGCTGCCAGACAGCGGAGGACTCGGTGTCGTAAAGAATCTGTTGGACAAAACACCTGACGTAGACCCTGCCGAGGCACAAGCTGCCATCGACGCAGAGGTAAAGTATCAAGAGAATGTCACGGCTAGGTGGCAGGCGGATATGGGGAGCGATGTAAAGCTGGCGAAACTGATTCGTCCTGTAACGCTTATCGCTTTAATGTCTATGTTTATGGTGACTATGGTGCTGGACAGCTTGGATGAGTTGCCATTTAACGTAAAAGATTCATACGTATCTTTGCTTGAGATCCTTATGCTCACCTCATTTGGTGCATATTTCGCAGGGAGAACGATTGAGAAATCTAGAAAGTGAGAGTAAGAAGAAGATATCAAGAGGGTGGTAGGACCGCTGATTTGTTAGCCGCTTTGGAGCGGCGTAGAGTTATGAATCAGTTGAACTCAGACGTTCAGGATCGCATGCCTCAGCCGTCTCCAGCTCCGGCTTCTTCTACTCGCGTGGCCATGCAGCCACCAATCTACACATCTGCTGAAGAAGCTATGCTTGATCAAGCGGCTGGAGACTACGTTAGTTTTGCCAAAACGTTTGGCGAACCAATGAGTGAGGAAGACGCTAAGTACCTGAGAGAAACCCAAGAGCTTCCAACGGGAGCTGTCAAGTCGTCTTACCCTATCGCAGAGTTCCTTTCTCCTGTGGGTGATGTCATGGCTATGGGTGAAGCAGATAGCGGCCTTGAGTTTGCTATGGCAGCAGGCTTGGCATTCGTCCCGGGTAACCTCAACATCGTGAAGGAGTTCTTGCCTTCTTTTGTCAGGCCAAATCAGATAAAGAGTCTTGAGAATATTCTCAATGCAGTTGACGACGCAAGTGCAGGTGCAGATGAGCTCATATCACTCAACGTGCCTGAGGTTACTAGGATGAGTGCCGAGGCTAGAAAGGAGATGGCTAATGGTCTAGACGAGATGGCTGAGGGTCTTATGGAATTCCCCGCGTTTAGCAGAGAGGAGGTAAATAGGTTGCGAGAAACATCTAGGTACCTGAGATCTCCTGACATCAAACAAACCTCCAAAGCCGCTGCAAAAAAGTCAACGGCACCTAGGTCCCAGATTGGGGATTTCAAAGTAGATATCGGACCCGACGGCATTGGGTACAGGATGGATGGGTCTGCTGACTACATCTCACTGGTTGAAAACAAGCCCAATGATTTCACACTCGTAGCTATGCTTGAAGAAAACGTAAACCCCAGAACTAAAGGGTTGCTTCTTGCTGAGACGATCAAGCAAGTTCCTAAGGGTGGAAGGGTTAGGTTTGGTAGCGTAAACGACCTGAGTACAGACTCATATGTATTCCCCTTGAGCTACATTGAGAAGGGTAAAGCAAAGGCTGACTTGAGTAACGTTGAGTTCTTGAAACTCAATGAGTTAGGTCAGTCCCCAAAGGCGTTTGCAAAAGCATTTGACATTGAGCCTCGTCAAGTTGGACTGATAGACGGTAGCGAAAAGGCCTCTTCGGATGTGGTCGCTCGGGTCAAAGGGAAGATTGATGCAAAGCTTCAGTCTCTTGGTCTGCCTGAGTCTCAAGTTTCGGGAGATCAAATCCTCATGCCTCACTTCGACATGATCAAGACAATCGGAAAGGGTGAGTTCAAGTACGGGGGCAACCTCAGAGTAGTTAAGCAAGCACCCAAGGGGTTCAGAACTAAAAGATAAGATGTACAAAGGACTGATTCTTTTTTTACTTCCAGTCGTTGCGTTTTCTCAGCCAAGCTGGGTAAACCTACAGTTTCAAACCGACCAATATGGAGGCGAAAGCACTTGGGAGATTTACATGGTTGGGTCTGATAGCGTGTATGCCGCCGGAGGTCCTTACCAAAATCTATCTTACAATCAGGAACTGATCACCTTACCCGTTGGGGAGTACAACTTAGTGGTGAGTGATTCGTTTGGGGATGGTATATGCTGTGAGTTTGGTGAAGGTTGGTTTGGCCTTGAGAATACATGTGGTACAAGCATGTATGTGTATGACTTTGCTGCATCTGAAATTACTGTTCCGTTTAATTTGCTACCATGCCCACCTCCTGTAGCTGGGTGTAGTGATGAAACAGCAAACAACTATAACCCAGACGCATATCTTGAGGACATTTGTGTATATGATGTTACGTTTAGACTAGACCTCAACGGACCACACCCACCACAGATAGTTACTCCAGAAGTAAACTCATCAGTTAACGGATACTGCGGTGCATGCTGGGCCATGAGTGATGACAACCAAGATGGGGTGTGGGAGATAACAGTTCCCATGCCAGAAGGGGAACACTTTTGGAAGTTCTCTGCTGATAACTGGGCAGTACAAGAACTACCAGTAGGCGTTTCTGAGTCTTCCTGTTTTTTGTTCGATGAGTTTGGGTATGTCAACAGAACCATAAACGTAGAGGGCAACATGACACTCCCACCGTTTTGCTGGGAAAGCTGCTTGCCATGCGGTGCTATTCCGGGATGCACAAATCCAAACGCTAGCAACTGGAGTCCATGGGCTAACTTCAATAACGGGACATGCACAGGTCTCGGGGCTGACTGCCAGCCATGGGAGACAGAGATTACTACCGTAGTTATTGCAGACAACTACCCAGAAGAGACAAGTATAAACGTATACAACGTCACATCTGACCAAGAACTGTTGGATGTATCTATTGGAGATATATCACAGTTGGTCATTGGTGTGCCACTGTCATTCTCTACGTGTGCTACAGTTGGTGACGTTGTTGAGGTGGAGATATCTGACAGCTATGGTGACGGACTAGGGGCCTCTCAGTGGGGTGGACAGGACGGAGATCTGTTTGTTGTAGCCTGTGGAGACACTCTATGGGAGTTGCCCGAAGCAGACTTTGGATACAGCACTTTCTCAGAGTTTACTACACCTACATGCGTCACTGTTGAAGACGTAGTAGGATGTGGAAACCCAGACTACCTAGAGTACAACCCAGATGCAACAGTACAGCTAGATATGCTATGTGAAACTCTTGCAGTATACGGGTGCACAGATACACTGTACTTCAACTACGACTCTCTTGCCAATGCAGAAGCCGCGATAGACTCCTGCTTCTACACACTCACCATTACAGACGGTATTGGGGATGGGTGGTTTGGTAGCTGGCTTGGTATCTATCAGGATGGATGGGTGTCCCCACAATACAAGATGGGTCCTAACGACGGCACAGAAGAAGTGTTCGATGTATACCTCTCGGCAGACGAGGAGATAGAGCTGTTCTTTTTCACCACCCCACAGTCACAGAACCAAGTCAACCAGTGCGGATTCATGCTTGTGGGACCGACTGGAGATACTCTGATTGATATCTCACAGTGGAGCATTACCCCATTCCCCAACACATACAGCGTTACACCATACTGTGGGAATACGTGCGTGCCGTTTGTATATGGATGCACTGATGATGCTGCACAAAACTATGATGCATACGCAAACACAGAGAATGGTAGCTGCTACTACAACGCTGGGTGCACGCAAGCTGGATACTTAGAATACTACACACAAGGATATGATGCTGACTACGATGATGGATCATGCGATACATTGGCCATCTTTGGATGCACCGATGTAGAAGCTTTGAACTTTGAGCCTGAAGCCAACGTAGATAACAACAGCTGCATAGATGTCATAGAAGGCTGTATGGATATTGACGCATACAACTACAACGAAGATGCCAATACCTCCACAGATGACTGTCTTTATGATGCTGGTTGCATCACTGGGGCTGGACAGCCATACTGGGCCAACGATTACTGTTACTCATGGGTGATCGAGGTAGACCCTTACTGCTGTGAGACAGCATGGGATGCGGTGTGTGAGGAGATGTATGACTACTGTGGGGCGGGCGTGACATCAGTAGATGTATCGGTAAGATCAATGCTTCACTTCTTTCCAAACCCAACACGAGGGTTGGTGAATATTCAGGCACCCATCGGGACGATAATAACTTTGTTTGATGCGAGGGGAAGGGTTGTTCAGACTACGACAGGCAACACTGTTGAGCTGCCAGTGGCTGGACCGTATGTAATAATGGCCAACTACAAGGGTAGAATCAAGAGAGAAATAATCGTGAGACAATGAAGAGACTTGTAGCTATAACCTTTATGCTTTTGCCCTTGCTAACGCTTGGGCAAAGCGACTTCTACAAGAATGTATTGAGAAGAGCTACGTTCTATGCAGCCGTAAACGGAGGTAACTCTGTATCAGATCAGGACGTGTTTTCCGTAGCTACAGGACCGCTCACGACAGACATTGTACAGACACCCTTTGATTACTCGCTGACCCTCGGTGTAAGAAAGATAGCTAGATTTGGATACGAGAACAGAGCCAACATCTTTTACGATGGTACAGAGAAGACATACGGGGATGCAGCAACGGTAGGCAAGTACGATGGGTTTGAGTTCCTTGCTGAGGCTGACTGGAGAAGACAGCAGGGTAAGAACTTTCTTGATCAAGACTACTTCGCTAGGTATGTAGCTGACAGCTGGGTTGTCAAAGCAGAATACCTGCAAGACGGATTTGCTGACGTCAGGTACTTTGAGGCTTCAGAGAGAGGAAGGTTAAAGATTGGAAAGAAGCTGTCTCTTAACGCGGGCGTGGTCCAAAGAATATCTCAGCCATACGGGTACGACCCTCTTCAACAATGGCTTCTTGAAAACAATCAGATTCACTACACATCTTTGGCCTTGGAGCAGGGGTATAGTGTCGACGTAAATACAGGTGAGTTCTTCTCCCCCGAGGGGGAACTGGTTGCCAACGATCAGGCAGTGTGGGAGCAGGTGGTAATCCCACAGGTTCTTGACGATTACGTTGCTGAAAAAAAATCTGAGCTTGAAGGCCAGTGGCTGTACTCAGCTGTGGTTGGCTTTGATTTCTATCACTATGAGAAAGACTTTTGGTTGCACTCGTGGGGCAACGTGATGCCCTACCACCTCGACACAGGCGATGAGTATTCGTATCACAATTTTGTGAACAGTAGCCAGTGGATAGACGTAGGCTTTGGACTCGTCTTTGGAACTAAGATTACAAAGAGCCTCGGTGTGTTTACTGAGGGGAAATACAACAGATACTGGAACAGAGAGTGGCACGACTTCTCTGTGGGACTCAACTACATACTACTGTAATGGCAAAACAAATTGGAGAAGACACTAAAGTAACCCTAGATCTCAAGACTCTTGGGATGGTAGCAGCTGGCATAGGCACAATCGTAGGAATGTGGTTTGCACTACAAGCAGACATCGCAGAAGCAAAGGAGCTGCCCCTGCCTTCCGAGCCAGAGATCACTCGCATGGAGTTTGATATGAAAGATCAGCTCGTGCGTCAAACAATAATGACAACCCAAGAAGATGTGACTGAGATCAAGGAAGACATCAAGCGCATTGAAGAAAAAATAGATCAACTAAAATGACTTATGAAAATCATATCAACCCTATGTGTATCCTTTGTATTATTACTGGCGGCGGCCTTTGTGGCGCCTGTAGAAAATAAAGATCTCTGCGGATCAGGAATTTGCGTTGTCGAGTTCAACGCATCGTTTAACTCACAAAACAGTGTACCTTGGATAGAGAGGCTGAACGACTGCGAGACTGCCCGTGTGGACATAGCCACTGCTCCCGACCTTCAGAAGAAGCACAAGATTGTTGTTGTCCCAACGATTGTTGTCTTCAACGAGGGGGAAGAACAGGAGAGGTTTCAGGCGAACATCATGATGACAATGGACGCGACGATTGAAGAAGTTCAAGAAGCCGTAGACGACATCATGCTAAACGACTTCTAAACCCACGTCACCTTGATCGTGAGGGCAATTTCTTTGAGGTCAAAGAACTCTGATCTCACAATATTCTCAATGATGGGGTAAAGGTAGCAATGCATAACCTCCTCTTCATTCGTCTCTGTAAAGATGCGCTGAAGTCCATTGTCACCTATGCCCGCGTCAATGTGAATGAATTTAAAGTCTTTTGAAACAACAGCTTTCACTATCTGGTGATACTGTTTGTCTGGCTTAAAATCACTCATCACTTTTCTACTGGAGGCTGGTTCGACAACATGTGCAAGAAGTCGTACATACCAATAAAACCATCTCCGTCAAAGTCCACGCATGCTGCGTGAGATGCTTCACTTACGTACTCCCCGAAGTTGGCGAGAAGCAACAGCAGATCCATAATGTATGTTGACCACATACTTTAACTACGTTACGTGACCGATAAAAGTTACGGGCGAGTAACCTTAACCTTCAGGCTAAATACATCAGGCATATCCGTGGGCATCAACCTGTACTCCATTCCGTAGTAATCGTGATATGTCTGGCCCAAGACAATCTCATGTTCGAAGTGCTTGACCGGATGATTCCCATCCCAGATTGTTGGGATAATGAGATCGCAGTTGTACTTCTCTGGCTGAACGTATACGTTCTTAGGGGCTGTCATGCATCCAGCAAACAAGAGGCACGACAAAATCGATACTGTTTTCATCCTGCTAAACTATGCAGGCTGACTTGATGCCACAAGATAATCATGTATAATGATGTTTATGTTCATCATTAAAAATGAATGATGTCTTTTATTTCCATCTTGTATGCATCAGCCGCCTCAGGCTTTCCATACTCGTCGGGCTCTCCCTCCCTTACCTTTTTGGCTCTTCTTAGAAACTCCTCCTTGTCCATCCAACCCAGCACCCACCCCTCGTAAGTGTCTCCTACTCTGTTTACCTGAGCAAAAACGTAGGTGTCAACTCTTTGGTGCATAGATGCTTCTCCTACATGTACTGAGTAATGACCTCTTGGTACATGAGGGTTACCATTCTTACTTACTCCTCTCTCTTTTGTCTTGACGTCTATGGTGTACTCGTAGGGTGTACCCTTAGATCTTATCATATCATAGTCGTATCTGTTCTCCTCAACCACATCGCTTAGGAAGCTTAACACCATCTCCTCCCCCAAGTAACCAACCACGTTCCCCTCTCCTCTCCTTATGCTGTTATTGATATCTCCGTGCCACTTAGACTTCTCCTCTGCACGAGAGATCATGTCACGTGTTATCGCTACTTTGTATGTCCTCATATTCTGCGACGATTGATTTGATCATATCTAACTCTTCATAAATTTCTTTCCGACTGTTGGCCACAACATCAATAACAGATTCTAAATCTGTATTTGGGTTTCCATTCAAGTCATGAAGAGCTTCATACAAATCATCCATCACCTCGTGAACTCTATCACATGCAATAAAGTAATAAGAACTGACTCTAGATATCTCCATTCTTTATTGATTCTAGTATCTCCTGTATCGCATGATCAACCTGAGAACTATTCTTTGCAAGAAAGATAATGGTTTTTGAATCAGTTCCCACGAGGTGTTGCATGAAAAGTTTCCATCTCATGGGGAAGTCGTGGTGTGACGGAAGGTATCCCTTGGTTTCTATTATCCAGTCATGATCCTTCCCTACAAAGTCTGGCTTGTATGTGATAGGGAGAATGGTCGAACCTGTTCGATCCGCCATCTCCTTACCCTTGGCAGTCATCTTAAAATACTTGTTGGGAAACTTAAACTTCCCCATCAACTCATAGGCATGCTCCTCGTAGTCGAAAGCTAACCCGTATTGTTTAAGCTGGTCAGCACAATACTTCTCTAAAGAACTAGCGTACCTCCCTAAGTGTTTTTTTCTTGTACTAGATCTTTTTTTTGTTGTCTTCCTCTGTCTCTTCATTGTCCGAAGGTATCAAGAGAATTTTTAGAAGTCAAGATTTTTGTGAAAGAAAATCTATGGCTAGGGGCATCTGAGATTTTTCCAAGAAGTTAATGCTCTGAAAAAGAGCACGTTGGCCAATGCGAGTTGTAAAGCCAGTGTGAGACAGATTCATGATGAGGCAATACGGATCTTCTAGAGGCGTAGGAGACCCTCCTGTCTCTGTTTCACGAACCTTTCTCACATGTATCTCACTCATCTTGCGGATGATAGGGTCCATTGATTGAACCTTTCGATGAATCGTAACGAAGCAATCAGCCCTGTTTACAAACTTTCCCCCACCTTCGGTGTCCTCAGCGTATGGAGCAACCGGAAGTCCGTCTGGACCTTTGCGTCTTTGAGCCTCCGTAACAGAGTGACAGTTCAACCACACAGCAATGTCGTTAGCCTTGCTGAACGTAAGGAACTCACTAGCAGCTTCATAGTGGTAATCATGTACACCTATGCTAGAGTTCTTCATGTCTAACTTCAGTGAGTTGTAGGGGTCTACGAAGATTGCATCAATCGGCTGCTGCCTCATGACCTTCTCCATAAACAACATGATGTCACTGTAGCTGTACACCTGATCGTTGCTAATGACTGTGAAGTGATCTTGTACCCACTTGTATGCTTCCTTACGTTCGAAGTAAGACATGTCTGCAACCTTCTTGTCCATGGCAAACTGCATCAAAGTCATCTTCAGGGATGCGGTTCTGTTCTCAGACGAGTACAGCACCCACTTCCAGTCGTGTCTGATAGCTGAGTTTGCAATCAAGTACAGCGCAGTCGTTGTCTTACCTACGTTAGAGTGACCGTTGATAATGGTAAACTCCTTTTTGTATCTGAAGTAATCGTCAAGCCTTGGGTCTCCAGTATCTAGCCCCAACTGAATCTTACCCTGAGAGTAGTCATCAATCCATCTGAAGTCTGAGTCGTCGGACGAGATGAATGACATGTCACCATCATTGATGAGCATCTCTCTCTTTGCAGTCTTCTCCTCATCAATAAGGTCCTTAATGGGCATCTGCTTACCGTGCTCAATCGCATCGAGTATTGTGTTGAGAGCATGAGACTCTGACTCGATATCTCTCTTACATATCTCTCTGTGCAAAACTCGGACTGCCTCTTCCTCTTCGATGCGTCCGGCAGATATGAATCCACCCACAAGTCGAGACGCCCTTATCAGCATCACATGCTTCTCCCCATCCTCTGCCTGTCGAATCATACGACAAGCAAGGTTGAGCTTCATGTAATCTGTATGGTCGTATGTCTCGTTGGTTGGAACCTGAGCCTCGGCGTGCTCGGTTGTGAAGTGGCCGAACTTCTTGTAATCATCCTTGATGATGATGTCTGGGTCGTGTGACTCAAAGCAAGCTCGTGATTCGTTGATGCCAGACTCGTCTAGTTCAAGTCCGTGTGTTCTTTCGAAGTACTTGATGAGTGCACGGAAGTGATCACGGTGTCTCTCTGGGTTGGTGATTCTGACCAGTGCCTTGACGCCGTTTCCACTAGGCGAAGTCCAGCATGAATGAATGAAATCATCCGTGCCAAGGGACGTCTTGGTCGCGTCAACGTCAACGTGGTCAAAGTCCAAAACAATAAATCCCGAATGTTCGAAGAGCGCGTCATCGGCTCTCGACGAAAACTCCCCGCTGAAACAAACAACGGGGAGCTCCTTCTTCTTCTCTTTGTCACCTGACCTTACCTCATTGACTGTCGTATACGACTTCCCATCTCTGATCCGTGCAAGTGCTTGGCTCAGGTGAATGTGATGGGGGTTCGTCTTGTCGAATACGTCCTTGAATATTGTTACTTTCATTGTCTTGTGCAATCATTAGGAGGATCATGTAACCTGCGAGGTCTTGAAGAGTGTCTTCTGTGTCGTCGATTGGCCCTGAGTTCATGAGTCGCTTAAGCTTGTCATCAATTCGGGCCTTGATACTCGATACAGAATTGCCCTTGAAGAATACGTTCAGGGGTTCGAGTGCAGCGTCACCATACTTTGCATTCTTCTGAAGCAACAGTTCTTCCAGCTTCTTACACTTGGATTTTATTTTGGCTCTTGTGTTCATCTACAGATAGGTTCGAGTTTGAAATAGGCTTTTTGGTTAGAATCTCCCTGATGATAATATGCTTCTCTGACTTTGCGTTTTTTCCATACAGTTCTTGTTGTAGTCTGTACATTGTTTTGGAATCATAGGAAGCAATATCATGGGGGGAATCAAAGACAGAGACCACCCACACGACACGCTCGTGCACAACCTTCCGTTTCTTGAAGGCGACACGAGCGGTCATGTAGTAGATTGTCGCGCGATCAGAAGGGGACCTCACTTGATTCGCTTGCCGCTTGCTTGGCAGCGCGCTTCTCCTTAGCAGCTGCGCTGTTAGGGTCGAACACACGGCAGCATGGCTTGCCATTCTTGGACATGAACATGGTCACGTAGAGGTTGCCCCCCTGACCCTGTTCGTTACGAGAAGTTGCATACTTCTCAATCATCTCTTGAAGCTCGGTGTCCTTGAATCGGACGCCCCAGCTGAGGAGTTGACCTTCCTCGTTGTAACGAGGTTCTTCCGAGTACCCTACGAGTACGGAATCATATTGCTTGTCGCTCATGAAAAAAAAAAATTAAAGGTTTAAAAAAAGAGCCAAATCAAATACAAGATTGTCACAACAACCTTGTCTCGGTCAGACAACGAACTCGGCGTAGTGGGCCACTGTTTCTGTGTCTCCATCGAGCCATGTTTTAATGTTCTCTAACGCTTCGTGAAACTTCATCTCTCCATTGAAGAGTGTTTCATCTGAGCACTTGACGTCGGCAGGATAGAACGGATAGTTCTTCTCTTGCACGACCCACCAAAAGTCCTTGATGTCAAAGACCTTGGTGTACACATACGCTTGAATATCGTAACTAAATCCTCTCACGTCCCACTTGAACTTGCTGATCGAGCGCGAAGACTTTGAGTCCACGATGAAGTCGTCCTGAAGACAGTCGAGGAATCCCTTGAGAGGAATGCCATCGTAGTCTACGTTGAACTCCACCTGATACTTGCCGCCTGCGAATCGACTGTCATACAGGCCGCAGTCCCTCAGTCGCTGAATCATTTCTTGCGATTTCTTCCAATCTTCTTGGCTAACCAGTTCTTTATTCTGTGCTTTCTCTTGCTCCTCTTGCTTCCATTCTTTATATCGTTTTGTATTTCTAGGAGACTTGCCGCCAATAGAATCGACAATGGAAGCATCGTCAAGAACATGATAAAATTCATTTGCTTTGTCAGGTTCAAACAACATCATGTCATAGAGAGAGCCGAAGAAAAGTGCTTCCGACTCCTTCTTGAGTTGCCCGCGCATGTACATTTCCCACAGCTTCATATCTCCGAGGGCGTACTTAAGTGATGAGTAGGATAGGTGAGGCTTACCCACTCGCTCCTGAAGTTGTTCGCGCATTGTCATGTTGTTCGCTTTAAAATGTGACGGGGTTGCTCCCCGTTTTGAATTAAGAATATGTCGAGGGCTACGAGAGCATCTCTCTTTGATAGGTAAAGCCTTTCCAACCTTTTGCCGTTGATCGTCTTCTCGACCAGCCACAAATCTATGTTGTGTTTCTCAGATGTACAATGTTTTACAGACTCGTAAACCTTGTCACGCTTTATCTGCTTCCAAGGAACAAGCTTCTTGTCTTTACCTCGGTTCAGAAGGGGGACAAAGATGCCCCCCTTATTCAAGCCTACTTCCATTTAGGACTGTTCAACCTGAGTTACCTTGTACCTCGTGGGCAAGAACCCTTTAAGAGATAGAATAGTCGGACACCAGATGCCAACATACAGGCCACCCATTTGGTCTCCTGTAAACCATAAGGTCAACGACAATGTCATGGACACAAATGCTGCGATTAGTAGTGCGTTCTTCATCGTACAAATTTCTTGAGTCCGGCAACCTGCTTGTCAGTCAGTTGAGTTTCGTACTTCTTCATGACAGAATCAAAAGCTTTCTGCTTGTCGCTGCTGCTCTTGATGTAAGACACCGCTTTGTCCATGATGTTTTCTACTGGCGCGTCGAGGGCTTTCGAAAGCTTTTGTACATGAGGATTGTCGACCATCTCCTGTTGCTTTGCGATGGCTTCGTTGACCTCGTTGGCTGAGGCGATGCTGGTATCAATTCCGATTCCGAGCATGGCCAACGCGCGGCCAACGGCTGAGGTTTCGCAGTTCTCAATGTAGCTGGTCTTGTTGATGTTGGACGATCCTTGCACCTCGTGTGCATGACCCTGAGCGATTACCTCGCCGTCGCCATTTGTAATCGTACACTTGCACAGGCACTGGCTGCCATCGAGCATGTTGATATCAGTGTGGATTCCCCACCCGTCATACTTGGTTTCCTGACGGAAGAATTTGATGCGTTCGTTGACTTCAACGTACTGCTTGCCACGAATGTTCGTGGTCTTAAATTTGTAGTTAGACATGTAAAATTGAATTGAATTGATTTTATATTAACTGTGCATTGCGTCCTCATCGAGACATTCGCAGTCGGCAAATGTTCTGCCGCAACGTATACACCTCTCACCTTTGTAGTGTTTTGGGAAGGTGAACTTCCAGAAATACCAGTCCTCGATCCAGTACAGGATGTCTTCGTTCCAGATAACTCTGAGTTCCCCCAATAGTCGTTTTAGTGTCTTCATTGTGCATTCTCTAATCGGCCGACTCGTGTGCAAATTTAGTCAGAAGGTTCTCTTGTTGCAAGGATGCCCTCCATTTTTTTTATTCTTCGCTGCAACATGACTACTGATGCGCGATACGTACTGATTTGTAATTTAAGCGACATCTCGTAGTTGTTTGTCATGGGCAACACACCTGTCGCCTCGGACACGATCTCTGCGATTCTTACTGCGTTGACGTACTTGACCACATACGATGGGTAAAACTCCATCATGGGTTGATGCTCCTTGATGTAGTGGCTGATGGTAGCATGGTGTTTACTCAGCTCCCTCGCGACGGATATTTTGATGGCATACGGAACCATGGCCATAGCAAGGGCCACCCTGTGCTCCACGTTGTCGTGCAATCGTGACACAAGGTCTAGCTTCATGCCAATGTCCTCCTCGTATGCAAGCCTGATTCCGTGAATCACAGCCGCTCTTTCAAGTTTAGAACTCATGTTGATCCTTTATGCTTTCGAAAATCTGTAAGTAGTATGCAAGACAGGCCATACCTGTAGAGAAGTTGTTGTGACAGGCTCGAACAACATTGTCAATGTTGACTCTTGTTTGTTCTTCACCTATGCCCAACTCGTCAAGCTGTGTCTCTGCTTCCCGTATTGTGAATATCTCTTGCAGTTGCTCGTGAGATGTGTCCACACAAACCTGCATGAATGAAGCGGCAATCTCTGATGCCGACTGCTCCATGAACTCTATGTCACCCATCTCCTTGATGTCTGCAAGAACCATCCTCTTGGCTGTAAAGATTTGCTCATCATCTTGGTGGTCAAACTCCATTGCCATCTCGTATGCTCTCGTGTTATCGCTCATTGTTTTTCTCTTTGATGGATACATAAATATCTTCGGGGGCTTCTTCAAAGAACGCAAGGAGCGCCGGGCAGAGCCAGAACTGAAAGGTCTCTACGGCTCGGTACATCTTGAAGTACTCTACCATGTAGTAGTGTCCGTCGTGTCCGTCATTGCCAATCAGTCTTACGTGTACGTCATGATCCGGAATGGGCGTTGCTCCGAATACGATACTGCATGATTCAATCGTTGGGTCTGCTTCTCGTCCGCTCATGAGGTCGAACATGATGTCAGCACCAGCCACGAAGGGCTCCTCTTTGATGTTACGTGAGTCATCGTCGAACATCCATGTGCCGTTCTTGACGTAAGCGAAGAGAGAGAATAGTGAATTAGCCATAGACTTTTCGTTTGTTGGTTGCCATAGTTTTGAATCGCAAGTTGTCTGCATTGTTTGAATCATCTGTGAACCAGTGTGGGTTTTTACGTGGGTTGTACTTGTAGTGAGTTAGCTTTGCAAGTGGAAGTGGCGTGTCTGAAATCGTATATGTTTCGCAGTCAATCCAAGCGCAGACAGTTTTGTTTTCGCCTTCGAATATACGAAGAGCTGCTTGCTTGTGGTTGCGTAGGACGCACTGCTTCATGACGATACAATTAGAGTCTGGGTCGAAGTAATCCTTCGTATTTGCTTCTCTATCAAACACTTGCCACTTCATGTAGTTGTCACCACGGGCAAGGTGGAATCGTACTCTGTATCTTTTTTTCATTCATTATTCTTCTTGGTCAGGTCAATAGTGGTGTCATCAACCCCGTGAATACGGCACTCGAACTTGTTGTCTGCACACAGGTTTGAGAGGCAGTCAAGGACAAAGGTCTCGCCAATCTCATCTGTCTTGCTACGCAACCAGTCGGTGTCGAGGTGGTCAGAGAGGTCGATGTACTGCGTGTACTCTACCTCGAAGTTACCCATGCACTCTCTGTCGCTGACTTCGATGTCACAGGCATTGTCAAGCTCTGTAGCGACGGCTTCAGCCCCGTTGACCAACCCCTCACGGAATATGGCGATCGCTACGTCCTTGGGGATGACGGGCATGGTGGGCTCAAACTTCTCACAAACCTTGTGTCGTAGTTTGTCCGCCTCCTTCTTCCAAGCATTGGCGTTGGCTGTCTTGACGGTGAGGTCACGTTCGAGGGTTTCAACCTTCCTGTTCAATCTTACCTTGTCATCTCGTAGCTCTTCCACAAATGTTTCAAGGTCAATCACCACCTTTTGCAGGTGGATGTTCTCGTCGTCCAGAGCCTTCTCACGACCTGTCTGCTCTTGATATGTAGCTGTCTGTTCAATGGCTTGCTTCGCTTTGGCGATTGCGTTCTCTGCGTAGCGGATGCTTGCTTTAAGCTCCTGCTTGGATTCTTGGATTGGGTTCATGTGTTCTTGGGTTTACGAAGTTTGAGGCCGAGGTGTTCGGCCGCGTAGTTGATGTGTCTTTGTGTTGTTACTGACCAGTAGCCAAGTTGTCGCA
>CAACVD010000044.1_pt1 | contig 46486 bp, 63 predicted proteins | sample 2381771 | NCBI WGS metagenome assembly CAACVD01 (sample SAMEA5211965, study PRJEB30684) | marine metagenome | biome: Marine; feature: Epipelagic; material: Water | collected 2015-10-15 | depth 15 m
AGACAAACGGAAATTTAGCTTTTCAAAACTCAACGTCAGTTACTGGAGGTGTAAAAATAAACTGTTTTAATGATGCAGCAAACGCTAGTTCACCTTTTGAATTAGACGGCTCTACTTTGCAATTTAATATTGCTGCAAGTGAAAAAATGCGACTTTCTTCTAGTGGAAATCTAACTCTTTCAGATAATCTTGGAGTAGGAACAGGTACTTCTGCTCCAAACTCTAGATTACAGATTAAAAAAGATGGTACAGGTAATTATGCAAACCAAACTTTTTCTAATGCTAATTCAACAGCAGGTATAACTTTTGGTATAGCAGGTTCTGGCACTGGTAATTATTTAGCTAATAATGCTTTCCTTTTAAATACAGGAGCAAGTAATTTTATATTTGGTACATCCGATACAGAAAAAATGAGAATTAGTATTGGTGGTAACTTGGCTATTGGAACTACAACTGCAACACATAGATTAGAAGTCAAAAGCACCATTGCTAATTATGCTTCTGGAAGAATTCAAAATGATACTGGTTCAGGTTCTACAGAATATGGGTTTATATCTCAATTAAATGGTGACCCTAACAATACGACTAATTATCTTTACTTAGGCGGTAGTCCTAGTCAAACAAGATTTGTTGTTTATTCAAATGGAAATGTAGCAAACACAAATAATTCTTATGGTGCATATTCAGATGTAAAACTTAAAGAAAATATAGTAGATGCTAATCCACAATTAGAAAAAATAAAACTATTACAAGTCAGAAACTTTAATTTAAAAGCTGAACCAGATAAAAAATTAATTGGTTTAGTTGCCCAAGAAGCGGAAACTATTTTTCCAAAACTTATTGATGAAACAGAAGATACCAAAAATGATGAAAATGGTGCTATTGTAAAAACTGGAGAAACTACTAAATCAATTAAGTATTCTGTATTTGTTCCAGTTCTTATAAAAGCAATCCAAGAATTATCAGCAAAAGTAGAAGAATTAGAAAAAAAAGTTTGATATGATGAAAGCATTAACTTTAGACAAAGAGGTAAGACATGGCAGAAGCTAACACTGATGAAAGAACTCTCGTTATAAAAGACGACGAGGATGTAGAAACAGTTTACAAGGTTTCGGAAATGACGGAAGAAGCACAAGTTCTTTACGCAAAACTGGAACTGATTGGCAAGGACTCGCAAACCGTAAAGGCAAATGCGGAGTTCAAGCTAGAACAGAATGACATATTGCAGAAGCACTACCTAGAGGCAATTAGACCTCTACTATCTTCAAATGAAGAAAAAACTGAGGAAGTAGAGAGTGACAAGCCAAAGAAGAAAAATAACTGATTTAGGCAAAGACACAGCACTTGCATTAGAGTCGCACGAAAACATTTGTGCTATTCGTTATGAAAATATAGAAAAAAGGCTAGAGTCTGGCAGTAAAAGATTTGCTAGAGTAGAGGGAATGATAATTGGTCTTTATGGTCTTGTGATAACTGCTCAAATTATAGATAGGATATTGTAATGGCAGGAATAAAAGTAGCTGCAGAACCAACCCAAGAACCACTTTCAATACAAGAGGTTAAGGAGTATCTACGAGTTGAAGACTCAACAGATGAAAGAAATATTAGACCGTTAATTGAAACTGCTAGACGCTTTGCAGAAGAACATACTGGCAGAGCATTGATGACACAAACAATTCATCAATTTATTGATGGCTATGACGAAATGGAAGACCCTCTTTTTGAAGGTTTCCGCACTGGTCCATATCTTACTTACTACAAAAACTACATAACCTTGACCAAAACTCCTGTAGCTTCTGTAACATCAGTAAGCACATTCAATGATGAGGATACGGAAACTACCTTTGCTGCATCAAGATATTTCGTAGATAACGTAAGAGAACCTGCAAGAATAGTTTTAAGAAATGGAGAAACTTTCCCAACAGCGTTGAGAGTTGCAAATGCTATCAAGATTGTTTATGTCGCAGGTTATACATCTCCTTTTTCCGTACCAGAACCAATCCGTCTTGGAATGCTTCAACATATTGCCCATCTTTATGAACACAGGGGAGATATGTACTCAGCTAATGGTTATCCTCCCTCATTGCAAAAACTTTATTCTCCCTATGTTGTGATGAGAGGGCTAAGTTCTAATTCTATTTTATCTATTGGATAAAGATGATAGGAGCCTTACGCCACAAGGTTGAGTTACAATCTCCCTCCCATACGACAGATGCAGGTGGGGGGGCAGCAAAATCATGGACAACATTGGCGCACCTGTGGGCTAAAATTACGCCTGTCAGCAACAATGAAAGCGTTAGGCAAGGCAAAGTACAAGAAACCATAACTCACAACGTGACAGTGCGCTTTCGCAGCGACATAGGCACTAATTATAGGCTCTTGTATGATAGTAGAGCCTTCAACATACGTGGGATACGAAATATTGATGAAAGAGATAGATATATGCTGCTTATTTGTGAGGAAGGAGTTGCAAACTGATGGCTTTTAAAAATCTTAATATTCTTAAAAACAAAATGAAAAACAGGTCAAAGGATTCTGTAAAAAAAGCAAAAAGGGCAGTATTTAGGTCTGCAAACATTGTTCAAGGTTACGCACAAGATAACATCAACAGAGGGGCAAAAACAGGAAACCCAAGACCACAAGGCGGAACCGCTTCAGCAGCAGGAGAATTCCCTGCAACAGATACTGGTTTTTTAGTTTCAAACATATCCACAAATGTAATTACTGATAGAGGAGCAGTAATTGGACAAGTTATTTCTGCAGCCCCTTATTCTAAACATCTAGAATATGGAACAACTAAAATGGGAGCCAGACCTTTTATGCAACCTTCATTACGAGCCAATCGTAAAAAAATTCAAGATATTTTTAAAAAAGAAGGAGTTATAGATAAATGAGTGTAGGTCAATTTGCACTTCAATCCTCTGTTTATGCTGCGTTGAATAATGATAATAATCTGACTTCTACACTTGGCGCAGGGGTTTATGATGAAGTTGTAGAAACGGCAACCTATCCCTATGTTGCTATTGGCGAAGATAACGTCATTGACTTTGGAACTGTCAATGAAGATGGCGGAGACTTCACTTTAACAATTCACGTTTGGTCGCAGTATCATGGCAGCAAAGAAACCAAAGAAATTATGGACAGAGTTCATACTTTATTGCATGATAGTAGTCTAAGTGTGACTGGATTTAATCTTGTTAATTTTAGATTTGAATTTAGTGATATAATTAAGGACCCAGATGGGATTACCAGACATGGAATCATGAGATTTCGTGCAGTAATTTTAGGAACTTCATAATAGGAGAAAAATTATGGCAGCACAGAAAGGTTCAGCAGTTCTCATCAAGGCGACTGTGAGCGGAAGCAAGGTTACAGTCGGTGGTCTTAGGTCTTCCTCTATTACTTTGAATGATGAAATGGTTGATATTACCAACAAAGATTCTTCAAATAATAGAACTCTTTTGCCTCAAGGTGGAATCCAATCCATGACCATCAGTGGTTCAGGTGTATTTACAGATTCTACTTCTGAGCAACAATTGAGAACTCAATTTGGGGCAGCATCGTTTATCGCTTATGATTTTGTAATACCTGATTTGGGAACGTACACTGGAAGCTTTCAAATTACATCTCTTGAGTTTGCAGGAGAATATAATGGGGAAGCCACTTATTCAGTCACTCTTGAATCAAGTGGAGCAGTAACATTCGCAGCAGCGTAATATGAAAACTGTTGAGATAAAAAAAGGCAAGAGTAGTTATCTTGGAACGCTTCATAGAGGCGTTCTCTGTTTGCCGAAAGATATAGGCGAATCTATTTCTGAAATAGCTTTTGATAATAAAACATACAAAGTTTTAGAAGAAAGAGTTGATGACAGAGATGATTTAATTTATTTAACTTTGGAACTTCCAAATGGAAGCAAAAAAGAGGGGTCAAATGACAAATCCAATGAGGGGTCAAGTACAGCTTGACATAGGTAAAGAAACCTACAAAGCACGTCTTACCATTGATGCAATTCTTCAAATAGAAGAAACTTGCGGAAAAGGAATCATGAAACTGGCAACCAGTATGTCAGAAGGCGATATTTCAATGAAAGATATTATATACATTCTCACTCCTGCTTTAAGGGGTGGCGGAATGGATATCAACGAAAATGCAGTCAAAAAAATTGTAGCTGACGTAGGAATAGTAGAATGCACAAGGGCAGTCGCCACTTTGCTCACAGCAACGCTCACAACTGAATCAGACGAAACAGGAGAAGATAGCACAGAAAAAAAGGAGTAAGAGTTGATGACAACTTTCCTATTCAAAGATACATGGAGGTCTGTTTAGGAATGATTGGCATGACTCCCTCTGAATTTTGGAACTGTTCTGTTTTTGAACTCAACGCTGCTATTGAAGGCTTCATGGAGTTCAATGGCTCAAATCAACCAAAACCAATGGATAGAGATGAATTAGAATCTCTAATGGAGAGGTATCCTGACTAATGGCAACTAAAGTAGATGAATTAGTAGTTGAGATAAGAGCAGAAACAGACAAGCTGCGTAAAGGTCTTGCCAACGTCAATAAATCCCTAGAAAGGTCAAATAAGACCGCAAAAGCCTCTGTGCTTACCTTTGGTAATCTGGCAAAAGTTTTCGCCGCTATCGGCTTTGTTCGGCTTGGAGGCGAAGTTGTAAATACATCAAGGACCTTTGAAGATTTAGGCGCAACCATGAAAGCTATTACTGGGGATGCTGAGTCAGCAGCAGTCAGTATGGACTTGGTAAGGAAGTTCACATCTGGAACTACATTCCAACTGGAAAATGTATCAAGCGCATTCGTCACTTTACTAAACGCAGGTATCACTCCAACATCAGAAACCCTTAAAGACTTCGGTAATTTAGCTGCTGCTTTTGGAAAAGATATTACGCAAATCGCACAAGCAACATTCAACGCAACGACAGGCGAAACGGAGATGTTGAAACAGTTTGGTATCAAGGCAAAACTTGAAGGCGATAAAATCAGTATGATTTTTAGAGAGCAAGAAACAGTCATAGGCAGAAACTCAACTGAAATTGTTGGATACTTGAGAAATATTGCAAAAGAGAATTTTGCCACAGCATTATCAGAAAGAGCCAACACAGTATCTGGTGTTTTTTCAAACTTAGGTGACGCATCCAGTGAATTGATGAACGCAGTTGGAGAAGGTGGTCTTAACACAGTTTTGACAGAAATAGGACGTTCAATGTTGAACAATGCAGAGGAAGCAAAACAACTAGGACAAGCAATTGGAAGTGGATTAAGAAAAGCGTTTGATACCTTAAAAACAGCAATAGGCTTTGTGGTACAAAACTTTAATAGCTTTCTGGGCGCGATAGGGCTGTTTCTAGGGCTTAAATTTGCTTTATCTATACTAGCGGCTGTCAAAGCAACTATTGCCCTTGTACGCAGCATAGGATTAGCTAGATTAGCGATGTTGGCTTTCAATAAAGTTTCTAAAGCAAACATATTTCTTTTACTAGCGATTGGTATCGGTTCAGCGACAGGGGCGCTTGATAAATTAGGCGAAAAAGTAACAGAAATTTTAGGCAAGGTTACAGAATCAGTAGGCTTAGACGATATGTTTGATACATCTGGTGTGGACACAGAAACTCTTGATGAGTTAGATAAAAAAATTGAAAAAATTGCAGCAGGTATGAAAGACGTAAATGATGCAGCGAAAGAGTCCACAGTGACTCTTGGCTCATCATTAAAAGACTCAATCACAAGCGCTTCACAAGCATTTACAGGAGAGTTTGTTGATGCGTTGATGGAGGGTAAAAGTGTTCTGGATTCTTTTGGTAACTTTGCAAAAAATATAGTCAAACAAATTATCACAACCTTTTTGCAGATGGCGATTGTAAATAGAATATTAAACAGTGTTTTTAATTTGTCTGGCGGTCCTGATGCATTACCTACTTTGGGAGGCGCAGCAGGTGGAGGTCGTGCTTCTTTCGGTCAGCCAATGATTGTTGGAGAACGTGGTCCTGAATTATTTGTTCCTGCAACGCATGGCAGAATAATGAACAATGCAGATTCAATGTCAGCAGTGGGCGGTGGGGCAAATGTTATAGTCAATCAAAGTCTCAATTTCAGCACAGGCGTAGTGCCAACAGTGAGAGCAGAGATAACCAGATTGCTGCCACAAATATCAGATGTAACGAAAGCTTCCGTTCTTGAAGCAACAGTGCGAGGCGGCTCATTCAGAAAAGGAATTAGAGGTACATAATGCCAAAAGAAATTACTATGCCCACAACTCCAAACTTTGTATCCAGTGAATTCACTCTGGTAAGAACAATTGGACAAACAGTCAGCCCATTTACAGGTCAAACAAAAGTTCAAGAGTTTGATGCAAATTACTTTCAAGCATTAGTACAACTGCCGCCAATGAATAAATCAACGGCAGTCAATTGGCAATCCTTTTTGGCAAGGCTTAAAGGTCCAACAAATGTTTTTCAATTTACAGACCCTGATTGTTTATCTGGCACTGGCACTTATGATAGTGATGATTTGAAAGGCAACAAAAGAGTGAATAATACAAGCGTCACTTTATCTTTTTCTGGAAATACCATCACAGCAGGTGCTTCAACTTTTGCTAATGCAGTGGTCGGAGATTATATTGTCGTGACTGGCGCAACAAATGAAGCAAACAATGGCACACACAAGATAACCACAAAAACAAGTGCAACTGTAGTTGTTGTAGATAATGACCTTACATCTGAATCAAGCACTGCCTCTTGTAAGGTTCAACAAAATATCAAAGGCGCACAAGGGTTATCTTTATTGGGCGATACCAATAGCGCAACTGGAACATTAGCAGTCGGAGATTATCTTGGCGTACTATCTGGAACATTGACAACAAATCAGCCAGTGCAACTTGTCATGGTCACTGAGGTAAGTACAGAAACGAGTGGAACGCCAAATAAATACAGCGTAGGTATTGAACCAAGATTACGTCAGGATATAGCTGATAATCAGCTTGTAAAATTCAATAATGCAAAAGGCTTGTTTAGATTATTAGAATCTGATGTTACATGGTCAGCAAATCAAGCATCAGTTTATAGTATTTCATTTTCAGCAATAGAGAGTATTTAATGGCAACAAGACAGGGAATAGATACCAAAGTTTTAAACGCTTTGACAGAAACTGAAACCTTTCCGTTTATTGCAGTGAAGGCTCAGTTTGATACATCTACTGTCAGAGTTTGGACTGGCAAAGATGACATTACTCTTGATAGTGAAACTTATTTAGGAGCAGGTACGGCTCTTTCTTTTGGTGGAGTAGATGAAACTCAAGAAATGAAAAGCAATGGAATCACAGTGTCTTTATCAGCTATGGATGATACAGTCTTAAATTTAGCATTGTCAGAAAACTATCAAAACAGAAGGATAGAAGTGTTTCTTGGTTTTCTTGATGGCGGTACAAACAACGCCAAAGGAAAAATGACTTTATTTTCAGGGCGCATGACTCAAATGACCATCTCAGACTCAGTAGGCGGTTCACAAATAAATATCAACGCAGAAAGCAGACTAATTGATTTAGAAAGACCTGCACAACTGAGATATAACAGAGGTTCACAACAATATATTGATAGCACTGATACTGCTTTTCGCCACGTTCAAACAAATGTTGAATCAGAAATTATTTGGGGCAGAGAGGGCGCTTCTCCAGAACAAGCTGAATCAAGCACTGGTAGCGGTTTCCATGAATCAGGATTCTAATGAAACTAAAAAAATCAAAAGAGTGGGATACAAAACTTTTTGACTTCATAAGCAAGGTCAAAGAAAGACCTTTCAAATGGGGCAAGTGGGATTGTTGTATTTTTGGAATAAGTGCTTTGGAGTCTATGACTGATGAACTGCCACTCAAATCACATTGGAAAAACAAAAAAGAAGCTATGGATTTTATTGATTCAGAAGGCGGCACACTCAACAAAATAGCTTCTAAGTATCTTAAGGATTGGGGTTTAGATGTCATAGATAAAATGTTTATTACCGCAGGAGATATTTGCATAGTAAAAGAAGAACAAACTGACGAGGATATTATTGGCGTTTGTACTGGCAATATGATTGCCTGTGTCTGTGAAGAAGGCTTCACGTTTAAAGGCAACCTACACGCAAAAAAAGTCTGGAGAGTAAGAAGTGGCTGATGCTATCAAATCAGCTTTGATTGCTGCTGCTATAGCAGGAATTATTATTGCGATTCCAGGAGCAGCAGCTTTTTTTGGAATTTCTTCAATTGGAGGCTTTGTTGCCTTTGCTGCTGTTTCTGCTTTTGTAACAACTGGAGTAAATATGATGTTGGCTCCAGACCCTCCAGAGGTAGCCACTTCAAACTTTGGTACAAAAGCCTCAACTCGTGATGCAAATGCGCCTAGACAAATAGTTTATGGTAGAACAAGGATTGGTGGAACTATTACGCAAATGGAATCTACTGGAGCAGACAATAATAGGTTGAGTCTATTTATAGTTCTAGCAGGACATGAAATAGAAAGTTTAGAAAAAGTATTTATCAATGACACAGATGTAGTTTTAGGCACAAACACATCTTCTGCAACTACCAGTGGAGAAACTGTTTTCACAGTCACAAGTTCTAATTTTACAAACACAGATAATGACAATAGTTTTGGTTCAGGCAGACTTATTAGATTTACATTCCATGATGGTTCACAAACAGCTAGAGATGGTCTTGCTCTTGCAACTTTAGGCGCTACAGCAGTGCCAACAACTCACAAATTTACTGATTGTGCTTACGTTTATATGGAAATAATTTATGACCCTGAGATATTAGGTCAAGTTCCGCAAATATCTTTTGAGGTCAAAGGTAAAAACATTTTTGACCCAAGAACAAACGCTATTTCTAATTCTGATGCACAAAGGTCTAACCCTGCTCTAATTATCAGAGATTTTTTAATTGATACTACTTATGGCTTGAAAGCCACAGCAGATGAAATCAATGACACAACAGATGCAGGTGGATTCTCATCAGCAGCTAATACTTGTGACCAAGATGTGACACTTGCAGATGGTAGTTCTACAGAAACAAGATATGCCTGTAATGGCTTCACAGACATGGGCGCAGACATGAATGATTTTTTCTCTGCCGCATTAAGCACGATGGCAGGAACAATGACGTATTCCAACGGCAAGTTCAATGTTTTTGCAGGAGCAAATCAAACGGCTTCATTGACTATAACTGATGATGACTGTCTTAGTGATTTACAGGTAACTAAAAAGAATCTCACTGGTGGTTTATACAATACAGTCAAATCCATTTTTACTGATAAAGATAATAATTTTATTGGTGCAGATACACCGATTTTGCAGAACTCAACTTTTCTCAGTCAAGACACACCATCAGGAGAATCGTCAGCAAATTATGTCAAAACTATGGAAATAAGATTGCCATTCACTACCAGTCAAACTGCGGCACAAAGATTGCAAAAAATAGCCTTAGAACATCAAAGACAAACCACAACTATATCTGGTCTTTTTAGTTTGGAATTTATGAAACTGCAACCAAAAGATTATGTGAATGTCACTAATACAAGACTAGATTTTTCAAGCAAACTTTTTGAAGTTGTCAATATCAGACTTGATGTTGGAGAATCAGAAGGCAATACCTTTCTTGCCACCAGATTGGAATTGAAAGAAATAGCTACATCCGTTTATGATTTCGCGACAAATGAGTATACAACGCCTATTTCTGTTACAACTATACAAAACAAAGGCACAAAGACTTTACAGGGCGTCACAGGCGCAAATCGCAGCCAGACGGCAACGAAAGAGGGAGTGCAAACTAAAATAAACATATTGGTATCATGGACGGCTAGAAATGACCCTTCAATCATTTCAACAGAAGTGCAATTCAAATTGAGTGGAGATAGCACATATAAGTCTGTGACTGTAGGTCCTAAAACTGCACAAGCAATAATTCCAAATGTCGCAGTAGGCGAAACATACAATATTAGATTGAGAAATATCGGTAAAAATGCAGAGGTTTCAGCTTTCACTGTATTAAGTGATTTGTCAATAATTGCTGTAACAACGGCTCCAGATGCGCCATCAAATCTTGCAGTAGCAAGTGACAATCCATTATTGATTGGACTTTCTTGGACGTATCCAAATAACGCTGATTTAAGAGCAGTCAAAATTTATAGAAAAACTTCCAATAATACGCCAACTGATGATACTGATTTAGTAGAAACAATTTATGGAGAACCAAACGCAAAAGGGTTATTTTTCTTTGGAAAGCATGATGGTCTTTCTGCAGGAACAGTGTATTACTTTTGGATGCGCTCCATCAATCATTCTGGCGTTCATTCTTCTTTTACCGCAAGTGTTAATGGTTCTTTCAAGAATATAGTTGCAGGAGATGTAGATACCACGTTCAGCAACACCATTGCCTTCAAGTCAAACCTTACGGACGGTGCAACTGTTATATCAGGAAGTAACATACAGACTGGCACACTTAATGCAGATAGAATCGGCACAGGAACTCTGAATGGAAGCAATGTAACTGTCACAAACCTTAATGCTTCTAACATTACAGGGGGAACACTTTCTGTAAATAGAATAGGAGCAAACAGTCTTAATATAGCAAGTAAGGGTGTTTTAGGTTCTGCAGGAAACATAAAATCTGGTTCAGGACAAATACAACAAACAACTAACAGCACAGGGGCAGTAAATCAGTTTTTTGGCGGTTCTAGTTCTTTACTCACAACTTTTGCCGCCAGTAGTCCTTTTCACTTATCTGGTAGCACATCTTTGGGAGAGATTGCCTCAGTATCTTTTTCAACGCCAAGCAACACAGCAGTTTATAACTTCTTAGGTTTTCACGGCGAAACAGGCACCTTTGGTGGAGATGAAGAAAAATTAATTGTACTTTCTATCCAAACTTCAAGCGGAACAGTTTTAGCTGATACCTTCCAATTTGTAAATAACGCACAAGCACCCGACTTATTTGGTATTGCATTGACACAATCTTTGTCAGGTAGCAGTTCTTTTGTAGCTCGTTTATATGCAGGTACTAAAAACGTGGACACAAGCGGCGGTGTATTAAAAATTACAGGAACAGTAATGGCTTTTGGTTTAGGATTGTAATATGGCAATTTACACAGACCTTCACCCACCCGTTGATACTCTTACTTTTTTAAGGGAATCAAGGGCGGACTTACTTAAACAGTCAGATTGGACACAATCTGCAGATAGTCCTTTATCTGATAGTAAAAAAGCAGAGTGGGCAACTTACAGGCAAGAGCTTCGTGACTTGCCTTCTAAATATTCAAACTCAGACTCTATAGGGGATATTGTTTTTCCAACACGTCCAGAATGATGATAGAAACAGTTTTATGGTCAGGTATTTATGTTCATGAAGGGCATTATGTGTCTTTCAAAATTAATAAAGATGATACAGTGTTTATCAGCGAGGTTTTAGAAAAAGAAAATTCTGAACATAAAAGTAGTAAATTTATGAATTTTGATGAAGCACTTGAATATCAACAAAGGCTTATCAAGTATGGATATGAGGTCATGAAGTAATGGATGACATTGTAAGATTAATAACAGAGTTAGGTTTTCCTGTTGCCGCAGCATTAGGACTTGGTGTATTTGTCTGGAAGTTAATTAATAGAATTATAGATGGCATGGAATCTAAAATAGATGTTGTTGATGATAAAGTAAATGAGCAACTAAAAGCTATGGAAGGCAGACTTGACGCTAAATTAGAAGCACAACATGGAATATTAGTTGCTTTGATTGATAGAGTGAGAAGTGTTGATAATGAAATTATTAGACAAGATACTTTGTTAAAGACTATGTTAGGAGTGCCTAATCTTGTTCAGAACGATAAAATAGCAAAGGCAGAGAGAGATGACCAAAGAAAAGATTAAGAAAAAAAGAGGAAGACCTTCAAAAGCTGAATTAGCTGCTAGAAAAAAAGCAGAGCAAAAAGATTTGGCTTTGATTATTTGTATGTATATAGGGTTATTTTTAATTATAGGTATGTTTGTAAATATGGCTCTGTCTGATGAAATGCGGCATAGTTTTAAGTCTCCAAGCTTCTCTGGAATAAATACTTCACAACATTATTTGACAATTGAAAATCAAGAATTTTCCAGAAACAAAACTTTAATAGATGAAAAAAAAGCATTAACAGAACAGTTAGCAAGAGAAGATAATAATACAACTCTGGCAAGATTTATAAGAAATCTAGAGAGCAGAGTCTATGCACAATTATCAAGACAACTTGTAGAAAATCTGTTTGGGGAAACAGCTTCTGAATCTGGTACGCTTACATTGGAAGGAAATTTGATTGAGTATTCATCAGATGAAACTACAATCTCATTAAAAATTACTGATGAAAATGGTCAAGTTACTAATATTACTTTCCCTATTGATAGCTTTGCTTTCTAGCTGCGGAGTAATACCAACAGAAAGACTGCAAAACTTTGAGATACAAAAGTATCCAAACGTTAATTCTATTATAAATAAAGAACTTCTGGCGGTTCCTGAACCAAAAGAAAAATTGGTGGTGGCAGTTTATCCAACTGGCTTTACGGACCAAACAGGACAAAGAAGGTCAAATAGCACCTATGCTTCTTTCAGTTCTGCAATAACACAAGCGCCTTACAATCTTCTAATCAGGGCGCTGAATGAAGCAGGGATGGGAAAAACTTTTACTGTTGTAGAAAGAGTTTCACTTGAAAATCTCACAAAAGAAAGACAAATAATAAGAAGCACAAGAAAAGATTTTGATGAAGAACAAAAACTCAAACCCTTGCTGTTTGCAGGAATGCTTTTTGAAGGCGGAGTAGTTGCGTATGAAAGCAATGTTCGGTCTGGGGGTAATGGTGCAAGATTATTAGGTATTGGTGTCAGCACACAATACAGGCAAGATACGGTGACAGTAAGCCTTAGATTAGTTTCAGTTTTAACAGGCAGAATACTTGTAGAAACTACAGTTACAAAAACCATTTTGAGTTCTTCTACAAATGGCGACCTTTTCAGATTTGTAAAAAATAATACTGAATTGATTGAAATTGAGAGCGGAAACGTGGAAAATGAATCAGTCACAATTGCATTGCAATCTGCTATAGAGTTCGCAGTTCTCAGAATCATAGAGAAAGGACATAGAAAAAAACTATGGAGTTTCAAAGAATGAAAAGCATATTAGTAATAATTTTTGTATCTTTTTTTTCAAGCTATCTGTTTATGGCAGATAATGAAGTATCTATTGACCAAAGCGGTGCAACTTTTAATCTGGATGTTGAACAATTAGGAGCAGGTAACTTGATTGGTGGTTCTGATGCCGCAGCAGGAGCAATGACGGCTCTTGATTTAGATGGTGCAACTATGACGCTTGATATAAATCAAATCGGAGATGCAAACAAATTTAGAGGAGATATAACAGCAGATTCATTTACAGGGTTCTTTGAGTTTGATGGAGATACAAACATTTTTGATGTGCAAATAGACCCAACTAACACATACGGAGCAGACAGTTCCAATCTTCAAGTCAATGTCACAGGTAACCAAAATGATATGTCGCTAGACCAAGCACTGTCAGCAATGGCAAGTTCTCTTGATTTAGATTGGACAATACAAGGGGACCAAAACATCATTGATGCAGATATAGATATTGATAGCGCCACAAACTACATGAATGTAGATGGCGATGGCAATTCTGTAGATTACAATGGCGACGGTTATGCAGGTGGATATTTTCATTTAACACATGATGGCAACAATAGAGCATTTAACATCACACAAGCTTCTACACAAGATAATGATTGGCTCAAGATTACTTCTGATGGTAATTCTGGTTCTTTCTGTATTATTCAAAACGACCAAGGGCTCAGCACAAGCTGTCCTTGATATTGGCTCTGTTGAAGAAGTTTCTGGCTTTGCACAAATAAAAAGAAAAGATTTTTTTTCTGCAGAGGCAAACTTTGCAATCCAATCTTATGACCAAGCACAGACAGAAGCAGGACGTATGGGTATCAGATTTATTGATGATACCACTATAAGAATTACTGAACATTCTATGGTCATAATTGATGAGTTTGTATTTGACCCCAACCCAGATAATTCCAAACTTGCATTGAATTTTGTAAAAGGCACGGCAAGATTTACCAGTGGTCTTCTAGGCACTATCAGTAAAAAAAATATGGTGGTCAAAACTAATTCTGCGGTTGTCGGCATTAGAGGCACAGATTTCACAGTTACAGTTGAAGCGGACACTGGAAAAAGTTTATTTATTTTATTGCCAAATCCAGATGGAACAGCGTCAGGCGAAATAGTAGTCAGCACTCTTTTTGGTGAAGTTATTTTGAATAAGCCATATCAAGCGACCACAACAACTACTTTTGAAACTCCACCTTCAAAACCAGTCATCTTGGATTTATCTTTGGAATTCATAGACAATATGCTTATTGTAAATCCACCTAGAAAAGTCAAAGATGAAGAAGAATCTATTGACTCACGCCAAAGCGATATCCTTGATTTTGATGAACTTGAATATGATGCTCTTGCAGAAGATGAACTTGCCAAAGAAGAATTAGAATTTACTGAGCTTGATTATGACGCTTTAAATGTAAATTTTTTAGAAGATTTATTAGATATCATAAATGAATTAGACAAGATTGATGAAGATGAGCAACTCAGTCAGGTGGCTACATCCATAGATTTAAAAGGCACAAATGTTGGTCAAGATACAAGCACACAGATAACTACAGTCGTTGATGGACAAACAATCAGCATGAAAAGAGAAGTAAGCGATAACGCCAACATAACTATAGATGGAAATAATTCTTACACAGTTATTCTTGAACAAGGTGGCGTCATGAATGAAGTCAAAGTCAATGGCGGCAGCGCTTCAACAATTGTCATTAGACAAGGAAGCGGTTAAGATGTTCTCACATGGGATTCAAAGTATCTCTTGTTTTGGGATTTCTACTCATAGCAACTGCTAGTGGGTCTGCTTTTTATATTAAATATCTCATGGGTCAGAACGCTATCCTTCAAGCCAATCAACTACAATTGGAAAACAAAATATCAGAACAAAATGAATCAATAAAAAAATATCTGAGCAAACAACAAGAAGTTCAAAACACGCTTTCAGAAATGGAAGTAGAAAAGAACAAGGCTCTTAGAGAAAGCCAAGAATTAAGAAATAAATTTGCAAGACATGACTTGAATAATTTGGCGCTCATGAAACCAAAACTTATAGAAAAAAGAGTGAACAAGGGAACGCAAAAAGTTATGGATGACCTTGTGGCTCTCACTAATCCAAATCAGTTTGATGAAAATGAAACAGATAATTCTGATAATTAGTATCTTTTTTGTATCTTGTGCTTCATTGCCAAGAACTGAACCAATTGATGTACGTACCATTGCAGAAAGACCGCCAATGTATCATCCGCCACTTCCCGTAGAATTACAGCTTCTAGCCGTGAAATTTGAAGTTTTAACTCCTAGTATCATGGAGGAGTATTTAGCGCTTATAAAGGCTAAAAATGAGCCTGAGCGACCTTACTATGCACTTACTACCCAACAATATGAGAATCTTTCAAATAATATGGCGGAGTTGAAAAGATATTTAAATAATATCCTTTTGATAGTTGAATATTACAGAGATTATGACAAGGAGAAAAAAGATGAGTAAAAAGCAACCTTTCTACTATAACTGCACACTTGATAGAGTCATTGACGGAGATACGATTGATGTTCATATTGATTTAGGTTTTGAAGTGCAGCTTACAAAACAGAGAGTCAGACTTGCAGGAATAGATACGCCAGAGTCAAGAACAAGAAACTTAGAAGAAAAAAAATTAGGTCTTGCCGCTAAAGATAGACTTATAGAATTATGTGGCAAGGAATTACAACTTTTATCATTAGGGAAAGGTAAATATGGCAGGATTTTGGGAATCCCTCATACCAAAGAGGGCAAAGACATTTGTCAAATCCTTATCAAAGAAGGACACGCAGTTGAGTATTGGGGCGGAAAAAAAACAAAAGTTTGGGCATAAGATGAAAATATCAAAAGAAGGAATTGCGCTTATAAAAAAATTTGAAGGTTTAGAACTTGAAGCTTATCAAGATAGCGTAGGAGTTTGGACTATTGGTTATGGTCATACAAAAGATGTAGAGAAAGGATTAATAATCACAGAAGAAGAAGCTGAAACTATGCTTATGATTGAATTAGAAGAATATGAAGGTTATATAGAAAAACTTGTTGAAGTCCCTCTTTCACAATGTCAGTTTGATGCGCTTGTATGTTGGGTATATAACTTAGGACCGACTAATCTTTCACGTTCAACATTGCTTACCGTCATTAATCAGGCAAGATTTGATGATGTGCCGCATGAAATAAAAAGGTGGAACAAGGCAGGTGGCGAAGTCTTAAATGGTCTGGTCAGAAGAAGGGAAGCCGAAGCTTTGCTTTTTAAGGGAGAAGATTGGTTTCATATCTGATGGCACTCTCAAAAACTCAAAACAAAAGATTAGGCATACTTCTTTCAGTAATGTTTGCGGAAGAACTAACGGAAGATGATTTAGAAGAAGTTGTCAAACTAGGCTTTGTTGAAATAACAGATTCATCAATCAAAGTTACAAGCAAAGGTCTTGATGAAAAAAACAGACTTTGTACTCTTGCAGGTCTAAACATCAAATATCAATCAGAAAAAAAAGAACATGGACTCTGATTTGCAGTTCATATCTATCACTCTGTTGTTTATAGTCTTTGTTTGGATTATTGCCAATCTTTATGTTAGGAAATGGCAAGAAAGACAATTAGAAAAATATCTGCGTCATTTAAGAAGAGAAAGAATCAAAAGAGAAAGGGCAGATGGAAACATTCCATAAGAAAAATCCACTACCCTCCCTCAATTAAATATACAGTCTAAGTTTTGGGACTTAGATTCTTATTATATCCACAAAAAGAAAAGGGGCAAAGCGAATTATCAAAACTTTGCCCCTTAGATTAGGAGGGTTGATGCTCTAAATGATATGAAAAAGCAGCATCAACAATGAAAAAAAACTATTTAATTTTTTCAAGTTAATTATACTCCTAGCTTTCCTTTTTGCAATTCATCTCTCAACTCTTGTATTGTATCCAATAGCAAATCAATTACTAATTCATGTGTAGTATCTGTTTCACTTTCAAGATGTTTAACTTGATTATAAACCTCAAGATATCCATCAATTAATTTATCAAGACTTGCTTGTTTGACTGCACTCGTCAATTTCCGACTACCTGCTAATGCTGACATTACCAACCTCCTTCTTTTCATTGATAGTTACAATAATTGCTTTCTCAATTCTACTATTAATTGATTGATGGTTATTTTCCCATCTAGCAACAATTGACCTATTTGGTTTTCCTTTAGAAAAATATCCAAGACCTTCTGCTAACTCTGCCTGAGTCATTCCTGCTTCTGTTCTTAGTTTTTTTAGTTCAACTCCATTCATATTTACTCCTCTGTAAAGCCATCAAACCAGACACCTCTTTCATGAGTATCTTCTCTTTGGCAATGTTCTTGTGCCTCTTTTTCAGTTAAGCCTCTTTTAATTATTCTGCGATTATTAGGATGATTTTCATCTCTGTAAAATCTAATTATCTTGAATTTGCTCATGCTCTTACCTCATAATCTTTTTGAACAACTCCAGAGTCTTTGCTGCCTCTGAAATGCGCTTTGACAAAAGTATGCTTTCCATTTGCCAACCTTCGCAAGTGTTTTCTGACTGAATGAAAGGCAGTACCGCTTGACCTCTTTCCGCCTTTGCTCTTGCCATTAGACGATTGCCTATCATACATATCCAAGACTAGAGTCTTGTGTTCCCAAGTAGGTCTTTTGGCAAGTTCAGAAAACTTATATTTTGCAGGACTCTGAATTATTCTTGGACTAATACCTTTCACTTTCTTCTGATGTGTGATTTGTGGAAAAGACATCATGGCAAAAAAAGTACAAAGATGATTAGACGCTTGTTGTACCCAATCATTCAGAGCAGGATTCACATATTGCCCATCAGGATTTGCAGTTTTATCTACCATTGGAGCCCAATGATTTAACTCTGCGTCTTCCTCAAGCCAAAAGGTGTAAGAACCATCCTCATGATATTTGAGTGAATATATATTTGGGTCAAAGATAAATTGGTTCTGCGCTGCATCATAAGGGAACATAGATACATGAAACAATCCTTTATCAATACTGCCATCAGGATTTTGAACTTTTGTTTGTTCATCTTCCATGACAACAAGATTGACAATTGAAGTGTCTATGTATTGCTGATTGATGGTGGCAAGATTTACACCATCTTGTCTTTCATGCTCTGTAAATTGTGCTTTGGTTTTGAACTGAAAGAAACAATCTTTGTAAGGCAAGATGTGATGTATATCAGGTTGAATCTTTTTAAACTCAGCATCTGTAAGGACATCGCCAGTCAGGTCTACATAAAATTTTTGACTCTGTTGTATCTGATTTGCAAGACTTTTGAAATAATGAAACCAATTTTTGCCATCAGCTTCATCGCCAAGCGCATCAAGATTTATGTGACTTGGGAATGCCCAGTTCTGAGCAAACTCTCTAGCAAATTGTCTAAAAACACGTCTTTCTCTGCCTTCATTATCTATTTCAACCTCATAGACTTTTTTATCATTTGGGTCTATTAGTTTGTAAGTATGAAGTAATTTTTCTAATACTAACTTATTCATTTTTCACTTATCCTTTGTTCTTTTTCCTCTTTGATTTCCCAAGCCAATCCAATCAGCTGCTCTAATTGACTTGGAGAAAGTTCATTTAGGTTAGTTAAAGTTTCATTAAATTTATTCATTTTATACCTCCTCCTCTTTTAGAACTTTGGCTTCTAAGTCTTCCCAAGAAAGACGAGTTGCTTCAAATAACTTTTTTACATCAGGCGCTTCATCTACCCACTTACGTTCTTCTTCTGTAAGGTCATCAGGAAAATCTGTTTCTTCCCAACTTCTGACAAAGGTCTGATATTCAGCGCCAATATCATGCAGTCTGTTGATTAGAGCAATAATGGACGCTTGACTAACCATTGGCGCAGTATAATAAGAATGCCTTCCTTCGCCATAAGCATTTTCTTCCCATATCGCTTGTTTGACTTCATAACTGATGACGTATTCTTTTCCGCCTTTAAACTTCCAACAATTGCCGCCATCAAGATTGTAATTTTCCAAGTGTTGAGTTTGGACTATCAATGCTTTTCTCATGATAAGTTCCCTCCCTGCATACACTTATTGAAGATTTTCCAATCAGTAGTGTTTAAGATTTTTTCTACCTCAAAGAAAGTTTTATCTCTAAGATTAACCGAATATTTTTCTGAGAAAATATCCAAAAGTTCAGTCATATACATATCTTTACCCTCCTTAAAATCGTAATCTAAATATATGTTTGTTCTTTCTTGTTCCCATTTTTTGTCAAATAAATAGGTTAAGAAATCGTCAATGAGTTGATGATTGACTTCAACTTCTTGCTCAAACATTTTTTGTATCAGAAAAGAATATGTCTGATACATCTTGTCGTAATCAGAGTATTCAATCATTACCATAACTCCTTTCCTGATAGGGAAACTGCGCCAAGTAAAATATCTTGATAATCTCTTAGAACCCAATATTGCTTTCCACGAGTCATTCCATGAATTGATGAATTCTCAATCGTGGGATAGCCATACGATAAATCATTATCTCTGCGACCATGTTGATAAACTCTGACTGCATTAATAAATGATTGTTCTTTTTCTTGTGGTGTCATCATGAGTATTTCACTCCCACAAGATAATGAGGACCAGTCCAACTGACTTCGTAATCTCCAAAAAGATTTCCTCTTGCCTTGTTTAGAGCAGGAGTTGAATATCCTGCTGCTTTTAGAATGTCGCCTTCCTCAAATTTTGGATTGCCAACATTGATGAATCCCCAAGCGCTTTCATAACCTCTGTCATTGGTTAGTCTGACCGCCATGTATTTCTTTCCCATTTTGAAAGTAATACCATCAGCGAACTCTTGGATTCTTTCTTCATAATAACTATCAGGCAGACCTTTGAAAGTGCTGCTCTTTTTGTTATCCCTCATGCCATAATTGAACTTTCTGTAGCTTTCAACCATTTTAGTTTTAAGCTGTTCTAGGTGTGTATCAGTAATGTTTGTCATTTTATCTCCTGCCTTTCGGCTTAATTTATTTACTAATTAATTAAATGATACAGTGTTTATAAAAATAAACAAGCCTTTTATGTACTTTTTTTAGAATAAATATTCGTCAGAATTTTCTTGATTTTCTATCAAGTCTTTGACTTTTTTCATGAGTGATTCTTCTGAGCCATAAGCCTCAACGAATCTTTTCTTGTAGGGATGTCTTGAAATTGGCTCCTCGTATCTTCCTGCCCTGTGATGTACAAAGCATAGAGGTATTATTTTGAAGTGTGCATCAGGTTTTGTCTTGCCTTCAACGTGATGTATTTCCGCAGGAACTCTATGTCTGCCCTGATTACGACAGACTATGCAACCTAGTTCAGAAACTTTATCCATATATTCAGCTTCTTCTTTTGTTGCTTTTCTTCCTTTCATTGACCGCAGACTATAAAAATGTCATCTACTATCTGACAATTATCTCCTTGCTCTAAGACTATGGCGCCTTCTTGTTCTTTGCCTTTTTGAATTTTGAAATCTTCTGCTTCTTCATCATAGACAACGATTGTCTTTGTGCAACTAATTAGAAATAATGAAATAAAAAGAAACTTCATGCGGAATATCTTTTTTGTTCTTCTCTAGCATTGACCATTTCTGTTCGCCATTCTTCAAATCCAATCTTGTATGATTCAAGTTTCACTTTTAAAGAAGATAAATTTGATTTACTGACTGCTAGTTCCAAGCGAAGTTTATAAAGGTCAGGATTATTTTCTGCATAGACCTCTTGTGAGGCTATGGTCTTGTGTCCTTCCCCAAAGGCTCTTAATTTTGATTGAGCAAGAGTTTTTTTTATCAATGCATCTGTTTTATGAATTTGATATTCAGCTTTTCTAATTGGCTCTGCGAGTGAACGAATTCTATCCATCCACCTTTCTACTTGTTCATCACTCATCAACTAACCGAAAACTTACATCAGGCAGACTTGCTTTCTTCCAACCAAACTCTATACAAGAAGCAAACTCGCCAACATTCATTTGAATGCTTTGTACTCTATCATTAATCGTTGGACCAATAAAAAAAGAAGTTCCGACAAACTCCGCACTTTTGATATCCCAATCAATGTGATTCATATTCTTGTCTAAGTTATTCGCCGCATGAATTGAATAAGGAATCATAAGTCCGCCTTCATTTACGTTTCTTTTGTGATAAAGAATAAATTTCCAATCAAAACAAAGATTATCTTCATTGAAACGACCTTCTTCATCTCCCCACCACTCAACAGTAGGATGTTTAGAAACTCTGTATCTTTCAAGAAGATGAAAGCCTCCTATCTCTTTCATTTCATCAAACCAATTTTTTTGAGATAGTTCAAGATGTTGAATGCTTCTTTCTTTAGGGTCTACTTTATATGCCCAAAATTTATCCTTCATCTTTAGCCTCCTTCTTTTTTTCCACAACCTCTAGGTAGATATTTGAAGGGTCAGAAATAGCATCCATTACGTAATCAACTGCTTCTTCTTCATTATCAGCTTCTACCTCAAATTCAAAATTTGAAGTTATGATGAATATTTTTTTATCAGACTCTGTATATTCCATATTAACCTCTAAAATGGCGCTTCATCATTTTCTTGAACTTCATTCAGACTAACTGAAAGATAATCTAATCCAGACTCAGCTTGTTTTTTCCATGAGCCAAATTTGAAAGTTTCCTTCCCATATTTGACACGACCTGCAATATCAGGAGATTTTGAAGGGTCTTTCTTTTCTTCCTCAGGAATGTCATAAACCATTCCCAAAGAGATACAGACCTCAAGTTTCTCTCTATTGCCTTTGCCAACGCTTTTGATGATTTTGGCATAATGTTTCACTCCATCTGAAAACTCTAGATTTCCAGACCAAAGCACCTCAGAGTCATTTTCTAAAAAGAATGCTCCTCTGTTTTTATTGTCATAACTTTTCGTTTCAATAGACATTTTTTACCTCATTGTTTTATAAGGCGATACTGATAACCTTTTCCGCTATCTCGCCTTTTCTTTTCAATTACCTCAGTATCTAAATCTAAAGGCAAATCAAATCTCTGCCTTTGTTTAAATTTTCTAAGATTCCTAATAGCAGCACTGATAGAAGTTTCTCCATAGAACTTTCCTGTCATTTGCTCAATTAATTCTTGCAGTTCCCAAAAAGTCCACCAATGATGGTCTTTTAAGCAATTGAAGACAAACTTATCCAAATCGCCTTTCATTACTCAAACTCAATTTTTTCTTCAACTTCTTTTTCAAAGACTTCTTTAAGTTTTGTAAATCCTTCTTTGGTTTCGCCTTCTGCGTTCACTCCTGCTTCAATAATCATATCTTTGTTGGCAAGATATAAATTTTTAGAAGACTGCTCCTCAGGTTTTTTCAACAACTGTCTGAAAACCTCAAGCAATTTATCCTCTGTTTCAGCAGAAGCTAGAACTGTTTTCTTTTCAGCGTTCATGACTTTGTACTTAGCATTTGAGTCAGGTTTTGCTTTCTTGATAGGTTTTACCTTTTCTGATTTAGCAGTTTCAATAGTTCCTGAGTTTCCATCATCATCTGCAGCACCGATACCACAAGCAGAAGATAATGAATAACGTCTTGCATAAGTCAAGGCGCTACCATATCCATGCGGAGTATTTTTATCAGCAGGAACGAAATACTTTCCTGTTTCTAGTTTTGTGCCATGACCATAGAAAACTGTTTCTATGCAGACACCACCTTCAACCAGTTCTGAGTGTTGCTGATATAGAATCCCTTGCTCAAGCAAAGGCTCTTTTACTGCTTGAATAACATCTTCAAGAGTTGCATAAGGACTTCCAGACCTGTTCTTTTGACTTTTGAAAAAGTCATTCATTGCAGTTCTGTTAGCATTGCTGATTTTTTTCTGTGCTTCAACAAGCGCACTTATCAATTTATCCATTTTTACCTCATTTGATAAAGTTCTTTAGCCGCTTCCTTTTCTGCATTCGTCCACCTCCAATCATCAAAATCAGGCACTAATAAACTTGCGACTTCTCTAATATCATCAGAGTAAGATAGTAAGTTCATGATATTCAGACACGCTCTGCGAACAACCGCCATGTGTTCATCAATATCAGTGACCATCATTGTTTTGACTTCTTGTCTAGTTTTAGAAGCGCAGACATAGTCCACGATAGGAGTACAGTCCAAAGCAGTCGCATATATAGATAATTGTCTGCCATAGCTGTTCGGTAAGGATGAAGGCATTCTTGCGGTTGTCTTGATATCTCTGACAACACCTTCATAGAGAAGGTCATAATATCCAACAATATCAATTGGAATGTCATCAAGATTGAGAACAATCTTGCCTTGTGAGCCTTGTGGCTCTCCTAATTCTCTGAAATAAGGAATAGCTGCCTTTATATAACTCGGCAAAGCCTCCCTTTCTTTTTTGGTTTTATCTGCATCTATAAACTGACCAGAAAGCTTCGCTTGATTCATTTCATTTTCAAATTCAAAATCAGCAAAATCTATCAATTGCTTGAGAGTCAAATCGTGGTCAAATAGAGCAGAGGTAATAGTTTTATCAACTGCTGTTCCTCTCCAAAATGCAGGGATACCGATATTCTCAGTAAATCCTGATACTTTTAAAAGCCAATGACTGGGATTCTGTATGTAATTATTTATGGAAGAAGGACTTAAGTGGTTTAAGTTATGTGCTTCAAAGCAATTGTTTTTCATGTTATCTATCAAATTATTGAAAACAATTTAAGCACGTTTTGGGTTTGTAATCAACCTATTTTGATGTATCATATTGTCATGACATTATCCATGTTTCTAAAATCTGAAAAGATGACTCAAATGAGTTTTGCCAAGCAAGGAAAATTCTCTCCTCATACAGTGGCAAAGTGGGTGCAAGGACAACGAATCCCAAGACATCAAGATATGTTATCAATTTCTAGAATAACCAAAGGCAAAGTCATGCCGAATGATTTCTATGAAGAACAATGGAAAAAAGATAATGTTGATTTACTTCTTGAAAAATAAATCTAGCTGGTACAAAATGGGCGACCATGTCTATAGAAGCAATCTCTTGGTGCAAATATCAAAAATGCAATACGCCAACGACAAAGCTCGTTCTATTCATACTCTGTAATTATGCTGATGAAAACCTCTCATGCTTCCCAAGTGAAAAACACATTGGAGAAATATGCGGTATTTCTGACAGACAAGTCAGACGTTGCATCACATGGCTACGAGATAATGGAAAGCTTACTGTTGAGCGGAGAAAGGGAACTTCCAATAGATACTTCGTTGGGGTGGTCGCAGGTGTCCGCACACTTAGGACACGACCTTCCGCCTATACGAAAGATAAACAAAAAAAGATTAAGAGGAGTAAAAATGTTATTGCAGGATAGATTACAAAAAGAAGGTATCATCACAAATGTTCACACAATGGACCACACAGAAAAAATCAAGTGTCCTAAATGCCAACCGCCACACAATTCAAAAGACAGACCGCTGAGCCTAACGACAACAGACAATGGGACCAAAGCTGTATGGAATTGTCATCATTGCGGATACAGTGGCTCACTAAACACTGATAATGCGGTCAGTTTTCGTCCAAATGCGTTTAAGCATTCATGGAATCCTGAGGGAAATAATTTACAAAATAAATTTTTAGATGATTATTTTATTGGCAGAAGTATAAGCAGAGAAACTTACCAAGCGTTCAACGTGCATAGTTCAAATGATGAGAAATGGATTTGCTTTCCTTACAATCCAATAAACAAGGAGGCAGATAGTATCAAATATAGAACGCCTGACAAACAATTCAAGCAATCCAAAAATGGAAAGAAAAGTTTATACAATTATGAAAGAGTAAAGAATGCACAGACTGTTATTTTTGTTGAAGGAGAAATTGATGTTTTGAGTTTGTTTGAAGTTGGATATGAAAATGCAACAACTCTCCAAGATGGCGCACCTGCAAAAATATCATTCAAAGAAAATGATAAAAGATTTCAAGCACTGCAAAGCCACCCTTTAAAAGCCTCTAAGATAATTTTATTTGTTGATAAAGATGGCGCAGGAGAAAACTTGAATAAAGAATTACTGCATAGATTTGGTAAAGATATTTGTTGGTATGTTGAAACTCCTGATGATTGCAAAGACGCAAATGATGTTCTATGTAAGCATGGCGCAGCGACACTGAAAAAATTGGTTGAGAAAGCAAAACCATATCCAGTGGATGGACTTTATTCTGTGGGAAATTATAGGGATGAAGTTTTAGATTTATATAATGGCAATTATACAAAGCCGATTGAAGTCGGATATCCTCACTTAGATAATATCTACAAAGTGATGAAAGGCACGTTCCATGTTTGGACTGGGATTCCTAATCATGGAAAGTCTACTGTTCTTGACCAATTCCTAGTTCAGATTGCTAGAAAGCATGGATGGAAATTTGCAATGTTCAGTCCTGAGCATTCAACAAGTATGCACATAAGAAGATTGGCTCAGATTGTAATAGAGAAACCTTTTGATAAAGGCATAAACGATAGAATGACAGAAGAAGAATTGAGGACTGCATTGAATTGGGTCCGAGAGCATTTTTACTTCATAGAAACTAGAGAGCATATTCCAAATATTCAAAAGATTTTAGATATTGCGAAACAGAGTTGCAAAAAGTTTGGGATAAATGGAATTGTTATAGACCCATATAATGAGGTGGACGCAAGACGTCAGGGCAATTACAGAGAAGATGAACATATCAGAGATTTCATCAGCAATTGTAAAAGATTTGCTCGTACTCATGATGTCACAGTCTGGGTTGTAGCACATCCAACAAAGCTACCTAAGAGTGATAATGGAGTCTATTTGGCTCCGACAGCTTATGACATCGCAGGTGCAAGTCATTGGCATAATCAGAGTGATGCAGTGGTCACTGTCCACAGAGATTTTGATGATGACAGTATCAGTATTATCACTCGCAAAATTAGAGAGCAGGGATTGTATGGACACATTGGAGAAGTGAAGTTCAATTACAACAAAAAGAAAAGAGTTTTTGAAGAAAAGATAACAACTTATGAGGATTGGAATGACTGATTTATATGACCAAAATATAGCTAGTTTCTATAATGATGTGGCAAAAGAATATGATAAGACATATAGCTCAGATGTAGAAATAGCAGAGAATGAGTTATTAGCAGAGTATTTATCTCAAATAATAAGACCTGATGATAGAGTATTAGATGTTGGTACAGGAACTGGATTGCTTCTTGATTTAGTGAATATTCCTAGAGAAAACTTCTTGGGAGTAGACATTAGTCCTAAGATGATTGAACTTGCTCAGAATTCTTTTCCCAAACATAATTTTGAAGTAATGAATGGTATGGATTTTTCTGTATCTAAAGAGGTAATAGACTTCAATCCGAACTGTATTATCTCACTGTTTGGAATGTATGATTATTATGGAATGGACTGGCTAAGATTAGTCAAAGACTATGCAAAAAATTCTGATAATAAATTCACAAGACTTTTTACCACAATGCCAAATAATATCGCCAAGCACAAAATCAATGACAAAAATACTCATGGATTTGCGCCACAGAATAACAAAGTTGATTTTACAGAGTTGTATGAATTCATGGATGAAAGACATACACATAATGAAGTCAATCATTTATTCTTACATGGTTTTTCTTATGAGTCTCTTAATCATTTGAATCCTTCATCAGTGAGAATTTGCAGTGAATACATAAAAGATTCTATGGATGATTTTGACCAATCAAAATATTTAATATTTTATTCAAACTTTATAAAAAACAAGAGGGAAAAATGAAATTAAAATTAGCAATGAATGTATTTGATGCTGCTCTGAGCAGATTAGTAGAGGTCTATGAACAAGGGCATACAGTCGTTATTTCTCAATCTGGCGGTAAAGATAGCACTATTTGTATGGAACTAGCCCTCATGGCAGCGGAAATGACCGACAGGCTACCTATAAACGTAATACATCGTGACGAGGAGATACTTTTTCCAAATACTTATGAGTATCTTGATAGAGTCGCTCAAAGACCAGAAGTAAATTTTCATCACGTCTATGCAGGTCAGCCAGTCGTGAATGTTTTCAATAGACAGAATCCTTATTGGTGGATATTTGATGAAACTGTTCCGAAAGAAGATTGGGTTAGACAACCGCCTTCTTATGCTTACAAAATTGAAGAACAAAACATCAACGCTCTGATAACAAAAGAGAGATTTCCAACTGAGGAAGGAAAAGAGATATTTGCTTGTATCGGTCTGAGAGTTCAAGAAAGTCCAAATAGAAGAATGGGATTATTTTCTTCCAAAGGACATATAACAGCCGCAAATAAAGAAGGAGTGAAATATATAAGACCTATCTATGATTGGACAGATGGAGATGTATGGAAAGCTATTCAAGATTTTAAATGGGATTACAATCATTGTTATGATGTCATGGTCAAACATGGTCGTTCAAAAAACAAATTGAGAGTGGCACCTCTGACAATGACTCAAGCAGGTATCCCTGATTTGCAATTAGGTCAAAAAGCGTTCCCAAAATGGTTTGATAAAGTCTGTGCTAGATTAGATGGAATCAGAACAGCAGCGCAGTTTGGAAGAATATCTTGTGAGCCGATGAGAAAGTCAGGAGAAACATGGGAGGACTGTTTCAAAAGAGAGTGTATTGAAGAAGCTCCTCAGTGGATTGCTGAGAGAGCGGTAAAAGTCATGGAATCAGAATTAAGAAAATTCAAAGTCCAATGTCCGAATGAGGATTTTCCGCAAGTAAGTTCTGTTAGGGCAAATCCATTAGGGAGTTGGAAAAAACTCGCTTATACGCTTTGGAATGGCGACCCATTCAGTTTAAAATGCAATGCACTGCCTTACATGGAGCCTGAGTATTTCAGACAAGGCGCAGGATATTGGGGAGGGAAACCAACATTTTAGAATACGACTTAGAAAAATTATTAGAAGAATCAGAGTGGCGATGGGCAAAATCTTACGAGAATACTGCGCCACATTGGTATATCAGAGGTTTAGACAATCCGCTTTTGTTCGGAATTCTCTATGACAGAATTAGAGATGAGGGCATTGACGAGGTCTATACAAATCATAAAGGGAATACTTATATTTGCAGATATTTTTATCAAGATGACTTCAAGTATTGGTATATGTATCCAGTCATTAACAAAGCTAAGATAGAGAGGTAAATCATGGCGAAAACAAAAGGTAAGGCAGCAGTAGATAAGAAAAATAAAGTTCTTGAAGCGCTGAATGTTCAATATGTCACTCATGACCAAATTGTTCCGAATACATACAATCCGAACAGACAGTCAGATGATGAATTTGAATTGTTAAAAAGGTCAATGTCAGAAGATGGCTTCACTCAGCCAATCGTCTGCGTCAAACATGAAGAACAAGAAGGTATGTTCAGAATTGTAGATGGCGAACACAGATGGAGATGTTCAAAAGAATTGGGATATGATGAAATCCCTGTCGTAGTTACTCCAATGACTTATGAACAAGCAAGGATTGCCACACTCAGACATAACCGAGCAAGAGGTTCAGAGGATATAGAATTAACATCAGAAGTTCTTCGTGACCTTGAAAAACTTGGCGCTTTGGACTGGGCGCAAGACTCACTGATGATGGACGATTTGGAATTACAAAGAATGTTAGAGGATATTCCTGCTCCTGAATCAATGGCTAGTGAAGAATTTGCAACTGCATGGATACCCTCTGATAGTGATTCATCAGAAGATGGTATTCAAGGAACAGAACATCAGACCGCTGACGGAACTATGGTCAAGGCTCTGACACCTGAGGCGCTTAATGCTCAGAGAGAAGTGGAAAGGAAAATCGCAGAAGCTAAGACAGAAGAAGAAAGGGCGATGGCAGTTAGGTCATCAGACTTCTACAGATTGAATCTAGTCTTCTCAGGCGATGAAGCAGAAATCATCAAATCTACTCTCGGAGATACACCTGCTGAGAAACTGCTTGAGATTTGTAAATCGTTAAAAACCGCCTAAAAGGATACTTTTTTTCCTATTTCGGCTGCGAGAAAGGGCGCTGAACGCCCAAAAAGATAGGTGGTAAGGGTTTGGTATCCCCCAAAAAAAAGTAGGCACACAACAGATATGTATGCCTACTCCCTAAGAGTTTCCTCTTATCTTAGTGAGAAGCGTGGCTCTGATAGGTATGACTCTTTCACTGCATACTTGATAGGGGCAGTGTCAAGACCAAAGTCATGATAACCATCTACGATTGATTGGAGATATCTGTTCGTAGGTGGCGCTTTGTAAGATTGGTCATTCATCAAATAAAGCATTACTTTATCTGTGCCAAACTTATCTCCACACCCTTGAACGTAGATAACTTGTTTCGTGTAAAGGTGCGGATATCCTTCATAGATATCTAGCTGCTTCTCACAATCCTCGGTAATTCTCCAAAGACCGATTGGACATTTCCCATCTTTAGAAAGCTGCATATCTGCAACACTTCTGAATTGTAATGACCAACCCTTCAATACCAAACTTCCGAGTGGCTCTGCATTTGGACATCTGAAAGACATTTGGTCCATGTTCAGATTACTTCCATACGCTCCATACAAATAGTTTTTATACATCTTTTACCTCCTTATGATAAATCTAATTGTCTTTGTTCAAAAAAGCTGACGACTTCCTCATCAACATCATGCAACCAACCTGAGTCAGCTTCTGAATTATGTTCTTCAACTTGTGGTTCCCATGATTCACTTGAGAATACAAATCCTTTAGTTGCAAAATAATCTAACGCTTTCGGTCTGTTTAAAGATGACTCTCTAGCACCATCATATAAATTATCCCAATCATGTGAGTAGAAGTATCCTCCTTCATCATCATTTGAAACTTTCCACTCTTTGTAATATCTGTCGTACTCAACTTCATATCCATTGTTCTCAAACAAAGTCCTTATCTGATTGTAGACTCTGTTTTTTGGAGTAGAAGTCGTAGTGAACTTTCTAGAAGCTTCTACGAAATGTTGTAAGAAACTCAACCAATGAGTTATCTTGTCATAATCAGTAGTACCTTGATGTTGTCTGAACTCTATAGTACCTCTCTGAGAAACATTCACTAAGTTCACTTTGTGATACTTGCCTCTAGCATTCGCCAATCTCTGTTTGGATTTGTAGCTTCCAGTCAATTTGTTTATTTCAGAAACATATCTAGCACCTTCTCCACGTCTGCTAGGAGAAACGACTGTATCTATTTGTGAGCCGAAATCTGCATATCTGTTGTAGACACTCAATATCTCTCCAACAGTCAAGTCAGTGCTGTTCAAGTGAACGTGCAATCCACAAGAAACATTCACTGTAGCACCCAACTCATTCAAAGTTCTGCAAACGACTTCTAATTGGTCAAGACCATTTTGTCCTTGCAAGATTGGAGAAACGACTTCAAAAGCATTTCTCAAATTGACACTAGCATCAGAAGTAATTTTCCAATGGCTTCTAGTAATGTGATTGTATCCTTCTTGTTCAGCAGTCATGTCAAGACCAGCTTCTGCAAAGGCTCTGTTAAGGGCAGACTCTAATTCATGAGTAGGAACATTTCCTGCTTCTATCTCAATTCCAAATTTTCTGTCTGTTATTTTCATGTTATCTCCTATCAAGTTATCAATATGTATATTAGACCATACAATGTTTATAAATGCAAACATTTATAGTAAAAAAAAAGCACTTTTTGTACCCTTTTATATTGCGTTCTATAAGGCTTTCCGATAGAGTGTTGATAATTTCTGATAAATAATGGTTAAAAAAGCAGTCAAAAAGAATCTCACAGCAGCAAAAAAGGAAGAGATTAGAAACAGATTTGTTCAAGGAATAGAAGATAACAGAGGTGGCAGAAAGCTATACACTCTAGATGAACTAGCTGCTGACTATGGGATACCAGTTTCAACTCTATATAAGCATTCACAGAAAGATGATTGGGTGCTTCAACAAAAAAGATTTCAAGATAAATATCTGGCTGACCTAGATGAAAAAAGAAGACAAGAGTTAGTCAATGAATCAGTAGCCTTTGATAAATCATCATTACAATTAGCAAAAGGTTTGATGGGAAGAATCGCTCAAGAACTTAGAAGCAGTCAAGATGATGAAGATGTAAAGGCTTCACATCTACAACAACTCGCTTCTGCTCTCCAACTTTCACAGAAGGTCGGAAAGTTAGCACTAGGACAAGCATCGGAGAATATTAATGTCGGAACCTCAAGTCAAGACACAGAAACTTTCAGAGAAGCTATGGAACTCTTGGACCAACTTGCAGAGTCCAGAAGAAAAGGCGACACTGAAGCTGTACACTGATTGGATATCCAAAGCTAGAGATAAACAACTTACACCCAATGAGCAATTCCATATATGGTTGATATTGGCAGGTCGTGGATGGGGCAAAACTAGAACAGGCGCTCAAGATATCGCTCTCTACGCACTGCGTAATCCAGATACAATTTCTGCTGTCATTGCTCCGACTCATGGAGATTTGAGAAGGGTTTGCTTCGGTGGTCCTAGTGGATTGTTATCTATCATTCCTGATGAATGCTTCTTTGTATCCAGAGGAAGAAAAAGTTATTCAGAAACATCTGCAGAAATACGTTTGAAAAATGGCTCAAAGATTGTTGGATACGCTGCCATAGAGCCAGATAGATTGAGGGGTCCACAGTTTCACAGGGCGTGGTGTGATGAATTAGCAGCGTGGAGATACACACAAACTTTTGACCAATTGATGTTTGGTCTACGTCTTGGAGATAACCCACAGTGCATTATCACTACAACTCCAAAGCCAACTCCAATTATAAAAAGTCTGATGGAGAGAGATGATTGTTATGTGACATCAGGCAGTACCTTTGAAAATGAAGCTAATCTAGCGCCAAGTGCATTGCAGATGTTGAAGGAAAGATATGAAGGCACAACCATTGGTAGGCAAGAATTATTTGCAGAGGTCATAGATAGTGTTGATGGTGCGCTCTGGAGTCAATCAATGATAGATGAAAATAGGTTGCCACAAGAAACAGAAAGAGAACTAACAAATATTATTGTGGCTATAGACCCTGCTGTAACTTCCAATGATGATTCTGATGAAACAGGTATCGTGGTCGTTGGCAAAGACGCCAACAACGAGTATTATGTGCTAGAAGACCAGTCTGGAAAATATTCAGCAGACAAATGGGCTAGACGAGCCATAAACCTTTTTTATGACTGGGATGCTGATAGAATAGTCGCAGAGGTAAATAATGGCGGAGATTTGGTGGAAAGGTTGATACGAGATATAGATAGCTCTGTCAATTACAGACCTGTTCATGCAACAAGAGGTAAGCTAGTCAGAGCAGAACCTATATCTGCTTTATATGAACAAAAGAAAGTTCATCATATTGGCGTGTTCCCTGAACTTGAACAGCAAATGACTACATACACAGGAGAAAGACTAAAACCAAGTCCAGATAGGCTTGATGCTCTGGTATGGGGATTGACTGAAATAAGTAAGTCAAAAGGAAACGTGAACTGGAGAGTAAGTTAATGGCTAAAAAGAATTTCATTCAAAGAATATTTACAGGACCAGAAGAAAAACAATTGCCAAACAATATGGTTGGATATTTTGGTGTTGGTTCAGGAGATAGCAAGAATTATAAATATCAAGACTTAGCCAAAGAAGGCTACATGAAAAATGCAATCGTATATCGTTGCGTTAATGAAATATCAAAAGGCGCAGGTGCTGTAGGCTTCATGATAAAGAGTGCAGATGATGTTTTAGAACAGCACCCTTTGATTGATTTGCTCAAAAGACCTAACCCTTTGCAGTCTTACTCCGAGTTTTTCAATTCTTTGTTTGGTTTTTTATTATTATCTGGAAACAACTACATTCTCAAAATAGGTGGAGAGATAGGCGCACCCAGAGAGTTACATCTTCTAAGACCGGATAGAATATCTATCAAAGGCGGTGGCAAAGCAATACCAGATAGATATGAATATACAATCAATGGCAGAGTACAGGATATTTATCAAATAGATGCAGACTCAGGGGCGTCAGATTTAAAGCACACTAAATTATGGTCCCCATTAGATGATTACTATGGATGTTCGCCATTACAAGCAGCAGCAGTAGAAGTAGACCAACACAATCTGGCTAGTAAGCACAACATCAATCTTTTGAATAATGGCGCAAGACCAAGCGGAGCTGTCGTGTTCAAGCCAAAAGATGACGCAGGGTTCAATGTAAATCTTTCTGAAACCCAAAGACAACAATTACTAACAGATTTAAACAACAGGTTTGCAGGAACACAAAACGCAGGAAGACCTATGCTGTTAGAAGGAGATTTTGATTGGAAAGAAATGGGTTTAAGTCCAAAGGATATGGATTTTATAAATCTAAAACACATGAGCGCAACGGATATCGCTTTGTGTTTTGGAGTGCCAAGTCAGCTTGTAGGGGTCCCAGACAGTCAAACTTATTCAAACGTAGCCGAAGCAAGACTGGCTCTTTATGAAGAAACAATCATTCCACATCTCAAACTTATTGAATCAGACTTAAATGAATGGCTTGTGCCAATGTTTTCAGATGATTTAGAAATTTGTTTTGACATTGATTCAATTCCTGCATTAGCAGAAAGAAAAAGAAAAACTTATGAAAATGTAACCAGTGCTGTTCGTGAAGGTATCATGACAAGAAATGAAGCAAGGGAGATTATAGGTCTTAGTCCAATAAGCGGTGGAGATGACATCTATATCAATGCAGCACTTATGCCTATTGGCGCAGACCCTGTTCCACAACCAGACAATCCAGTCAATGATGAAGATGAAAAAGAATATGACGTGGCTTTGTTTGAAGATGAAGAATGGCTAGATGAAGAAATAGATTTGCCAGATAGCAAAAAAGACGAAACTGATTTCCCACAAGCAGGAGATAACAAAAAGATTTCCTTAAGAAACTCAAACTATCCACAGTTTGATTATGAGTTTGCAAAAAACGTCAAAGAAGTAGGCGTAGGCAAAAAGATATGGACAGCAGGTGGCAACATTAGAGGTAACGAAGCATTTATGCTTTGGGGCAGAGCAAGGGAAGGCTCTGAATCCCCTGCGGTCTTGAAATGGATAAAAGAAAGGGAAGCATGGGCGGCACGTCATAGTGTGGTAGATGGGAATCAATTTGCAAGTGGAAAGCTAGAACCAAATATGTCAAATGTTGCAGGTGTGGTAGCGCTTATGAAATGGGGCGTCATAAATCCAAAGCTAGGTCAGCAAGGCATGAAAGATGTTATTTTAGAACTTACAAAAAAATTAGAAGGCAGAAAAGAGCCAGATGACAAAGCCTTTGCAGAAGCAGTAGAAGATGAGAAACAAGTTTCCGCAAAAGTCAAAGCAGCGTTAAAGAAAAAAGTTGATGACCATAATGAAAAACATGGGGATAAACCAACAAGGAGAGCAACTGTTAGAATGTTAGAAGCAGTATTTCGTAGAGGTGTTGGTGCGTACAATACGAATCCTGGTTCTGTTAGACCAAGAGTATCAGGTCCTGACCAGTGGGCGTATGCGAGAGTGAACAGCTTCCTCGCAGCATTGCGTAGCGGTAGATTTCAAGGCGGAAAACATGACCAAGACTTATTCCCTAAAGGACATCCCTTATCTTCAAAATAAAGAACTAAGGTCTTTCAGACGAGGTAGGGTTTCTGTAGCTGCTGAAATACGCAGACAAACTGCACTACGCACAAACTTTGAAAGATATATATTCAGAAGATTGCAGCAAGTATTTAGACGTTTTTTAAATACACAGCTTTTTATCTACACAGAAACAGGTTTTTTTGCCCCTGACACCGCCTCTAATGCCCTAGAACAAGAGCTTTTTCCTGTCATGTTAGCTTTTTATAGGCGTATATTTTTAGGCGTTTATAACGCAAATGAGGAACTTTACAATAAAGCAACAAAAGATGAAGCGGAAGCAGTTGTTTTTGGTAGAAGCAGAGATATAGAAAGATTAGTCAATCAATACTTTAATGGCAGACAAGTTTTGCTATCAAATATGTCTAGGCGGCAATCCAACGCAATACGTAGAGAGATAGAACGTCTTAGGCTAGAAGATAAAACCTTGCCAGAAATAGCAAGGGCTTTACAAGAAAAGTTTTCAAGTCTGTTCAGGTCAAGAGCAGCATTGATAGCCAGAACTGAAACACACAACGCACAGTCCAGAGCCAATCATTTATATCATACCGCAGTGCAAGAAGAACTTGGTTTGAATATGCAAAAGCGATGGGTAGCTGTAAATGATGAAAGAACAAGGTCTTTTCATGCAGACGCTAATGGTCAGACAATAGCTATGGATGAAGATTTTACAGTTGGAGGCGCTTCTATGAGTCACGCAGGTGATTCAAAAGGTGGCGCAAGAAATGTCATAAATTGTAGATGTGTGATAGTCTACGTAGATGAAAATGATGTTGTTAATTAATACAATGCTCAGATATAATTAGGAATGCCGATTCCAGAACCAAAAGAAGGAGAGGCAAGACAAACTTTTATGAGTAGATGTCTAGGAGATAGCACTATGGTTGATGAATATAATCAAACTCAAAGAATGGCTGTCTGTGCAACCGCATACGAAGATTCCAAAGGGGATGAAGAAAAGAGAGAGTTAAGGCGTGATGTTTTTACAACACAAGCCGAAGCAGAAGAACGAGCAAAAGAAATAGGTTGCTCTGGTTTCCATACCCATGATGAAGACGGCAAAGAAGTATTTATGCCTTGCGCTTCACATGATGCCTATATTGCAGCCGAAGGTCGTGATGTAAGTGGTTATGACGAAGATGGCAAAAAGAAACCAAAAAAGAAATCAGATGATTGTTCTTGCAATGAACTCAAAGACTTTGAATCTATCTTTGAAATAAAAGCAGAATTAAAAGCAGATGAAGAAGATGAAGGCGTATTTGAAGGCTATGGTTCTATATTCAATAATACAGATTTAGGAAATGACGTCATAAGAAAAGGCGCTTTTACAAAGAGTCTTAGAAAGAAAGGCGCAAAGGGTATCAAGATGTTATATCAACACAAGTCTGATATGCCTATCGGTGTATTTACAAAAATGCAAGAAGATGAAAAAGGTTTATATGTAAAAGGTCAATTGGCTATGCAAACTCAAGCAGGTCGTGAAGCGTATGAATTGATGAAAATGGGCGCACTGTCTGGATTATCAATTGGCTTTAGAACAAACGAAAAAGGATATACCTATGATAAGCGAACACGCAAAAGAATCATAGAAGATGTAGAACTTATGGAAGTATCTTTAGTTACTTTCCCTATGAACCCTAAAGCGCAAGTGGACATAGTGAAGTCAGAAGAAATTTCTATTAGAGAGTGGGAAAATGGAATGCGCGATGCCTTCAATCTTTCTCGTTCAGAAGCGAAGGTTGCTGCAAAAGCAGTACACCAAGTATTTGAGGAAAAAAGAGCAGACGAGATGTCTGGTACTCAAGATACAGATACTGAATTGGTAGATGCCATAAAAAACTTAACTAAAACTCTAAAATCTATATAGCGAGGTAAAACTATGGTAGATGAAGTAAAAGAAGTTTTGAATGAGTATGGTCAGGCTTTTGAAGAATTTAAGAAAGCTAATGACGAGAAAATTGAAAAACTTGAAAAGGGTTTGAATGTTCCTGTTGAATTGAACGACAAGATTGAAAACATTGAAGGTAAAATGAACGGTCTTGAAGATTTAAATCAACAACTCACTCAAACAAAAACACAACAAGAGCAAATCAGTGAAAAACTTGATTCTTTAGAAACTATATTGAAGCGACCTTCAAGCGGTTTTGAAAGCAAACAAGTAGACGAGTTTGCTCAAGCGTTTGACGCTTATTGCAGAAAAGGTGACATGGGTTTATCTGTGGATGAAAAGAAAGCCTTAACTGTAAGTAATGATAGCACTGGTGGATATCTTGCACCGCCAGAGTATGTTAGAGAACTGTTAAAAACAATAACAGAAATCTCTCCAATCAGAAGTATTGCAAGAGTTAGAAGCACTGGGCAAAGAAGTATCCAAGTTCCTAAAAGAACTTCTACTTTCGCTGCACAGTGGGTAAGTGAATCTGGCACTCGTTCAGAAACTACTGGCTACAATGTTGGTTTGGAAGAAATTCCTGCACACGAATATTACGCTATGGTAGATATCTCTGAGCAAGACCTAGAAGACTCTGTATTTGATTTAGAAGCAGAAATGCAATCTGAATTTTCTACACAGTTTGCTAAAGCAGAAGGAACAGCATTCGTGTCTGGAGACTCTGTTGGTAAGCCAGAAGGAATCTTAACTAACTCAAGCGTATCTTCTGTAAATTCTGGAAACGGAACTGCATTGACTGCGGATGGTCTAATTACACTTGTACACTCAATTAAGTCTGAGTACACAAGAAATGGAACATTCATTTTCAATAGGGGTACATTATCCGCAATCAGAAAACTTAAAGACACTGCAGGTCAGTATGTCTTTCAAGCAGGTATGATGCTAACTGGTGGTGTTACAAACACCATTCTAGGTCATCCTTATGTAGAAGCTACTGATATGCCAGACGTTGGTTCAGGTACTAAACCTGTTGCGTTTGGAGATTTCAGCAGAGCCTACATGATTGTTGATAGAGTACAAATGGCAGTCTTACGTGACCCATTCACTCAAGCTACAACTGGTAATGTCAGATACATCGCTAGACGTAGAGTAGGTGGTCAGGTCGTACAGGCAGAAGCTATTGTTAAACAAAACATTTCAGCATAATAGAGAGGTAATTTATTATGAGAGATTTAGCAAATAATATTTCAGTAGCACAATCTTTGGCTCCTGCAGTCAGAACAGCTGATGCCAACGGCACAGGCATAGACTTGACAGGATTTGAAGGCGCAACTGTCGTTGTAGATACAGGCGCAGAAGGAGTATCTCTTTCTGGCTCTGTAAAAATTGATTTCAAATTAGAAGAATCATCTGATGATTCAACTTACACTGCTGTAACCTCAGCGACTGCGGTCACTGATGGCACAGTAGATTCTAATGGAATCTTTTTAACTATAGACGCAGATGGAGAAACTCCACAAGTAGCCACAATAGGTTACGTTGGTGGAGCGAGATACATCAGAGTCGTTGCAGACTTTACTGGGTCCCATTCAACTGGAACTGCGGTAGCTGCCTCAGTTATTAAGTCACATCCAAGACATAATACTGACGCTGATAGTAGCTCTACTGTCTAAATAATATTGAAGGGGAATGTCTTTTTAAGATGTTCCCTTTCATTACGGAGAAAATAAATGGCAACTTATAAAATTTTAGTACCGAAGCCAATAGCAAAAGATGAAGCAGGAACAGATGTTGAACTATTGCCTGTTGATAGCATTGTAGAAGCTAAAGCAGATTGGCAAGACGGTCTTCTTAAAGTCTTTGTAGAAAATGGATGGGCGCAAGAAGTAAAAGTAGATGCAGCAGATGTAGATACTGGAGAGCCAGTCAGAGCAAGAGATGATAAAGGTCGCTTAGTTGGAGATGACCCTTCAACGCCAGATGTGAATGAAGCATGGGAAGGCGGAAAAGCACCTGCAAAGAAAAAGACAACTAAGAAATCTACAGCTAAAAAAACCACTAAAAAAACAACAAAAAAATAAGCTCATCTGATATGATGAGTTGAGCAGAGGCTCAATAGATTGGTAGATACCATGCTTAATTTAGTTAGAGGATTTTTCTATGGCAGCAGGGTTTCATCATTTTGTAATAGAGCAGGGCGCTACCTTTGGCAGAACACTTACATTAAAAGATTCTAGCGATACTTTAGTCAATCTTACAGGCTACACTGCCGCAGAAATGGACTTACGTACTAACTCAGATGATAGTGCTGAGGTCTTAACACTTACCATTACAAACTCAAGAATTGCTCTGGGCGGAGCAGCAGGTACCATCACGCTTACTATTTCAGCAACTGATACAGGAAATATGAGTGTTGGCGATGGAGTATATGATTTAAAAATAACCGCAGGGGATGGCACAGTATCCAGAATTATGGAAGGCACCTTTGCAGTAAGAGGCAATGTAAGTAGATAATGGCAATCAGTAAGATAACAGTTTCAGATGTTGTTCCTGTAAATTCAATCACAGTTACAGGTAGCGATGATATTTCCGTAGTAACAGTTGGAATTCAAGGACCAGGTGGTCCTAATGCGATTCTTGGTCGTTCAATAAGAGAAGGATATACCGCAGGTTCCAGTGATAATGGGGCAGGTGTTATTTATGACCATGCAAACGTCAGATGGTTATCAACTGTAGATTCAGATGCTTCAAGTCTAAATTTCAAAATACCAAATCTTACCTTCTTATCAGGGCAGACAGTCACATCAATACTTGATGAAGATAATTTGGGAAGTAATAGCAATACTGCTCTTGCAACTCAACAATCAATCAAAGCCTATGTTGATGCAGAACTTACTTCACAAGATTTGGATTTTCAAGGAGATAGTGGTGGCGCTTTATCCATAGACCTTGATTCAGAAACATTAGACATTGCAGGTGGTACTGGTATAGATACATCTGGTTCTGGTAACACTTTGACTGTTGCAATAGATAGCACAGTTACAACCTTAACAGGAACACAAACTCTTACAAACAAGACTCTTACAAGTCCTGTTCTTAATACAGTGGATATAAATGGTGGAGATATTGACTCCGCTACTACAATAAACAAATCCCCAACAATCACACTGGGCGGAGATTTATCAGGCTCAGTGACCCTTACAGAATTAGGCAATGGCACACTCACTGCAACTATCATAGCCAATAGCGTTGCACTAGGCACTGATACTACTGGCAACTATGTCGCAACTATAGCGGCAGGAGAAGGTATTGATGTCAGTGGCTCTGGTAGTGAAACCGCAGCAGTTACTATTTCAGCAGAGGACGCCACTTCATCAAACAAGGGAATAGCGTCTTTTGACGCAACAGATTTCAGCGTTTCATCTGGAGATGTTTCAATGAATGTTGAAAGGGTACAGGACATCATAGGGGGTATGGTGTCAAGTAATACTGAAAATGGTATTGCGGTCACTTATGATGACACCAATGGAAAATTAGATTTTGATACAGAAGATTTTGTTATAACTCTTTCTGGAGATTTGTCTGGTGCGGTAACTATTACAAATCAAGCGTCAGCTACTCTAGCGGCTACTATTGTCGCAAACTCTGTAGCTTTGGGTACGGACACAACTGGAAATTATGTAGCCACAATCGCAGCAGGAGAGGGAATAGATGTAAGCGGTAGCGGTTCAGAAACTGCTGCTATCACAATCTCTGCAGAAGACGCTACAAGCAGCAACAAAGGAATTGCTTCGTTTGATAGTACAGACTTCACAGTATCATCAGGTGCGGTCACAGTAAATGCTGAACGTATTCAAGATGTTGTTGGAGCCATGCTTTCTTCAAATACAGAAAATGGCATATCCGTTTCATATGATGATTCTGACGGCACAATTGATTTTGATGTAAGCGACCCAGTCATAACTCTTTCAGGAGATGTAGCAGGAAGCGCAACCATGACAAATCTTGGAGATGTAACAATCTCTACAACCATACAAGCAAATTCAGTAGCTTTAGGCACAGATACTTCAGGTAATTATGTAGCTGCTATAAGCGCAGGGGAAGGTATAGACATATCAGGAAGTGGCAGTGAAACTGCTACAGTCACGATAACCGCAGAAGACGCTACTGATTCTAACAAGGGTATAGCAAGTTTTGATTCTACAGATTTTACTGTTTCCAGTGGCGCAGTTACTGTTAATGCAGAGAGAATACAAGATATTACTGGAGCAATGTTTTCAAGTAATACTGAAAGCGGTATCACAGCAACTTATCAAGATTCAGATGGTACGATTGATTTAGATGTTGCTGATTTTTCAATCACGCTTACTGGAGATGTTGCAGGTTCAGGAACAGTTACAAACTTAGGAGATGTATCTTTTGCTGCAACTATTCAAGCCAACTCTGTTGCGTTAGGTACAGACACCACTGGTAATTACGTTGCGACAATAGCTGATGCAGGTAATTCCAGAATTACAGTAGCAAACTCTGGAAGTGAAACTGCTGCCGTAACTTTAGATATTGCTGATGACGCTATCGGTACAGACCAAATAGCAGACAACGCAGTCACATTAGGAACGCAATCAACTGGAAACTATGTTGCAACAATAGCAGGAACAACAAATGAAATAGAAGTTTCTGGTAGCGGAAGCGAAACCGCAGCGGTAACTATTGGCTTACCAAATGATGTCACTATCGGAAATGATTTAACAGTAACAGGCGACCTTACCGTAAATGGCACAACGACAACAATAAACACTGCAAATCTAGATGTTGAAGACAGCACAATCAGATTTGCCAAAAATGCCACAACACTTTCCGCAACCAATGGGGCAGGTCTTGAATTTGGTGGGTCAAGCAGTAAGCCTACGATTCTTTGGAATAATTCTGATGGCAGGTTGGTATCAAACAAAATTTTTGCAGCAACCTCTTTCGTTGGGGATGTAGCAGGGAACGCTTCAACAGCGACTGCTCTTGAAACCGCAAGAACTATACACGGAGTATCTTTTGATGGTACAGCAAACATAGACCTTTCAGAAGTTGTTCAAGATACTGTTGGAGCCATGTTCAGTTCAAATACTGAAACTGGTCTTAGTGCTACTTATCAAGATAGCGATGGCACAATTGATTTAGTAATCGGCAGTGGAGATGTGACAAATGCCATGTTGGCAGGTTCTATCGCAAACGATAAATTAAGCAATTCTTCAATAACTGTTTCTGATGGCAGCAACTCCACAGCAACATCATTAGGCGGAACGATTACTTTCTCTGGTACTGCAAATGAAGTAGAGGTAGCAGAAAGTTCTGGAACAATCACAGTCGGTCTGCCGAACAGTGTAGATATTACGACTGACCTTAGTGTAAGCAATGTTGATATAGCAACTGGTTCAATTGTCTTAAAAAATTCTGGGTCTAAATCAAAAATAGATTTTTATTGTGAATCTTCAAATGCTCACTATACAAGATTGGAAGCTGCAGCTCATGCTTCATACAGCGGCAATGTAACTGTAACCTTGCCAACGACCACTGGAACTTTAGCTTTAACTTCTAGCAGTATTACAGGTAATGCGGCAACTGCCACAGCGTTACAAAATGCTAGAACAATTCATGGCGTTTCTTTTGACGGAACTGCAAACATAGATTTATCTGAGGTAGTTCAGGACACCGTTGGCGCAATGTTTTCAAGCAATACGGAAACAGGTATATCAGCTTCATATGAAGACTCAGACGGCACAATAGATTTAGTCATAGGTTCAGGCGACATCACAAATGCGATGTTGGCAGGCTCAATAGCAAATGACAAACTTGCGGGGTCCATAGCCAACAACAAACTTGCAAACTCTACAATTACAGTTTCTGACGGCAGCAACTCAACGGCTACTGCTTTGGGAGGTACAATCACATTCTCAGCAGGGGAAGGCATAGATGTCACAGAATCTTCTGGAACTGTCACAATCGCAGGGGAAGACGCAACTTCAAGCAATAAAGGAATTGCATCATTTACAGGCGATTTTTCAGTAAGCAGCGGTGCAGTATCACTTGGCAATTCTGGGGTCACAGCGGCTACGTATGGCTCTGCTACGGCTATTCCTGTAATTGCTGTAGACGCAAAAGGAAGAATAACAAGCGCAAGTACCGCAAGTATTTCAACAAGCTTCACATTATCTGATGGCAGCAACACACAAACAATTTCTGGTGGCGACACACTAACAGTTTCAGGGACAAACAATGAGGTAAATGTCGCTGTCAGTGCCACAGATACGCTCACAATTGGCTTACCTAATGACGTAACTATTTCAAATGACTTAACAGTATCTGGAAACTTGACTGTTACAGGAACAACAACTCAGACTGGTTCTGTAGTCACAGACAATAATTTCACAGGATTGACAAATGCCAACTCAGGCAACTCAACTGATTTTGGATTCTATGGAAAATATGTTGAATCAAGCACAACCAAGTATGCAGGTATTTTCTATGATGCTTCTACAGACAATACATTCAGACTTTTTGTTGATACACAAACAGTGCCATCAACCACAGTCAATACAGGCGCTACAGGATATGCAGCAGGTAATTTAGTTGTTGGAGGCCTCACTGCTTCAAGTATTACTATTGGCAGCACCGCTGTAACTTCTACAGCAGCAGAATTAAATATCTTAGACGGAGTAACTTCTACAACCGCAGAACTAAACATTCTTGATGGCGTAACTTCTTCCACAGCAGAACTTAATATTCTTGACGGAGTAACTTCAACGGCATCAGAGTTAAATACTCTTGATTTAAGTGGAATAAGCGTTGATAACTCAACCGCATTATCAAGTTCAGTAGGGTTCTTAGTTATGGAACCAGACGGCGGTAATTCTTTTGCTTATGCAGGAATTGCACCTATTGAAGCATTATTAGAGCCACAATTAGATACATTAACAGCACTTGGAACCATAGGTGCTTCTGGATTGACAACCAATGTTGTTGGGAATCTCACAGTCAATACAAACGCTTTTGCTGTAGATAGAACAAATTCAAGAATAGGAATTGCACAAGCAAGTCCAACTGTAGCCATAGATGCAGGTTCTAAAACAGATGCAATCCTTTTGCCAAAAGGAACAACAGCACAAAGACCAACAGGTGCGGCAGGTCAATTCAGATATAACACCACACTAGGAAAATTTGAAGGCTACACTTCTGAATGGGGCGAGATTGGTGGTGGTACAAGCACAAATACCTTTGAAGTAAATACTTATACAGGCGATGGCAGTGAAACTGACTTTACTCTTTCTCAAGCACCAGATAGCGAGGACAACATCATAGCCTTCATAGAAGGTGTATATCAAAACCCTAATGATTTTGTTTTGAATGGCACAACTCTTGCTTTTGATGTCGCACCTGCTAATGGCAGAAAGATAGTTGTATATCATGTAAAAGGGGCGGTAGCAGGTCAAAACCTAACACTTTCTACAATGACTGGAGACGGCTCTGATACAACGCTTACGCTGTCTATAAACCCAATATCAGAAAACAACGTGCAAGTGTACATAGACGGTGTTTATCAAAATAAAGATACGTTTAGTGTTTCAGGAACTACCCTTACTTTCTCAGAAGCACCGCCAAATGGTTCTAAAGTAGAAGCTATGACTCTTACCCAGACCGACATCAATACAGCAACAATCCTTACCGATGCAGACGGAGATACTAAGGTTCAGGTAGAAGAAAGTTCTGACGAAGATAAAATCAGATTTGATATAGCAGGTACTGAAGAAATGGTAATGGATGCTTCAGGTATCGTTATTAATGATGGTAGTAATGATAGAGATTTTAGAGTTGAGTCAAATGGCAATCAAGGTATGTTATTTGTTGATGGGGGTAATGACCGAGTTGGTGTTGGTACTGCTAGTCCTTCATCTCCTTTACATATTTCTGGAACTTTATCTAGCGATACTCAAAGTACACCTGAAACTTTACTGAAATTAAGTGCAACATTTTCTAGCACAAGTTCAGATGGTGCAGCAGGTTCAGGTTCAAGAATAGAATTTGAAATACCTGATGATGAAACCAATCCTATAACAGGTGCGGCTATTGCAGGATTAAAAGAAAATGGAGATGACAGTAACGCAGAAGCTGCTTTAGCTTTTTATACATCTCAAAATGACACAACCTTAGATGAAGCAATGCGAATTGATTCTTCAGGAAATATTGGTGTTGGTACTACAAGTCCTTCAATGAAAGTAAATATATCTCATGGAGACCAAGATGGACTAAGATTTAATTGTGCTAACACAGCAGAAACTTTTATAGATTTTGGAGATACAGATGATAATGATGTAGGCAGAATTAGTTATGACCATGCTGATAACTCAATGGCTTTCAGAACAAGTGCAACAGAGAGAATGAGAATTGATTCTTCTGGTCGTCTTGGTGTTGGCACAACAAGTCCACATTCAGGTTATAAAGTTTCAATAGATGCAAATGCTAATCATGGTTTACACATAGGAAATATCGGTAATGGTTATTCAGGACTTGTTACAATACCAGATTCATCTAATAATTACTTTCCATTGTATATATTTAACAGCTCTGGAAATGGAAATGGCTACATATTAAGTAATTCAAGTGGCACAACTTTTTCTCAAAGTGGTTCGGATATAGCCTTTAAAGAAAATGTAAAAGATTGGAATGAAAATGTTTTAGAAAGTTTTAAAAATATAAAACCTTCTACTTTTACATATAAAAGTGATGAAAATAAAAAAGAAATAAAAGGTTATATAGCACAAAATGAGTTTGATAAGTTTCCAGAAGCATATCCAATAAATCCTAATGATGGGAAGCATTGGTTTAATCCAAGTGGTATGACTGTTTATCTAATGAAAGCAATCCAAGAACAACAAGACATTATAGATGATTTAAAAGCTAGAATAGAGGTCTTAGAAGCATGACAACTAAAATACCTGTAGAACTGTCAAGTACGCCAAGCATTGTTGATAATGGCGATGCTACTGCTATTACTATTGATAGTAGCGAGCGAATTGGTTTAAACGGCTTAACTCCTTCTAATTACTGGACATCAGCAGATGATTTAGTTTTAGGTGGTACGTCTTCATCAACAAATACTGGAATGAGTATAGTAAGTGCAACTGATAGTTCAGGTTCAGTTTATTTTGCCGATGGTACAAGCGGTGCAGATAGATATAGAGGAATAATATCTTATAATCATTCTTCAGATTCTTTTGATTTTCATACTAATGCTGCTTATGCTTTAAGCATTGATACTAATGGGCGACTTGGTATTGGCACAACCGCACCAAATAGAAATATTCATATCAATGGCACAGGTGACGTAGCTTTAGGAATCACTAATGCCAACACAGGAACATCAGCGTCAGATGGTTTTAGTATTACTGTAGAAAGCCCAACACCTGATGTTGTTATTAGGCAACGTGAAGCTAATAATATGAGATTTCTTACTAATAATACAGAAAGATTGCGAATTGATTCTGCTGGTAGAATGTTTTTAGGTGGTACTCAAGGATTTGGTAGTGGATTTTTTGAAGTAAATGCTTCACCTACAAGCTACAATCATATAGTTACAAGACCTACTGTAAATACTACTTATAACGCACTAAGAATGATTAATAATAGTAATACTGTTATTGGAACTATATCTGTAGGAACAAGTGTAAATACAGTTACTTATGGCGGTACTTCAG
>CAACVD010000045.1_pt1 | contig 46418 bp, 35 predicted proteins | sample 2381771 | NCBI WGS metagenome assembly CAACVD01 (sample SAMEA5211965, study PRJEB30684) | marine metagenome | biome: Marine; feature: Epipelagic; material: Water | collected 2015-10-15 | depth 15 m
CCAGAGTCTTTGTATACTTCGTTCACACCTTCTGCGATAATTGTATAGGCATCTCTTCGCATACCAGACTTTTTGATGTATGCTTTCTTGAAGAAATCATCCAACATCTTTTCTGCTTTTTTCACTTGGTTTTTTGCAACAGCGAATGTATCTGATGAACCTTTTTGCGTGACCATTGATGGTTGATTGGTAACTTTGATTCCATTTGTGACTAGGTGCATGAGAACCTCTTCACGATGCCTTCTTTGTCTATTCATTCTTGGACCCGGCTTACCGCCACGACCACTCTTACCACCGTGAGATGTGGTAGCCTGACCGGGAAGGTAGGCTTCTTCTTTCAGTTTAGCCTTGATTCCTGATTTGACACCATCTGGAACCTTTGCCCACAAGTCTTTGTCCGTGGTCTTTTGTGTTTTGCCACCTGTCAGGAAAGAGTTGATTCTTGCGAAAGCCCACTGTTGTTGAGCGATGCCGGGACGATGACCAGTTCTCCATGCTGCCATACCTCTATCATAAACTTGTTTCAAGATTCCATAAGACACGCCAGTTTTCTTTGCTTTATTTTCAATGCCCTTGATTTTTTTCTCTTCAATATATTCCATGAAAGACTCACCAAACGCTTTTTGAAACTTGGCAGTGGCTTTTGATTTTTGTTGTGATTTCTTTTTATCAATGATAGACGGATCTTCTACGTCATCAACTGGCTTGTAGGCATCGGGATGATCCTTTGGTAATTCCATTCTCTTCTCGATTTCTTTTGCCTTTTGTTTTGCTTCTTTGTCGCTCAGTCCGCTCACATATTTTTTGGGCAAACCACTGCCCTTGTCTCTCGGGGCTTTTCGCTCCTCACGCATCTCTTTTGTTTTCTTTTTCATCTGCTCAATATATTTACGATACACAGCAGCCTCCGCAGTTTTCTTCATTACTTTGGCTCGTTGCTCCATCGCAATCGCAGCCTGAATCTTGTGTGCGTGCGTCCGGTCAGACGCTTTGATTTTACGAACCGATGCCTCGGCAGTTTCTACATCCTTGAAACCAAGTCCGTGAATCGTGCCTCTTGGGTCTTCGTCAGTATACAAGTCAGAGTGAGTATCGGGGTCTTGGTTCTTGCGTGTTTTTGGAACCCGCTTTTCTTCTTTTAAAAGTTCAAGACCATTCTTTTTGCGTAAGACATTCATTTGTTGAATAATCTTTTTCTGATTTGGTGACCCCGGCATGGTCTTTAGCGACTTCATAAACAACTTGTTGTGTTCACGTTCATCCTTTTCGTCTTTCCACTCGCCTTCAGTCATCTCGGCATACTCACGGAACATAAGTTGTTTTCTCAAACTTGGATCGATCAAAACTTGCACCATGATCTCACCTTTGGTTCCTTTGACAACTTTACCTTTGATAGACTCTGCTTTCTTCTGTGCAGACTCTTCTGAGTCATATACAAAAGGCTCTCCATCTTTATTTTGAACAACAGAGATTTCTTTATCGGATGCGATACGAACCTTAACAGCCTCTTCTATTGATTTGCAATCACACCCACAATCACACCCCTCTTCCTCAACCTTTCCTTGCTTAAGAAGTTTTGAAACGGGTTTGCCCTTTTCCCAAAACTTGCAAGACCAGTAGCCCGGAGTGGTTTTATCTGTTTTTTGATCGCAGTTATGCCTAGCCCTAAAGTTTTTCAAGCGTTCTGGATCATCACGTTTGATCGATAGGTTGGGGTCACCATATTCAACTTTGATAATGTTTCCCGTGTCAGGATTTTTTACATAGACACCAAACTTCTTGCTAGACCCTTGTGGGAGCCTAAACGGATCATCTAATTTGACTTTTTTGCCTTTGTATTCACCTGTAGCCATAGCACGCTCCTGCTAGGTTATTTAGGCATTTATTTCAGGCGGGAAAAGTTTCCGTGCTTCTGGAAGGTGATTTGATTTGCAAATTTATCAACCAGTTGGTCTGACTTGTGTGAAATCACAAAAATGTGGTTCTTTTCTGACAATTTATTCAAAAGTTTCAAGAAATCATCCGATCCCATAGCGTCTAGAGATGCATCAAACACCTCGTCTAGAATCAAGAGGTTTGTATTTGCGGAGTTCTTGAGCCGTGAAATTTCACGCCATGCCAGCAGAATCGCAAGGTCAATACGCATCTTTTCGCCCTCAGAAAACGACATGTATGAAAACGAATCACGATGCCGACTCTTTATTGTTTCATTAAAGTTTTCATCTAATTCGAAAGATACAAAAAACTCCATATCTTTGAGATACTTGTTGATAAGCGTATTGATCACTGGAAGATAGTATTTGATAACCTTTGCCTTGATACCACTATCTTTGAGCATATCGGCAGCGTTAGAATATGTGTTTTTCTTAACAAGTAAATCATCCTTTTTGCCGATACAGTTTTCACGATCTTCTTTTGCTCTTTCAAGTTTATCTTTTGCGTCATCAAGATCTGTGGTGTCCTCCGCTCTTGCTTCGCTCAGTTTACGCTCAAGTTTTTCGCCCGCCCTCACCGCATTTTTTCTTGATGTATTTTCACTAATACGACTATCTGAGAGTTCTCTGACAATTTTTCTAATATCTGCAATTTCGTTTGAACGATCAACTTGTTTCTGTTCGATTTGCTCTAGTTCAGAGATAGCATCCTTCAATTGTTCGAGAGTGCCAGATGCCTTTTTAGTTTCAGCCTCTTTCATCTCATGAGTAATCTCAGAGTTGCACAGGGGGCAAGAATCATGATCATGAAAAAAGTTAATATTTTTCTTTAGATTTGATAACTCTCGCTCAAGTTTAGACTTTGCCGTTTCATATTTTTTAATCTTTGTCTCAACGTCTTTTTCGTCACTGATGCTAGCCAGTGCCTTCTCAATTTCTTGATCCAGCCTTTCAATTTCTTGTGTGTGTTGATCTTGCTCTTCTCTGTTTAGTCTGATCTCCTCCTCAAGAGTTTCGATTTGTTGACTATTTTTCTTTTGTAGTGACTCGATCAGAGTAATCACACCAGTCGCCCGCTCTTTGTTAATCTGGAGTGTTTTGTTGATATCAGTAATCTCACCTTTAACCACTGAGGTCTTATCACGAAGGACAACATTCATATTTGAAAACACTTGAATATCAAGAATATCCTCGATGACTGCTCTTCGATCAGCGGCAGAAAGTTGCATGAACGGAACGAACGAGGATGAGCCTAGAATCACAACCTGTGTGAAAGACTTGTAGTTCATGCGAAGAATCTGCTCTTCCAACATGCGTTGATAATCTTTTGATTTTGCTGCGATGTTTACCAAATCGTCATTTTTGAATACCTCAAAGACTTTTGGCTTCAAACCTCTTCGAATCAGGTAACTGTCATCCCCGACAGAAAACTCAACTTCAACGAGGCAATCTTTTTCATTTAGTGAGTTAACGAGTTGTGGGATGTTGATCTTACGAAAAGGCTTACCGAACAAAGCAAAGGTAATAGAATCAAGCAAGGCAAATGACTTACCGTGTCCGTTCAAGCCTGTGATCAGACTTGTCTGGTGTCGATCTAGTTCAACCTCTGTGAAGTTGTTTCCGAAAGAACCAAAATTTTTGAAACGCACTTTCTTAAAATTAATCATATATCAAACGACTCAAGGAAAAGTTCCTTGAACACCTCTTTCAATCTTTTACACTCTTCCGGGTCATCGGAAAACACATCATCAACATAAGAGTTAATCAATGTCATCGTATCAGTTGCAAGAGCCTCTTGCTCAACTTCGACATTTTGACTCGTCGGTGTTTCATTTTCAAGAATTGTGACGCTCTCTGCTTTGCTGTCGTATAATCGCTCAATTAGCCTATCAAACTTTTTAGCGTCTTTCTTTTCATGAACAAAAACTTTGACGTACCGTCCGGCGTACTGACGGAAATCAATCATCGCAAGATCGATATCATCACTATATTTCACCGCATGAAAAAGACTGTCGGGATTTGGTACAAACTCAATCTCTTCTGTCTCCGTATCGTAAATGTGAAAACCTTTCTTTTCAAAAAGGTCTGCAAATGTCATTTGATACGCAGTGCCAAAATAACAAATATTATTTTCTTCATGTTTGATATGAAAGTGACCTGACCAAACTTTATCAAATCGTTGTAGCATGTCTGGCTTCATGCCGTCCGTGTGTTTCACGCCACGCATGACTTGATAACCTTCAAGTTCAAAATGTCCTGCAAGAATGGTCGCGTCTGTTTGATTGATAAAGTCAACCGACTCTTGTTCATTGCCCTTGTTAATCCACGGGATCATCGCAATTTTTGTATTGTCAAAGGTCAGTTCCACAGGGCTATCATAAATGTGAAAATCAGGATAACGAGAACCAAACAACTCTTTTGGTGAGTTGACTTCGTTGGTGTTTTTAAAGTAAGTGTCGTGGTTGCCGACGATGCAGTGGACTTCCATACCGCGAAGTCGATCCATGAAACGCTCACGGACTTGTGCGAGTGTATTAAAGTTAACGTATTTACGGCGATCCATAAGATCGCCTAAGTGTAATACAGTTTTTATACCACGTTCTTCGCAGGCAGGAAAGAATACATTATCAAAAAACTTGAAGTAGTAATCTAGAAAAATTTGTCCATCATTTCTTGCCCCGAAGTGTGTGTCACACAGGATGGCTATTTTCAAAAGAGTTCTCCGTCACCATTTTTCTTTTTCTTTTTCTTACGACCTTTTTTCTTTGGCTCTATATTTACAATATCATTTTCAGTAAGTTTGAGATAATCGGCGTAAGGATCTTTTGATACTTTTTCTGGATCGAGCATCGCCGCAAGTTCACCTTTTGCGTCAGCGGCTTCCATCAGTTTATATTTGATGGTGTCTTGCTTTTTCTCACGCTGGATTCTTCTTAAAAACGCATAGTAAGTAATTTGTGTAAAATACGCGAAAGGATTCTTTGACTTTTCAGGGTCAAAGTTTGCAGCGTACATCAAACAATTTTCAATTGCATCTCCGACCATCTCATCACGAAAAGGATAATTTACAAAGTTGGGTCGCGTAGACAGTCGCTCGGCAATCAAAAGAAAGCACTCACCGATATACTCAGTAACAGGTGGCTTGGGATCATCAGTTTCCTGAGCGTCCTTTACCTGCTCTTTCCATTTCACCATCTCGGCAAAAAAGTGCTTATTGTCAATGTAATGGGAATCGGACATGATGTAAGTTTACCTCAAAAAAGTATCAAGTCAAGTAATCATCTACATTTGGTGACCAGTCCCAATAACGTGTCCCATAATCGGGAGAGTCCTTGTCATTCTTGATAATTTTGACATCTGGATCGTCCTCATCAAAATCAATACCCATTCTTTCAAACATTGACTCGATTGCGTCCTCAGTGTCATCTTCAACTTGCTCTCTCATAGAATCAATTTTTGCTGCAACAATTTTAAGAATATTATCAATATTTGGTCTTTGCTGCTCTGGTTCATTCATGAATGGGAAATTCATTTGACCAGTTTTCTTGAGATGATTCATCATATCTTGCGGATTATCGTCCATTCTTTTTTGCAAATCATATGCCCTTGCAATATCTGGATCTGGATCAAAAATACCAAGAATATGATCTTTTGGAATTTCAATATGATTTGAGGTTGTTGCTTTCAACCAGTCAACCAGAACAAGGGTTTCTCTTTTCATACCACTAGAGTTGTCAACGTAGTGCATGAATTTTAGATACATCGGTCTTTCGAGTTTGATACTCTCTTTGCTATTTGCAACGAGTCGTGCGATGACATCATCACCACTCTTTAGTTTCAAAATCCTAAAGGGGGTTGTCTTCATTCCGTTCTCCTTGTAATGGGATGGTGATTACTTTGTAATCAAATTTCTCTGCGTCATATATCTTACGTCGCTCAAAAAAGTGACGTAATGTGTGATTCTGATATTTCTTCCATGATAAATCGTCAACTATGTCGTAGAGTCGTGCGGTGCTTTTGTGAACAGACTTTCTAAGTTGTCTTCCAATACTCTGTAGCACCCTGACCCGACTCTTTGACGGTGACGCGAACACAATATTATTTAGGCGACGGATGTTTATACCAGTACTAAATGTTCCATATGATGCCAAAATGATACCGTTGTCAATTTTTTCTGCAATATTTCTTGCGTGTTCACGCTGTTCTACATCCGTGCCGCCATGAATGAAAAACACAGGTTTGCCACAGTCTTTTAACATTTCGTGAAGAACCTTTCCGTGTTTCTCAACAAACTGAAACAGAATCAGAGTGTTTCCCTTTGTGCTTTTTGCTAGATCACAAATAAATTTATTTCGTCTACTATCACTTATTAGCCATTCTATTTCATCTTGATATGGCATTCTTCTCATCAGTTGCCTATTTGAACCAGTATAGTTTAGCACCAAACAGTCGATAGTCAAGTTAGATAGAAGATCTTGCTCCATAAGTTTCTTGGTCGTGATTACCTTTTTAGTTGGACCGAACAAACCCTCAATCACAAGTTTATGAGTTAACATCCCATCTAGTGTTCCCGTCATCGCAATCCGATAGGGGCAACGTGTAAGTTGAGTCATAATTGAACTCAGCGACTTCGATTTGAACAAGTGTGCTTCGTCGCCAAAGACTGTTCCAAATTGCTGAAAGTATTCTTTTGGCATTTTGTGTAATGATTGCCATGTTGATATCACAACTTTCTTTCTTGTATTTTTTTCTTTGCCTGCATACATGATATGACAGTTTTCCACGGGGTTCCATTTTGAGTCCATACCAGAATAGTCACGAATATCCGAAAACATTTGTGATACCAGTCCGATGGTCGGAACAATTATCAAGACCTTTTGATCTTTTGGTAGTAAATTTAAATAGTGTCTTAGAAGCGTATAGATGACCAGTGACTTACCAGAGCCAGTGGGTGATAGCATCAGACACCTATTTTTATTCATAGCGTGTAAGATGGCTTCTTTTTGATGTTCGTGTGGATCTACTCTTTTACCACCAATGCTAATCTTGATGGACTCCAAGAATACCTCTAGATCTTTTTCTGTGACAGGTGATGGAGATCCTCTATTCGGAACCTCAAGACTGTAATTACGATCCTCACAGAATTTGTGAATGTATGCCTCTAGACCTGCATATATCTTTTGTGAATATAAGTTGTAGAGTTTGATCTGCCCATCCCATCTTTTTTGTCGATAGGCGGGCATGAATTCTCTTCCCGGCACTTTGAAAGTAAAGTGATCTGAAAGTTCTTTTGCTAAGTGCTTTTCGCAACGAACACGGATTTGAGAAGAATCCAAGTCCTCAATAGTAAAATCGGGCATACATTATATTTATGCACCGCCTAAGAACTTCCTCCAGTCAATAGCCGCCTTGATCTTCATGTGTCGGAAGGAGACTTCTTTGACAACCTCCTCAAGATAATCCACGATTGACTTGATATAAACAATCACTTCTTTTCTTTTACACAGATCCTCATCACCATTGAGATAAATCCCAATATCATTACGAAGAATCTTGTGATCAAAAGGCTCCCATCCACGCTCACGCAATGTTTGTTCATCCATTTTCCCACTGTAGTATTCCCACTTCAAGCGGTATAGACGATTGTATTCGTTTGTTGCTTTTTCTAGCCTCAACTTCGCATCATGATAAAAATTAAGATACTTGCTGTGAAGTGCTGGCAATTTCAAAGACTCCGTATCGAGTTCAGTATCATCAATACGCGAATCTTGTTCTACATGTTTTCTAAGTTCACTAAGTTCCATAAGAATCTTTAATCCCTTTTCTCGTTGACACTCGGATTATAGAGTTACCTAAAGGCGTGTCAAGAGGAAATCAGACAAATTCGTAGAAATCAAATGCAAAGGTAGCCGTGGCTGTTCTTGGTGAAAGATCCGTATCTGTAGAGTCGAATTCGATACCAGAAAGGGAAATTGGTAAAAGATTATGGAATCTAATCTCTTGGGTCGGAACCATCGCACTATTCAAAATGTGAAGACTTCCCTCAGTGAAGTGGGTGGTATCTTTTTCTTCAAAATCATCATAACTATTCACCAAGTAGATAGTTCTCATCCAATTGTATAGTTCTCTCCAGTTTTCAAGTTTTTCGTCAATGATAAATTCAAGATTTAAATCTGCAAAAGAAACTTTTGTGCTTGGATGATTGACTGCTGAGAATCTAGTTGGCTGTTGAATCGCACCCACAGAAGCAAACTCCGGCAAAGTCACCTTTTGTGCAAAATAATTAATTCGCGGCAACCTCTTTATTGAAAATCTATAAAAAGTTTGATAAAGATAATTTGTGGTTGTTGGCTGATTACTGACGGGACTGGTGGGATTAGAATTCTGAAATCCCTGAGTAAACCCCGGCAACTGATTACCGTTATTAAAAATAGATTCTTGCGTGGTTTTTCCTGCCATACTCTATTTAGGTATAAAAAGATAAGGGGGCTTTCGCCCCCTCATCCAAAGTATTTAATTGTCACCTAAAATTAGGAGTTGTTACCGTGCAGGTTCAGAATACGGAAGATTCTGTAATACTGGTTGCTTCTATTAGCAGCGGCAGCATGAGGATCTGAACGGTCAGTTCCACCACCAGACACGAACGGGTTGTTCACCAGACCGTATCGGGTCTTGAAGCCAATCTTCGGTTGGAAGTTGGTTTCGTTGACTGCACGAACCATTTGCAACGGAACGTATGGGCAGTAGAACATACCTGCGTCGTAGGGGCTAGAGCCTCTATAACCGACGAGGGCATAGTCAGCACCGGACACGGAGTATGGGTCAATGTAAACCTTCATACGACCATTGAGAGTACCAGCAAAGGTGTTGCCAGTGTCATCAACCGTGAGGTTAATGTCAGGGGTCGGGGTCAGGTTCAAGAAGCCGGACATGGCGAGTGCCGAAGCAACGTCAGAGGTGCAGAGAACAAAGTTGCCCTTACCACGACGAGTTTCTTTAGCAATCACGTTGGCTTCACGTTCCATTTGGAACATCAGACCACGGAACTTCTCAGCGGACCAACGACCATCAGAGTCTTGCTCAAGGTCGTAGATACCACCGAAGTCGGTAGCGAGAGCAGCACCGGAAAGACCGTGGTTGCTCTTATAGAAAAGATCGGCTTGTTGTGCGCCGAGTTTAGCGTTGTTATAAATCGTTCTCACAACTTCACGGTTGATTTCAGCGAGGATTTCAGCCGAGAGAATGTTGGCGAGTTCGACTTCCGCATCAAGACCGTGGATAGCCTTAAGGTCTTGGGCGAGTTCAGAGGTGTATTCAGCCTTCAATGCACGGGTCTTAGCAACGACGGACGTACGGTCGATGGTGAATGACATCTCTGCGAAAGTAGAAGTCTCAAGCGTAGCGGTAGATGCACCAGCAGCGACAGGAATCGCATCAGCACCACCAGCGGTGTTAGCAGCACCACCAGTACCACCAGCGGTACGAGTACCCAGAGGGTCACCAGTGCCACCAAAGGCAGGGAAGCCTCTAGAAGCGGTCGTACCGGGAGCGGAGTTCGAGAAGTCAGTTGGCGACTCATCAAAGAGTGCTTCACCTTCTCTACCACCTGCACCAACGAAGTTAGCCTTCATCGCAAAGATCAAACCAGTGGGACCAGACATAGGCTGGACACCACAGATGTCGTATGCGATCATGTTAGGCATTGCTCGTCGAACGAGTGAGATCAGAACGGGGTCAAAGCCAGCAACAGTGTTAAATGCACCGTTGGTGTTGATGAAACCATTAGCACCGGGAACCGGAGCAACACTAGTTTCTTCTTTCAAGGCTTTCTCTTGGTTTTCAAGGAGAATCGCAGTCACGTTTCTACGATAGTTATCCTTAATGGGTTCCATTCCTTCACAGTTGAGGACGGGTTCCCACTTCTCCTTAAGGTTTTCAACAAGTACGTTGTCCATTTGGGTTATTCTCCTTTAAGTGTTTTAAGAAACACGGTTTTGGACAGCCTTCGAATTGATTCTCGAAAGCATGTTAGTGTATGCAGACATTGTGGGGGAAAGATCAACTGATTCTCTCACAGCATCTTCTTCATTAGTGGCGAACTCCTCAACGAGAGGGGTTTTCACTGAACCTTCTTCATTGAAGAAGTTTTCTTTAAGCGTGGAAAGTTTTTCTTGGAAATCATCCACGTTGGTAAAATCAAGATTTTCTACCATCGTGCGGAACTTTTCCTCATCGGAATCAGCCAAGTCGCGTGAGGCAGTTTCATAAAGTGCTTCACACTGAGCCTTGACAAGTCCCTTAGAAAGTTCAACATTCTTTTCGATGGATTCGTTAAGTTTGGATTCAAGGTCATCGACCTTTCCGTTCAGCCCTTCGACAAGATCATACTTCTCATCGGGCATTGCGACGTAATGAGTTTCAAACAGATTCTTAAGACCGATCATGAAGGATTCGGAGATGTCTGAACGAATGCCGGAGTCAATGGCAACTTCGTTTTCTTTTCTCCATTCTTCCACGACATAGGTAAGATACTCATCCAGTTTGGTGGCGAGTGCCTGCTTTTCCTCATCGAGTTTGGTTTCAAATTCTCCATGAAGTTCTTCTCTGGCAGCATCAACTCTCATATTGACGGCTGCTTCAAAAACAACTCCAGCCTTTTGCTTGAATTCTTCAGAGAGTTCTTCTCCGGTGAAGAGATTGCCAAGTTGTTCAGCCATTGGGGTCATTTTTTTGGCTTTCTTAGCACCATAATCATCTTCCTCTTCTTCATCGCCATGCATGTCTTCTTCTGCACCCATCATCATTGAACCTTCTTCAGATGGCATGTCACCATGCATATCCTCTTCTGATCCCATCATGGAACCCTCTTCGGATGGCATCTCCTCATCAGGCATACTATACTCTTCCTCTTCAGGCTTCTTAAGATCAAGTTTACCTGCGTCATCAACCACTTCGGCTGATGCATCAGATGGTTTCATGGAAGGAGTTGGTGCTTCCTTGCCAGTTGGTTTGATGGTTTCTGGAGTAACACCGTCAGCAGACGTTGAAGAAACGCCATCAGCGGAGGTATCATCCCCTTTACCTTTTTTCTTTTTCATAGCCTCTGCTTCGACGTAAGTTTCGTCAATTGAAGCGGCTGATTGAGCGAGAATTTCCTTCGCAGTTTCTAAAGCGTTTTTGAGACTCATATTTGACTCCTATCTCCCTTTATGTATCTTTGCTTAGATTTGAGAGGAAATCTGCGAACGCATATAATTTCGCTTCCTCAAGTTGTGATCTCGAAGCACGTTGAATATGCTTTTTGTGAGATTCAATACGTCGAGCGGTGAGAATACCGTTTTCCCACACCCACTCTTTGCCTTCCATAATACCTTGAACATATGCGTCCGGTGCAGATGGATCAGCAACAATATCAACGGCAGAAAGCGAGAAATCTTCTTGCACTTCATTGACACCATTGACTTGTTTCAAGGAACCCATACCACGGGAGGACACACCAATCTTGACACCTTCTTTGATAAGATCTTTTACAATTTTACCATAAGGAGTGTCGAGAATTTTTGCTTTCCCGTAAATATCATTCCCATCAACACGAAATTCTTTAATAAGGTGCGATACTCTTTCAAGATTAAGTTGGGGACCATCGGGGTGACCGAGTTCGCCCATCGCACGATTTGTTTTAACATATTCATTATTGTACCGTCGAACTTCATTCATCAAAGTTTTTTGTGGGTACACACGACCGTTGCGGTTCTTTTGTTCCGCCTGCATAAAGATACCATCAATGTGGTATTGTTTTTCACCGTTCACTTCTTCAGTAACAAGATTAATGTTGTCATTAACTTCAGTGATAAGAAGCATTAGTCAGTTTCCTTCTCGGCTTTGTAGTTTTTATCAACATAGTTGAAAAACTTTTTCTTGTCCTCCTCGGACTTAAGATCGGCTGGTGAAGAGATGCCAAACTTTTTCATTGCTTTTTCAAAAAATTCATCGTAGTCATTTTTTTCTTCATCAATATTTTTTGCAAGGTTTTTAGCAACGACATCTTTTCTTTCAATAACAGCAGACTCCAACTTATCTTTGAGAAGTTGGGCGAGTCCCTCTTCGGCAGCCGTGTATTGTTTATTTGAAATCGCGTCAACAATGTTTACCGTATTCATACGAGATCCCTCTTAAGCCTTTCTTGAAAGTATTGAATCATTTGCAGTGCCTTTTCGTTTGATGCCGCAAATGTTTTTTCAAACTTTTCTCTGTTCGTATTATTTAGCCTCTTATGTATTTCAAGAGCCATTTTTGTGTCTTCAAAAGTCATATTTGTTGTAGATCCATCATCATGCTCGACAATTAAGCCATCTTTTCCCGTTAAAGTGAGACTTTCAACTGTCGCTGGTTTTGATTTTTCTTTTAAATCAATAATCTTTTTTATCTCCCTTTCTGCTTGTTCGGCTGACAAAAAGATTTCAGTTCTCTTATCATCAACATACGCAGAGACAGGGGCAGACGCACCCATACCAAGTTTTTTCAATGTCACAACTTTACCCTTATATTCAAATGACTTGAGATAGTATTCCTTTGTCATTTCTGGGTCGAGAGCGATGTCCTCTTTGTCTGCTTCTTTTGATGCCTCTTCTTTTTCCTCTTTCGGTCTATCCTCTTCTTTTTCTTCAGCAATACTTTTACATCTTTCGCTGATTGAAGAAATAGTTTTTGAAGCAAGGATCGACGTAAGATAACCTTTAGCAACATTGTCGGGTGCGTTAAAAATTAAATCAATCGCTGTTCTTGCTTCTTCTTTCATTAGAATCCCATGCTTTCTGATTTATCGGGAAGTAGACCGTTTTCTCTTTCAAACGAGATTTGCTTATCAATATCTTTCATCTCAGAATCAGATTGACGAAGAATATTTCTTCGCACATACTCACGGGAATAGTAATCACCGATGTGATCGTTAATGTCCCGTAGAATATTTAGTCTTTCTTGCAATACCTCATTTTCTTTACTTTCAGTGAAGTATGAATCCGAGGCAAACTCGAAACGAATGTCTTGTTGAATTCTGTACCACTCGTCATCTTTAAGGATGCCTTTGAGCAAACACTGAACACGCAGAGCATTCGTAAACATAAGTGCAAATTTATTTCGAAGACGTTCGATAAATTTAACAAAGTTCAGTTCATCTCGGGTGATCTCTGATGCTCTGCCCATATTGAATCCGGTGTCGCTTTCCATACGAGACAGGGGAATATTGAGTGCCTTGTAAAGTTTCTTTTCAAAATACATGACATCATCCATCTCACCCAAGTTTTGCCCACCGTCAAGGGTTGAAACTTCTGTTCCTTTACCACCCTCACGACGAGGAAACCAGTAGTCTTCGAGCATATTCATAAACTTACGGTCGTCACGAATCTCACCAGTGTTCGCATCATAAACAAGTTTATTTCTATAACGGTTCATCAAACCTTTGACGTATTGCTCGGCTTTATTTTTAGGAAGCGAACCAACATCAACATAGAAGATTCTTCGTTCTGGCGCACGCGAAAGGCGATAGATGACTGTAGCATCCTCGACCATTCGAAGTTGGTTCATTGGTTTGATTGCTTTTTGTAGATAAGAAACTGCTCTAGTTCTGGATGGGTCATATAAGCCCGATGGAAAATAATTGATCGCCTCTGGTGCAATCTCAATCGCAGAGGATTCATTTGGTTTTTCTCTATAAATGTAAACTTCTTTGACCCCTTTGATGGTTTTAGCACCAGTCTTTGGGTCCATGTCTTTTTCAACTTTTGCAATCTTTTTAATTTTTGCAGCGTCGATTGGACGCATTTCAATAATACCACGACGAGGCTGATTCGGGTTGACGATCATATGATAGTAACCCTTGCCATCAACATACCACCGTCTGAAGATTTCATAACCCCTGTTATTAAAGTCCAACAATCTCATGATATAACTAAACTCTTTTTCAAGAGATTCTTTTTGTGCATCAGAGAGTTTTGTGTGTTCTAGGGAAATTGATACTGGGAATCTTTTTTCGTTCGTGTTTACGATAGATTCATTGCAGATATCTTCAACAGCCTGTTCGATTTCTGGCTGCATAGCCATCTCACGATATTTGCTGATAAACTGGGCTTCATTCCTAAGAGAGCCATCAAGATCGATACCGATACCGTAGTACCCACCAGCATCAACTGGCATGGCATCATCGAGTTCAGGAAGTACGAATGAGGTGGCTTTTTTCTCTATTGGAGTCTGACTCGCAAGTGCCTCTTTTTTCGCTCTTCCTATTGAAATTCCAAACAATTCAATAGGCATATTATATTATCCTCAATTATTCGTCTGCGTTTCCGACCCCAATGCCGTTTGGAGAGGGAAGACCAGTCGTTCTAAAGTATTGATATCTGAGGGTGACTTGGAAGGAAGTAAGTTCATTTCCTTCTGCGGTAAGATCAATTCCAGACACACTAGTTGGGAAACATGCATCAAGTTCATACGCCTTGATTGGTTTCCCCTGTCTGTCAAGTTGTGTCACAGTCCAAGTTGAAAACAATGCCGTGTTGTTTGCAATATTAAAGTTAACATCGTCAGCAATGTGATCTCTAGCACCGTCAATTCTGTCAACATATCTTTCAAAAGCAGTTCTGATTGACATGTCTTCGTCATTGAGAATCGTAATCGTCCACGGCTCATAAGTTCTAAAGCCGGGAAGATACACTTGTCTCCCTCTATGATTCACGGTAATTTCATTAAGTGTGGATGGAGGAAGTTGAGTAGCGGTGCAAAGGAATGCAAGATCTTGTTTATCCTCTGCACTCAAAATTGAAGAGTTTGTATCAATTCTGAACAAAGACGAATATACGCCACCGCCTAGTCTAGATTTGAATTTATTAATGTCCATCCAGTTATCTCCTTAGTAGTATGTATTAGGCTGTTCCGGCGATCTCGTCAAAGTTCACGCCTGTGCGAGTGGCGATAAAGTTAAGAGTGATAAAGTTGATCGAGCGAGTGGGTTGCACGAAGATATCTGCAACAAACTCATTTCTATCAATCACTGCCGATGTGTTATTGGACTCGTCACAAATCACCTTGAAGTCAGTGATACCGCGTCGAGACTGGACATCCGCAAGGAATGGCTCAATCAAACCTCTAAACTGAGAGCGAGTAAACTCATCATTCAGTTCAAAGAGGCTAAACTTAGCAGCAGTGGCAATCGCTTTCTCAAGAACAATGAACAATCTACGAACATTAATTCTGTCGAATGCACTTGGTCTGCTTGTAAGAGTCTTATCACCAAACAAGACTGTGCCTTGACCGGGGAAGGAAACAACAGGGTTGATTCCGTTAGAGTAAAGACTGTCTCTTTCAGCCTGCTTCGGGTTGAATGGGAGTTTGATTACATCTCTAAGTTGACCTCTGTTGAAGCCAGCAGGAGAGAACCAAGTTTCAGTTTCAACATCGGAACGCACAGCGATGCCTGCGATGTCACCATTCAATGGCACATATCGGAAAACATCATTGAATCTGTCAAACATGTATTTGAAGCCAGAGTCAAGCACGACATAAGATGAAGAAACATTCAAGTTGTTAGTGCTGTAGTCAGTGTCACCACCTGTTGGAGTTGCATTTACGCCCTTGCGATATGCTACGATGTTTGCAGCGGCAACTCTACTAGCCTTCGGCGAATCGGTGGATGAGAGAACGGTGTCTCTTGCAGGTGAAAGGAATGCCACGGCATCTTTTCTTGCATCAACCATCGAAACGATACTCTTGGCAGTAGCACTTTCGGACGGACCACCAAGAATCACAGAGACATCAACTGTTTCTGAATCTTCAAACTGATCATAACCGTTAGTGAAGAAGTCGCCAGCGGCAGGTGCAAATTCCGTGCCACCGATCAAACTTCCGTAGAAGTTTTTCTTCATCAATTCGTAAGTTCTGCCGGTGTCAGCGGTGGTTCCCCACGCGGTTCCAGACCCGGTTCCAAAAGTTGAGCCATCAGTGTGCTTGAGCCAGAAAATATATTCTGAATTTTCATTGATGGTGTCTTTGTAGAACAGACTTCTACCTTGTTCATCCTTAGCATTTGGAGCCTTAGATCGTGAACCGAATCTCTCAAGAATGTTTCCCTTAGTTCCAGTCCACTTGCCATCCTCGTCAACTACAATCGTGTGAACAAGGTCATTGGTTGCACCGTTAAACGCCGCACCGAATGAGGTATCAGGCAATTCGTCATCAAAGTTTTCTGCATACTTCCAAGTGATGAATCCATTGTTGGTTCCCGACTGACTTGCCAGAGTGGTTCCGACAGTCATTCTTGAGATAAAGTCAAAGGACGCACCACCGGCTTGTGTTCCTCCACCATCCCCAGAGATTGTGATACCAAGACCTTTAAGGCTATCAAAGAAGAATGTGGTGACCGTCGTTCCATCGTGGTGAGTTCCTGTCACGGCGGGACGAGTTGTTTTTGCAATTGCAAAAGTGCCACCATCAATGTTAATTCTAAAGAATTCACCAGAGTTAGCACCAATCGTTGAAGATCCAACCACTGCCGATGTTTGATCACCATGCACGTTAATCGCAGTAATACCAGTTCCATCGCTTGGTCCGGTGATTGAGTGGATGGTCAAGCCAAACATATTTGATTGTGTAAATCCAGTGATCGGAGTTGATCCAAACGCACCAATAGTAACAAGGTCACCCGTTCCGCCACTGCTTGCCTCGATAGTTTTAGTGTCAGAATCGACAACGAAAGCAAACTCAGAGGTAACCAAGTCAACAGTGTCAAAAACTGCTGAAGTTCTTGATGCATTTGCGGTCGGTGCTTTACCAAAGTCCACAAGACGGAATTTAGTTTGATCAGATTGGGCTACCTGAATTGAGTTACCAAGAACGCCGGGGAATCTACCAGCGAAGAATCCTTTAGAAGCCAAAGTTGATTCGGCTTTACTTTCATAATCCTCTTCATTCTTGAGCAGCAAATCACTAGTGTTCTTACCACCCGGATCTGCGATAGCGTTGAAAGATGTTGATTGGTTTACGACACGAACGACTTGAAGGTTGTTGCCGTAACCAAGAAAGTTTGCTGCGGTGAACCAGTGATTGAAGTTGTCATCGTTTGGACCCTGAAAAACTTCGTTCAGATCATTGATGCTACTTACGGTCACTCTTTGCTCAAGCGGTCCCCATTGAAAGAAACCTGCGAAACCAGTGACGGTCGTGGAAACAGCGGGAATAATTGTTGAAAGATCGATTTCACGGACTTGAACGCCGGGACTGACTTGGAATGCCATAGATGATTCTCCTTACTGATCTTTTTATCTAGCATTTTGACGGATTACAAAGAAAAATTGTCATTATCTTTTATTTGCCACACGGTTCCATCTGTATCCACTATTTGATCCTCTTGCCCTGTGTCCATAAAACCAAAAGGCATGAGGTCTTCTTCCATTTGCTCTATTTTCTTTTTATAGAGTTCTTCTCGAATATTTAGGTCTGTCATATCTTTGAAATATTGCTGGTTTGAAGCCCATGCAAAAAGAACAAGTGTCATAACCAAATCATCATGGTGACCTGTCTCTGCCTCGAACGATCCCTTTTTCGAAATGAAGGAGGAGAGTTCTGCAATAATATCATAATCCTCAATCAAAAGTTTATCTTGTTCGATAAGTTCCTTGAGCATTGTGCATCCTACACGTTTCACCTTTGGACTCATTCTCACACCCTGCTGAGTTTGAAAGCCACCAAAACCACCATCCATAATTTGTCCTTTACGACCACGGACTGAGGTAACGAGAAGATTGTCATATTCAAATTCATTATGTAAAATATCTGTAATCTCTTGACCCAAATCATTGATTTCAGTTAAAACATATGCATTATTATAATGTGTAGCCATTCTAAAAATTAAGTTTGGAAAAAGATACGGTGAGAGTTCATTGTTTCTAAATTGTGCAACAACTTTGTACGACTCGTCTGAAATATCAATAATCGTGATCGCATGATAATCTAAATCTTGCCCACGGGAGACATCAACACCCATGAAATACTGGTGTCCCTCAACAGGCTCATAGTAGACCTTCAAGCCGTCCTCACGCTCTTGCATTGGTTTATGGTAGTGCATTGCCTTCAACTTTGAGGGGGCTATGAGAGTGTTTACAGAGCCGAGAAATTCACATTCGAATTCGACTCTGAATTGAGCAGGAGAGGTGTTTCTGATTGTTTCTTTTTTCCACTTATCGTCCCGACCCGGAACATCAGACCAGTGAACCTCGATTGGCGTGTATGAATTACTTCCCTCTTCGGCATCCTTCCAAAGTTTATAAAACATATTCAAACCTTTGGGGGTGCTAACAATCAAAACTTTTGTCGTTTGCCCTGCCGAGATCGTGGGATACACAGAGTTGAAGAATTCATCTGCTACGTTTTCTGGGACAAACGCAAATTCGTCCATAAAAATTAAGTTAAATGAACCACCCCGAACGGCTGACGATGATGTGGAAGATGCAAGAATCTTTGATCCATTTTCCAAAACAATCGAACCCTTATTCCATTCCACAACACCTTGCTGAAGCCACTTAGGAAGATGCTCATAAGCCAACTTCAGACGAGAGAGGAGTTCTCTAGCCGTGGAGAGTTTGTTTGCCAAAATTGCAACATTTACTTGTGGATTGAAAAGAACATAGTGCAAAAGATAAGAAATGACCGTGGTTGATTTGCCTGACTGTCTAGGCATCTTGCAAATCACAAAGCGATCTTCGTGAACAGAGTTTAAAATATTTTTTTGAAAATCGTATGGCTTGAATTGAACAAGTCCGTCATCGAGTGAAACAATTTTGATATAGGTTTCAATAAAATACATCGGATCAGAGGCACACTTAGCATACTCTTCGATCTGTTCCTTTGTGTATTCTGTTTCTACACCAGCAGCCTTGATGTTTGCATTACCAAGATATGATTTGTCATCAAGTTTCTTTGTCATTGTTCTTTACTTTTTTCACTTTATTTTTTGGTAACTGCTGTCTTACCAACTCCTGAAGTTCTTTTGTCGAGCCAACAAAGAATGCGTTGTTTGTCACATTTTTTGTGCCTTCTTCAGCCTCAAGTGTTTTCATTTGTTTATGAACATCAAGAAGGTCTTTGTTTGCTTCTGTCGCAGTTTTCAAAAGTTGACTCACGACTTCATACGCCCGTGGGCTGTCACTTTCAGACGCAACTTTGAGAATACCGTCGATGGCTTCTTTACTATAGTCAATCACTTCTTTGATGTTTTCGCGGACCTCCCCGTAATCTTTTCTTTGATCCATTTTTTTACGATCAGGAAACTTTGAGAGATCAATTTCTACAGGTTCTCGACGCTGAATCTGTGCCTTGTCGGTATCCAACACTTCAGGTATCGATTCACGCGGCTCAATATTTAAGGCATTTTCAAGTGGATTTTCTTTAGACACTGTAAGTTCCTCCCGTCACACTTAGCCCTGCGTCATATTCAAATATACTTTGTGTGATGCCTGCATCTGGCGGCAGGGTGTTGATCCCTGATGCACCAGTAACAGACGTAAAGATTCTCGCTGCTCCCGCCGTTGGTCCCGTAATCGAGCCGTCTTGCAAAAAGTGAGAATTGAAAATTGTGATATCCGTCGATGTAATATATTTGGAAGTTTTCGTTGGAGCAAACACATAAGTTTGAGCGGTGAAGTCAAGTGTAAAAATAATATTACGCTGCTCTGACAAATCACCCTCGTAACTAATTTCTGGGTTTACACTTGAAAGTGTGATTGGCAGATCAACTTTCGTATTAAATTCAGAATAGTTGATTGTCATCGTAAACTCTGGTGTGAAGAACGGAAGTATTTGCTCAACGATTTGCAGAGCATCGTCCATGGTTCTTGCGGCAATAGCCAACTGAAATCCGACATTATACGGAACCTCAGAAAATTGATGTTCATGTATCCCATTGGATGAGGCTACTTTATATCTTTTTTGAAGAGTGTTTCTTTTTCTCACACCATCATAGTTGATTGATGTTATGCTGAAACCCATTCTAGGTAACACCTGTGCTAAGTGAGTCCCTTGATCTTTTAGAATAGGAAACTCATTCAGCATACGAATAAATTTTTCTTTTGCCGCGTAGGACACAGGCACAAGAATTTTTTTCACAGTGTTACCACTTGAGTCTCTTCTTTGCACAAAAATTTCATCGAACAAAGAGCCGAAAGCCACAACAACTTTACGAATAGACTCATGATAAAACGTTGAACCGAACATTAGAGATCACCCTCCGAGAACGGATCAGTATCCGTAAAGTCCAAGAACGACGCGGAGCCAAAGCCAAAGTCGGTATTGTTTTGTATAGGATCTTTGGCAAAGAATTCTTGGGTCAAACCAATCGAAGTGATTGCGAAGGTCGCACCAGAGGAGTCTCCCAACAACCTTGTAGCATCAGTGACAGAACCCTCGACCATTTGAAGAGTTGCCTCGGTGGCTGCGGAGTTCCAGTTGATGACATTCATCGTAGCACCAGTAGATCCGGTGCTAGTATAAAGATAAGAAACTTCACCCTCTGTGAACGTGCCTTCTCCCGTGCCAAGATTCGCAAGAAAGAGTTGAGTGACGGCAGCAGATGTCACACCATCAACAACACCGAACCCAGAATCGAAGTCCTCTCCGGTGACCTTGAACATGCTACATTCCATTTTATAGGAAAAGATCTTACCAAAGTTAAAGAAATTATACTCACGATCAATAAAGTTGATTTCGAAAAGTGCTTCGTCGAGAGGGAAGTAAATGAGATCGCCCTCGCGTGGATACTTATATTTTTTGTCCGCAAAGGTTTCAAGGAATCGTTTTCTTGACATAATAACAGACATTCGGTCTTTGATTTCAAGACCAATATTTGTTATTTGCTCTCCCTCACCCTCATAACCTTCATAATTATCGACATACATTTCGATACCACGACCATTCTCAAACTTAGGCAGACGATCCTCACCAAAAATTTCATCCTCATTCATGATAGATCGTGGAATGTAAATCATGTCCACGCCATGAATTTTGATGGCTTCGTCAACAAGATCTTGAACAAGTCTTTGCTCTGCCTTGCTATTAAACTTGTTAAAGTAATGATTCGTAGCCATGCATTATCCTGTAAAGAAGTCTGGGGGAAGTTCGTATTTATCTTGTAGCGTGTCCTCGATTTTTTCCATTTCTTCGTTGCCTTGACTCAACAAAGCCTGTCCGTCGAATTGAACACCACCGGGAAGATTGATTCCTTGATATTTGATGAGGTTCATGCCCCATTGTTTTCTGAATGAGGCAGTCACATATCTTTTAAGAAGAATATCGTTATAGATTTCCGAATAAGTATCTGGATCGAGGCTGGCGTAGCCGTCAATCACCAAGAAATCTCCTGTGTCCAAAGTCTCAGACCAGTTCATGTCAAGGTAAAGTCTATTGGTCACGCGAGTAAAACGCACCTGCTTTTCAGGACTAAGGAAGTCTGACAAAAGTTGAATGTAAGATTGAGTGATGTAATAGTTTGTCATATCACCCATTGCACGCAAACCATAAACATCTTGCAGTGCCATTTGGTAGCGAATGCTAAACATATTTGTGCCAGCAGCACCTTCATCAAACTGAAAAACTTTAGTTACAGATAATAGTTTTGTTCCGTTTTCAACCTGCGGATAGTCATTGGGACCAGTCAGACCAATAGTATCAGTATCGATAAACCCATTGGTAATATCGTCTGCGGTCACCTCATATTTGAAAAGAACACGCTCAACGCCATCAAAATGATATTCATTGAACATTTGAAGAGCATCATCGATGGAATCCTCAAGTTGAGAATCATCGACATTAATCTCGATTACGGGTGCGCCGAGTTTTCTTAGAGCATATTGCTTTAGTTCTTCGCGTGTTGTTGGTGTCGCCATCTACTTCGCTCCTTGTCCTTTTATATGTATTAGAGCGAGGCTTCCTACGCCTGATTTGCTTACCCCTCGGCTTGTTTGGTGGTTCAACGCTCACGTTAGAAGACAATATTTACGAGTTCTCTAATCGTGGACACGGCTTTAAGTTTATCAGTGATGACCCGAATTGTGCTATTATTCGTTCTAAACTTGATTTCCATGTTTGCAATAAGGCTTTGAAGTTGTGAGGAAGAGTTTGTGCCTCCACTCACACCGTCAATCGTCAGACCCCGTGATGTGCCATCAGACAAGAATGGGAAGAAAGCCTGACCCCTAATATTTGCGGCATCATTGTATGCAAGATTATTTAATGCGAATAATCTTTCTTCCATGATGAGTCCACTGAGCATTCTAGTTTTTGTTTCTGTGTCCCCTGAGATGAACACTGCTGTCAGACCTGCCGTTCCGTAGTTAACATGCATGGTAATACCAATGTCGTTTTGATCTCTTGCAAAGTCGGCTGCCTGACCAATAAGTTTTCTTAGAACCTCAGTTTCACTCATATTTTTAACAACAGCCGCCACTGATGCAGTGCTTCCTGACTTGACATGTTGAGCCATCAAAGAAGCACCAGCAAAAGTAAATCCTTCAAACGATGTGATACCCTCGGCTCCCGTTGTACCGGGATAAAGAATTTGAATGCTATTAGTTGCACCCGTGGTTGTTCCATCAAAGAAGCCGCCGAAAAAGGCTTGAAGTGTTGAGCCAATATTGCTTCCACCAGTTCGTGACGTAAACACCAACTCATCCATATGAGACATGCCAGCAATTGAAATGCCCAGATTATTGTTACCAAAAGAAACAACGTGTGTTGCTCGCGGATCTCTGGTGGTCGTGTAGATTACTGAGCCTGTGATACCAGAAGTTGCACCCTGAGCCTTTGAGCCAGCAGAAGAAAAGTTAAGTCGAGAAGATGCCAGTGCATTTGATTTCGACATTCTATTTCTTGAGAAATCTTTAAACAAAATGTTTGATTTAAATGGCAACAAACTAGCACCGGCAGCAAAAGAAACACCACCAGCGGTAAAATATTGAGTCGTATTAGAGTCTCCACTGATCGTGGTTAAAAAGTTACCATTCTTATCGATAACGTAAAGTGCAAGATTACCCGCCGTTGATCCAACATCTCCACTATAAGGAACTTGTGCCATTTAGACCTCCACCTGCTTGAATTCTGCAAACACAAAACCACCACCATTGAATTTGTAACCACGCGACCCTGTGTCGTTCCCTGCGCTGATTAACTCACCGAAGGGATTGAATCCATCAACAATTTCTCCGGTTTCTTGGTTAAGTTCACCTGCACGGTCTGGAGCAATTGAACAGAATGGAAGAATTTGAACTCTTCTTTTTGCCGTTCCACTAAACTTCAATAATTGTGGTGCAAGAGTTCCTTTTTCTTGGTTTACTATCTGTCCACCTTTACCAAGTTGTTCTCCAACATTCAGTGCAGGATCAATATTTCCTCTGATGCCTTTTGGGTCCATGAATTGAACACCGTTAGAGGGTTCCCCGCCGTCTCCTCCATCATCCATGGTCTGCATATTGAGATTACCTTTAGGATTTCCCATATAAAATTTTGAGGTTCCGTCACCTTTCAACTGATCACCATCAGTAAAATTAGTAATATGATCAATTGATTCTGCACTACATCCAAGGGTAAGTCCGAGCAAAACATCATCATCCATGTCTACAAAGACGGCACAACCCAATATTGTGGATCTTGCTCTGTTTGAACCTCCAGTTTGATCGTGGTCTGCCGGAGGAGTTTGAAGAGTAATAGTAAAATCACCCACAAGATTTTCACCTTGATTGTTTTTGAAGCAGATAATTCTGTCATAAGGATTCCCTGATCTCCCGGTAAGAAGATTTCGAATCATGGGGGTGTCCACGTTTGCGTCAGTTATGGTTTCTTCACCATTATACTTAATGTAGTGTTCGGGGTCGCTGGCTTTAAAAAACTCTGACAGAGCAGGGGTGTATGTGACACCTGCACTTGAGGCAAGTCTCGTAAAATGACACATATCGGTGGGCAAAATATCATATCTCACGGTTTCATTCGTTGCCAGTCCAACACCACCATGACCAAGATACTGTCTTGTATTCCCGAGAGGTCCGACTTGAATAGCACCAGAGTTGATTCCGAATGATGAATTTCTGAAAGTGTCAATGCTGATGTCTGGTTCAAGATCAACCTCATCATTGAGGAGAGCATCTGGGAACATAACCTTATAGGATGCGGAAATGCCATTCGATGAAACCACTTGAATGCCACTACTAAAGGTAACACCAGCGTCCCCACCAAGAACAAGTTTACCACTCGCAAGATTTAGCGAACCCCAAGTTGATCCACTGTCAGAGCCAGTAATGCCACCGATGACAACATCACCAGTATTACGAACGTTCAACACGGGAGCAAGTGAGATACCGGCGGCGGGTTCTCCGAAAATTGTAAAGTTACCTTTAGCCGCGTTGTCGCTAGCCATGATGTCAAACCCAACGCTATCGATATCGCTGCTGGTAATAAACCTAGTCGATGGAAGTGTTCTAAAACCTTTATCTCTAGGTAAAGTTTCTGTCAGAATACCTTCATTATTTTTTGCAATACTGGCGGGGTACATTCTAACACTGAACGTAATGCCGTTCGGGTCTTGAAGAATTACATCAGCGGCTCGTCCGACACCCAAACTTCTTGATTGATAATGAACAGGTGCGTTTGGTGAGGTAATACCAAACAATCCTAATTCTCTAGAAGTTTGATCAATCACAACATAAGGTGCATTGGTGTTTGTTTCAAATCCAGTGGTGCTACCACCACCAGTGATAACTACACCCATATTGTCACTACTTCGTCCGTTGATTCGACCAAAGTAATAGAAAGATCCCTCTTCGTTCAATGCCCCGCCGCCATAGGCGTTATAACTCGAATCGTGGTATGAAACCATCGCTCCAGTTGCACCGAACAATTCGATATTACCAGATTGTCTGTTTGCTGAAATTACACCAAGCGGTCCTGCATCGGCGGTTCCGAGTTGCATGCCACCACTGCCACCAAAGCGGAAGAATTTATTAATATCACCGTCTGCACTAAAGCCACCATCGGCATCACTACCACCCGTGAACAGATCATAGGCGACCATGGTGCTTCCGTTGTAAATCAACATGTCACCCTTACCCATACCGGCAGGGACACCGATACCAGTAACAGTTAGTGTCAAGTCACCAGTGAGTCCGTTGACGGTGCGAACAACTTGTCCAAACAAAGTCGCCCCACCAAAATCTACAGTTGAACCAGAGAATCTAACTTCATTTTCAAAAGTGATTCCACCACCAAACTTATGTGGTCCGGTGATGTGACCGGGAAGAGAGAGTCCAACAACAGCAGCACCAGTCGTTCTATTCAAATCGATGGTGATACCGGCGACTTCACCAGAGCCAGCAGTGATAGAATAAAACTCAAGTGGGTTGAGTTTTGTGATCAGTCTATTTGTGCTATCAAACCACACACGAAAGGTGTTCGCGTCTGTGATCGTTCCAATGTTATCTCCGTTGGGTGGTATAGTCATCTTCAGTCCTATTTATATGATTTATTTGATTCTTCTAACGGCATATCCACCAGATATGATGTGCAAAGCACGAGTAATCGCCTGATTGCTACCTTCTCTACTTGTTCCGATCAATCTGTAGTAACGTCTTTCTCCGGGTTGCAAAGTTACAATTTTACTTGGCTTGAATGATGATATGTGACCAAACGTATCATTGCCAAAATCTGCTGGCATAGACTCACCATATATGGGGTCGAAGTCTCCAATCGTGGTATTCGAATTAAAAATTATAGTAAAGTTGGTATCGTTTGCATCACCCGGAACAATATCGGTTAACAATGCAGCAGTTTCCTGATAGTTAATACTAGCGTCTGACGCTGAGTTTGCTCCATGAGTCGTAAAATCAAAATCAATTTTGAAGGTCATTGGAACACTGCCATTGTTAATGAGTCTCAAAGCCTGTTGCGTGTCAGCACCACCTTCAACATACGACATAAAATCTGGCAAAGGTTCAATCGGAGAGTAAGCATCGCCGAGAGTTGTCATGAGGAGATTACCACCCGTCCCCTCACCATTGAAAGGGATAGCCTTCATAATATCACCAAAGTTTAGATAAACAAAACCTTCATCACCAATTTGTGATGTAGCGTTGATCACGTTTGCCTGTTCAGAGCCAGCGATTGCAGAGAGTTTATAAATTCTTGGACCCTGCGTTGAAACAAAACTAGATCCCTGCAAAGTTGACTCTGATCCACCAGAAACCATCAAAACTTTAATTCTGTAATAATCAAACTTTGTTGGAATCTCTCTTGCAACTCCACCGTTCAAATCATATACAGGTTTGATTTTGAAAACAAATTGCTTTCTAATATCTCCTTCACCCTGCTCTGTTGAAATCGGGAATTGATCATCTAAGTAATTTACGTCAGCCGATCCTCTATTTGCAGGATCATTTCCAAGGTAAGTGCAGAAGAAGTAATCAGACTGCTCCATGTCCGAAAGTGTTTCGCCGACTTGTGCAAGCACAACGGGTCTGGAACCCTCGGGGAAATACCCCTCAAGACTAACGACCAAATCAGACGCACTATCTTCGATGTATACGGCTTTGCTATAATATCTTGACAGAGATGTTCCAAGGCTGTCATCAGGTCTATTTTCAAATCCGTTTGCAAATTTGTTTTGCACATCAAAGCCAAAGTTTGATGGTCTTTGGTCATTATTAAGATTAAATCTATTCGCAATCAACGCCAGTCGATCAAGGTCAACTACGTTTGCAACTTTTTGGTCAACCGAAACACCGAGCCTCGCCCGCACATCAACTTTTCCGTTAATATCAGTGATAGCACCTTGTTTCGTTGAATCCAAAACACTGAATGTTTTGTTAAAACCTTTTTCACCGGCGAGGGGGTTGGTGGCATCATCGACTTCTGCACCACCACCATCAGTGATTGCCCTGAAGTCGTGTCTGATTGAACCACCCGCTGGATCATTGACAAACAATCTTGGTGCGTTTGCAAAGAAGAATGATCCGACGACCAAACTTTTTGCAGATTTGAAAGTATCACCACCATTGGTTGCCGTGCCTTGCCCATAATCTGAGAAGGTAAGTGTAAAGTTAACTTTACTATCACCACCAGCCTGACCAGAAGCCGCTGGAGTAAACTGCATTCGATTCATTTTAAAACGAATAAACTCATTGAGCAAGGCTTGGTTTTCACCATTGTTCGATGCAAAGTAAAGTTCGTTAACATTAATTGGTTTCTCAACTGCCTCCGAGGTCGTTGCCGTATGAACCACATAACTCGATTCGTTTGTTTCAATCGCCAGTGCGTATTTACCGGGGGATAAAATAACAGGAGAAGAAAAAGTAAATCTTGTTGTGTCAGTATCTTGCTGGAAAGAGTCTCTTGCAGCAGTGACCACTTGTGAAGTTTCCGAGAATGGCAAAACATAATTGTAATTTGGAACACCATCAACGACAGGGTGAATACGAACTGTCACTGGCAAAGTTGCAACATCGTTGCTTGGAACTTGTTTAAAGTAAAGATCAATACTATCCAAGAAAATACCAAGCGGATTATCCACCACATCAACAGTGAATGTTTGAGTTACAGGAGTGAACGCATTATATGGTGCGATGCCAGTAATAGGAAGATTGTCATAATACCTGTTATTGTATGTGCCAAGGTTAGACGAGTCTCTTCTTGGTTTCAATGGTCGAATGCCCTTGATCCCCATTTCTTCGGTTTGATACAAACCAGTATTTTGAATAAAGAAGTCCGCCGATGAAGTTGAATTAATGATACCGTTAAATCTTTTAGTATCAGCATCAAACGCATCTGTGATCAGATAGTATTCTTCACCAGAGAGAACCTCTGGGTGTTCAAAGTTAAATGATGCAGTCCCACCCGCTCCAGTTGTGAAGATCGCAATTGAACCTCTTCCGATGGGAATATTTCTTGATCCAGTATCATCAGTCTGGAATACTCTATGTTCTGTATTAGGTTTCAATCCGTTTGCAGAAACAGTAACAGTGAAGTTTCTGCCTTTGAATCGAATGCTGTCATCAACAACTTTGTCTGTCGCAGAGCCAGCGGTATTTTCTCTACGAAGTTGTTTTGCATTCAACGCTCGCTTGACTGACCGTGGCTTACGAGTTCGTCGATAATAATAATTACTGGTATCATCAATGTTTGGTGGATCGATTTCCGTCTCAGGAACTCCGTACCAGTTAAGTTCATGTTCTCTTACATTTACTCCGCTACCATTTTTGCGGAAAACATCACCAAAAGTCGGGTGAACATAATCAACTCTATCGTCAGCAGGATCATAACTAACCTTGCCATTAACAGGGAAGACCGCTGGCTCAAGTGACTGATTCCAGTATGCATCAGTAAACGGAGTTGCCGTTGCGAAGCCGTGGAAATCAACAACACCATTTGGATTCAATGGCTCATCAGTTGGAGTCGCGTTTTCATTAGATGTATCTGTTCTAATAAAGTCAACGGTAACGCCAGCAGGCATAATAATTCCATCACTCGTTTGAATGTGACTATCCGAGTTGCTCGCTGTGATTGCGGTGGTTGTGAAGAAAGTCGTAAAGTTTGGTCTAAGACTTTCCTCAAAAATATCAATCGAAGAGTTAAACCCTTTATTGTTTGTTGTCCAAGCAGAACGCCAATCCTCAAATGAGTCAACAAAAGTTGAGTGATCCACTGGATTGAAATTTGGAAAGTATGATTTCGCCTCAGTGTACGCCTCTTGCTCAAGAGCCTGTATTCTATCATATTTTTCATTTTCAACGATATCCTGTTCGATTTCGTTGATCTCTGTCATGGTCGTTCTTTGATTGTCGTATTTGGTTACAGCGACATCCGAAGCGTAAAGACCATAAGCCATGAGGTTGAGGTCTGCGATTCGCATTTGATTGGCAGAAAGATTTGGATAGTCCGTGATTTTCAGAGCAGGCTCACCAATAGAAATTTTCACTGTTCTATCAGAATCGAGATAAACTGTTGCCGGGGTTGAATTGTAAAACTCTGATTCGTGGAAAGACTCTGCGCCCTCAAAACCCACAGGCAAGAATCCACCAGTTTTATCTTTACCAAAGGCATATGCCCTGTTGAATTCATATTGTGGTGAATCTGCGTCATCACTAAATGACCCATTGCCATTCGTCAAAGTTGAAACATACTCATATCCACGATAATCAATATGATTCATTGCATTTGCACCATACTCAGCCAATTGTGACAGAATGTAAGGTGCGCGTACATGATCATCAAACTCAGGATTTTTCGCCTCACTCACACTCTCATCTCTACGATAAGAGTTTGGCGTTGACATTTCACCTTCACCGTTGGAGCCATCGGCGTAGGTTGGTGTTGGATAATAATTGTAAGTTATAGAAAGATCACCAGAAATCTGCACTTTTTCATTTGGTTCGAGTTGAATAAATGCTCTTTCGACACGACTGTCTCTGGATGACTCGGCTCCTCTTTGTGAACTTCGTCCTTGCTCGGTGGCTTCTCTTTGTTTGATTTTCAGGCGAATATCATTGCCACCAATTGATACAGAAGTAACATTATACAAAAATTGTTTTGACAAGAAAATTTTGTCAGAGCCATCAAGAAATCCATCACCGTCAGAGTCACAATAATTCAGTGCGTCTTGTGAGATTGTGTCAGTTTGAGTGAGTCGAGCCGTGCTTCTAAAATCAAGACCTTTTCTAACCACAGTTTGAGTGGTGTGATCATCAATGTTGTAATCACAAACCATCGGTGCAGAAAGAACAACCTTTTTACTCGCGTAGGCAGAAGTGCCATCAGTGGTTTTCAGTCCAGCGATGGTTACTCTCGTACCATCATTTGAAACATTAATCGTGAATTGTTTCAGGGGGGATGGCAACTGTCTATTATACGGATCATCGATGACGGAGCCAGCATTCTCAGTTTGAATCACAACGTAGTCGGAGTCAAATGCAAACGCAGTCCCTCTATCGCTGCTTGTAGAAACTTGTTGAGTATCCGAAGCAAATCTAATCTGATTACTATTTGATGAAAAAGTCACATCACCATTTGAATCCGTGGTTCCAACAAAAGACTTGATAGCCCTAAACTTAAGATTTTTCATAAATCTCGGTCGGGTTCTATTCGCAGGCACATTCACTCTAACTTGTTCAAAGTATCGTGCATTACCTTTTCTTAGATCGACTGATCCAATTGCACCGCGATCAAGTGTCCAGATGAAAAACTCAAGTAGTGTGGTGGTATCAGTGAAGTTAGCACCACTGTTCAAATCCCCTGAAGGAAGATTAGAACCGCTTGGTGCAGTTTTATAATTTTCGGCAATATATTTTGCAGATGCAAGATCTTGTTCACCCAACGCTCTTACTTGAAAAAGTTGGAAAACAATTCTTTCATTCAAACCACTATCACTATCCTCGACACTTTCACCAAGATTCGACAATACTTGTTGGATATAGCAAGAGCCTACCGCAAGACCCGTGGAGTCCAAAAGATAAACTCTTTTTTGTCCACCAATAATTGCATCAAAGTTTTTAAAGTTAAAGTATTTTGTATTTCCTGCATCGGCAACTTGTCTAGTCGGCGTTCTTGTTTGAACATCGTAGTGATTATTAAAAGGTAAGTTTGCCCTACCCGTCGTAAATGTAGATCGTGATCTATCAATAATAAACAAGTTGTTGCCGGAGGCTTCGTATTCGTAGCCGTTCAAATATGCTTTGCCGGATGAAACACTAATCGCACTTTTTGAGTTGTCCTCCAGTGATCCAGCGGTGAATGTGTTTGGTTGAACAGCGGATGGAAGGAGAAATGAAAGTTGGAAAGGTCTGACTGTGTAGTTTCCAGACTCGTCAAAAGTTCTTCGTGCGAGAGTGTCTGCAAGACCGGCATACTCAGGGTATCGAACCTTCTTACTCACATTGCCGTTGATCACACGAACGAGTTCGATGTAATCCTCACCGTTTTCAAGTCTCAGTCCAAAGGCATCACCAGATCCAGAGAGTGTTCGAATGGTTGGGGCAAGATTAATTTTATATCGATCAGCACCGGGAGAGGTGTAATTGTAAAAACCAAATGCAGGATCGTCTAGAGTGCTATCTTCATCTGCGTTGATCGTTTCTTTGACAATATCAAAACCGACTGAGCAAGTTGTGTTCGTAAAGTCACGAATTGAGTTTGTTGTATCAGTGGCATGTGCAGCGATTCTTACCTTTTCACAAAGAACAAAATATCCATTCGTAAAGAAAATTGCCTCATCCATTGTGACATAGTTTGAAATCGTGCCAGTCGGTTCGGGATCAGTTGAGCCGGTTGACGCAGCCTTAACGGTAAGGGTCAAGTTTGGGTGATTTAAACCAAAAGTCGAAAGACTTTCAGATGCAGAGAAAGATCCGGCAGTGATATATTGCAAAGCAATGACATAAAAATTATCATTTGATTCGTTTGCATCACCGACATCCTCAACACCAATAATTGTTGCATTTACAGCAGAGGACTCGTCATTAGATTTGAGTTTTGAACCAACAAGAGCAGCACGTTGTTCAAGTGTCAAACTATCAGTGACGCGAATAAAGTTAACGGTGGCATCAGTGATTGATCCACCAGTTACAACCGATCCCTCTTCAAACATGTGGCGACCAAATCTTTCAATTTGGTTTTGGAGCATTGATTGAAGTTGTGTAAGTTCTCTAGATTGTAGAGGTCTTCCCGGTCTAAAAAGAATTTTAAGAAATCTTTTGTCCTCGTCGTAATCATCAAAGTATGGAGGACCGCCCATGATTGTTTTGTCATATGCTGACTGTGCCATTACTGCTCCTTAGAAGTCAAATGTCAATTGTAGAACATCTGTTTGCTCAAACTGTCTTACAACTGGATCTATACCTTCTATGTATAGCATTTTTCCAGAGAAAGCATCTAATTCTGGCATTGACACACTTGTAATTGTTGCGCCAGTGCTATCAGGTAGAGTGAGAACTTCGTTCACAGCGAACCCCGCTGTCGCCGCTGCTGCCGATCTAGACAAATCAGTAACAAAAAGTGTTCCAGTTGGAGGCGAACTACCTACGTCTTCAATATACTGTGCAACCACCCCAGAACTCCCCGACGCACCCGTAACGGTATTGTCATTGCTGACAGCGGCAGCAGCAGTGGTTTCAAGACCAAGTTTAGTGGTGATTCTAAACTCTGTTTGTGACGGAGTAAGTGTCACGTTATCAGATAGCGTTGTTCTTGCCTTGACTCTTTTTCCGCCATCCTCAAAAGTAAATCCATTGATTGAGAAAATATTTACTGTTTCGCCGTAAGTAAAATCATCTTTAAGATTTTCAATTGTCATGGTTCCAGATCGAGTGTCTGCCCTACTCACAGCGTTGATCAGACCGAACACTTTAGAGGTTTGACCATAAGCATAATCTCCGATACTAATATAATTTGGAGTAATCTCATCACCGTTTGGCACTTGTTCAAACTTAAAATCGGTTTTTGAAACGTCATTGAATGATGCGATTTTACCAGAGTTGGTATAAGAGGAGCCAATTTTTGGATTTAGCCAGACTGCAATATTTCTATAATCGTTTTCAATCAACCTGTCAGTTGAGTCAGAGTTATCTGGAACAATGGTAGCCAAAATTTTAACTCTCGTGGTAAACAATTCAAAAACTGGATCAAATCCAATCGGTGTAAAAAGAACAGGTGTGAGTGTTGGTGCAGATCCGCTCGATGGTGCTGGAGAAATAGATGCCGAAGCCGTTGAGTATCCCTCACCCTGATCCGACACAACGATCCTTGAGATTTTCAAACTATCCGGGTCCATAATCGGATACGCCGCCCCACTCACCCCATCACCAGAGATACTAATTTTTGGAAGAATTTCGTAGTGACTGTTTACTTCTGGAATAGGATCAAACGTGCTGCCTGAAAGTTGGATTTCATTAAAACCACTAGTGTTGATTACATTGGTTCTGATAGTTTTGATTTGACCGGCGGCATTGCCATCAATAATTCTGATGGAGTAATTGTTATATGTGCTATCTGTATTTACGGCATCACTGATTAAGGCACTATCGGCAGACGCACCCAAAAGAACCCGATCAATGTCTGCCCTTAGATAGTTGTTGTATACACCAGTGTTTGTTGCTGAAACATCAACTCTTACAATTTGTCCTTTTTGCTCGTCAGTGGCAGAACCTTTTTGCACAGAATACTGATACTGTCGAACATCACTGTAAGGCTGTGATTCGTTGTCATAAACTTTCAAATCAAGAATTGGAATGGAGTTTTGATCCAAAAATTTAAGTTTATCGCTTGGCACGGAAAACACAAATTTCCAAACATATCGATCACCCATCGTGATGTTATCAAGGTCAGTGCCGAACGGCTCTCTTATTGACTCTTTTCCGCCGTTGTTGTCAACACAAATGTAAACATTGTTTTGACTATTCATAACATAAAAATTTTGTGTTGACATATCAATATCATCTTCAACACGATTATACACAGTGCCACTAGTCCAATCGATACGATTGATAACCAAAGAAATGTCTTTTGGCAAAATACGAGTCGCCGTCAAAATTTTGCGTCTTTGAACTTGCTCTTGTCTTTCGGTTCTAGAGGTTAGGAATTCACCCTCCGACGACCCAACACAGGCAAACAGACAATCATCACTATCAGATTGAATTTGTCTGACAAAGTTTTGTGCGATGTTTGTTCTGAATTGTTTGTCAAGTTTTCTTTGAGTCATTTTTTTCCCTTAATATTAACCAGTGAGTCCACCCGCTGAAATACCAGTCAATGTTCCACCAGAAGAAAGTAACGTGGCGGTCATATTATCAATAAAGTCACCAACTCTCACATCTTGAAAGGCAAAATCAGCCGTGACAGATGCAACAGTAGTATTTAGTCCTAAGAAATCAGGATCTTGCGTAATGAATCTTTTACTAGTGAATTGCTCTTGGTAAAATCTAGCGTCAGTTGTCCTAGTAAATTCAACATAACCCTCTTGATTTGTTGTCGGGAATCTTGAGTAATCAGTGTTTACAAATCTACCAAAATGCAGCGTGATGTTTGCCGAAAAAGCACGCCCAGCGGATGGCGGATCGCCCGTGTTTCCACGATAGTATCTGCTTGAGTTAGATGGATTTGAACGCTCAAGAACCGTAATAGAGTTTACAGTGCCGAAGGCAGAAACAGTTTTTGCTATTTGTGAATTGTTCTGTCCTCTGATATCATTCGCTGTAATGCCGCGACCGAATTTAGTAACATCATACTGAATCGCAAAGTCGCCAGCGAGTGGTATGCCAAGGAAATCATGGGGGTTATCAACACTGTCATATTGTGCATCAAAAATAATTTCAACCTGATCACTACTTATGACACCGCTCGCATACTCATCTGCTTCGCTCGCCACAATCGTGTTTGTTGCTCTTTGATTTTTCGGATGTCTAAAAATTGTAAAGAATGGTGCGGTTATCGAATCAGTATCACTTGCCCTAAGTTGTTGATTTGTTTGCACAACATACCCCGGTAAAACTGTGCCAGCGGTTACGATGCCAAAAGAGAATCCGAATGACTCAGGGTTCGCCGTACCTGCCGTCGATCCTCCAAGCGGACCTGTAACAAAGTTTCCTCCAGCGAATGGGTCGTGAGTCACTGCGTTTCCCTCAACGTCAAAAGATGTAAGAGCAGCGACGGTTAGACCATTGTATCCGGTGGGGTAATAGTCTGCAAACGTCATACCAAACGTGTCACCTCTCAGATCAGCAGTTTCACCGACCGTGTAAGGAAAGTAATGAGCGATAATTTGTCTAATTCTAACTCCACCACTTGCACCTGCGAGGCTGCTCACGGTGGCACTATTTAAAGTAAACTCTCTTGAAAAATTATACTGTGCAAAAATTTTTGTCCCTGCCGGGTGAAAAAGTTTTTTCAAAAGAGTCGAATAGTCTCTAAGAGATTTTTCTGCTTTAACAACATATGAAAAATGTTGATATTTGTTATTGTCTTGAATATTTGAGTCGGCACTTAAAAGGTTTTTTTGACTTCTGTATACGTCAGGTTTTGGACTAATCGCCCGTCTTTGACCAAGTGACAATGCAGTAGTGTTTGGATTACCGTCATCAGCCACAATCGTGTATGTCCCAATGTCTGGGACTCTCATGTTGATATCTTCAAGTTGAATAATTCGACCCAGATTTGCAGTGGTTGGTATCAACGCACCAGTTGTTGTATCACGCTGAAAAAGTCCACCAGTTTTAATAATTCTGATAGTTTCAACAATCCTGCCATCTGAGTCTTTGATTGACAAAGTTTCGTTGGCAGAAAAAGCCTTGCCAGTGCCACCTACGGGTATATCAATTTTGGTAAAAACAGGAATAATTTGTTCAACATGAAAATTTCCTGCTGAGTCATAGATTTGAACAGGCAAATTGTAATCAAAAGAGCCATCCAAATCCAAAAGGTCTGCAATGATAAAGTTTCTTCCTGCTCTTTGAATGACTCGCATTTGATCAAGAAATGCTGATGCTCTCACTGGTGATGTGGGATCTTTTGTCACCCTTTGTTTAATGGCATATGACTCACTATCAAAAGTATTTTCGATTCCTTTAAAATTACTGAGTGTGATCTCGGGTCTGGTGTCAATATCGGACTCGGACAAGACAAAAAGTTTTTCTCTTGGAAGTTCGACTTCGGCAGAAATCCCAAACAAAATTCTAAACAAAAGGTCAATAGATCTTGGACTACCTTTTTCTTGATAGTAGTCTTTGATTTTTTTCAGAATAAATCTCTCATCCATTCCAGACTCAAGTTGAACGGGAAAAGAGGAAAGATATTGTTTCTTAAAATATTGAAGAAACTCAGAAAGAGTTTGATCAACGTCAATATTTTTATTAATGGTTGATGCCGCAAATCTAGCGTTGCCATCCTGCTCAAGATACTCAAAGTATGCTTTCAAAAATGCAACAAATGTCGGGTGATCAGAAACAACATAATCTGGAAGAATAGAAGTTACAAGATTTGAAATCCCTTCGTCCGTGGACAGGGTTGCTCCCTGTACGGCTTGATATGCATCAAGGTTTTGTAATTGAAAGGGACTAAACAGTGACATTAGTAACCTCCGCCACTAGTGGGACTAGTAGTCTGAACCACTGAGACACTCGGAATTTCGGGGGTCGCAGACGCAGACACCTGCCCCGACCCTGCGGTCGTTGCGGGCGTGGTAGTGGTTGGCGTGTAAGTGCCACTATCTTGCCCTGTCAACGGAACGAAGGAGGACACTTGTGGCACTCCCGTTTCACTGAAAGTGATAGCCTCCCTTGGAACGGCAGTGCTTGGTCCCGTGGTCACGAAAATTGTTTCTGGCTCAGGTCTAGCAGCAGGATCATTTTGATTAAACACATTTACATTATTTGAAAGTGAGTAAGTATTATCATAAGCCAAAACAAACAATTCTTTTGAAGTTGCCCTACCACTGGCGATCTTAACTCTAAATCTGATATCAGTTTCGTTGAGTCCCGGTTCAATTACAATTGACCTAAGAGACACAAGACCTGTGGCGTAGTTAATCGTTCCAATGTTGGTGTTGACATAAAAACGCTCCCCCTCAACGACCGCGTAGAAACGAATCCTACCATTACCGTCTTCGTCAAAGAATCCTGAATATTGTAAACCCGCGTCATCGGTGTAACGAATCTCATTAGTGGACAATGCACTAATATGTCCGGCGTGAGGATAAAGAATAGGATTTCTGAAAATAATGTCGTAGCCCGACTTGATCGGAACTGCGTCAAATCTTCTTTCAAGAGAAAGAGTATTAATGACGCTAGACAAACTATCATAATTTGAAATTACATCATTCTCAATCAAAGAAGATGAAATTGTAGTATTAAACGCATTTGTTCGGAGCGTGATATAATTGGTGATTGTCGCTTCAATACCAGTCTTTAACAAAGAGTCACTAAGCGTGGTTGCAGCAGGATTGTAAAAAATATTCGTATTACTCAAAACAAACAACGGAGTTGACTCGATAACCACTGGCGTGGAAGAAAGACTTGATCTTTTCTTCAAAAAAGTTTCCATAGAATTTTTGAGTGTGGTTGTTAGTTTTGTGCCTGATGTTGGTTTAATCGCAACAAACACTCTTCCATATTGTGGAGGATTTGCCTCTTCACCACCGTAAGCGTAAACTGCATCAAACCCAGAGAAGTTTGACCTGACAAGAGATTCATAATCGTCTTGAGTCACGGCTCTGTTTTGCGTGACAAATGATTTTGGTGCATTGTATCGAATACTTTCAAGAGACTCTCTTGGTGATCCACCTGCCGCAGCATCAACAACCTCAACTGTGTTGCCAGTGCCAAAGGAAAAGGTTCTTGCTGATTCTGAATCTGTTGAGCCGATTCCATTTGCGATTGCACCCTGTGTGACAAGGTATGTGACGGTGACAAAGTTTCCTGCTTGAAGTTTTTCTCCAATGACACCATCGCCAAAAGTGACAGCATATCTTCCATCAAAATCTTCCTCGACAAAATATGCTTTGGTGGTAGAAATAATTTCAACAATACTTGATGCATTGTTCCAAACATCAGTGATGCCTGTGGTATCACCAATATTTCTTTGAACGGTTACTTCAACGGTGGTTGTATCAATATTGTCATCATCTAAAATAAATCTTTGATTGGTGAGTGAGTTGGGAACCACGAAAGATTTAGATTTGTATGTGCCTTGTTTAAGATCAACATTTGCAATTTGTCCATCTGTTGATGTGTAATCCTTCACCGGAGAAAACTTATATGAAATATCGTTTTCTCTAGAGTTGAATATATCACCTCTTCTCAAGTAAGTGCCAGAACCACCGACCGTGATATCAACAGTTGCGGTCGCAGCAGAAATTGATCGTGGGCTGTATCCAAGTGATTTTGCGTGTGAAACAACAGAGGATCTCTTTACGGCTGTGTCGATGAAAAGTTCGTTTGCAGCAAAGTGGTTGTAGATACCTTGGTAATATGTGACATACGATAACGTATCAATCAGAACGGAAAGACCAGAGCCATCAAAATCATAATCTTTGAAAGTCGCTTGATCTTTTAAAAAAGTTTTGATGTTTGTTTTGATTTGTGTAAAATCAAGTGAGTTGACTGAGAGGCTTTTTGTGCTAGCCATTATCTGATCCTTTCTAGGGTGATATCAACAGTTACAGGCTCAGGGATATTAAGAACCTTGACTACAATGCTCACAGTCAATTCATTTTGATCAAAGTTTGGAGTCACTTCAACTTTGAGAAGATCGACTCTTCTCTCAAATGTTTCCAGTGCCTTTTGAATTCTTGTCTTGAGAGTCAAAACTGTGATGGGATTGAACTGCTCAAAAAGTTGTGCTTTGATGTTGCCACCGAATTCACTTTTATATGGTTTTTCGCCCATATTGGTCAGAACAATATTACGAACCGCCCGTTTGACTGCCTCCTTGTTAAACAACAAAGAAACATCATTTGTCAACGGGTTTCTCGTAAAGTCCAAATCTATATCGACGTATCTTGCCATGAAAGTATGTATCTTAAATATTCAACAAACCTTTAATATCTGGTTTGACAACTTGCTGTAAAAGTTTTTGTCCGAAGCAAGGATCTTCGACCATCGAAAGCACAGACGTTCCGAGGGAAACTTTTGCCAAATAATCAATCGCCGCCAGAGCATAATCATTATCAGATTCAATAATATTTTGAATGTCCTCCCCGATCTGAGTGACAGAGGTGGTTATGGAGGAGATATTTGGAAATTGATCACCTTCCTCGAACGCCTCAAGTTGACCGATCAACGCCTCTACGTCTCCCTCAATCAATGCGTTTGCACCCTCAAACAGAGTAGAACCGGGACCGAGAATACTTGAAAACATCGCAGAGTAATGATCCACTACATCTTCACCAAACGTATCTTGTTCAATTGAGTTTTTTACATTATTAATATTCGAAGCCAAAGAGTTAAGACCAGCAAGACCGGGAAGATCACCTAAATTACCAACATCAGTTACACCAGAGAGCCTGTCGGCATGTTGTGAAAAATCACTAATGTGTGAGGATAAATCCTCAAGTTTATTACTGAGTCCTCTAATTTGGTTTTGTTGACCGGGAGTAAACTTAGAATCAAAAAGACCGCCAACAACTGAGTCAAGTTTTCCGACAGCAGATGCGGCGGCACTGTTTACTTGATTTACAACACCAGCAACAGGATTTTCAAAAGCCGTTCCATCCACGACACTTTTCAGAACCTCAATCTGCTCTGGGGAAAATGGTAAAGGTGGTGTTTCACAACCGCTCGGGTTGAACAAATCTAAATCAATAAGTGGCATGTTTACTCCTTAGTTTGCATTTACGTCTGTCGAAGATGAAGAAATACTGTGACCACAACTTGCAACATCCCCGCTTCTTGCCACGGGCTTTCCTTGAAAATATACACTCCCTGACCCGCTGACCAATCGTGATGTGGTATGTGGTGAGTCGCCATGCGGAGTGATCGGGTCACCAACCAATGCGGCTGGTTTTCCGTTTACAAAAACTGTATATCCTGATCCGATGATCGAGCCACCGCACGCATCAGAGTCTCTTGCGACACCCGGCATTAGCCCACCTCTACCCAAAAATTCAAAGTGCTTCCGCTCCCGTCGTTAAGGTAAGCAAACAGTTTTCCTTCTCTGTTGTCATACCAAAATGATCCCGGCTTTGGATTTGCTCCGGGTATTGTTCCAATTCGTCCGACTGCCGATCCGGTTGTATTTTGTGAATATTGTTTTGGCACAAAAATATTTTTTCTTGCACCGCTTTCTCTGTAAGGTTTTCTTAAAGAAACCTCTTCGTAAAATTCACCCAAGTATCTCTGTATAGTTTCAAGTTCACGCTCAGGAAAGTTTAAACCTGTGATTTCAATCGGAAGTTTAAATGGTCTTCGGGTGATATTTCTTTGATAAGCCGCACGCATATCTGTAATTTCGTCTTGCGTCAAATCACTATGCTGTGCAAGAATCTCCGCATCATTCATTGGTTGATTGATTCCGTGACCACCCTCGGTGATCATTTCAATGAGGTGTTGCCTTGCTGTGCTATACGACCCACCATTTGGAAGAATAAAACCTCTGGGTGAATATGAAGTGAACGTATCATACTCTGGTTCTTCTTTAAAAATATGAAAAGAGAAACCAAGACCAACGAGATAATCGTAGTAAGCAGGAATGTCAGTAATGTCTCTTGCACCGTTACTCATGTTTACCTCAGTTCAAATTGATCGAACTCGCGTTCATCTTAATCGTGGAGCCGCCTTTGACCGTGACTGATCCTCCGACCTCTAGTTTGTAATCACCACCGACATTTGTTTCCATATCTCCGTCAACTTTTAAGTTTACGTCTCCGTTCACCAAAAGATTTACAGATCCTTCAACTTGACCGTTTGAGTCCTGTGCAATATGAATGTCATTTTCTCCCATGATCACAGTGTAATTTTTTGATACAACCTTGACCACCCGCGTTCCATCAGGGTGAATCTCTTCAAATGTTCCTGACCTGTGGTATGTCTGGATTCTCTCAGCATCGGGGGTATCATCAAATTCTTGGATATGTCCTGACTCAGTTTCTTTCACATGATTAAAAGGATACTGTGCAGCGAAAGGCGGTGTAGGCTCTTCAATTTCTTCTGTCTGTCCCCCACCAACCGTAGTCGTGAGTCGGTCAACATTTTCTTTTTTGATTTCAACAATCGTGCCTTCTTCTTGTCCGCGAGCGAGTCGGTTTGTGTCTGGCTCCCCGACATATGGCTCAAGAGGGTATCTGCCGGTTGGATCATTGAAACCCTCGTCAGGCTTTGACACTTCTTGTGGAACACCACCAAGTGTGCCAAAATAAACAGGTTGTTGCATATTTTGATCTCTAAAGAAACCAACGACCCAAGTTCCCTCTACCGGACCTAAAGGTGAAGTGCCGATGCCATTCATGGCGGCAGACGTAATCGGTTGAACAGGATAAGCCCAAGGCAAATCCTCAGTTTTAATTTTAAGTTTGTCCTCGCTGTGAAGACCCACAAATCGAATACGAACTCTGCCTAAACTCAATGGATCATTTCGATCCTCAACCACTCCTTGATACATTTGTGTCATCATGATGCTTCCTCCGAACTCACACGGTTTTGTTCACTTGGCACAATAGAGCCTCTAAAATTTCTTACAAGATTTAGATAAGTTTTGTAACTTCCATCTTGTAAAAAGAATCTGTGGTGAACACTACTAATTACATACTTGCCACTTTTTTCTTCATTAAATTCACTGGCACTACTTTTAATTTTATCAACTGGTTCGTTTCTCGCCACCATAAAAGTTACAACTTGTCCCGCACGAAGAAGTGAGTTGCCAGAGACAGTAATCTCAACTTCGGTATCATTGTAAAGTGACATGTTAGATTTTACTCTAGGAAGGGTTTCGTAGTTGTTCTCATTTGCTCCAAAATCTTCACCCTGCACATTTGTATGTCGTGGTGCAAAAAATATTTTTTGAGGTGAATAGTTTTCTACTTGATTTTGGGAAACCACTGGAAACATCGTATTGTCTAGATTTTGTGCTGTTGCGATTGCCCTCGCCAAAGGTGCGTTTAAATTCGTGTTTAGAGTATTGGGGTTTCTTGCTTTTTCTGTTAGTAAGTTTTCGTTAATGTAACTAAAGTTTCTTGCTCCCCATTGTTTTGTTGTAAGATCGTGAAAGTATGTTCTGCTTGAAAACGCACCATTTTCGTATTGTTTAACTCTGTTTGAAGAGTCTCTAAAAACAACTTTTTCTGTGATAAAAGTGCCTTGCGTAAATTCATCAGTTTTTGGATCAGCACCAATAGTATCGCTGTTAAAGAAAACGTATGAGGGTGCTTGTTTAAAAAGATTATTAAAACATTTAAAATTTAATCCATCGATTGTTTCGTAAAACAAAAACCCAGCGTCAAACTCTGGGACTGTGGAATCAGAGGGTGTCGCGTTCACCATCACTTTTTGAATCATCTCTAGGGGGCTTTGAAACGGAAACACCAATGAGTATTCATCATCATTAGTTTCGTCAAATGTCAAAGGGACATCAGGACTGAGATACTCCTCTTTGATTTTATTAACAATAGTTTCCGGCTTGCCTTTGATTGATACACTATCGCGGGTTGTTTGGTTTTTAAAATAATTCTCAGAGACAAGTCTCAGATTGAGAATATAGCCTCTAGATTTATTTGGTTGAATTTTACTTTTTTGACCGATAACTCTAAAGTTCACGGTTCTGATTTCTGGATCAATACCCGGAGTGCTAAACGACACTGTGATTTTTTCACGACCAACGATACTAAGATTCGTCATGATATCTTGCATGTCTTGTAAGGTCATATCACCAACAATGAATGGTGTGAAGATTGACTCATAAAAACCAAGGCTAGTGATAAATTCAGTGATATCAGCCTCAAGACCAAAATCATTTGTGATGATGATACGATCAATATCAAGGTCATTAAGTTTTGAGATTTGCTCTCGTTTAATCATGATTTGATCGCTCTTTCAAACGCCTTGATAATCACAGGCATAGCCGCAGGTCGAGGGAGTCTGATCCTCCTTTTCGCCTCGTTCAAATTTTGCTCGTAGAGTTTATTTGTCAAAACATATTGACCATTATTGTTGAAAATGTAATCGTAAAGAATAGTTGAACCATAGGTTACAGATGTCAATCCAGAATCAAAGGATGCCGATGTCATACCGATTGGGGTTTGATAATTATTGTCATCGGGTGCGGACGCAAACGGATTAAGAGGATAAATTGTCGAGCCACCCGGACTCAGAGCAAACTGTTTTGGTGCGTCTTGACCGTTGACAACTTTTGTAATTGAAAGAAGTCTTTCGTCCCCGTCTGCTCCGACATTGATTGCTACGTCAGTGCCATTGTCAGTTGGCACTTCGTTTTGAATCAAAACATCTGTCCCGATAATTGGCTTCTCTACACTGTAAGGGTGCGTTCCCGGCAACACCGCCGACTCAAGACCATACTTGTGTGCAAGGTATCCCTCTGTTCTCTCCATCATTGCGGTAAAGGCAGGATCTCTATTTGCAAAAGTAACACCGGCAGTAAATCCTTTGTAGATAATCATCTCATACCAGTCACCATTTGCAGCAGCAAAAGGTGAGCGATTTGGATCGGTGACATCAGTGAGTGAGAAAATTGTTGATTGTTTTCCCGCTTCAACTTTTTCAAGGTTTACTGATGATATAAAGTCAGAACCGGGACCAAGCATCCTATATCCTGTGAGTGGGTGTCCCTCTTTTCCATTAACCCTAAAGAACGGTCGCATTCCACTACCGTCTGTCAAAGTTGAGCCGCTACCTCTACCCCATGTTAAAATATTAGGCTGCCCAAGACCAAACATAGTTTCTTGAGGGCTTAACGGTTGGTGGGCTTGAAGAGTCGATCTATTGGAGTGAAACGAGGTTTGTAATCGTGTTCCCTCATATTGAACATCAGTCCCATCGGGAGAAATGAACATATTTATCAAATTAAATTGAACATATCTTTCTCTATAGTCTGGTGTATCACCAAGAACACCTCTAGTAAATTGGGTTCCAGCAAATCCGCCCTGAAAATTTCGGTAAACATCCATTGCAGGGTAATCAAAAAGATTAACCGACTTTGGAAGTGTTGGTGTTCTGTAAAGAACTGTCATGAAAAAACTATCAGTTGATTTAAAATCAAAGTCACCCGTGTGACCGAGTTGGTATCCACCAGTTGCCGACGCACTTGCTGGCGCACCACTCAAATCAACGTAAGAATAACCGTTGTAACCATCCGTGCCAAGTGGAGGTTTGCGTTCTTGTGTGAAACTAGTGTATGTGGTAGTGCTTGCACCACTAAACGCAGGTGCAGAGTTTGAGATAGTTTCAATGTATGTTATTGTTTCACCACCCGAGTAAAACTCTGATGTGCTATATCCCTCTGGTCTATACCAGCCGACGAGGCTACCACCCACTGCATTTTCGGGTGTCCAATCAGAATTGATGGTGATTGTCTCTAGACCAGTTTGTGAGTTGATTGTTTCTGTAACACCTGCTTCTGCATTTTCTTCAAGCACATTTGTGACGGTCGCACTCGGATCTTGCGGAAATTGTGTTCTATTAACAAGTTTTTCTCCAGCGGCAAAAAGTCCTTTTTGCTTGGTAATTTGAATCTTTGACAAAGCGGGGTCAATATCTTTTACTGTTCCACTTTTTGATGTGTCTGTAAAAATTCTTTCGTTATTGACACCAAGTTTTTTCTCTGCAACAAAGTCTCCAACATCGAACGAACCTCTATTCAAGAAAAACGGCAAGGACGATCCAACGGTGCTACAAAACAAGGATTGTCCGGCATACTTTGATTCAACAAACTCTTCGAATTCATTGGTGTTGAGTGGTGTAGAAAAAAATGGATCAATGATTGAATTGTAAAGAATCAAAACCCAATCTAGTTTTTCGTCACCATAAGTTTTTCGAGCCACATCACGAAGTGTCTCGCCATCAGACAAACGATAGTAATCATATACACTATCATTTTCGAAAACCTCGTCACTGATTTTTACACGACGAAGAATATCTTTGACAGATACTTCATTGCCCTCAACGGGAATAGAAATATTAGGAAAATTCTTAAAGTACGACATTAAAATCCATCCAAAATACCTTGTTTCGTGATGAAGTTGATCTGATCAAATTTAAGGCTCAAAAGAATTCTTGTTGCCTGCCCATTTTGAAAGAATGCAGATCTATCATCAGGAGTATAATTAACTTTAACATTTGACAAATAACACCTGCCGATTTTTGGCATTGTGGTGTTTACTTCTGAACCAAATGTTTCACCATTTTCAGTAAACTTAGAGTTAAGATTCACCACAGTGATTTCAAATTCTTGTGGTGCAAACAGAATCGAAGTTGAAAGTGAAACCTCGGGTGACATATAATATCTGAAAACCTCAATGATTTCAAGTGCCGTGTCTGCCTCTTTTTTAGTTCGCGGTGCAAATTCAAACTCAAAGGAAAAACTACCACGTTTCGGTCCCTTAAAAATCATTTCATTTTTTGGATTTTCTGAGAAGCCTGCTCTGGCTCTCAGCCCACCCTCGACATCAAGTCCGATTGCTTTACCTGCGACACTACCCAACTTCAATGCTTTTAGTGCAAGGTTTGTGCTAATCGCCGCTGTATCAGAAAAACCAGAGGCGATAAATTGAGTCAAAGCACTCAACCCAGCGAGAGATGACTCATCGTATTCAACAGTATTGTCAAACTCAAGACCCTTTGGCACATACAACATGACCTCATCCTCAAGTTTTTCTGACGCAAATCCAAACCTTGCCTGTTCAGAACTCTGAATAAAAGATGCGAGTCCCGCCCGCTCGGCATCAGGATTATCACCAAGCACGAAATTTTTGGCATTTACCAAATCAACTTGATTTTGTCCAGACTGTCTCTCCGCTGCCTCAACAGCCTGTTGTCGATTCTGTTCGATCTCACCTTCGGTGAAGATACCCGGTCCACCAACGGTTCCGAACTCCTCTGCAAATGGATTATATTCACTTGTTGCTATGGCGTTTGCCGCCACCTTTCCGGCGACTTGTCCACCTCTGTAAGCAATTCTTCCAAAATCACCGACTGTCTGAGACAAATCAAAAGATTGACTTTTTCTTGTAAAAATTGAAAAGTGCAAAACTTGTCCACCACGACGAGCAAACTCCGTGCTTCTCAGATCCTCTGGATAAACATAAGACTTCATCGAGCCTTCAAAGTTTTTGTCTTTGGCTCTAAATCTCTGCACGTTATTTTTTGAGGATAACCGATCAGTAAAAAGTGCTGTGGTATCAAAGTCCTCATTTGGTGGTATATCGCCGGGATTGGTACTCATGGTCTTCTCCTACATAAACTATGTATGGCGTACAGTGGAAAGTATAAACCAAAGAATCCCTCAAAATATATCGGTGACCCAACAAAAATTAATTATCGATCTCTTTGGGAGAGAAAATGCATGGTGATGTTTGATGCCAACCCAAACGTGATTAGGTGGGCATCAGAGGAAATGGCTATTCCGTACCACTCCCCCGTGGACAGAAAAAGACACAGATACTATCCCGATTTCATTGTTGAACTTAAAAACAAAGATGGAAAAATTGAAACTGTTATGATCGAGGTCAAACCATATAAACAAACGCAGGCTCCGAAAAAGCCAAAGCGAATGACGAAGACTTTTGAAAACGCAGCCAAAACATATTTGACAAATCAGGCAAAATGGGAGGCTGCCGCAGCGGTATGTGAAAAGAGAGGATGGAAGTTTCAAATTCTGACGGAGAAAGAAATCTATGGCAGAAGATAAAGATCTATTCAAATCCCTTCTTGGAAGATATCAAAATGCTGTTAAGGGAGTTGACGATTCGTTTTACGAAGA